>Ga0137404_10002346_pt1 | contig 12504 bp, 16 predicted proteins | sample CZOMad2_1_16fung_FD_108285 | JGI IMG/M metagenome (GOLD analysis project Ga0137404, IMG submission 108285) | Vadose zone soil fungal communities from Angelo Coast Range Reserve, California, USA - CZOMad2_1_16fungal (Illumina Assembly) | ecosystem: Environmental > Terrestrial > Soil > Vadose...
CCCCGCGGCGAACTGGAAGTGCACGCGGACCTCGTTATCGGGGCAGACGGGCGGCACTCGATCACACACACGCGCGCGGGTTTCAAACTCCGCGAGTTTGGCGTGCCGATCGACGCGCTGTGGATGCGCATCTCCAAAAAGCCGGACGATCCGGAGCAATCGCTCGGTTTTTTCCAGCACGGCAAACTTCTCGTGTTGCTCGATCGTGGCGATTACTGGCAATGCGGCTTCGTCATCCCGAAAGGCGGCTTCGACGAGATCCAAGCGCGTGGGCTGCCGGAATTTCAAAATGACATCGCCAACTTCGCCGCATTTCTGCGCGACCGTGTGCCTGAGCTGAATGATTGGTCCAAGATCAAGCTGCTCACAGTGCAGATCAATCGTCTGCGTGAATGGTGTCGTGAAGGATTGCTTTGTATCGGCGACTCTGCGCACGCGATGTCGCCGGCAGGCGGGGTTGGTATCAATCTCGCCATCCAGGATGCGGTCGCGACGGCGAACTTACTCGCAGAAAAATTGCGAAGCGGTCCGGTCACTATGGCGGATTTGCGAAAAGTACAAGCACGGCGCGAATGGCCGACGCGTCTGATTCAGCGCGTGCAAGTCTTCATTCATCACCGGGCCGTCACCGGCCGAGCGTCCGGCGGAAGGAACTCATTGCCGTTTGTCGTTCGTTTGCTGAAATGGTTTCCGTTCTTGCGGCAGTTGCCCGCCCGTTTTATCGGCCTCGGCCCGCGCCCCGAGCACTTTCGTAGCCCAACTACAGTCTAAGGAGCCTTCTTCGAAGCGCTGACGTGGCTCCGCAAGATCAGCGCGATAGATGCAGTGTCGCGACGTTGATTTCTTGGCGGCTACTCCACTTCAAGTTCGATGCCGCCGATCCAGCCTGCGACAAGATTGTAGATGGCGGCGCCGATAACACCGAAGATGAACCCCATCACGCCGTAGATGACTGGTATGAAGAGACCCATCCCGAACATGATTCCCGCCACAAGTGCGGCGGGTGCAGTCGAAGAAGCTTGGGCTCCCTGCGCATGCTGCGCGAACGCACCTGCCGCCGCAGCCAGCATGAAAATTGGCAGGAAGATCAAGCCCATGCAGGCATAAAGTACGCCAAGCATCTTGCCTGCTTGCAGTGGTGCGATCCGTTTGACTGTGCGTTTCATATCGAGCAGATCATCCCGCCATCTGGGTTATCCGCGCAACTGGATTAGATTTGTCAGGCAAGCGCGCCGCTCTCATTTAAGAGTGATTTCGCGCATGGTTTTGGTGCCGAGGATTTCGCGGATGTCGAGTCGCTTCACCGCGGTCGCGCGACGCTGGTCTTCGGGGCCCATAACTTTCTCGATAATTGGGTCCATCTTGTCGCGCAATCCGTCGAGCGCGGCCATGTTCGGATATTGCACCATGATGAGGACGTTGAAGTCTTGCGCGCCCATCGCGTCGCCCTCGAGAATTTTGTAATCGAGGATGATCTTTTGCTTTTTTTCTTCGTCGTAAACCGGCTTTACAGTCTGACCGATGGATTTGAGGTAATCATCTCCTAATCCGGATTTGGTTTTCACCATGGTGAGAACCCAGACCGGCCCTTCCGTGTACGGCGCATTGCTGCCTTTAGCAGAAGTTGTGCTGGTTTGAGCGAAGCAAAACCCGCCGAACCCTAGAAAGAATGCGGTGGTAACAAAGACTTTCGTGTTCATAATACGTGTACGTTGATCAGTGCGCGCTAAACAGGCGAGCAGAATCTTACGGGGAAACTTCTCTACAGGATTGACCGGATTAATTTGATTTTCGGAATCCCTGCTGATGTTGTAAATCCTGTCTGATTCTCATCTATGAAGACGAAATTGTATCTGGCCATGATCGCGTTTAGGTTTTTACTAAGCAGTCATGCCGCGGAACCCGTTGCTCCGCCGGAGGCCGCCGTAAAGGCGCCAGAGTTCAAGAATCTGTCGGACCTTAAATGGGACAAGATTCTACCTGATCTCGGGGCAGATTCTCCCGAGATCAGCGTTCTCCATGTCGATCCAAAAACGCACGCGACCAGTCTGCTCATTCGAACACCGAAAGCGATCCACGTGCGCAAGCATTGGCACACCGCCAATGAATCGCACACGATGATCATCGGCACTGCGACGCTCGCGTGCGACGGTAAGAAGTTCGATCTCAATCCCGGCGGATTTAACTTCATGCCTGCAAAGATGACCCATGAAGCTTGGTTGCCTACAAACTCGCTCACGTTCATTACCGTCGATGGCGCATGGGACATTAATTGGGTCGCAGGACCGCCGACTGCGGCCGATCTAATGAAATAAGAAGGTTCACGATGGTCATTATGAAACAGCTTCAATTTCTCTCTACTTGTCTTATCTGCCTTTGGCTGTGCGTCGTCAGTGCTCAATCCGAAAAGCCGACGATGAAGGCAGTCGTGGTGCATGAGTATGGCGGCCCGGAGGTCCTGAAGTACGAGGCAGTGCCGCGATCTGAGCCGAAAGATAACGAAGTTCTCGTCCGAATGATTGCAGCAGGTGTGAATCCGGTCGATGCCCTGATTCGCTCAGGAAAGTACGCCAAATTTTTCGGTACGACGCTGCCGCTGATTCCAGGGTACGACGTCGCGGGTGTCGTCGAGAAAACAGGAGTGAAAGTCACCAGGCTAAAAGTTGGAGATCCAATATACGCCTATGTCATGTGGGGGGGCGGTTATGCGGAATATGCGGTCGCAACGGAGGGAGAGGCGGCCGCAAAGCCGAAGTCGATCACCTTTGTAGAAGCTGCGGGCGTGCCACTCGCGGCCTTGACGGCGTGGCAGGCGCTGATCGACGCCGCGAAGCTTAGCGCGGGACAAACCGTTCTTATTCACGGCGGATCTGGCGGCGTCGGCAGCTTCGCCATCCAAATCGCGAAAGCGCGTGGCGCGAAAGTGATCGCAACCGCATCGACGCCGAACCAGGATTTGCTCAAGCAACTTGGCGCGGATGTGGCGATCGATTACACGAAAACAAAATTCGAGGATGTCGCGAAGGATGTCGATGTTGTGCTCGATTCGGTGGGCAAAGACACGCTTGCGCGTTCCTACGGCGTAGTAAAGAAAGGCGGCTTCATCGCGACGTTGGTCGCCGAGCCCGATCAGGCGGAACTAGACAAACACGGAATCCACGGGGCGCCGATCTCGGTAAAACCGAATTCACGCGAGCTCATGGAGATTACGAAGCTGATCGAAGAAAAGAAAATCAAGCCGGTTGTTTCACAAGTGCTACCGCTTACCGAAGCAGTGAAGGCGCAGGAACAAGCCGCGATACATCACACCCGTGGCAAGATCGTGCTCAAAATAGCAGAGGAACCAAAGTAGCAACTAGCGAATCGCCTGTGGTATAACACAGGAATGAACTGGGAAGCGATCAGCGCGGTCTCGCAATTGGTGGGGTCGATTGCGGTCGTTTTCTCGGTGCTATATCTCGGCATTCAAGTGCACCGGAGCACACGCGTGGCCAAGCTTGCCACGCAAGACGCCGCGGCCACGGCCCTGCGCGATGTGACCAAGCCGTTCATGGAGAACGCGGAACTGGAACGCATCTGGCGGGTAGGCTTGGAAGACATCGGCGCGCTCTCCGCCGAAGAGCGGGCGCGCTTTTTCCACGCTACCTATCAATGGTTGAAAGCGTTCGAGACAATTCATTTTCATTATGTTTATGGGCTGATGGACAAGCAGCTTTGGGAAGGCTGGTATGGACTTCTCCGGCATTACGTCGCCGCGCCCGGGATCGCTTATTATTGGAAACTTCGTCCTGAAGTTTTCTCCGAGCGGTTTCGGAATTTTGTTAACTCACTCGAACCTCCGGCGGAGCAACGCACAGTGGGAACACTTTTCGGAGAGGAACGAGAATCATAGTGTAGCCCATCTCGAGTGGCGCGATGACGCTCATGCCCGCGCGTTCATGACAAAACTCTGTTAAGATTCGCGGAGACGAGACATCTGCGACTCCAGAAAAACCGTTGCTGTGATGCATAACGCGAGCTAATTGCACGGTCTATCGCGCGGACAAAACAGATGAACGTTCACGAGTACCAAGCCAGGGAGTTGCTGCAAAAATTCGATGTGGCGACGACACGAGGCGAAGTCGCCTCGACACTTAGTGAAGTAGAGCAAATTGCGCGCGAGCTGGGACATGTCGATCTGGTCGTGAAAGCGCAGATTCACGCAGGTGGGCGAGGGAAGGGGACATTCACAAATGGATTCAAGGGCGGTGTTCATCTTTCCAAATCGCCGGCGCAGGTGCGGGAGATCGCGTCGAAAATGCTCGGGCAGACTCTCATTACCCACCAAACCGGACCTGCCGGTCGTGTCGTGAATAAAGTGCTCGTAGCGGAGTCGACCGAAATTGCGCGTGAAATTTATTTTGCGATTCTGCTCGATCGAGCCACGGCCACGCCGGTGATGGTGGCGAGCATGGAAGGTGGCGTTGAAATTGAAACAGTCGCCGCGAAGTCTCCTGAGAAAATTATTCGGGAACAAATTGATCCACTTGCCGGTCTGCAATCATTTCAAACACGGAAACTGGCGAAACAACTCGGTTTCGAATCGTCCCAGCTCAAAAACGCCTCGAAATTATTCGAAGGGCTCTATCGCACATTCGTCGCTTTCGATTGCTCGATGGTTGAGGTCAATCCACTGGTCGTTACAACTAAAGGTGAAGTGCTCGCGCTCGATGCGAAATTTAATTTCGATGACAACGCGCTCTACAGGCATCCGGAGATTGTAGCGATGCGCGACATTGCAGAGGAAGACCCGCGCGAAGTCGAAGCCTCGAAGCATGGACTCAGTTACATCGGGCTCGATGGAAATATCGCCTGTCTCGTGAACGGCGCCGGTCTGGCCATGGCCACGATGGACATCATCAAATTTTACGGCGGCGAACCTGCTAATTTTCTCGATGTCGGCGGCGGCGCGACCGAGGAACAGGTGACGGAAGCGTTTAAAATTCTGATCGCCGACAAGAAAGTGAAAGCGATTCTGGTAAATATTTTCGGTGGGATCATGAAATGCGACGTGATCGCGCAAGGTATCATCGATGCAGCGAAAACGGTGAAGCTGTCGGTGCCACTGGTGGTGAGACTTGAAGGAACAAATGTCGAGAAGGGGAAACAGTTGCTGAAAGAGAGCGGTCTGGCTTTGATCGCGGCTGACGATCTTGCCGATGCGGCGCAGAAAGTGGTTAAGGCGGCGAAAGACAAATGAAAGTCGGATTGACAATCGCTTTTGCCGTGACCCTCGCAGCAATAGTTTCGGCTGCAGAGCTACCGCGGAAAACGAAAGCGCCGCGCGAATCGTACCCCAATGTCGATGTGATTTACGATTTTGTTACGGCGCCGCATGGAGAGCGGTTGCGGACGATTATCACGAAGCCACACGATGCGAAGGGCAAGCTGCCGGCGATTTTTGTGGCCGGTTGGCTCAGCTGTGATTCGGTTGAAGCACCAGCCGCGACAAAAGACGCGACTGGAATTGTGTTTCAAGGCCTCGCACAGATGCCGGGCTTCTGTTTATTCCGGGTCGATAAACAAGGTGTCGGCGATAGCGAGGGAGTTTGTGCCGAGAACGATTTCGAATCGGAGCTCGCGGGTTATCGCGCGGCGTTTAACGCGTTAAAGAATTACGACTTCATCGACCCCACTCAAATTTACATCCTTGGAATCAGCAACGGCGGCGGATTCGCGCCGCTCGTTCCCGAATCGGAAAGGGAGCAAGCGCAGGTGCGCGGTTACGTCGCGGTCGGCGGGTGGGTGAAAACATGGTTCGAGCACATGCTTGAGATTGAGCGGCGTCGTTTCGCCCTGATGGGCAAATCTCCCGCCGAAGTAAACGCTCGTATGAAAGACGCGGCGACGCTTTATCACCAGTGGTTGATCAAAGGCAGAGCCGTTGACGAAATTCTCAAGGACCAACCGTTGCTGGCGGCTCTTTGGCCGGAAGGAGCCGATCACAATCATCTCTACGGTCGACCGCTTGCGTTTTATCAGCAGCTTCAAAATCTCAACCTCGCCGCTGAGTGGTCGCGGGTGAAGGTGCCGACGCTGGTTTTGCATGGCCAATACGATTGGATCATGAGCCGCGAAGATCACGAATTGATCGCGCAGTATGTGAATACGAATCGGTCGGGAACGGCGCGCTTCATCGAAGTGTCCGATATGGGTCACACCTTTCAGCATTATTTGAGTTTTCCGGACGCATTTCAGGGAAAGAGCGCTCCATTTGATCCGAAGGTGCTGCGGCTGCTGACTGATTGGTTTAGGGAACAACAGGCAAAGACGCGAACATGAAGATCAAGGCGATTGGATTTGTCGGTATTCCCGTTACGGACTTGAAACGCCCACGCGCATTTTACGAAGACGTGCTCGGCTTAAGAACTTCGGATGAAATGATGGGCGAAAAGTGGATCGAATACGCGGTCGGGGATGATACGCTGGCAATCGCAAACGTAAGCGACACCTGGAGCCCGTCCGACCAGGGAACAGGCGCGGCACTTGAGGTGGAAGATTTCGATCAAGCGATCGACCGATTAAAAGATCGACATGTTGGCTTTGCCGCGGAGCCATTCGAAACGCCATGTTGTCATATAGCTGTTATTCAAGATCCCGATGGTAATAAGTTGATGATTCACAAATTAAAACCGGAAAGCGAAAAAGGAGTTTGTTTATGATTAAAGAAGTCGCATTCGTAGCAATTGCCGTTTCCGACGCCGAGCGGGCTCGGAAGTTTTATCAGGAAACGCTCGAACTAAAACCCAGCACGACCGCAATGGAGGGCGCTTGGGTTGAGTACGATTTAGATACGATGACAATCGGTGTCGGTTGTCATCCGGCTTGGAAACCGTCGCGTGACGGAACAACCGTCGCGTTCGAAGTGGACGACATCGACGCGACCATCTCCAAGCTGAAGGAACGCGGCGTCACGTTTGACATGGAGAAAACCGAGACGCCCGTTTGTTGGATGGCACAATTCCGCGATCCGGACGGAAATAAATTAGTCGTGCACAAACGAAAAGCAAAACAAGAGAAATGACGAAGCACGAATCACGAATGACGAAGGAAATTCGAATGCGCAAATGACGAAAGCGCACTCGGAACTGTGCTCGGTCATTCGGATTTCGTCATTCATTCGACGTTCGACATTCGATAGTCGTCATTCCTGCCATGTCTGTCTTAGTCGATAAGAACACGCGACTTGTGGTGCAGGGAATTACCGGAAGCGCGGGCGCGTTTCACACGCGCCAGTGCATCGAATACGGCACCAATGTGGTCGCGGGGGTGACGCCGGGTAAAGGCGGCCAAATGTTCGACGGCAACGTGCCGGTGTTCGACACAGTCTGGGAGGCGCGGCAGAAGACTAAATGCAATGCCTCGATGGTTTTTGTGCCCGCCCCAGCGGCTGCCGATTCAATTCTCGAAGCCGTCAATGCCGGCATTGAGATGGTCGTTTGCATCACGGAAGGAATACCGGTGATGGACATGATGCGTGTCAAAGCGCTCATGCATGGTAAAAAATCGAGACTGATCGGACCGAATTGTCCCGGCATCATCACGCCTGGCGCTTGCAAGATCGGGATCATGCCGGGCTACATTCATAAGCCGGGCAATGTTGGCGTGATCTCGCGTTCTGGAACACTCACTTATGAGGCAGTCTGGCAATTGACTACGCGCGGTTACGGCCAATCAACTTGTATCGGAATCGGCGGCGATCCAATTCACGGCATCTCGCATCTCGACGCAGTCAAACTTTTCAACGAAGATCGATACACGGATGCGATGATCCTGATCGGCGAGATCGGCGGCTCGGCCGAAGAAGAAGCGGCAGAGTGGATCAAGAACAACTGCAAGAAACCGGTCGCCGCATTTATCGCCGGACTGACAGCACCACCGGGACGGCGAATGGGACACGCCGGCGCGATCGTTTCCGGCGGGCAAGGCACTGCGGCTGGAAAAATCGAAGCGCTCAAAACTGCGGGGATCGCTGTCTCCGATACTCCAGCAACGATAGCGGACACATTGATCGCGCGAATGAAAAGTGCGGGTCGGTAAATTTTTGTGCAATTTCAGTAAATCACGCGCGATCCGTTATGAGATCGCCGAATCGGTTAATCGCTTATGAACATACTTGCAATCATCGCTATCACCTGGATCGGAAAGGAATATCGCTTCCTTGGTCTGGACTGGAGTTATCTCGTCATCCTCGGTTTTATCGGGAACGCAATTTTCTCAATGCGTTTCCTTGTTCAATGGGTCGCGTCGGAGCGGCAGGGTGAAAGTGTGATCCCGGTCTCCTTCTGGTACTGGAGCATCGGCGGGAGCGTGATCATGTGCTTCTACTTCATTTTCAAGCGGGACCCGGTCGGCATCCTAGCTTATCTCCCAAATTCGCTAATCTACATCCGCAATTTAATGCTTATCCGGAAAAGGAAGTTTGCCCTCACCGCAGCCGCGCCTTCGCAGCACCCGCGCGAAACCGGATAGCTAACGATTGATTCATGTCGATCGAGCTATGGAACACTTCACCAAAACCGAGCAACCGCTAGATTTGACTCCTAGTGTCCCTCTCCCGCGGGCAAATTGGCGGCTTTCCAATCCATTGCCATTCGAATCCGGGCGCGCCCACTTGGGTGATCGAAGAAGATGAATTCCTCGAACGGTGTCGGATCGAGTTTGCGATAAGCGCCCAGCTTCAGCGCGACTTTCGCCATCCCATCAGGTTCCCGAGCGGTGTTGATTCCGAAAGCGTCGGCTTCCCGCTCGGTGACGCGCACGACAGTGTTCAAAAATGGAGTCAGGACAAAAATGAATGTGCTCAGGATCAAGACAAGCAACGGCACTCCGGCAGGATCGGCAATGCTGCGGACGCCCCATTTTTCTCCCCAGCGTTTTACCGCTGTTTCAAACAAAGTGCGAGCGAGTGCGAAGCCAATGAGAATAAAAATTCCAAAATAAGTTATGAGCTTCGCGCCATGGTTCAGCACGTAATGCCCCATCTCATGCGCCATAACCTCGCGAATTTCCGGGAGTGAACATTGCTTGAGCAGATTATCGTTTAGCGCAATCCGTGTCGTCCCGAGAAATCCCGCGACGTTCGCACTTACCCGTCTCGTTTGACGCGAAGCGTCCACTTCAAAGACTTGTTTCACTGGAATTTCATTCGCCCGGGCCATGGCCAGGATTGGATCTCTAATCTCCGGATTGCTTAACGGTTTATAGGTATTGAAGAGCGGCTCGATGTAGATGGGTGCGATAAACGTGAGCGTGAATAAGAAAATCAGCGTCACAATCGTACCCCAGATCCACCATATACGGGGCGCACGCCGGAAAACCGCGTAGAGAATAATCAACAGTACCGTACCGATAATCAGAGTAAGACCAAGAGCGATCAATTGTTCCCGGAACCACGGGGCGAAACTTTGTGTCGCCAATCCATATTGATGTTCTCGGTAGAAGTGCTCGTACAGATTGAGCGGGAAACTCAAGACATACATCAACAACAAGTACAGGACCGCATAAAGCGTGACCTGTAGTGGCTTGAATCTGGCGGCGCGTTCTGTGAAATCGCGAAGGCGCGCCGAGATTCGCGAGGCCAGGAGAAGGATGGAGATGGCGGCAACCAGTAAAAAATTCCAGAGAATGAACCAGTAGCCGCCCTCGAAATAGGCGTCGGATTTTGCACGTTTGTCCGCCGGGACGGTATCGAGCCAAGCCTGAGTAGCGGCGGCGGGATCGGACGCACTCGGATTCTCGGCGGAGATTCTCGCGGCCGGTGGCGGTGCTTGCTGGGCGGAAGCCTCGCTCGACAACCCGATTGTTAGACAGACGCCGAACAATAGCAAAGTCAGACGGTTGATCATGACCGGGAGAGATAGTCAACCGTCGGACAAAAGAAAAGCGCGATGTGCGGAAACATCGCCGCAATTGCTGAGTTTCATTGCGCTGGACTAACGATTCCGAAACAGCCAAAAATTAAGGTATGAAAAGCCTTGCGCTGCCAGCCTGTATTCTGTTAATGAGCACCGCCGCGCACGTGATGGCAGAGAATCCGTCACCGGATTCGTCGCTGTGCGGGCCGTATCCGACTAACTACAAAGAAATCGTGAACAAATGGCTCGAAACACAGTTGATCGATGCGGCGAGTGCGCGGATTGAATGGAACGGCGATCCGAAACCAGCCGATTTGGGAACGAAAGACGAACATCTCTACGGCTACTTGGTCAATTTCACAGTCAATGCTCGAAATCGCTTCGGTGCCTACACCGGCAAGCAGACCCATGGCGCATTGATTCGGAACGGCGAAGTGATTAAAGGCGTTGGATTCGGATACTAGTATGGACAAATTGAAAATGTATTATCGATCAAAGCGAAGTGGACAGATTCTCGTAGTCTTGATCATCCTGCTTGGATTGATCGGCGCCGGCATTTGGTGGCTTTTTTCGACTAAGGAGGCGATGGCAAAGGAGGGGCGCGAGTTTGGGAAGGAAGCGATCGAGCGCATTATTCTCAAGCACGACCTGGCCTTTTTGTCGTCCCGATTGAGTCCGGCGGCTCGGCTGGAAAATCCGCCTTCGATGCTGCAGGAGTTCATGTCGGAATTAGAGAAGCTCGGAACACCGGTTAGCCCTCCGCAGGTGCAGGGCGACATTCAATTCCAGTCACAATTTTTTGAGCCGACAGGCAATTTCACCTCACGTGTGAATTACCCAGTAAGGGGAGCCCAGATGAGCATCAACATTTCGCATCCGGTCGGGCGATGGCAAATCGACTCCTTTTCACTTTTACCTGAGTCGCCGCGATAATCGCGGTTCGACCCAAAGAGTCCGCGCACACCGGCGCGGGCTAAGGTCGGGCTAGGTCTGTAGGCACTCAGGATTAGCCCAGGAGCCGCTCAAGCGAGTCCACGCAGATTTGTGACCACGTCTCCAGTGATTCGCGGCGGTTGCGCAACTCGGTCTTGGTTAGAAACGCCAGATTGGTAATCATTGCCTCGCGTTTTTCCACCTTTTGTTGAGCCAACCTGAAAACGTGGACGATGCCAAGATGGACCCGCCCGACCTCGGTCGTGTCGTCGTTCAAAAGCGCAACAATCCGGTCCTGGAATTGAGTGTCGATCTTAATTTCCTCCCTGACTTCGCGTTCGACTCCAGCGCGGTAAGCGGCTTCGTCTGTCGTGTGCCAAAGGAATTTGTCTTTCTCTTCGCTCATGTGACCGCCGATGCCGATTGAGCCTTTCGCGGCTAGCCGCTGCTCGCCCGCCTTTTTTCCGCGGACGTAATAGAGCACTCGATCCTGAAACGCGAGAAGCACGTAGGGAATGATCTGCTTGTAAGCCGGATCGTTCTCAGCCTGAGCACGCGGAAAAAAGAAATTATTTCCGTCGGAAAGAAGCAGGTTCAGGTACTTCTCCGGCTCGAAGTTAAGCCCTTGAAAACTCCCAAGCTGCTCAAATAAATTGCGCCTGATGACCAGGACGTTTTCTCCGGGATAGCTCATGTATTAGTGACCCTCGCGCAATCCGTCATCGAAAAACCGGAGATTGCGGCAGCTTAAAAGGAGTAATTGAGACCAACTTGTGGACCAAGGAGATTCAGACTCGGGTTCGGATCGGTTTGCCCCCCGTTGGAGAGATGCTGGTAAAGAATTCCTGCGTCCAGTTTCCAGTGATTGCTCAGTTGGTAGGAAATCCCGGCCGCCGTTAGGATGTTGAAAGTGAAATCCTGGCCTTGCGCGCCCGGTATATTCGGATGGCTGTCGATCCAACCCAATCCTAGCCCGCCTGAAATATATGGAATCAGCCGCCTCCCGGGCTGAACAAAGTTGTAACGCCCGCCGAAGTTGAGTCCGAAATAATGATTCTCGATCCCCCGAAAAATCGGTTCTGCGATGGCGCTGACGTAAAATTGATTGTAACCGCGCAACCAACTATCCGTATCTAAAACGCCCCAGCGAACGCGTCCCGTGACAAACAGAGCGCCGATTTCATAATCTTGCGGCGGATTGATAACCCCGAACAAGTAGCCGGACTCGACTGCGACCTCGAATCGCGGTGGATCGAGCACGGCGGCAGTTTCGTTCGAGATCTCTGTGCCAGCGAACATCCGCGATGCAGTCAGAAGAAGGACGAAAACAACGAAAACGCGACAAATTTTCATGCAGTCGCGCTAGCATATGGTTAGCTCATTGAATTGCAATCGCCGACGACACGCGTTTCGTCGCGTCCAATAAGGGACGAACCCGCCACGCCGGGCAGGCTCGGTCGCCTCTCCAAAAAGTTTTCAGGCGCCGCTGCAGAATTCGGCGAGATCGACAGGCAACGGACTGTTCCATTCGATTTCGCTATCGATTGCCAGTTTTGTTGAATGAAGCGCATGTCGCGGCAATAGCAGTTGCCGCTCAAGTTCGGGCGTCCACCCGGTTTGGATGAACCGGAGATAAAGTTGTTCGCCGGGCCCATAAATCTTGTCGCCCACAATC
>Ga0137404_10002347_pt1 | contig 12503 bp, 26 predicted proteins | sample CZOMad2_1_16fung_FD_108285 | JGI IMG/M metagenome (GOLD analysis project Ga0137404, IMG submission 108285) | Vadose zone soil fungal communities from Angelo Coast Range Reserve, California, USA - CZOMad2_1_16fungal (Illumina Assembly) | ecosystem: Environmental > Terrestrial > Soil > Vadose...
GCAGGCGCCCTTGCGGCCGGCTTCGCTGGCGGCGCTGCCGGCTTAGGCATGATCATCGGTTGCCGGCCAGCATCTTGGCTTGGCAAAACAGATTGACCCGTGACCGGGTCAATGGCCTGCACCGCGTTGGCGATCGCTTCAGCATGATCGGCTGCGCGGCGTTTCTTTTCTTCTTCGATGTCGAGATTTTCAGACAGGAAGCTGCGGCGCTTTAACTCTTCCACAGACGTTTGCCAGCTCAGTAATCCGTCCTCATGGCATTTCAGCACGTTCGTGATGTCGGTATCGTCGCCGAGCTCGACCCCGAAGTCGGTATAGATGTCCACTTCCGGTTCTTGGGCGCCGATGTTGAGCCACATCCCGGTGTAGACAAATGCCTGCTCCAAAGCATCCTTGAGCGCGAGCGCCCATGCCTGCAACTGCGACTGCGCCTTCATCGCGACGTTCGCCGTCGTGATCACGGTCAGATTTGTCTGCGTCAGCGGCGCCATTCCGAGATCGCGAATGTTCTTTTGCGTCGCCTCGAGCTCCTGGATCAACGTCTTCAGCGATTCCGAGCTTGGCTCAATCGATTTCCACTCGCCATGATTGCCATTTGAATCCGGCGGCGCGAACAGCACCGCGCGCGGACCGACCGGAACACGGATCGCCGCGCCATTTTCACCCGGCGCTTTGCCGCTGATGCCGTTTCCGGCGAGCATCGGATAGCAGGTCTGTTCCAGAATCGATTTGAGGTTTGATTCTTGCTGATACTCCTCGATCTGCAGGTAAGCGATGTCGCGCAGAGGCGGCCGTACCCGCCACGATGAGCCGATGCGCTTGCCAGCCATGAATGGCACTAAGGCAATCACGCCGATCGAGACGGGCGATGGGCCTTCAATCGACACCCAGACAAACGTTTTCGCCTGCGGATCGACGATCTTTTCGAAAACTTCATAGGTTGCCGGCGCGTAACTACCAGGTCCAAGCCTGACCCGATTGTAAACCCGCACCTGGCACCTGGTCGTCTCATCCCAGCCATCCCGCTCAGTTACGTCCTCTTTGATGCGAACGTGAATGAAGCTTTCCTTGCCATCGATCATGTCGGAGTAGGCGGCGATCAAGCGCTCAGCTGGGATGTGAACCCAATATGGCCTTAAGCCCGCGGTTTTTTCTTCCGCGATAGATCGTACCTTGCCGTCTCCCGGTAACGGCGCCTTAGTATAATCGACTAGGATCCAGTCGAGGCCCTTGTCCAGCCCATGCTGGAAGGTTGTCGAAGCAAATACATGGAAGTTATTGTCTTGCCCGTCGATATCCTCGCACAGGTCAACGAACGGTTGCGGTGCGTCCTCCTCTAATTTTGCTTCACGCCCAAACGGCTTTGACGCCAGATTGCGGCTCACATCGAGATAGATGTTGGTGAACGGCGCGAACCTGCGTCGAAGCCGATAGTCCTCAACACTCTCATTCGTCATCCTGGGCAGGTACAGCTCGCCAGCCGCCCGCATTGTCTCCGCGCCGCCATTGATGCACTCAACCATATTCCAATAGTCTATCATCGCCTTATAGTCAGACGATGGATTGTCGGGTCCTTTCTGCGGATCGGGCGCGCCCACATATAAATCGGCCATGCGCTATCTTCCGTATGAACCGAAGAGTGGTTGCGGCGCCGCGCGGCGGATGCCCTCGACCGCGTACCTCAATGAATCGATGGTGTGGTTCTTTTTGTCAGCCAGTTTCGGCAGAACCTCGTCCGTCTTCTGGTCAACCTCGTAGGAATACATCGTCAGCTCATCGATGACGTTCTTGCAGCGCGGATGCACGACGATGTCGAAAGACTTTAGAAATTCGACACCTTCCTCGATCGAACCCGGTCCCTTGACCGCTGGATTGATCTGGAAGCCATGCCGGTGCATGTAGCTGATCGACTGCGGGTTGGCGCTGTCGGCAATGATCGGCCATTTGGCCGCCCCCGGAATGCCTGGCCATCCCTTGGGATTGACCCAACGCGGTGGCTTCTGAATATCCCCACCAGCGAATAGCGCCGGGGCATGATCGATCTCGCAGCCGACCTGCCAAGCCTCATAATCTACGAACAGGGTGCGGCCTTTGATCCAGCATCGCACCAAGACAGTAGGGTCTACGGAGAATCCCCAATCCGCGCCGAAATAAAATCTGTCGACGTTGTCCGGCGTCTCGAAGCGTTCGATTCTCCAGTTGCGGAAGACCCGCGCTTCCGAGTTACGCTGGTACTCGCCGAGCCAGATATGGGCATACTTCTCTGGGTCGCGCCGCTTATCGCGCTCCATGTCCTCCCGGAGCTCATCAGGGAACCATGGATTATCGTAATAGTTGGACTTAACATGAACGAAGTGCGGATCGTCAGCATTCTCCCGAAATAGCCGGTCGACCGGGTCGTCGGGAAAGTTCGGATTCCAGCTGAACCATAATTCCGAGCCCGGCGCCCGAATGGTTGGGGTAAGCAGATCCAGAGAGCGCTGCGTGATGTCTTGCGCTTCGTCGACAAAAGCTCGGGTAAAACCTTCGAGTGATTTAATGGTTTTTGCAGTGTGGTTCTGCAGGCCCCTGAAAATCATCAGGCTACCGCGAGGCCCGATGATCTCCTGGTCGGTGACGCGGAACAGTTTCTCGACGCCAAGCTGAGCGATCTTATCTTCGACGATCTGCTTATCCGAGTCCTTGATCGAATTCTGGACCTCGCGAAGGCATAGGCAGTGGTGGCCCTCAAGCATATCCTCAACAAGGGCCTCGCAGAAGAAATGCGATTTAGCCCCACCGCGTCCGCCGCTAGCGCCCTTGTATCGCTTGGGCTTCAATAATGGTTGGAAGACCCTGGCGGTTTGGATCTGAAGAACTGTCAACGATCACGCGCTCGATTTTGGTGATGACTATTTCAAGAGGGTTCATTTCCACGAGGGATCGGTCAGTCTCGCCGAGCCAGTGCTTGCGCAAATGGATGGTCATGTTGACCGCGCTAGAGCCGTGGCCGTTTGCATGCCGCATCGAAAGCCGCTTGAGATTGAGGTTGCCCTTCAGCTTTCCGTTTTCATAGGCAAGCAGAAATTCCGGATCCTTTAGTCGTTTGATGATGGTTCGCCTCGTGCAACCGAATACCGCAGCAACCTCTTCCTGTGTTGCATGTATCATCCCGAGCGCTTCAAGTTGATGCAGGTCGATCTCTACTGGCGGACGGCCTTTGCGTGCTGGTTCTTTCTTTCTCGCCATAGCAGAAGCTCGTTTCCTCCCTTGGAAATCAAAAAAGCGTATGAAAGACGGGCACTTTCTGATATTCTGTTAACAAACATTCAACCCAGAAAGCGCGCGCCGATGCTTACCAAACAACAATTCGCCGACGGTCTTTCCAACATTAGAAAAGGCATCCCAACGATCAACGCCGACGGCGTGTCGATTGCTGGCTGCAATTACATCTACGCGCCGAAAGGTCAGGCCCTCGAATACTCCGCACTCGCGGCAAACCCCTATCGAGGATGCGGTCACGGCTGCGCCTATTGCTATGTGCCGCTGATCACCAAACAGGAACGCAAGGAATTCGACGCCGGCGCTATGCCGCGCCGTGATTATGTGGCATCGCTCAAAAAGGACGCCGCCAAATATCAGGCCGCTGGCATCACCGAGCAGGTCATGTTGAGCTTCACAACGGATATTTATAATCCGTACAACATGACGCTGACACGGCCGGCGCTCGAAACGCTTATCGAGTACGGGTTCGGCATCTGCCCGCTAACCAAGGGCGGTGCTCGCGCGCTTCGCGATATCGACCTATTCCGTCCGACGCGCGACGCCTTCGCGTCGACGCTGACCAGCCTCGACGATCGTTTCTCGAAAAAGTGGGAACGCAACGCGGCTCTGCCAGGTGACCGTATCGCTGTCCTTAAGCGGTTTCACGAACGAGGCATCTTCACTTGGGTGAGCCTTGAGCCAACCATTGACGTAGAGGCAAGTCTCTCGATTGTCGATGCAACACATGAGTTTGTTGACCTCTATAAAGTTGGTCGAGCAAATTATGTAGCGGAGATCACCCGCACCACGGACTGGGAGGACTACACGCACCGCATGGTCGACAAGCTGCAGCACCTCGGCAAAGCACATTATATCAAAAAAGATTTGCAGCCGTACCTCGAGCCCGGCTACCATAATCCGCTGCGCGTCCCACAGCATCATTGAAGACAGCAAGCACCATTGAAAAGGAACCAGGTCATGGATTTTGCACGTCGATTCAGGAAGGCTCGCTCAATTATCGATCCGGCATATCGCATGCGGCAGAAGTACGAGGCCGAAATCTCGTACTGGCAGGGTGAGCTTAAACACCTTGATCGCTGGTTCAACCACCGCGATACCGATTGGTGGGGCATCGAGCCGCCCACCAAGCCGTTGAACCTTTCGAACAATTGGATTGTTAATGCCGTGCTGACGATGCATGCATTGCGTCCTAGTTATCACGAAGAACTCAAACTCGAACGCAATCATTTTACGGACCGCCGCATTCTTGAAGTTGGCAACGGCCCGCTTGCTCCAATTCTTCAATTTGATAATTGCGAACGACACGGCGTCGATCCGCTCAACAACACCTATATGCAGGCCGGTTGGCCGCTATTTGAATACGACGCCAAGTTCTTGAGCCTTGGCGCAGAGAAATTGCCCTATCCCGACGGCTATTTTGATGCCGTCATTTCAGTGAACGCGCTCGATCACGTTGACGACTTCAGCCGTGTTGCCTCCGAAATGCAGCGCGTTCTCAAGCCGGGTGGCGAGGTCCGCTTTGAAGTCGAGTATCATCGGCCGACGACCACAGAACCGCTTGAACTCGATGACGATAAGGTTCGCGCCGCTTTCGACAGGTGCGACATGAACGTCGTCATCAACCGTTCTGGCCGCGAAATGTTTACCGAAATGGCGAAGCGTTATAATCTGCTGCAGAATCAATTTGAGCGATTTGATGAAGAGAGATTCGTGACCTGGAGCGGCGCTAAATCTGCTTGAGCACCAACAATCGCGCCGGAGATAGCAATGGAAATCCCGATGAAAATGTACTGGATGGGCGAGGATGTCGAGGACCTGCCGCGCGAAAAGCTGGTTGAGATAATCCACCATTTGCATGAGCAGGTCGAATCTACGCGCTCGATTCTTCGTGCGACTATAGATATCAATCGAGCTGGGCTAGAGGCTCGGCAGCGACTCTAACCGTTCCCTTTGAGCATCAGTGAGGTAAACGAATGGCCTACGATTTTTCCAAGCCAGAAACTCAAAAGTTACTCGATGCGGAGGTTCGCAAGAGAATGGAGCCGCCCTTCAGCATGTCACGCGAACAGGCCGAGATGCTGGTGGCCGCGCTCATGAGCCCCTACTCAGCCACGGCCCCGAAGGACTAAGCCTATATACCTCATCGACATCCCGGTCTTGCCGTCGGCTCGCCACTGCTTTGCAATTCCGCAATTCATCCGCCGCGCGAGACCCGCGATGGCGCGGTCGATCACCGCGTCCTGCTTTTTGCCGAGCCCGACGATGCCGGAGCGCAAGCCGGTCAGCACCGCTATCGCCTCCGGCACGATGTTCGATTTGTAGGCGAAGCCGGCGCCCTCGGTCAGGATCAGGCCGATCTGTTCACCGGGCGCAACCCGGCGACGATCGGCCAGGATCACGGCCTGGACCCATGGCGAGCCATAGCTGTCGAGATCGAAGATATTGAACTCTGCCAGATTGATCGCGCGCATCACCCGACGATTGTCGGCGCAGAACATCAGACGGCTATCGCGTTGCGGCTTTAGATCGCAACCGGTGTAACGGTCGGCATCTTTCCAGACCTCGGAGAACATCTTGCCGCTTCCGGCGAAGGCATCGAACACCGCGGCCTCGGCGCCGATCGCCGCCAGCACATTGCGGCGAATCGCGACCTTGGCCTTGAACGCCTGCGGGTTGTTATCTGTCTTGACGCCGATACCCTTGGAGGACATGCTTTAAAACTGCCACTGGAGACGAACCATGGAGTATTACCAAGTCATGGATAACAGCCCGATCCCAAACGCAAAGCTTCGCGCCGAATACACCTGCGGCAACCCGCCGAAGCTGCTTGGCTTCCACGTCATCGTGGACGGCAAGACCATCGCGGTGATACCGGCCGACGAGGTCGAAAAATTCACGGCACGATCTGAAACCGAAGATGGATGGGAGCGCTTTGGCTCCGCGCCATAGGAGCAAGACATGATCTGGAAATTTGACCGAGCCGAACCGCTGACGTTGGAAGAATATCACTTCTGGATGACGCATCCCCTGCCATTTGGCTGGGCGATATTATCTGCGCCGGCCTAGACCAGCTCGACGTTGGCCGCCTTCTTGCCGTTGCCCTTTTTCGAGCTAGAGTCGACGAGTTCATACGAAACGTGCTGATCGGCAAGCAGGACGGTTAGGGAGCGCCCTAGATCCGTGCGATGCACGAAGACCTCTTCGCTCATATCGTCCGGCTGCAAAAAACCGTAACCCTTGTCTTCAGCCCAGAATTTGACTTTCCCTGTCGCTCTCACCGATCGGCTCCTGATACATTTTACGTTTCGCAGCAGATAATTTCGCTCTGACCTCTGGGGTCATGCGAGCCTTGGCAGCAATTCTCATTTTTGCGCGGGTCTCGTCGCTGATTACGCGACGCTTATTGGCCTCAGAAATCGCAGCTCGATGTTCGGCTGAACGCTTCTTGCCCTTGGAGGCTGCACTCAAAACAGCGCGCTGCTGGTCGGTGTAGGTGCGCCGCTTCTGGCCAGCCTTCATGTTGGCTAGATATTGCGGCGACCTGGGCCGCTTGTTACGTTCGACCGTTTTTTGGATCGACAGGGCTGATACAGGGTGACCAAGTTGCCGCAACGCGTTCTCTGCACACCTCTGAGCTGAATGCTTTCTTCCGAGATGTTTGGCTCGAATGTTTTCTTTGTAAGCCTCGGATCGCTTCTTGCCCTTATTGCCATTGCTGATCTTGTCTCTGATCGATGGCGGATAGCTACGACCGCCAGTCCCGCCAGACAGAAGATTCCATCCAATGGCTGGCTCGGGTCGGAGCCTGCTTTCTTCGGCTATGCATTCCACCCAAGTACCGGTAAACAGAACCACCACCTCAAAATCGGAGAAGCGGCGACGGTGTTCGGTCACACGACGGGCGAGCGCCTTCGTGATGCCGACATATCCGTGTAGGAAAGGATCGGTGCATCTGCTGTCAAACAGCCAATAAACGACACATCTGTGCATCTTGGAATTGTATCACAAAACCCTTGCCTGATCCTCATGCCTGAAAAAGAAAGCGACCCGCCCGGGAGGTGGACGGGCCGCAGTTTGCGCAGCCTTTCGCCGCGTGCGTTTTAAGCCGTGCGGGTATCCCCATCACAGATGGGGGACCTGATCTGTGGCAGGTAGCTGCGCTAACTGAATCTGACTGTACCGATGTCCCTACGGCCTCGAGGCAACGGGATCGACGGTCCTAACTCCGTTCCCGCTGATGCGTTAGGCTTACCTATCAGTCAGAACCACTAATTAGTTGCCGCTGTTTACGCCGGGCCCTAGCGGGTTCGTTCCGGACGAGGGCAAAGGGACAAGTCCCACACCGCGCGGCGCTCCCCTCGGGTATCTCTGCTTTAGCCTAAACTGATCGTGCCCTGTTCGACGGTGACGCCGCTGTAGGGCTTCATCGCCTCCTGCAATGCCTTCAAGGCATGCGCCTGTTGCGCGAGCGGGCCGCGCACGCTGATGCAGAATTCATCGTCGACCGGCCCGGTTTCGATCTCCTTGACCTCGAGATCGTCAGGCTCGGTCAGCAGCTTGTTCAGTTCGTTCGGCGAGAAGCCGAGGCCAATTGCGTCCTCGCCTTCGTTCTGCAGCTCGCCGAGGATGTCGCGCAGGATGTCATCGTCCCACTGCGAGTTTTCTGGAATGCGGTTGAGCGCGAGGCCGAGCGCCTTGTAGGCGCTCTCTGACAGGCCGTCGACGACGCGAACCTCGACGTTGCGGCTACCAGGAAACGGTGCGGCCTGATCAACACGTTTCAACGCCTCGAGTCTGGCGTGGCCGGCGATGAGCCGGCCGTCCGGCCGGATTGCGATTTTCTCAACGAAGCCGAAGCGTTCTATCGACTGCACGATCTGGGAGATCTGCGCTTCGGAGTGGCGGCGCGCATTGCGCTGATCGGCAGTGAGCTCGGATACCTTGCGTAACTCGTCAGTGATGACGGGTGCGCCGGTTGCAGGTTTGGACTGTTTAGCCATCAAGTGCACCGTTTAGTCTGGCCTCGGAGCCGTCGGATCATCGCCCGGCTTGCAGGGCCGAATCGCTGTTCGCATCCATTCTCGAGCTTTGACGCGACGAAATTCGTCTGACAGTACGATGGTGGTCATCCCATAAGCCACGATCATTTCCATGAACGTTTGCGGCAGTGGCCGAGGATGGTTCTTGACGATGGCGAAGGTGATACCCTCCAAGCCACGCAGGTGGTTCGGTTCATTGACGGCGACCAGCCCATGGAAGCCTGGCGCGAGACTAGCGCCATCGAGCAGCGCACGCACGGCGGCAGCCTGCCCCGAAAAACAGTAAAGCTTATTCCTCATGATCGATCGCTTGTTCATGAAAGCGCTGGATAGCGTCGAATGCCGTCATGGTTGCGCTGGTCCAAAAACTAAACACCGCGAGCGTGACCCTGACTTCGATAGCGGCCGGCGCTAGCAGCGGTTGCTCGCGCGCCTTGCGCCGTTCAGCCAGATTGATGATGTCGGCCATGATTTAGTCTGACCAATTCAGGTGCTGCTGTTCTATCTCTTCCCAGCTGGCGTTGCCGGGATTGTCGAGATCGAACAGCGTAATCTCGCCGTAGATGCCCTCGTTGTCGCAGGTGCCGGCCATGCCGATCCGATGGCGCTCGCAGAGCGCGGCGACCTCGGCCTTGAAGGCCTCAATGCGTTCGCGTTCCATCGTCATCTCTGCAGCTTGCAATCGTAGCTGCGACGGATCGGCTGCAGCTTGCGATAATAATTGACGCAGATCGGGCCGCCGTGCAGCGGCATCACCGCTTCGTGCCTGTTCTCGATCTTGCCGGCGCGCGCCAGACGTTCCAGCGCGTAGGCGATCGCGGCGCATTCGCCGCGGTTATCTAGCAGCCGATGCACCGCGCCAGGCGTGCTCCATTCATCTTTGAGATAGCTGGCGATCACTTCATCTTTGAATCGCTTGTGCATGATGACCTCGCGATCATTCGCGCATCTCGCGCTGGCAGTCGGCAATCTTGGCCTCAATGATGGCCAGCGCCGCCGCGATGATGGCCGGATCCGTTGGATTGGACTGATCAGATAGCGCGCGTCGCGACGCCTGAAGATTGGCTAGCTCGAGCGCATAATCTTTCTCAAACATCAATCACCTAACAACATGGTAGCAGCTGCGCAGACAGCGAGCGCCGCCACAAACGTGAGACAGAACAGCAGCGGTAGCATCATGACGCTGGCTTCGGGTGTTCATTTTTCTGATGGATGGTCAGCTTCCAGAACGCATTGGTGCGGCAGCAGACCCATTTCTCGCCTTCGCGATCGACGGCGGCGGAATCGGCGTCATCACCCCAATTGAACACGCGCTTGCATTGCGGGCAGATGTACGGCTGCATCGGAGACCTCCGATCAGGCGAGTTTATTTCTAAACAGGACCGTCGCGCACCGAGCCATCTTGCGTAGTCAGCGCGTCTATTTCAGGCCTGAACTCGTGTACGGTATAGGGATCTTCACCTGGTCCGTGACACGGAGCAAAAGGCCTGATCTGGTCGGGACCGAACCTGAGACTCTCGCCCAGTTCATGGTTCATCGTGCGGATGCATTGTTCAAAAATCCAGCGCCGCCAGCTCTGCTCGTTGTAGGTCGTGATCGGCACCGGGTGAATATGATTGACGACAAAACGCTTGGAGTGGTCATAGTTGTGGACGCCATCGATCTGGATAATGAGGCGCATCGCCCCATCTTCGTTTTTCAGAAAGAATGACCATCCCGGCTTGCATTTGGTCTCCTCGACGACTCGCTCGAGAATGTCGAAGGTGTTTTCTGGCATCTCAGATCTTAGCTCCGTCGGAACATCATATAGCTTGGCGCAATGTCTGAGCGCCGCAGCCGCCGCCTCGATAATTTCTCCGGTCTCCAGCAACCATTTCCGGCCGCGCGGATCGACCCAATATTGTGGTTTTTCCAGAATGCTGGCATAGGTCAGCATAGTTTCCGGCGACGGTAGCTCATCCACTAGAACAAGCCCCACGGCCTCTTGTACGCCAGGAAGCGGTCGATGGCCCGAATGGCCAGCCATGACGGTGCGACCCTGTCGAACCCCATCACCCAATGGCCGTACACGCCGGACGTCGGGAAGAACAGCTCCTTGAGCGCGTGGCTTCTTCCTTCGCCAACGTACTTCATCGGATTGGAAAATCCCATAACCCGCGACATGCATCCGCCGATGCAATCATGTGAATTGGCCATCTTGACCTTGATCTTGCCCTCCGCGAGCAGCCCCTTGACCTCGAGCAGCGCGGCATATTCGTCAGCCTTGATATCCGGGCGCAGTCTCTGCAGCATGATTCAACTCCCTTTTATCGCGGTCCATCCTCTAGCGCAGCCGCTGCCAAATCACTCGGTTCAAAATCTAGCCGCGCGATGCCCGAGATGTCGTACTGCGCGATCACCGAGCGCACGACATCCTCGATGTCGGCACAACTGGCAAACCTGCCGGGATTCCAGCTGCGCGCTGAGCCAAACTGCTCACTGATCTCGGCAGTGATGGTTTTTACCTGATCTTCCAGAACGACGGTCATGTTGAAACGACCTCCTGCAGGGACGACCGCGGGCCAATCGCTGGCGAAGCCGGCTGCGCTACGATGCAGTTTTTCTTCGCCCAGATAATCATCCCGGGCGAGATGCCCCTTGCCACCGCCATCGCGATAATCTGGTCGTCGGTCAAGCCGATGGCGCGCGCCGCGGTCACGATCGGGCAATACTTCTTCCCAAGCCGAATGTCGAATTGCGCCGGGGTTTCCGGTGGAAGCGCGCTGGCGACGAGAACAAGATCCGCCGCCAGCAGCAACGCCCCTGCAATGGTCAAGCCATTAACGTCCGGAACGAACGCTCTGCCATGATTTCGTCAGCCCACTTTTCAACTTCGCTGGCAGGAACTCCATAGCGATCGTTGTCGAGCCGGTGACCATGCAGAGTTAACGCACGTAATGTGGTACCAAATTCATCATGAACGAATAGGCCCCCACAACCATCAGACCGAAACAGGTCTCTTGCCTGCTCCACCATCGTCTCACGGTCTTGGCCGGTGATTTTTGCAAACGTGTGGTTGCTGAACATGAACCATATCGAAAGCATTATTATTAACCTCCCGCCGCCGCGCCGATCAAACGACCGCCCGGTCGTTGAGCATCCAGTAGAGAAACAGCCCGGCTGTTACCAGCCAGCAAGCCCAAAGCGACCACTCGCCAACGAATGGCGCCATCGAGCGATCAGTCGCATCCGACATCATGTTCGCGAACATGACGAAGGCGGTCCAGAGGATCGACAGGCCAAGTGCGAGGATTGCCAGGTTAAGCATGGGAACACCTCCGCACGGTCAGTCCTGCGTCTCCCGGCTGAAACTGTCGAGATGGCGCGGTGTCAGATTGAGGTTTTCGAATTGGGTGCGGATCAGCTCGAGCTGCGTGATCGTCATGCCCAGCCCGGGCTCGAGCGAGACCACGGCCGCGCCATGTTTCCAATATTCGAGGAACACACCCTGTGTCGTCTCAGCGACCAGCCACATGCCTTTGTCAGGGTTGTACATCAACCGATGCCCCATACAGAACTGAGCCACCAACGAAATCGTTGCCAGCGCGTGGGCCACTGACAACGGCAGGCCGGGAATTCGCAGTTACCGAGACGAATGCGTTCGCATGGTTTCAGCATCGGAATACCAGATAGAGCGCGAACCCAGCGCCAGCCAGAGCGAGGACAAAACAGGCGAGGCCGTCTGGCCATTGAGGCGTCCCGCGAATGGTCATGACGCAAACCTCGCGTTAAGCACGAGTGAATAAATGCACTTGGTGCACTATTTTATGGAAAAGGCTTGGCAGGGAACTATCGTTGTAATTCTGAGAAAGAAGCTCTGCAGGTAGAGCAAGCGCCGTAGCGTTAAGCGTAGGCGCGCTTGCTGATACAGCTCTCAGCAAGAGATAGAGCAGAGAATTCGCTGCTAGTTGAACAGGTCTCTCGGGAGCGCTTCGCCTTATCGGCTCGCTCCCTGCTCTGCTCGGTTTCGTGGCCGCGACATAGTTCTGGGGGAGGGGGGAGGTCGCATGGGGACCGGCCAAAAAAAGGGATGTCAAGAGGCACATATGTCCTATTGGGTATGTCCTATATGTCCTCTGACCTCTTATTCCTGTGTGTTTTCAATTACATGACATGGGACAAAAATAAATATTGTGGCCCTCTTTTTGGGCCTAATAGGAC
>Ga0137404_10002349_pt1 | contig 12495 bp, 12 predicted proteins | sample CZOMad2_1_16fung_FD_108285 | JGI IMG/M metagenome (GOLD analysis project Ga0137404, IMG submission 108285) | Vadose zone soil fungal communities from Angelo Coast Range Reserve, California, USA - CZOMad2_1_16fungal (Illumina Assembly) | ecosystem: Environmental > Terrestrial > Soil > Vadose...
CCGCCGAGCAGGCTCGAGAACTGGCCGGTCAGAGCGGTCTGCAGGTGGGTGATGAAGGTCGAGGGCAGCGTGCCGGTCGGCAGCTGGCCGGAGCAGCTCGCGAAGTTGATGTCCTGCGAGAACTTCCCCTTCGGGCTGATGGTGTCGTTGGGGTCCTGTCCGGCCGAGGCGGTCTGCGGCAGGTTGCCGCGGACGAAGATGTCGGCCAGGTTGATCGACTGGACGTCATACCCGGTGAGGTAGACGTTGAAGTCGAGGACCGGGACCGACAGGTCGGACCACACCACGACGTGAGCAAGGATGGCGGTCGCCGAGGCGTTGTTGATCGAGAACAGGGTGGTGACCCCGGTCGGGTTCGCCAGGTCGACCTCGAAATAGGGGAGCAGAAGCGTCGCCCCCGGGACGTCATCCACGGTGCAGATGACGGCGCTCGCTTGGCCGGCCAGCGTCAGCAGGCAGGCTAGAGCAAGCAGGAATGCAGCTCTCTTCATGGTGACTCCTTTGTAGGTTGTCGACCAGTCCTGATCGACGTGGCCGTTCATTCACATCGGTCCCGACCCATTCGTCCGAAGGCCGGAGTCTTGAGTATCGAAGTAAAACGGGCGGCATCATAGAGCGAATCGCTCGGCAGAGCAAGAGCCGCCTCCGTCGTACGACCTACAGTGTGGCCGAAGATTATCAGCCTCTCGACAGAGAAGCAATAGCAGGACTTACGGCTTCCCGGCGGCCCGGCTCTCCCGCCCCTGCCGCCGGACCTCCGCCCTCCTCCTGCCGTCACCTCCCCGTTACCCCACGGCCGCATCGCGCCTCTCCCCTTCTCAGCGCGGGAAGGTATGGCTCGCCTGGCAGGCGCTGTCGAGCTGGATGGCGTCGAAGCCGACGCTGAACCGCCCGTTCGCCATCATCATGGTGCTCACCCAGGCCTGGGCCGCCGCCGGGTCCTCGGGCGGCACGCTCCCCGCCGGGGCCACCGCGGTGTTGAGGTCCAGGTAGAGCCAGCCGAAGGAGTAGGGCACCGGGAAGGCCGCCCCCCCCACGGTCACCCGCTGGGCCTCGGCGGGAACCGGGATGATCCCCTGCTGCGGCGGCTGCGGCGAGACCGGGAAGGACTGCGGGACCTGCGGATGCTCCTGCTCGTCGAAGATGACGATCGCCTCCTGCCCCAGGGGGTACCAGGCGGGGAGGGTGCCGCACTTGAAGGCGCCCTGGCTGACCTTGGAGTCGCGCCAGACCGCGAGGTCGGTGCCGCCGGTGAACGGCCCGCCGTTGACGAAGCGGGTGGCGAACTGGGTGGCGAGCGGCTCGCGGTTGTCGGCCGCGGTGAAACCCACGTAGCGGCCGTAGAAGGTGTACTGGCCGGCGACGCTGGTCTCCGGGTTGGTGGCCGAGGCCTCGACGTGCACCAGCGGATTGCCCGAGGCAAAGTTCAGCAATTCCTTGATGTAGAAGTAGTCTCCCCAGAGGACGTTCTGGTCCGTGGCGTCGCCGCCCCCGCCGTTCGCGAAGTAGCCCAGGTCGCCGGGGAAGCGCAGGGTGCAGTTCGAGACCGCGTCGACGGTCACGTAGCCGCGCGCCGTGCGGTCGCCGTGGTCGAGACCGGCGCACCCGCCCAGGAGGTTCGAGAACTGGCCGGTCAGGGCGGCCTGGAGGTGGGCGGTGAAGGTCGCCGGCAGCTGCGGGATCGGCAGGTTCCCCTGGCAGCTGGCGAAGTTGATGTCCTGGGAGAACGTCCCCTTCGGGCTGATGGTGTCGTTCGGGTCCTGCCCGGCCGAGGCGGTCTGCGGCAGGTTGCCGTTGACGATGATGTCGTACAGGCTCACCGTCTGCACGTCGTAGCCGGTCAGGTAGACGTTGAAGTCGAGCACCGGCACCGAGAGATCGGACCAGATGACGACGTGTGCCAAGACCGCCGAGGCCGAGGCGTTGTTGATCGAGAACAGCGTCTTCGAGCCCCAGCCGCTGCTGTCCAGATCGACCTCGAAGTAGGGCAGCAGCAGCGTCGCCGCCGGTACCTGGTCGATGGTGCAGATGGAGGCGACCGCGGGGCGCAGCGGGACGATGGGCAGCAGGAGCAGGAGCGCGAACAACGGGGACCGGACGACTCTCCTCATCGAAGAAACCCTCCCTCGTACAGTCTGTTACGGTTGCGGCGTGCGGGAACCTGGGGCGAGCCCAGGTGTTTCGCCGCGCTGAGTATATGCGAAGAACAGAGTCCGGCGGAGGGGAAAAAGGCGGCGCCGGCAGGAACCGGCGCCGGTTGGGGGGAACGTCTACGACTAGCGCGGGAACGCATGGTTCGCTCGGCAGGCGCTGTCGAGCTGGATGGCGTCGAAACCGACGCTGTAGCGCCCCGCCGCCTGCATCAGGGTACTCATCCAGGCCTGGGCCGCCACCGGGTCCTCCGGCGGGACGTTGCCGGCGGCGGTGACCGCGGTGTTGAGGTCGAAATAGAACCAGCCGAAGTTGTACGGCACCGGCAGCGCGGGCCCGCCCACGTGCGTGCGCTGGGCCTCGGCCGGGAAGGGGATGATGCCGGGGCCATGGGGCTGCGGCGAAACCGGGAAGACCTGGGCGATGATGTTGTGCTCCTGTTCGTCGAAGAACACCACCGCCTCCTGTCCCAGCGGGTACCACGCCGGGAGGGTGCCGCACTTGAAGGCCCCCTGGCTGACCTTCGAATCGCGCCAGACGACCAAGTCGGTGCCGCCGCTGAAGGGGCCGCCGTTGGTGAAGCGGGTGGCGAATTCGGTGGCGAGCGGCTCGCGGTTGTCGGCTGCCGTCCAGCCCACGTAGCGGCCGTAGAAGGTGTACTGCCCGGCGACGCTGGTCTCCGGGTTGGTGGCCGAGGCCTCGACGTGAACCAGCGGGTTGCCCGAGGCGTAATTCAACACCTCCTTGACGTAGAAGGCGTCCCCCCAGAGGACGTTCTGGTTGGTCGCGTCGCCGCTCCCGCCGCTCGCGAAGTAGCCCAAGTCGCCCGGGAAGCGCAGGGTACAGTTCGAGACCGTGTCGACGGTCACGTAGCCCCTCGCCAGGCGGTCGCCGTAGTCGAGCCCCGCGCACCCCCCGAGCAGGTTCGAGAACTGGCCGGTCAGGGCGGCCTGGAGGTGCGAGGTGAAGGTCGCCGGCAGCTGCGGGATCGGCAGGTTCCCCTGGCAGCTGGCGAAGTTGACGTCCTGGGAGAACTTCCCCTTCGGGCTGATGGTATCGGCCGGGTCCTGCCCGGCCGAGGCGGTCTGCGGCAGGTTGCCGTTGACGATGATGTCGTACAGGTTGACCGTCTGCACGTCGTAGCCGGTCAGGTAGATGTTGAAGTCGAGCACCGGCACCGAGAGGTCGGACCAGATCACGACGTGGGCGAGCACCGCCGAGGCCGATGCGTTGTTGATCGAGAACAGCGTCTTTGCGCCCCAGCCGCCGCTGTCCAGATCGACCTCGAAGTAGGGCAGGAGCAGGGTCGCCGCCGGTACGGCGTCCACGGTGCAGATGGCAGCCGCGGCGGGGAGGGCCGCGGTCAACAACAGAACCGAGAGCAGGGAAACGACGACTCGCTTCATGACACACTCCCTCCGTCCAGCGTCGGTCAAGCCTACGCAGCTGAGTACCGGCACGGCCGGTCTACCTTGGAAGCGACGCCATTATATCCTGTTATGCCATAAACGCAAGGGGGTACTTGGAGAGAAGAGGAGGCAGGCACCCTCCGTGGGGTGGCGCCTGCCTCCCTGGGGAGAGTTAGAACTTCCAGACCACGCCGGCGTTGGCGCCCAAGCCGGAGAGGTCGAGGTGGGCGCGGTCGACGATGTGGATGTCGTCGGTGGTCAGGTTCTTGACCGTCCCCCGCACGTCATGCCAGATCGCCTCGACGTTGATCCCCACCTTCGAAGCAGTGTTGAAGGTCAGGCCGCCGACCCCGTACCAACCCACCTCGTCCTGGGTCGAGCCCTGGTTGGTGCTGAGCAGGTAGTAGGCGGCGCCGGCGCCCAGGTAGGGGGTGACCGAGGTGTCGTGGGTGAGGTCGAACTTGAGACCGACGCCCAAGGGGGCGGCGTGGATTTTGAAATCGTTGCGGTCGGGGACCCGCTTGGTCGTCACGTCGTTGAAATAAGTGCCGCGGAGCTCCAGGATGCCCCAGCCGACCTTGGCACCGCCGCCATAGCCGGAATTGGCGTCCTTGGTGTTCCAGTACGACCCGTACACTCCGAACTCTCCCGCCCAGGCGGGGATCGACAGCATCCCGGCGGCGACGAGGGACAACATTACCTTTCGCTGCATGTTCATGGGAGAACCTCCGTTTCTTGCTACGTCTCACCACCACCGGAGGGAGACGCGATCCGTTGGGCGGCGGGAAGGGAGCTCCCTCGGGCGCCGCTACCAGGTGTTGCGCGGGTTGCCCATGTGGCGTCCGCGCATCCATCGCTCGCGGAGATTCAATGCAACGCCCGTTCCAGTTGGGGTCCCAAGCGGGAACACGGACGAACAGAGACCGACACAGACGGACACGGACGAGCTCCCGGCTCTCGTGTTCGTCCGTGCTCCGTCCGTGCTCGTCCGTGTTCCCCCCGGCGCGCTACTTGCGGCGATTCCCGGCGAGGATGCGCTTCCGGAGGCGGAAGCTCTTGGGGGTGACCTCGACGAGCTCGTCTTCCTTGATGAACTCCAGGGCCTGCTCCAGGTTCATGATGCGCGGCGGGACGAGGTGGACGGTGTCGTCCGAGCCGGAGGCGCGCATGTTGGTGAGCTTCTTCTCGCGCACGATGTTGACGTCCAGGTCGCTCTCCCGGGCGTGCTCCCCCACCACCATCCCCTCGTAGACCTCCTCGCCAGGGGCGACGAAGAGGACGCCGCGCGGCTGCAGGTGCTCGATGGCGTAGGCGGTGGTCCGCCCGGCGCGGTCGGCGACCAGGGCGCCGGTCGCCCGGTGCTCGATCTCCCCCTGCCAGGGCTCCCAGCCGTCGAACAGGTGGTTCATGATGCCGGAGCCCTTGGTATCGGTGAGGAATTCGCTCCGAAAGCCGATCAAACCACGCGACGGCACCCGGAAGTCCATCCGTACCCGGCCCGAGCCGTGGTTGATCATCTTCATCATCCGCCCTCTCCGGGTCCCCATCTTCTGGGTGACGACGCCGATGTACTCCTCGGGGCAGTCGACCTGGAGCATTTCCATCGGCTCGCGCAGCATTCCGTCGACCGAGCGGGTCACCACCTCGGGCTTGCCGACCGAGAGCTCGTACCCCTCCCGCCGCATCATCTCGATCAGAATGGCGAGCTGCAGCTCGCCACGCCCCGACACTTTCGTGGCCTCGGGCGAATCGGTCGGCTCGACCCGGATCGAGACGTTGGTGAGAATTTCCCGGTCGAGCCGCTCCTTCAGCTTGCGCGAGGTGACGTGTTTGCCGTCGCGGCCGGAGAAGGGCGAGTCGTTGATCGAAAAGACCATGGAGATGGTCGGCTCGTCGACGGTGACCGTGGGCAGCGGCCGGGGGTCTTCGCGGGAGGTGACGGTCTCGCCGATGTTGACCTCGGCGATCCCGGCGAGCGCCACGATGTCGCCCGGTCCGGCGCGGTCGATCTCGACCCGCTTCAGGCCGTCGTAGCCGTAGAGCAGGGTGACCTTGACCGGAACGACCGTCCCGTCGCGCCGGCAGAGGGCGACCTCCTGGGCCTTTTTGATCTCGCCGTTGAACAGCCGGCCGATGGCGAGCCGGCCGACGTAGTCGTCATAGCCCAGGGTGGTGAGGAGGAGCTGGAGCGGCGCCCCCTCGGTGTACACCGGAGCCGGCACGGTGCGGAGGATCTCGTCGAAGAGCGGCCCCAGCCGCTCGTCCGGCCCATCGGCGGTGCGCCGGCAGAGCCCCTTCCGGGCGTTGCAGTAGAGGACGGGGAAGTCGAGCTGGTCCTCGGTCGCCTCCAGGTCGATGAAGAGGTCGAACACCTCGTCGAGCACCGCCGCCGGCCGGGCGTCGCTGCGGTCGATCTTGTTGACGACGACGATCGGCGTCAGGTTCGCCTCGAGGGCCTTCTTGAGCACGAAGCGGGTCTGCGGCAGCGGGCCTTCGCTGGCGTCGACGAGGAGAAGCACTCCGTCGACCATCTTGAGCGTCCGCTCCACCTCGCCGCCGAAGTCGGCATGGCCGGGGGTGTCGACGATGTTGATGCGGGTGCCCTGGTAGAGGATGGCCGTGTTCTTGGCCATGATGGTGATCCCCTTCTCCCGCTCGAGGTCGATCGAGTCCATGACCCGCTCGTTGACGTGCTCGTGGGCGCCGAAGATGCCGCTCTGCCAGAGCATGGCGTCGACCAGGGTGGTCTTCCCATGGTCGACATGGGCGATGATGGCGAGGTTACGGACGTCTTCTCTTCTCTTCGTGGCGCTCACAGTACTGTCCTCTTTGGAGAGTGGGGGAGGCGATACTCCGCCGCGATGCGGCGGGCGCGAGAGGATAGCACAGTTGGGGGGGACGGTGAGGTGGTAGAATGAATGCGGCACGTGAACAACGTGTACCGAGGTGCCCGATGCAGCGGAACATTACTTTGACGATGGACGAGGACCTCATCTCCAAGGCGCGAATCTTGGCAGCGCGCCGGAATCGCTCCATCTCCGCACTGCTGCGCGATGAGCTGTCTCGTCTCGTCGCCGAAGCCGAGGCGTACGAGACGGCCAAGCGAGCCGCTCTCCACCGCCTCGAGCGTGGTACCTCTCTGGGCGGCGGCCCTCTCCCCTCCAGGTCCGAGCTCCACGAGCGTGCCCGCCTTCGTTGACGCCAACATCCTGGTCTACGCCGAGGACCGCGACGCGGGCAGCAAGCACACCGTGGCCGGGGATCTGGTGGCGGACTTGTGGCGCTCTGGCGAGGGGGTGCTGAGCGTTCAGGTCCTCCAGGAATTCTTTGTCGTCGTGACTCGCAAGATGCCTCGGCCGCTCGGTCCCGACGAGGCCCTGGTCATCGTCGAGCAGTACCTCACCTGGAAAGTCGTCGAGAACACCGGCGACCTCCTGCGGGCGGGCATCCGCCTCGCCTCGACTCTCAAGATCTCGTTCTGGGATGCGTTGGTCGTAGAGGCCGCCCGCAGGGCGCGCTGCGAGCTCCTATGGACCGAAGATCTGAATCACGGTCAGCGAATCGGAGATCTCACGATCGTCAACCCCTTCCTTTCGGAACCGCCCACCGCCGACTGAGAGCGCTCGGAGATCTCTTGCGCGCTGCCTTCCTTGGACAAGGCCCGCCGACTCAAACGCCGTTGGACCAGGAGGGAACCGAGCACAAGGACAACGATCGCAATGACATGCCCGGCGCCCCAACTCCCAGCAGGCAGTAGGCAGAATGCTGATCCTCCCTCCTAGATACGCCGAGAGGGCACGATAGTTACAGCCGCTTGGCGGCCGTACAATATCCGCACCCCCTCGTTCGTCTACAACCGTAGATGAAGAACGCGGCGAGCCTGGAACCGATGCCCCTCGAACAGGATCTGAGGATCTCCAAGGTGGTCCAGCGGGAGCAGTCCCGGCTGCGCAACTTCATTCGCCGGCGGGTGCCCGATCCGCGAGACGTGGAGGACGTCCTCCAGGACGTCTTCTTCGAGCTGGTGGAAGCCAACCGCCTGCTGATGCCGATCGAGCACGTCACCGGCTGGCTGTTTCGGGTGGCGCGCAATCGCATCACCGACCTCTTCCGCAAGAAGAAGCCGGAGAGCTGGAGCGAAACCGCCGCCGCCATCGCCGACGAGGACGAGGAGATGCTGCGGCTGGAAGACCTGCTGCCCTCACCCGACGCCGGACCGGAGGCGCTCTTCGCCCGCAACGTGCTTCTGGCGGAGCTCGAGTCGGCGGTCGACGAGTTGCCGGAAGAGCAGCGTGAGGTGTTCGTGGCGCACGAATTGGAAGGGCGCAGCTTCAAGGAAATGGCCGCCGAGAGCGGCGTCAGCGTGAACACGCTGCTCTCCCGCAAACGCTATGCGGTGCTGCATCTGCGCGAACGACTGCAAAGGATCTACGACGAATCGACGAAAGCATGAGGGAGTAAAAAACATGAGAAAGAAATGGATTTTCGTGGTGCCGGCGGCGATCGCCGGGATCCTGCTGTTCACCTTCCTCGGCGGCGGGGTCGTGCGGCTCCTCTGGAACTGGCTGCTGCCGGCGATTTTCGGTTGGCGCGAGATTACCTTCTGGCAGGCGGTGGGCCTCTTGGCGCTCTGCCGAATCCTCTTCGGTGGATTGGGGCGCCACGGATACGGTCGCTCCAATTTCCGCCGTCGCATGGCCGAGCGCTGGGAGCGCATGACCCCGGAGGAGCGGGAACGATTCCACCAAGGCATGCGCGGACGTTGCGGCTTCGGCCCCTCCCCCAGCGAAAGCCAGGAGAGCTGACGCCGGGAGGCCGCTTCAGCCCACCCGGATGGACAGCGCGTGGTGGAACACGTTCCGCGGGTCCCACCGCGCCTTGATCCGCTCCAGGCGTGGGTAGTTCTCCTGGTAGTACAAGGTGGGCCAGGGCACGCCGGAAGTGTTCAGGGCAGGGTCCGCGAGGTCGGTGTCGGGATGATTGATGAGCGCTCCATCGTACGCCTCTCCCGGCACCGGCACGCCCCCGCTCTCCGCGAACAGGTCCCGATAGAACGCCCGCACCCAGGCCAGGTTCTTCGCCTCTTCCTGGGGATCGAGCCAGCCGGTGGTGCAGGCGATGTCGAGAATCGCATCGCGCTGGACGGCGGCGGTCGCCTCGCGCGCGACGGTATGGATGCGCCCGCCATAGGTGGCGAGCCCCAGCATCCCGCCCATGACGTCGTGGTCGGTGCGGGTCAGGTAATCGTAGGCGACGTCGATCTGGCGATCGGTGAACCGCTTTTTGAGCAGCGCGTCCTTCACCTTGGCGCTCACCCCGCCCGGCGGCGCGGCGAACAGATCGGGAAGGGGATTGAGGGCGAATTCGAGCCAGGACATCTCTGACATCTCTCGCTCGATCGGCGGGCCGATCCAGTCCCCCAGCACCCTCAGATGGTCCTCCATCAGCTGCTTGGCGGTGGCGCCCGCCGTGCTCACCCCGCGGACCAGGATCTTCCCGAACTGCTGGCGATGGATCTCCAGGAGAGTCCAGAGCGAGGCATAGGGGGAATCGACGGCGCTGTTTTGCTCGCACCAGGTGCCGTGATTCCTCAACAATCGCAGGAAGGAGGGCCGGTCGAAGTCGCTCCAGCTCCATTCCACCCGGAAGGTCGTGATCGACTCCGGCGCACGGGGCAGCAGCCGGGCGGGATCGTCGCCGGAGGCGCCGGGCGAGCGGAACCAGTACCGGGTGACGATGCCGAAGTTGCCGCCACCCCCGCCGGTATGCGCCCACCAGAGGTCGCGATGCGGGTCGGACGGCTCCCGGCTCGCCACCACGCCGCTCGCCCGGCCGCTCTCATCCACCGTGACCACCTCGACGGCATAGAGATAATCGGCCGCGAGGCCCAACTGGCGGCAGAGAAAGCCGAAGGCGCCGCCGACCACATGCCCGCCCATGCCGATCGCCGGAGACTCGCCGAGCGGGATCACCACTCCCCAGGTCTCGAACAGCGCCTGGAACGTCTCGCCCACCGTGGCGCCGGCCTCGACGGCCACGGCGCCTTTTTCCGCGTCGTAGTAGACGCGCTTCATGGGTGAGATGTCGAGGATCACCCGCACCGCGGGATCGGAGACGAATCCCTCCAGGCAGTGTCCGCCGCTCGTGACGACGAGGCGCCGGCCCTCCCGCACCGCCTCCTCGGCCGCCGAGACCACCTGCTCGGTCGAGTGGACGAGTCGGACGTAATCCGGGCTCGCGATGAACCGCTTGTTGAAACGCTTCTCGACCACCGCACGATACCGCGGATCGTCGGGGCCGATTGCGTCGAAACTCTTCTCGGTCTTACTCATCTGACTTTATCCCGGCAACGAAAGCAACCACAAACGCCGGCACCCCGGTCACCGCCGGAAACACGACGAGCGCCAAGGGCGCGAGCGGGCTCTGGTGGCTTGCAGCACTCCAATGCGCATGAACGTTCACCCAGACGGCAAGAGCGAAGGCCCCCAAGGCGACCGCCACCGAGACGTGCAAGGCTGCTCGCACAGGCGAGCTCCGCAGCCGAAAATGCTCGTACCCCAGGTGAGCCGCGAACGCCACGGCGCAGACCAACCAGGCGGCCAGCCGCCAGGTGACACGCATCGCGTTGGAGGCAGAGGGATTGGCGAGCGCCGCGAATAGGATGCCCACGACGGGGTACACGATGGCAAAGAATATTGCGCTCCGGAGCCATCCGACGACTACCGCGTGATACCGCGGGTCGTCGGGGCCGAGGCGCAGGGATTCGATCTGCGGGTCGTCGGTCGTGGGTGGTGTCGACATCGTCTCCTCCTCGGACCCATGCTATCAGGGCTCGTCTACCCGAAGATCGGCACCCGGGTGTTGGCGGAGGGGCGATAGGTCACGGTCCCGGCCAGGCGCTCGGGATCGACACCGGCCGCGAGGAGCGCCTCGACACCTGCCCGGGCGATGGTCGTCGCCAGCACTTCACCGGGGCAGGCGTGGGCACCGAAGCCGAAGGTGAAGGACCGGCGGTTCTGCCGGGCGGCGTCGAAGCGCTCCGGGGCGGGATTGACCGCCGGATCCCGGTTGGCGGCGGCGAGGACGACGAGGATGGCGTCGCCCTCCCCCATCTCCTGGCCCGCGACGCTCCCCGAGCCGGCAAGGAAACGGCGGGTGTTCTGGACCGGTGGGTCCCAGCGCTGGACCTCCTCGACGACGCCGGGACGGAGGCGAGGGCCGCCGGCCGGATCCAGGAGATCGCGGTGCCTGGCCAGGGCGAGCAGGGTATTGCCGACGAGGCCGGCCGTCGCCTCGTACGCCTGGGAGAGGAAACCGACCGCGTTGGCCACGATGGCCGGGAGGTCGGGGCGACCCAGGCGATCGGCCTCCTGTACCAGAGACGGAAGGAGAGCCTCGGTATCCCCAGGGGCGTGGAGGGAGCGGAACAGCTCCAGCAGCTGCCCTGCCGCCGCTGCGCCCTGCTCGATCTCGCCGGGACGGGCAGCCGGGGCGAAGCAGCGCACGAGGTCGCCCGTCCACTGGACGGTCTCCTCCAGCCGGTCGGGCGGTACGCCAAGCCGGCTGGCCACGACATGGACCGGCAGAGCGAAAGTGAAGCGGGTGACGGCGCCAGGATCGCCCTCGGGGTCGATCGTCGCCGCCAGGTGGCGCGCCCAGTGCCGGCTCTCCACCTCGACCGCGGGGCCGGCGATCGCCCCCAGGGTCGTCGAGATCGCAGCTTTCAACGGACAGCGGTCCCGGCCGTCGGTCATCCGCACCAGGTGGCGGAAGATCTCGCCGGCGGGGGTGTCGAGGAGCGCCCGGGGGACCGGCTCCGCCGGCGGCCGGACTCGGCAGAGCTCGCTGGTCAGGGCCGCGGTCACCGCCGCCGCGCCGGCCGCCACCCAGAGACCCGAGGCGACATCGCGGTGGAGCGGCGCCTCCGCCACCAGGTGCATGTAATAAGGATAGGGGTCGGGGTGGGTGACCGCGGCGATCGGGTCGGGCGGGAACGCCGCAAGGTTTCCATCGGGGCTCATGATCGGCCTATGCTACCAAGGAAGGCCGTGGACGGCAGCCAAAGGGTCTTCCGGGGCTCGAAACCGCCCTGGACTGCCGCCCAAGGACCTCCGAACCCCTCCAAATCCATTTCGCGCGGCCCGAAATGCATTTTGGGCGGCGCAAAATCGATTTCGAGTGGCTCGAAATGCATTTAGGGTGGCTCGAAATCGATTCCGAGCGACTCGAAATGCATTTCGCCGGGCTCGAAATTCATTTCGGGTGACTCGAAATCCATTTGGAGCGGCTCGAAATGCATTTCGGGTGGCGCAAAATCGATTTGGCGTGACTCGCAAGGCATTTCGAGCCACCCCGCACGTCTCTGGAGGACCGCGCAACGGGCCGCGGGTCGCGGGCTCCCGGTTTCCGGTGGCTCACCGCGTATTTCAGCTCTACTCAAATAGAGCCCGGGGCACTGGGATCTCCCGCAGTTGTATCCTCCCCGGGGTGGAGATATCGTAGCCCAGGGACGGGAGGGTATGAACCACTGGAAAGAGACCGCGGAGATCCTCTCGCGGCTCGCCGAGCTGGCGGCGACCGGGGGGAAGGCCGCGCTCGCCACGGTGGCCAGCATCTCCGGCTCCGCCTACCGCCGGCCGGGGGCCAAGTTCCTCATCGAACAGACGGGGGGCACTATGGGCAGCGTCAGCGGTGGCTGCCTGGAGGCCGACGTGCGCGACGTGGCCATGGCCGTCGTCGCTTCGGGACAACCTTCGCTGCGACACTACAGCACCGGCGGGGACGACGACGTCGTCTGGGGCCTCGGGCTGGGCTGCAACGGCATGGTGGACGTCTTCGTGCAGCCGGCCACCGCGGGGCCGCTGGCCGAGCTGGCCGGCCGCCTGCGCGAGCTCCTGTTGGGCGACACCCCCTTCGCTCTCGCCACCGTGGTCGA
>Ga0137404_10002350_pt1 | contig 12492 bp, 15 predicted proteins | sample CZOMad2_1_16fung_FD_108285 | JGI IMG/M metagenome (GOLD analysis project Ga0137404, IMG submission 108285) | Vadose zone soil fungal communities from Angelo Coast Range Reserve, California, USA - CZOMad2_1_16fungal (Illumina Assembly) | ecosystem: Environmental > Terrestrial > Soil > Vadose...
CGGCTCCCGCACCCGGCGGCGCTCGGATCCCAGCCGGCGTCCAGGTCCTCAGCCCGCTGCCCACCGCCGTCGAGCACCGCTCCCCCCCGCAGCCTCTCACGAATGTGCTTCCCAAGAGGCGCAGGCTCTCTTAAAATGCCAGACGGGCTGGAGCGGCGGTGCCGTGCAACAGCGTTGTTGTGTCGGCTCCGCGCCACAAAAACTCTCATTCGTTATGGTTGCCGCACCACGAGCGGCATTGCATCTGCACAATCCGGATATAAATCTAGAACTCTTCGCGTGGGATGCTTTCCTTTCCTTGGTGAGGTGTGGTCCTGTGAATGCGGACGACGTAGGCTTCCTCAATCGGCTACTCGACAAGCTGCTGAACGATTATCCTATCGATCCGCGACGTATTTACATCTATGGTCACTCTAGCGGGGCATTTATGGCCCACCGTATGGCGTGCTCTAACGCCGAGCGGTTTGCCGGAATCGTGGCTGGTGCAGGGTTCACACTGGGTGGTCCACAATTATGTGCGCCGTCCGTGCCGATTTCAGTACTCCAGTTCCACAGTATGGCAGACGCAGTTGTGCTGTTCGAGGGTGGGAATATAGGCGATTTCGCTGGTATGGATCCTGGAAATCCAGCATGCGAGTATTCTGGAGCAATTGAACTCTTAACGCGATGGGCCGACCTCAACGGGTGCGTCGGCGAGCTTAAGCTCGGAAAGAAGCCCAAGTTCGACCTTACTACCATAGTAGAAGGCAAGGAGACGACGGTCAACAAATTCAAGCAATGCCCTAACGGCATTGATGTAGAACTCTGGTCGATGGAGGGCGTGCCACATCCACCGCTATTTTTCAGGGTCGGTCCCCATGGGATTAAGACATTGGCGGAGAAAAGTTGGAAATTTTTGCGGAGTCATAAGCGCTGGAACGATCATGATTAATGTATGCCGATCTCCTTGGAGGAGCTTCATAATTTTTAATAATTCTTCAAGAAAGGGCGTAGCGGCTAAGCCGAACCAAGGCGTGCAGGCGACGCCTTCCAGCGTCCGCTGCGCTCCCGCTTCCAGGCGCGGCTGAGCCGCCCCGTTAGGCGGTGGATAAGAGAGGTGAGATATGGCTTCAGCAAAGGAACAAATGACCAAGATTGTTCAGGACCAACCTGAGGATAGCTCCTATGATGAGATTCTTCGCGAGTTGGCATTGGCCCGGATGATTGAGCGTGGGTTAGAGGATTCGCAGGCTGGTCGTATCATCAGCGATGAAGAGATGAGGCATCGAATCAGCACATGGCGGAAATAAACTGGACAGCCGAAGCTGAGCGCTGGCTGAGGGATATTTATGACTATATCGCCGAAGATAATCCAGACGCGGCCAGTCGCGTCGTTGAGGGGATTTACGAAAAAGTTCAACTCTTGCGTCAATTCCCAGAATTAGGGCATCGATACGAGAGGCTCCGCCATCAACACATTCGTATTCTCCTCTATGGGCATTACAGAATTGCCTATCTCATCAAGCCCGACGGCAACATAGATATCTTGGGGGTGTTTCACGGCGCCCTGGATATCAATCGTTACCTCTTTTAATGCGCCACCTAACCACGGGTTGCAGGCGGACGGGGGGCCAGCGGCGGTATGCGACGCTGTGGCCCAGTCAGAGGTCGGTTGAGGTTCTGCCCCTGCCGCTGAACCCTGAGCCGTTAGGTGCTGCGCCTGTTCGTGCGAGGGAAGAAGAGTCCACGGGCCGATGTTCTCGGGGTCACACTGACCAGCAGCTGGAAGGGAGGTTCTCATGAGTATCCAACACGCTCGACAATTAAGCCGGCGGAGGTTCCTGGGTGGGTTGACGCTCGCGAGCCCGGGGGCGCTCCTCGGGATCGCCTCCGGGCCGGTCGCGGCGGAGCCGCCGCCGGAGACGACGACCATCAGGCTCGTGCAGATCCCTGGCATCTGTATCGCCCCCATGTACGTGGCGGAAGAATTGCTGCGGAGTGAGGGGTTCACCGACGTGCAATACATTAGGAAAGAGGGAACGGCCTGGCTGTACAAGTCCCTGGCCTCCGGCGAGGCCGACATCAACATGGCCTTCGTCGCACCGTTCATCATCCATGTCGACGCGGGCGACCCCATTGTCCTTCTGGGAGGGGTTCATGTCGGCTGCTACGAACTGTTTGGAACCGACCAGGTCCGGGCGATTCGTGACCTCAAAGGGAAGCGGGTTGCCGTGCCGGAGCTTGGATCGGCCCACCACGTCTTCCTGGCCAGCATCGTGGCGTACGTGGGGATGAACCCGCAAAAGGACATCGTCTGGGTCACCCATCGCCCGGCCGAGGCGATGCAGCTGCTGGCCGAGGGGAAAATCGACGCCTTCCTGGGCTTTCCCCCAGACCCACAGGAACTCCGAGCGAAGCAGATCGGCCATGTGATCCTCAACAGCGCGTTGGACCGACCGTGGTCCCAGTATTTCTGCTGCATGGTGGCGGCAAACCGTGAGTTCGTCCGACAGTACCCCATAGCCACCAAACGCGGGGTGCGCGCGATCCTGAAGGCGGCGACCATCTGTGCCGTCGAGCCGGACCGAGCGGCCCAATCCCTCGTGGAGGGGGGATTTACCAAGCGCTATGACTACGCCCTCCAGACCATGAAGGAACTCCCCTACGACAGCTGGCGTGAGTACGATCCCGAGGATACCGCGCGCTTTTATGCCCTACGCCTGCATGAGGCCGGGATGATCAAGAGTACCCCACAGAAGATCATCGCCCAGGGCACCGACTGGCGCTTCCTCAACGCGCTGAAGAAGGAGATGAAGGGCTAGAGAGGGAGGGGCCTGTGGAACAGGGACAGGGGGCCACAATCTCGCCGACCGATGACGTGACCAACGTTTGAGGCCCCAGACAGCGGGAGACCTCAGGGCTGTGGAGCAGGCGGGTGAGCACCGTGTCCCTGCCCTCCCCTGCACCTAACGAAGGCATGGAGTCGACGCCCTCCAGCGTCCGCTGCGCTCCCGCTTCCGGGCGCGGCTGAGCGCCAGCGTTAGGCGGGCGGAGTTGTCGCCTTGTGGAAAGGCTCCGTTATCCGATAGAATTCAGGCATTACTTCCAGAGGAGGGTACGTAGCATGCACACGGTCAAATTTGTCTATTGGGAAGAAGACGGCGCTTGGATCGGCTACCTGCAAGATTATCCCGATTATTGGACCCAGGGGGACACTCTCGACGACCTCAAAGACCATCTGCGGGATCTGTATCACGACCTGACAAGCGGTGAGCTGCCTGGTATCCGCAAGGTGGACGAATTGGTCGTATCATGAAGCGGATCGATCTGATCAGAACCATCGAGGGGTTCGGGTGTATGTTAGTGCGGCGTGGCGGCAAGCACGGTTGGTACCGCAATCCCGTCACGGGCGTCTCCCAACCGGTGCCGCGGCATAGGGAAATTAAAGAAGGTCTGTCCAGACACATCATCAAGATGCTGAACAATCCAGCCAACGGTCTTTCCAGCTCGCAATCTCCTGAGGATAGTTCCACCTAACCCGCGCCTGAAGAATGGTCTGAGACGGTCTGTATCCTTGGGTTGGCATTTTCTCAATCCAAGATTCAGTATACATTTGCTGAGCTTGCTGACCCTCGCATGAGGCGATCTCTAGCGCCCGCGTAGAGGATCGCGTCGTGCCCGCGGGAAACCGTTGCTCGACCGCGCGTTGTCGGACCAAATCCGGTATCCTGTGGACATGGGTCCGCTGTACTCGATTCCCGAGTCTCCTCCGCCATTAATGCAGGTGGAGGGTCTGGCGACTCCTGAGGGGAAGGACGCGAAGCCCGGAAAGGAGGTAACGAACATGAACAAGGGCAAGTTCACGGCAAAACTCCGACGTTTCATTGACCGCTTTCACGTTCTGATCGTGATCGCGCTGTCTGGGCTCCATGTCGGGCTTGCGTACCTTCATACTCGGGACTCGGGTAGAGCCGACTCTCACCCATGCATAGCTTAGCGCTCAAGCGCGTTATCCACCTTTGACGCTATTCTGGGCGTGGCCTAACCCACGCGTGGAGCGGACCGGCGGACAACTGGCTCGTGATGTCTCCGGGCGTTGGTGGCCGCCGGCCGCTCATGCGCCCCGTTAGACATCTGTTGAATCTTGTAAGTGTGTCCGACATAATGCCTCCTAATGAACTTCGAGATCGTTGGAGAGATTACTGAAATTGAGACGATCGCGATCAGTGGGAGTATTCGTATCCTGCCCCTGTTGCGCAGACGATTTGGCCCTGCCCGGTAGAGAAAGCGGAAGGGGTTTGCAACGGTACGCCTGGCGAATGGGGACCTCCGCCAGGCCGAGATCCACTGGTTTGAAGCTCATGGGATCGGCCGAAGACTCATGAGAATCAAACGGTTCTTGGATTAACAGCCTATGAGCGAACAGCGACATGTACCTGGGCAATTTGCCATCTGTATCAAAACCGATGACGCTGACCTCCTGACGCCTCGCAAGATCTATCAAGTATTGCCGGACGAAAGCGCCGCCCGATCGCATTACGTGCGGGTGATCGATAACGAAGGCGAAGACTATCTCTATCCGGCGGACTACTTCATTTTTATGGAGTTTCCCCAGGAAGTCACGCAGGCCTTGTTGCAGGCGTCGTGAGGGCCTTTCTGAGCGACGTCTAACCACAGCTTGCAGCAGACGGGGAGCCAGCGGTGGTTTGCAGCGAGGTGGCACGGGCGGAGGTCTGTGGTGAGTCCGCCCCCGCCACTGAAGCTTGTCCGTTAGGCCGAGGGCTCAGGCAGAACCATTCTTGCAGATGGTGACTCCTATGGCTAAAAAAGAACACGAACTGATTCTCAGGCAGGGTGTGGGGGCTTGGAACGCCTGGAGAGCACAATACCCCGATATCCAGCCGGACCTCAGAGGTGTGGAATTGAAGGGGGCTCGCCTGCGCAAGATCAACCTAAGTGGCGCGATTCTCAGTGAGGCTAAGTTAGAAAGGGTGCTCCTGAGTAAAGCCAACCTTGCTCGCGCAGACCTCAGTGGCGCCTACCTCCGCGCAGCGTACTTCCGGCAAGCAGATCTGAGGGGTGCCAACCTTCAGCATGCGAATTTGAAGTACGCCATGATGGTTGCGACGAACCTAGACCAGGCCGACATTTCGAACTGCCATGTATATGGAGTAGCCGCTTGGGACGTAGTCGGGACCCCGCGTCTCCAAACCAACCTTATAATCACACGCAAGGCTGAGAACCCGATCACCGTCGATAACCTTAAGCTTGCCCAATTCATTTACCTGCTACTGAATTATCAAGAGCTTCGCGAGGTCGTTAACTCTGTCACGGAACGCGGGGTCCTCTTGCTGGGACGCTTCGGCGGCGGTGGCCTTGATGTGCTGCGCGCTATTGCCGACAAGCTCCGAGAATGGAGGTATCTGCCGATCATTTTTGACTTCGACCGGCCCCAGGACCGTAACTACACTGAGACAGTCAAGACGCTGGTCGGCCTGTCGCGGTTTGTCATTGTTGATCTAAGCGGTCCTTCTGTTCCACAGGAACTCTATGCAACCGTCCCGCACTTCAGGATTCCTTTCGTGCCCATCCTTGAGGAGGGACGATATCCCTACGCTATGTCGGTGGATATCTTGGAATACGATTGGGTGGTGAAGCCGATTGTGCGGTTTGCGTCCATCACGGAACTCCTCGAGCGCTTTCCTATTCAGATCATCCAGCCTGCGGAAGAGCGGCACCAGAAGCGGCAGGAGCTGTTGGATGAGTTGTTCCATCGGTGACACTGTACATCGCAAACGATGAATGAGTTGGAGGGCCTAACCCATCGCTGCACCCAACCGTCTACAGCGGCGGGTGAGCTTTCACGTTAGACCGCGTCGAAGTCCATGGTACGGGAACCAGAACTAATCGCTCTGCCAGGGCGACTGCTCCGCTTCTACAAGAGCGCGGACCGTCGATACGCGGAGGCGTTTGCCTTCGAGGGCCGCCTGCGCCTGTGGGAGTTGGCGTACTTTCGACGCATCGAGGACGCTTCGAGAGCTGACCCCGATGAGGGGGAGGGTCGCCTCCGCGTTCCGGGACAGGTTCCGCTCGTCAACGTTTCAGTAACCGATGGTCGCTTCACTGACGGCGGGACTGTGCAAGGGCATTTCAACTTCGGAACGACGTGGGTCCAGCCACTCTACGTGTTCTGCACCTCGCTCCCGGACGTCTCCGTGACAATCGCGGGTGGTCATTTGGGTTCGGAACTCGTCATCATCCACGATCCAGCTCGCTTTGCGGCTGAACTGACAAGATCGGCCTATCTGCTGCACCTGGGAGAGCGCGAGATACTCTGGGTAGAGGCATTTCCGGTGCGCTACGACAAAGACGCTGTGTCGGACCTGCCGAGCGACCAGTCTGCACGTCACCGGCTACCCTATGGCCAGAAGGCGAGTCGGTTTGAAGTGGAGCGGGAGTACCGGTTCGTCGTGGCTGTGTCCGGAGTGCGCCAAGGAGCTCTCGAATTCCTCGATCTCCAGCTTGGCCACCCGGAGAGGTTCTGCGATCATTGCGCGAGTGGCAGCGCGGTCTAACGCTGCGTTGCAGCTACGAGCGGCGCATGGCCTGGCGGGCGCCGCTCGTAGCTGCAACGCAGCGTTAGGCTTCATTCAGGATATTCACATGTCGTTGACAATACACACTGTTCACGACCTTATTCGAGAGCTCGACGCCTTAGTTCGAGAAACCGAACTGCGGTGGTGGTTCCGTGGACACAGTTCCGCGTCGTGGGATTTGCTTCCAACCGTTCGCCGGGGATACACAAGGGAGCAGGAAAGATATCTTGCCAATGAATTTTATGTCCGTGCGAGGACACGGTATCATAATTGTCCAGCAAATGATGACTATTCTGGATGGCTGGCATTGATGCAACATTATGGCTTGCCTACACGCCTACTCGACTGGTCATATTCACCGCTTATCGCTGCCTTCTTTGCTACAGAAGCGCACCAACCTCATTCGCACGAGCGCACAATGTCTGACGCATGTCTTTGGGCGCTTGCTCCTGGCGAACTTAACGTAAGGCCGGGATTCGAACCTTATCTATACCCATTGAACGCCGGACAGTTAGAAAAGCTGATTAGACCAGCTCTCAAAGGGCAAGATGAAGCTGACAAGGTTGTCGCAGCTATGGCCGTCGAGACGGATGCACGAATGCAAATTCAGCAAGGTGCATTTACCGTCCACGCCTCCGACCAAGCTCTTAACAACCTGGACGACAACCATATTTGGTTACGCAAGTTTCTAATCCCTGCCGAAGTCGTCCCAGCGATGGCTTGGGAGTTGGAGCGTATGGGGTTTCGGCTTGCCGATTTGTTTCCAGATCTCGGAAGTCTCGCGAAGGAATTACGAGGCAGACATCGACCTGCCAGTGTGAGGAAAGCCTAACCAAGGCATGGAGCCGACTGCCTACAGCGTCCGCTCGTACCTCGCTCCCGCTTTCAGCAGCGGCTCATGCCTAACGTTAGCCACATTAAGGGCTACCATGCGATACGACGAAGCAGAATTGGCCTTCGACACGCTCTCTAGCAGGATGTTCGAAGAGCTGTTCTTTGACCTCGTAAGTCAGCTGGGGTTCTCAAAGGTAGCTTGGCGACAGGGCGGAGCAGACTCCGGCCGAGACATAGAGGCGTTAAAGAGAGGTGACTCTCTACTCGTCGATCCTTGGGAGGAAAAGTGGTTCTTTGAGGGCAAAAGGCACGCCGCAGGCGTGAGCGTAAAGCACGTCTCTTCGAAATTCGACTGGGCGGATGCTGAAGGCGCCGATCACCTTGTCTTGATTCTGTCAAGTTACCCCACCAATCGGTAGTGACTCAGTTTGAAATTTCGCGTCATTCCCGCGCAAGCTGAAACCTTGTAAAATCAATGACTAGCAAGGTCCCTATTTTTGCAGGGACGACGAAAATGAGTCACTACCTACTAATCCATGCAGCGATTGGATCAGCAAGAAGCGTGCTACCGCTCGCTTCAAAGTTCATGTTGTTGACGGAAAACACCTCAAACAGGTGTTGCTGAAGTTTCCACAACCACTCGAACGGCATTTCGCTTCGCCCGTCCAGCGAGTGCTCCGCAATTCCACAGTAGACTGGGTACTGTGTGCTCTTCTCCCTAAGGTAGCACGCGTATCCTACATACTCTGCATCTCAGACTTAAGTCGCCTCGATTCACTCGAACGCGCCTTCATTCTGGCTAGCTTGGCGGCATCACAATCTGGGATTGGCAGTAAGGTTGACGGACAAAACGAAGAGTTCGCTGAGAAACTATGTGCAGTCGCTCGTGACGCAGAACATGAGCGGAGCCGATCGGATTTGGTTGCCGGAATAACCGAGCTCTTTGACCGAGGGCGAGCAGAGTTGCTTGAAGAAAGGCATGGGATCGTAGGAGGAGACATACCTCAGATTCAAACCTCGTCGGTTCGCTATGATCTAGTTGCCAAGAAACGTCATGTGGAGGGTTTCCTTACTTGGCTTAGTACTAGATTGTGGTGCAAAACCCTTTGGAACTATTATGCCTATACAATGTCTGACAGTAGAGTTCATCACGATTTGGGTTATACTGTGCTTTTCACGACAGGAGGCACAGCCCATGTTACGGTATGGCGATCTTCCCACGCATACGACCGACGTGTGAGATTTGACGAGCTTGACTGTGGAGGAGTTTAGAGCGCTGGTACCCCACTTTGAGGCGGCGTTTTTGGACTATATGGCCGAATGGACTCTGCATGGGCGGCGCCGGCTGGCGCGATGCTATACGACTTATAAGCACTGCCCGTTGCCGACGCCTGAAGATCGCCTGTTGTGCATTCTGATCTACCTCACGCAGAATCCCACGCAACTGCTCCATGGGCGTGTGTTCGGGATGCGCCAGTCCAAGGCCACGCCATGGATTCATGTCTTACTGCCCGTGTTGTGCAACACCTTGCGCACCTTGGGGGACGCGCCCTGTCGCAGCCTGGAGACCTTGTGCGAGCGCCTAGGAGTCGAAGGACCTCTCTTGCCGCGAGACGCTCCACCCGCAGACGAAGTCCGCGCCATCACACCCCCAGCGGTCCCCCTTTTGGTCATGATGGCACCGAGCGACCCCTCCCGCGCCCCCAAGACGCGACTGCACAGAAAAGGTGTTATAGCGGCAAGAAAACGCGGCACATGCTGAAAAATCTCCTGCTGATCAATGGGGCCTTGCGCATCCTCGTCCTGAGTGAGACGCACCCGGGCAGTGTCCATGACAAGCGCATCGCCGACACCACGCCGTACCCACTGCCGGCAGGAAGCCAGCTGCTGCAAGACGTGGGCTTTCAGGCGTTGACGCTGGACGGGGTGGACATCATCCAACCCACGAAGAAGCCCCGAGGCCAAGAGCTGACACGCGCGCCGAGAGCGAGCAATCGGAAGATCTCTCGGCGACGGGTGCGCATCGAACATGTCAACAGCAGTGTCAAACGCTGCCGCAGGCTCAAAGAGACCATCCGGGTATGGAAAGCGGGGATTCGTGATATGGTGATGGCAATCGGCTGTGCGTTGCATAACTTTCGCGTCCGTCTGACGCCATCATGGGCTCCGCTGGTTTAACTCGTGATGAACTCTAGTAGATAGAGGTAACCCCCACCTTTGGGGCCTGCCTGGCTACTTAGGCGGCCGTCGCCTGGGCGATCACCCGCAGGTTGTGGGCGATTATCCCCCAACCCACCCAGCGTTCCATCCCGGCAGTGCCGTGATAGCGGCACCGCTCCAGCTTATGGCGCCGTTTTAGGCCGCTGATGCGCCCTTCAATCCCCGCTCGCCAATCCCGCCCCCGTCGGAACCAGCGTTGCTGTTCGTAGGCGATCCGTTTGCCCGATTTGGCTCCGGGCTTGGGCAACACCACGTGCTTGACGCCGTGTGTCGTCGCGTACCGCTCGTTTGCGGCGGAGTGGACCCCGCGATCCCCCGTGAGCAGGCGGTGAGGACGCTTGAAGACGCGCAGATGGTGCTCCAGACGGGGCGGCAGCGGGGCGTCCTCGGCCGGATTGCCGTCCAGGACGACGTACCGGCGGACAATGCCGCCCTCGACTTCATCCAACCAGATCACGCGCCCAAATTCCGTCGGCCGTCCCGGCTTCCCTTTGCGGATGATCGCGGTCTGCGGCTCAAACAGGCGCACCACTTTCTCTGCCGCTGGCACGACTTCCCCCTGAACGACCCGGCGGGTCGTCTGCGCGACGACTTGGTGGACCAGTGGGATGACGCGATCCAAGGTCGCCGCCAGTTTCTGCCCGCTCGGCGTCGCCTGTACCTTGCAGACGGCGCTCACCTGCTTGGCCTGCTGCACCGTTGCCTTCGTGATAGCGAGCAGGCGTTGATCGGCGCTCTGCATCCGGTCTGCGGCCTCCGTGCCGCGCTGCCGCGCCGCCTCCATGATCCGTTTCATCTGGCGTTTCGCACTGCGCGTGTGATCCCGAAAGACCTGACGTGCCAAAGCACGCGTCGCCTGGAGTCCCTGCTTGGCTTTGCCCAATGTTCGGCTGAGTACCCGCACACCATCGTACAGCAACGTGCTGTCGGTGGGATGATGGATGTGGGTTTCCACCACGGTCCCGTCGATCCGCCGCTTACGGCCGTGCATGACCTTGAGCGACCGGGCAAGGACGACCACGTGGTCCAGCAGCCGATGCAGGGTCGCGGGTTGGATCAAGTTCGCCCAGCGGAGCAGGGTCGTGTCATCAGGCACCGGCTCCGCATAGACCCGGCAGAACTGCCGCAACACCAGACTGTCGCTGACCCAACGCTCCGTCGCCTCATAGCTCCACCCATACAGGTGCTTGACCACCAGCATCCGCAGGACAACTTCGACTGGGGTGGACGGGCGGCCGTCAATTAGGGTCCGCGGCCGGCGGCGGGCCAGATCGGCTTGCACGGCCTGGAACAGCGTGTCGTCGTCGAGCAGACGATCCAGTTGGGTCAGCACCGGGTCTAGCGCCAGGCTCAAGGCCGGCACCAGGTCAAATAAGCTGATCGGTGTGTAACGAGCACGCGACATGGGATACCCTCCCTCCTAGCGGTCATGCCTCTGTGCATGATATCACGAGGATGGAAGAGGGTTTTGCACCATAATCTAGTACTAGATCGCGAGGGGTGAGGTCAAGCCCCGTGGCATAGACCTCTTCGTTGGGCTCGCCGAGCGGCTGTGAGCGTTCCACCCAGACGTACGATGCGGACATCTTCAACCCGGCGCGGTGGTGGTGCTCACACGCGGCGAGGTGCCTGCGTGTGGAACGGTTTCTAGGTCCTTACCGAGGGAAGGTCAATATTTCGTGTGACCCCGTTGGGATGCTGAGGAAACACCCGCATACCCTTGACGCTGACGAAGACCTCATCCCCCTTCCGCAGTCCGAGGTGTCGATAGCGCTCCTGAGGCATTTCCACATGCACGACCGTCCCGGTCTCAGTCACGAGTTCGACTTTCACCAATGGCCCGGCAGTCGTGATGTATTCAATCGTCGCACGGAACTGGGGTGGCTCGGCTGGCTGATGGTCAATTTCCAGGAGATGGGGGCGGGCATAGACCACGGCGGACGTGGCATCTGGCAGATCCCGCAGCGGCAGCTCCAGACTGAACGCCTCGCAATGCAGGGTGCTATCCTCGACACGTCCATGAAAGACGTTGACAAGCCCGAGGAAGTGATAGACAAATGGCGTGGCAGGGTGCTCGTAGACTTCGTCCGGCTTGCCGACCTGCTCTACTTGACCTTCCCGCATGACAACGACGCGATCGGCTAATTCCAAGGCTTCCTCTTGGTCATGGGTGACAAAGACGCTGGTAATGCCGATGTCATCATGCAAGCGCCGCAGCCAGCGCCGTAATTCCTGCCTTACTTTAGCATCCAGCGATCCGAAGGGTTCATCGAGCAACAGGATCTTTGGCTCCACCGCCAACGCCCGAGCCAGTGCTACGCGTTGACGCTGGCCGCCCGACAACTGCGCAGGATAGCGCGACGCCATCTGTTCAAGCCGCACCAAGGTCAGAAGTTTGTAGACTCTGTCCCGGAGATCATGCGCAGAAGGCCGCTGACGGAGAGGTTTCACGCGCAGACCGAAGGCGATGTTTTCGAAAACGGTCATCTGCCGAAATAACGCATAGTGTTGAAAGACAAAACCCACGCATCGGTCCCGCACATTACTGTCGGTGATGTCTTGACCTTCAACCGACACGCTGCCACCATCGGGATGCTCCAATCCCGCAATGACGCGCAACAGGGTGGTTTTGCCAGAGCCTGACGGTCCGAGTAACGCCACGAGTTCCCCCGTTCCAATCGTCAGGCTGATATCCTTTAACGCCACGAATCCCCCAAACGTCTTGGAAATGTGGCGCACCTCAATACTCATTTTTCCTCCTCTTGCGTTCGCCGCGGCGATGGCTTTGCAATCTCCGCCGTCAATCGCCATTCAATTGCACGTCTGCCCACCAGGGTGAGCAATGCCAGCAACGTCAGCAGAG
>Ga0137404_10002352_pt1 | contig 12488 bp, 11 predicted proteins | sample CZOMad2_1_16fung_FD_108285 | JGI IMG/M metagenome (GOLD analysis project Ga0137404, IMG submission 108285) | Vadose zone soil fungal communities from Angelo Coast Range Reserve, California, USA - CZOMad2_1_16fungal (Illumina Assembly) | ecosystem: Environmental > Terrestrial > Soil > Vadose...
ATTTCGTAATCCATCGACGCGTAGCCGCGGCTCACTGATTTAAGCCTGTCATAGAAGTCTACGACAATTTCATTCAAAGGCAACTCATAGACCAGCATCACTCGTTTGGGACCAAGATAGCGGATTTCCTTTTGTGTGCCGCGCTTCTCCTCGCAGATCTTGAGCACCGCGCCGAGAAACTCTTGCGGCAAGTGCAATGTTGCCTGGATCACCGGTTCTTCGATTCTCTCGATCTCGCCCTCGTTCGGCAGCTTTACCGGATTGTCGATCATGAGTGTGACGCCCGCCGTGGTAATCACGCGATAAACCACCGTGGCTGCAGTGGTGATGAGACTCAGAGCGAACTCGCGCTCGAGCCGCTCGCGCACGATATCCATGTGCAGCAAGCCGAGAAAACCGCAGCGAAAGCCAAAGCCCAATGCTTGTGACGTTTCTGGCTCGTAGGTGAAGGAAGAATCGTTGAGGCGCAATTTTTCCAGCGCGTCGCGCAATGCCTGATATTGCCCGGAATCCGTCGGATAGAGACCGCTGAACACCATCGGCTTCATCGGTTTGAAACCGGGAAGTGGCCCTTCAGCCGGACGGTCATCGGTCGTGATCGTATCGCCAATACGGGTTTCGGCGACCTCTTTGATACCCGCCATGAGGAAACCGACTTCGCCTGCCCCGAGCTCCAGCACTTCCGTGGGCGCCGGTGAAAAAACTCCGAGGCGAAGCACTTCAAAAGCCTGGCCGCTCCACATCATACGAATCTTGGTGCCCTTGCGCACCACGCCGTCGAAGATCCGCATCATCACGACTGCCCCGTGATAAGGATCGAACCAGCTATCGATGACCAGGGCTCGCAAAGGAGCCGATGGGTCCCCCGTGGGCGGTGGAAAATGGTGTATGATGCCCTCGAGAATCTCTTCCGTGCCGATCCCTTCCTTCGCGCTGGCATAAACCGCATTCGAGGCGTCCAAGCCGATCACTTCTTCAATCTCGGCTTTCACACGCGCAGGCTCGGCGCTCGGCAGATCGATCTTGTTGATCACGGGAAGAATCTCGAGGTTGTGATCCAACGCCATGTGAACATTAGCCACAGTTTGCGCCTCGACGCCCTGAGCGGCGTCCACCACCAGCAGCGCGCCTTCGCAGGCCGCCAGGCTGCGCGAGACTTCGTAAGTGAAATCGACGTGGCCGGGAGTATCGATCAAATTGAGTTTGTACTCTTTGCCGTCCTTGGCGCTATAACTCAAGCAGACCGGACTGGCCTTGATGGTGATACCGCGCTCACGCTCGAGCTCCATGCTGTCGAGAATCTGCTCGGTCCTTTCGCGCGCGCTGATTGCCCCCGTGAATTCCAACAACCGGTCCGCCAAAGTCGACTTACCGTGATCGATGTGGGCGATGATGGAAAAATTTCTGATGTGGTCTAACGTCATCGGCCAACGCTTTTGCGGCAATAATCGACGGTATGCCACAACCCGTCTTTGAGGGTCATTTGGGGACGCCAGCCGAGAATCTGTGCGGCGCAGCCCGCATCGAGACAGCTGCGCCGTTGTTCGCCTGGCTTTGCCGGGCCATGCTGTGCCTCGATAGGACTGCCGACGGCTTGGCGCAAGTGCTGATAAATGGTCACCACGTCGGTTTCCACGCCGGTGCCGATGTTGATCGGGCCGATGAATGAGGATTGCAGCGCGGCCACGTTGGCGGCGACCACGTCGCCAACGTAAACATAATCGCGGGTTTGCCGCCCGTCGCCGTTGATCACCGGTGTTTTCCCCGCCAGCAGCGCGGACAGAAAAATCGCCACGACGCCAGCCTCGCCCTTAGCCGATTGGCGCGGGCCATAGACGTTGGCGTAACGTAAAGCAATATAGGGCAATCCAAACGCCTGATGATAGTACGAAAGATAAAGCTCGCCGGCGCGCTTGCTCACGCCATACGGGCTCGCGGGTTCGGTGTCATGGCTTTCCGGCGCGGGAAACACTTTTTGCTCGCCATAAACCGCTCCGCCCGAAGAAGCGAAAATCACTTTTTTCACGCCGCTGTTTTTGCCGGTCTCCAGCAGATTGATAAAGCCGAGAATATTCACGCGCGCGTCGAACGTTGGATCAGCCACTGAATGACGCACATCCATTTGCGCCGCGTGATGGCTCAAGACATCAGGCTTAATCTGTTCGATCAATCGAGCCGCTTCTTTTTCCGCTATGTCGACCTGGTGGAGTGTGGCTTGGGAATTGACATTAACGCTCTGGCCAGTAGAGAAGTCATCGATGATATGCACTTCATGACCACCATCCAAGTAGGCGTCGACGACATGTGAAGCGATGAACCCCGCGCCGCCGGTAACGACTATTTTCACGCGCTCTTCTCTTTCAAATGCGCGCGAAAGTATTCGATCGTTTTGAGCAGGCCTTCTTCCAACTTAACTTTCGGCTCCCAATTGAGAATCCTTTTCGCTTTCGCAATATCGGGCTGGCGAACCTGGGGATCGTCCTCCGGCAACGGTTTGAAGACGATGGTGCTGTGCGAGTCGGTAAGCTCGATGATTTTCTTGGCAAAGTCGAGCACGGTCATCTCGTGAGGATTGCCGATGTTGACGGGCAAGTGATGATCGCTTTTAAGCAGCTTGTTGAGTCCATCGACCAGATCGTCGACATACTGAAAACTTCTCGTTTGCTGCCCCTGGCCGTAAACCGTCAGCGGCTGTCCTTTGAGCGCCTGCATAATGAAATTCGGCACTACCCGGCCATCACGCAGGCGCATGCGCGGCCCGTAGGTATTAAAAATCCGCACGATACGCGTATTCAAGCCGTGATAGCGATGATAGGCCATGGTCATCGCCTCGGCGAATCGTTTGGCTTCGTCGTATACGCCGCGCGGCCCGATCGGATTGACGTTGCCCCAATACTCCTCGCTTTGCGGCCTGACCTGCGGATCGCCGTAAACCTCGGACGTCGACGCCAAGAGATAGACGGCGCTCTTCGTCTTTGCCAAGCCCAACGTATTATGCGTTCCCAGCGCGCCCACCTTGAGGGTCGGAATCGGTAATTCCAAATAATCCACCGGACTCGCCGGTGAAGCGAAATGGAGAATGTAATCCAGCGGCTCCTGCACTTCGATGAAGCGACTCACGTTATGATCGATGAAGCGGAAGCGCGGATTTTTGAGAAACGGCGCCATGTTTTCCTTAGCACCGGTCGAATAATTGTCCATGCAGAGGACTTCGTGCCCTTGATTGAGAAAGCGCTCGCATAAATGCGAGCCGATAAAGCCGGCGCCACCGGTCACTAGATATCTAGCCATCGTTCCGCCCTATCGAATAGTAGGTAAAGCCGAGCTTGCGCACATCCCCTGGATCGTAAATATTGCGCCCGTCAAAAATCACCGGCTGTTTGAGCAGCCCCTTGATTCGCACAAAATCCGGCCGGCGAAACTCGTTCCATTCGGTGAGAATAAGCAGAGCCGCTGCGCCGTGCAGCGCGTCATAGTTTCGGTGTGTGTATTGTATACGGTCACCGAAAATCTTTCTCGCCTCTTCCATGGCCTCGGGATCGAATGCTTGCACCCGCGCGCCGCCGGCCAAAAGCGATTCGATGACGGTAATTGACGGCGCGTCCCTCATATCGTCGGTGCGCGGTTTGAACGCCAGCCCCCAGATCGCAAATGTTAGACCCGACAACGGTTCGCCGAAATGCCTTTTCACCTTGTCGAACAACAGTACCTTCTGGCTCTCGTTCACCTGTTCCACCGCTCTAAGGAGCGCCATTGCCGGCTTATCTCCGCCCATGCTGATCATGGCGCGGATGTCCTTCGGAAAACACGACCCGCCGAATCCGACGCCGGGAAAAATGAAGTGCGGCCCGATGCGCCGGTCTAGGCTGATAGCGCGGCGAACTTCGCTTACATCGGCTTTCATCGCTTCGCACAGGCGCGCCACTTCGTTGATGAAAGAGATCTTTGTCGCCAGCATGGCGTTGGCCGCGTATTTACTCATCTCGGCGCTCCGGCTATCCATGACCAGAATAGGATTTCCCGTGCGCAAGAATGGATCATAGAGTTCCTTAAGAGTCTCCAGGGCCTCGCCATTGTCGCCGCCCAAGACAACGCGGTCGGGCTTCATAAAGTCTTCCACCGCCGCGCCCTCCTTCATAAACTCGGGATTGGACGCAACCGCAAAGGGCTGTTCCGTTTCTTCTGAAATCCACTCCTTAATCCGATCAGCCGTGCCGACCGGCACCGTGCTTTTGGTGACGATGATCTTGAACGAGTCCATCGCTCTGGCGATGCCTTTGGCGGTGGCTTTCACGTATTCAAGATTGGCGTCTCCGGTGGGCCCCTGGGGCGTGCCGACGGCGATAAAGATGATTTGGGAATTTTTAACCGAACTCGCCAAATCGGTCGTAAAGCTCAAGCGCTGATCCTCAGCATTGCGCCGGACCATTTCCTCCAGGCCTGGCTCGTAAATCGGCACCTTGCCGGCATTGAGCATTGCGATTTTATTTTCATCAATATCGACGCAGATCACGTCGTTACCGCTTTCGGCAAAGCACGTGCCGGCGACCAAACCGACATAGCCGGTTCCAACTACAGCCAAATTCATGTTCTTCTACCACCCTCGAGAACTTCGCGAACGACATAAACCGGACGTTCCTGCGACTCATGATAGGTGCGCGCCAACATCTCTCCCAGGAGTCCCATGGTGACGAATTGAAAACCGATAAAAATGAGCAGGACCGCCAGCAGAAGCAGCGGCCGGCTGCCGATGTCCGCGTCGTAAACTAGTTTTTGTACGGTTAAATATAACGCGATCACAAACCCAGCTAAACCGCTGATCACGCCAATCGGTCCGAACACGTGGGACGGCCGGGTCGAATAGCTGCTAAGAAATTTCACCGTCAGGAGATCCAACACGACGCGTAGCGTTCTGGTAATTCCATATTTGGATTCGCCACGAAGCCGTGGCCGGTGGTTGACCTTGAGCTCGGCGACCTGGGCGCCCCTTTCGTAGGCGATCGCCGGGATAAAGCGGTGCATTTCGCCGTATAATCTGAGGCTCTTGGCCACCTCCTTGCGCATCGCTTTGAGCGTGCAACCGTAATCATGAAGTTTCACCTTTGTTGTCCAGGATATCAGACGGTTGGCGATCATTGAAGGCAGACGGCGACTGAAAAACGGATCCTGCCGGTTGAAGCGCCAGCCCGCCACCAAATCGTTGTCCTCCTGGAGCATTTCAAGCAGTGCGGGAATGTCGGCCGGATCATTTTGCCCATCGCCATCCATCAGGACAATGATTTCCCCTTGCGCATAGGCCAAGCCCGCCGCCAGCGCCGCGGTTTGGCCAAAGTTCCGCCGGAGTCGCACCACTTTGAGACTCGGCTCTATGCAATGCAACCGACTCAAAGCGGTAAAAGTGCCGTCCTTACTTCCGTCATCAACTGCGACGATTTCGCAACTTTTGCCCAACGTTGCCAAGACGCCATTGATTTCGCGAATTAACGGTTCGACGTTTTCTTCCTCGTTGTAGACGGGAATGACTATGGAAAGCTCCATCGGCTCAGGAATGAAAATCGGTTAGCTCGACAAACCCTTGGTATCGTTTTTCAATATCTGTCAGAGAGACGTCGGTAAGCCGTTTGACGCCAAAATCCTCGACGGTGAACGATGCGACAACGGAACCATAAACGATCGCCCGTCTGAGGCCGCCTTGGCTCTGGTCGCCGGAGCGCGCCAGATGTCCCATGAATCCGCCGGCGAACGAGTCGCCCGCGCCTGTCGGATCGAAAACTTGTTCCAATGGGTAGGCGGGCGTGGCGAATACCGACGAATCAGAAAACTGCAGCACGCCATACTCGCCGCGCTTGACGAGAATCATCTTTGGGCCCATTTTGAGAATCGCTCGCGCCGCCTTGACGATATTGTCGTAACCGCTCAATAAGCGCGCTTCCGAATCGTTAATCACCAGTACTTCGATCCGCTTGAGCACTTTTTTTAGCTCTTCGTTGCTCTCGCGGATCCAGTGGTCCATGGTGTCGCATGCGACCAGCTTCATGCGGCGAAGCTGGTTTAGCACTTCCAATTGCATCACCGGATCAATATTGCCGAGAAAGACATACTCAGCGTCGCGGTAGCGCTCTGGTAGTTTTGGCTCGAAGCCGGCGAGAACGTTCAAGTGCAGCTCGACGGTATCGCGCAGATTAATGTCTTCGTGATAGCGGCCGCGCCAGTGAAACGTATCGCCCTTTTCGCGCTCAATGCCGTCAATGTCGATCTTTCGCTGGGTGAAGAGATCCAGGTAGTCCTGGGGAAAATCTTCACCGATGACGCCGACGATGCGCACCGGAGCGAAGAAACTTGCGCCGAGAGCGAAGTAAGACGCCGATCCGCCCAAGATGCGCTCCGCCGAGCCGAATGGCGTCTCAATCGAATCGAAGGCGACAGTACCAACAACCAATACGCTCATAGATATTTTCCGATGATGGGCCGTAATTCCGCGCGGAGCTTCTTCGGAATCCGCGCGCGTTCGGTGATGATAGCATCCTTTAACGCTGAGGCACAGGCGCAGCAACGCGCGGACGACAATTCCGTCACGGCGCGCCGGATTGTGCGCTGCGCCAGGTCGACGTTTTGCTTGAGCACAGCCAACACATGGTCAATCTCGACGTCGCCGGCCGCCTGGTTCCAACAGTCGTAGTCGGTGGCCAGTGCGAGTGTGCCAAAGCAGATTTCAGCCTCGCGCGCCAACTTGGCTTCTTGAAGATTGGTCATACCGATAACATGGGCGCCCCAGTTACGGTAAAGATGCGACTCCGCCCGCGTAGAGAACTGCGGTCCTTCCATACAAAGATAAGTTCCACCGGCGTGAACTTTCGCTCCCTCGGAATTGGCCGCGGCGGCAAGAATCGCCGAAAGATCTTTACAAAAAGGATCGGCCAAGCTCACGTGAGCCACCAGCCCCCGGCCGAAAAACGTGCTCGGTCTTAGCGTCGTGCGATCGATGAATTGATCCGGGATCACTACATGTCCGGGGGCAATTTCTTGCCGCAGGCTGCCGACCGCGCTCACCGAGATGATTCGCTCTACGCCGAGTTTTTTCATCGCAAAAGTGTTCGCGCGAAAATTCACCTCGGTGGGCAACCAACGATGGCCTTGGCCGTGACGCGGCAGGAACACTAGCTCGATTTTTCCGAGCCGGCCGCGAATCAGTTTGTCCGACGGTTTGCCGAAAGGGGTTTTGACCTCAACCGCCCGCACTCCTTCGAGGCCTGGCATCTGATAAAGGCCGCTCCCGCCGATGACACCGATCATCCCTGCGCCCATATCAATTTGACATCCCTTCGGCGCTCAGCCTTCGTTCACGCCGAGTGTGGACGAACTCCTCGCCTTGTAATTGGCCGCAAGCGGCTTGAATATCATCTCCCCTCGGACGGCGCACGTTTACCTGGACACCGGCGTCGTGCAAGACGTTTTGAAAGCTCGCGATCCGTTCGTCGGTCGGCCGCACGTAGCTACTGCCGGGATGGGGATTAAACGGGATGACGTTCACTTTGCTGGGAATGCCCTTGAGCCGTTTGACGAGCTCGCGCGCGTCCTGCTGCGAATCGTTGACACCGCCCAAGAGAACATACTCGAAGGTGATGCGTTTGCGTCGTGGTATCGGCAGCGAGCGGCAGCAATCGAGCAATTGTTCGAGCGAATATTTCCTATTGACCGGCATCAACTGACCGCGCAACCGGTCGTTCGACGCGTGCAGGGAAATGGCGAGATTGACCCGGGTCTCTGCCATCAACTTTTCAATCTGCGGAACCAGGCCAACCGTTGAAAGCGTCACCCTTCGTGGTGAAATACCGATTCCCCATTCCGCGTCAGTAATGATTTCCAGCGCGCCGGCGGTCTGGGCGTAATTTGCCAACGGCTCGCCCATTCCCATGAGAACGGCATGTGTAATGCGCCGTTCTTGGCTCACAGTTCGGCTTGCCTCGAGGATTTGATCGACGATCTCGCTCGCAGTCAAATTTCTTTTGAGACCCAACAGCGCAGTCGCGCAAAAGGCGCAGCCGAAGCCACAGCCGACTTGCGTCGAGATGCAGATCGTCAACCGGTGCGCTTCCGGAATCAACACGCTTTCGATGCTCGCGCCATCCGCGAGGCCAAATAAAAACTTGACCGTGCCATCCCGCGACTGGACCCGGCGCACAATCCGAAGCCGGCCGATGGAAAAACGTTCTGCCAACTCCTCGCGCAGGTCGCGCGACAAATTCGTCATCTCCGCGAACGACGTGACCCGTTTCTGAAACAGCCACAGGCGGATCTGCTTGGCGCGGTACAGCGGATGCTTTCGTTCCGTCAAAAACGCAGTGAGCTCCTTGAAGCTCAGATCTTTAATATTGGGCTTCACTTCCAGATCGTGGTTGATTGAGCCATTGGTGGTTCAATTTAGCAAAAATTGTCGGGGCGACCCTCTGTGGTCGCCCGAAACAGGGCGGCACGGGGGCCTGCCCCTGCCATCAAATGAATCACCCAAGAGCCGAACGGGGCGTGGGATTAAAAAAGTTCGTCGGGTCTGAAAAAGAAAGCAATCTCATTGATCGCGGTCTCAGAGCCGTCGGAACCGTGGACCGCATTTTGTTCCACATCGTTGCCCCAATCTTTGCGGATAGTTCCCGGCGCCGCCTTGGCCGGGTCGGTGGCGCCCATGATCTCGCGGTTTTTCAAGATGGCATTTTCACCTTCAAGCACCGACACGAAGATCGGGCCCGAAGACATGTAAACGCACAGGCTCGCGAAAAATGGCCGCTCCTTGTGCACTGCGTAAAACGCCTGCGCGCGCTCCGGGGTTAGCCGAAGCAGCTTGCCAGCCGCGATTCTCAATCCGGCGGATTCGAATCGACAAAGGATTTCACCGATAAGATTTCGCCTCACGGCGTCGGGCTTGACGATCGATAACGTTCGTTCCACGCTCATTACTTTCCTATAGCCTCCTGCATCGAGCGGCCGATGGTCGCCGGTGACGAAGCCATGTGAATTCCGGCCGCTGTCATCGCGGCGATTTTTTCCTTGGCCGTACCTTTGCCGCCCGAAATGATCGCCCCCGCGTGACCCATTCTTTTGCCCGGCGGCGCAGTCTGGCCGGCGATGAAACCCACCACGGGTTTTTTCATATTCGCTTTAATCCATGCGGCGGCTTCCTCTTCGGCGCTGCCGCCGATCTCGCCGATCATGACCACCGCTTCGGTTCCGGGATCGCTACTGAACATAGCAAGCACATCGACAAACTCAAATCCATGCACCGGATCGCCGCCGATACCGACGCAAGTCGATTGCCCCATGCCCAACCGCGTCAGCTGGTCCACCGCCTCATAAGTCAAGGTACCGCTACGCGAGACGACCCCAATGGTTCCAGGCCTGTGGATGTGCCCCGGCATGATGCCGATCTTGCATTCGCCGGGAGTGATGGTGCCCGGACAGTTCGGACCGAGCAGCCGGGAGCTTCGTCCGACAAGATAGCGTTTCACTTTGATCATATCGCGCACCGGCACGCCTTCGGTAATACAGATGATCAACGGGATGCGGGCGTCGGCCGATTCCAGAATCGCGTCAGCTGCAAACGGCGGTGGCACGTAAATCACGCTCGCGTTGGCGCCGGTCTCTCGCACTGCACGTTCGACGCTGTCGAAGATCGGTATTCCTTCGAATGCGCTGCCGCCCTTCCCCGGCGTCACGCCGGCAACCATTTGCGTGCCGTAGTCCTTGCACGCCTTGGTGTGGAATTGTCCGGTGGCACCGGTGATACCTTGGGTCAGGACTCGCGTGTTTTTGTTAACTAAAATTGACATAGGTCAAAACCGAAGATGGCAGACGGAGGATCGAAGATCGCGATCCTCGATCTTCAATTCTCGATCCTCGGCTATGTTTTATTCACCGCATTCACGATCTTCTCCGCCGCCTCGGCCATGGTTTCCGCCGAAATAATCGCTAAACCGGAGTCGGCGAGAATTTTTCTGCCGATCTCGACGTTAGTCCCTTGCATCCGCACGACTAGCGGCACATTAACATTCAATTCCCGCGCTGCCTCGACGACGCCCTGAGCTAAAACATCGCAACGCATGATGCCGCCGAAAATATTAATGAGCACGCCACGCACCCGCGGATCGGCCAGCAGGATTTTGAAGGCTTGAGCGACTTTTTCTTTGTTGGCGCCGCCGCCGACGTCAAGAAAATTGGCCGGCTCGCCGCCGTAAAGTTTAATGATATCCATGGTCGCCATCGCCAAGCCGGCGCCGTTGACCATGCAGGCAATATTGCCGTCCAGGGAAATATAGGAAAGATCGTACTTGCTCGCTTCGACTTCTCGCGGATCCTCTTCGTAGAGATCGCGCAGCGCGAGAATGTCTTTCTGGCGAAAAAAAGCATTGCTATCGAAATTCATCTTGGCGTCGAGCGCCATGACCTGGCCTTCTTTAGTGACGATCAATGGGTTGATTTCCGCCAAGGAAGCGTCGCATTCATCAAAAGCGCGATAGAGCCCTTGCATAACTGCGACCATCTTGTTGGTCAAGTCCGAGGGCATCTCGAGCGCGTAGGCCAAGCGCCGGCATTGGAATGGCGCCAATCCGATCACCGGGTCGATGGTCTCTTTGAGAATTTTGTCAGGGCGCTTGGCGGCGACTTCTTCGATCTCGACGCCGCCTTCGGATGAGCAGATCACGCTCACGCGAGACTGGGCGCGGTCTAAAACCATGGCGAGATAGATCTCGCGCTCGATGTTCAGCCCCTGCTCGACAAGCACCCGCCGGACCTGCCGGCCGGCAGGTCCGGTTTGGTGGGTGATAAGATTTTTGCCGAGCATGTCGCGCGCCTTTTCAGCCGCTTCGTCGGCGCTTTTGACCACTTTCACGCCGCCGCCCTTGCCGCGCCCGCCGGCATGAATCTGCGCCTTCACGACGCATACGCCGCCACCCAACTCAATGGCCGCGGCTTTCGCCTCTGCGGGTGTCGAGGCAACGATACCGCGAGGTACAGCGACGCCGAAACGTTTAAGGATTTCTTTGGCTTGAAATTCGTGAATATTCACCGCTTCACGCCGTGATAAAGCGAGACCCTAAGACTAGACGATTAGCCTCAGGGTCTCAATGTCTTTGGATCCCAAGTGAGCTAGGCAACGCCCAACACGCGGTTCGTCGCTTGCACGATCTCTTTGACATGACTGAGGGACTCGTCGAAGGCCTTCTTGTCGGTGGCATTTAGATTGATGTCGATGACTTTCTCGACACCGCCCGCGCCGATGATGACCGGGACGCAGAAATAATACCCGCTGACTCCATATTCCCCTTCCAACAATGCCGCGCAAGGGAGAATTTCCTTCTTGTCAAAGAGAAAAGCCTCAGTCATTTGAATCGCCGCCGAGGCCGGAGAAAAATAGGCGGACCCGGTCTTTAACAGCGCAACGACTTCGCCGCCGGCGTTGCGCACGCGCGCTTCGATTTCATCGAGACGTTTGGACGGGATCAGTTTTTCCACTGGCACGCCGCCGATAATACAGGAACTGCGAACCGGCACCATGTCATCGCCGTGTCCGCCCAAAACCATCGCCTGCACGCTCTTCACGGAAACGTTCAGTTCTTTTGCAATGAACGAACGGTAACGCGAAGAATCCAGGATTCCCGATTGACCGACCACACGGTTTTTCGGAAAACCCAGAGCGCGCTGCATCAGCGTCACCATCGCATCCAAGGGATTGGTAATGACGATGACGAAGGAATCAGGCGCATGTTTTTTGATGCCGTCCGCAACTGATGTCAGGATCTTGGCGTTGGTCCCCAGCAAGTCATCGCGGCTCATACCGGGTTTGCGCGCAATGCCGGCCGTGACGATGCAAACGTCAGCGTCGGCGATATCGTCGTATTTATTGGTGCCGATCACATTGCCGTCGAAGCCTTCGATCGGTCCGGCGTGCGATAAATCGAGCGCTTTTCCTTGCGGCAGCCCTTCAATGACGTCGAACATGACCACATCGCCGAGCCCCTTCAACAGCGCCAAATGGGCCATCGAGCCACCGATGTTACCCGCGCCGATTAAAGCAATTTTCCTACGTGCCATTGTACTACCCTTTCCGTCACTGCATATTGGCGATAATCGCGTCGCCGAATCCCGAGCAGCTAACGAGTTTGGCGCCGGGCATGAGCCGCTCGAAATCATAAGTCACGGTCTTGGCGTTGACGGCACCCTCGATGCCTTTGATGATGAGATCAGCAGCCTCCGACCAGTTCATATAGCGCAGCATCATCTCGCCGGACAAAATCACCGAACCGGGATTGACCTTGTCGAGGTCTGCGTACTTCGGCGCCGTTCCATGAGTTGCCTCGAAAACCGCGTGGCCGGAGTCGTAATTGATATTGGCCCCGGGCGCGATGCCGATGCCGCCGACCTGCGCGGCGAGCGCATCGGACAAGTAATCGCCGTTCAGGTTCATGGTCGCGATGACATCGTAATCCTTCGGCCTG
>Ga0137404_10002357_pt1 | contig 12477 bp, 11 predicted proteins | sample CZOMad2_1_16fung_FD_108285 | JGI IMG/M metagenome (GOLD analysis project Ga0137404, IMG submission 108285) | Vadose zone soil fungal communities from Angelo Coast Range Reserve, California, USA - CZOMad2_1_16fungal (Illumina Assembly) | ecosystem: Environmental > Terrestrial > Soil > Vadose...
CCGCGCGTCGGCGATGCCTTGCTCACCCGTGCAGACGTTGGCGCAGCCGCTGGAGGCCACGATCGCCTGGGCCTGACCCCCGCCGACGTGCTCGGTCGACACCAGCACCGGGGCGCCCTTCACCTGGTTCGACGTGAACACCGCGGCCGCGCGCGCCGGGGTCGACGAGTAGATCAGCGCGAGGTCCTTCTTGCCGCTCGGCTTGATGCCGGCCACGACGCCGCCGGCGAGGATCCCCGGCACCGCCGTGACGCCGCCGTCAAGCCACTGGAGCTCTGCCGACGCCATGGCCTAGGGATACACCGGCGGCGCCTCGAGCCCGGTCCGCTCGCCCCAGCCGAACATGACGTTGAGGTTCTGAACGCCGTTCGCCGCGCCACCCTTGCCGAGATTGTCGATCGCCGACACGCAGACAGCGCGACCGGTGCGCGCGTCCGCCACCACGGTGACGTCGCAGTAGTTCGAGCCGACGACGGCGCGCGTCGCCGGGCGCTCGCCCTCGTCGAGGACCCGCACGAAGGGCTCCCCCGCGTAGAACTCGCGATAGACGTCGAGCAGGCGGGCCGTCGTCAGGGCCGTGGTGAGCGGCACCGACGCCGTCGTGAACAGGCCGCGATTGAGCGGCACGAGATGGGGTGTGAATGCGACCCGCAGCGGGGCGCCGGCGAGGGCGCTCAGCTCCTGCTCGATCTCGGGCGTGTGCCGGTGCGCGGCGATTCCGTACGCCTGCACGTTCTCGTTGGCTTCGGTGTACAGGTACATCGGGTCGATCTTCCGACCCTGTGCCCCCGCACCCGTGACGCCGGACTTGCCGTCGATGACGATCCCGTCGAGCCGGGCGAGCCCCGACCGCACGAGGGGGGCGGTCGCCAGGACCGCACCGGCCGGATAGCAGCCGGGCGTGGCGACGAGCGCGGCCGGCGCGATCGCCTTCCGGTGCAGCTCGGCCAGTCCGTAGACCGCGTCGGCGAGGCCCGGCAGATCGATGTGCGGGGCCTTGTACCACGTGACGTAGTCGTTCGGATCGCGCAGCCGGTAGTCGGCCGAGAGGTCGATCGCGCGGCGGCCGCGACGGCGCAGGATCGGCACCGCCTTCTGCGACTCCATGTGCGGCAGCGCGAGGAAGACCACGTCGGCGACCTCGGCGAGCCACTCGGGGTCGAGGTCGTGGAACCTGAGGTCGCTGAGCCCGCGCAGGTGCGGGTAGGCCTTGGTCAGCGCCTCGCCGGCCAGCCGGTCCGAGGTCACGCCCGTCAGGGTGACGTTGGGATGGACGGACAGCAACCGGAGGAGCTCGGCTCCCATGTAGCCGCTTGCTCCGGCGACTGCGACACGGACCATGGCGGACCGCTCTGGCACTAGCGCTTCGAGTACTGGAACTTCTGCCGAGCGCCGGGTTGGCCGTACTTCTTCCGCTCGCGCATCCGCGGATCGCGGGTGAGGAGCCCTGCCTTCTTCAGCGGCAAGCGGAACTTTTCGTCGAAGCGCACGAGCGCGCGCGAGAGCCCATGACGGACCGCGCCGGCCTGACCGGTGGGGCCGCCGCCCCCGACGGTCACGAAGATGTCGAACTGTCCGACGGTGCTCGTCACCTCGAGCGGCTGCGCGATGATCATGCGAAGCGTCTCGCGCGGAAAGTAGTCCTCGAAGGCGCGCCGGTTGACGACGATCCGCCCGGATCCCGGCCTGATCCACACCCGCGCGACGGACGTCTTGCGGCGGCCCGTCGCGTAAAACCGGTCGAGCACTGCGGCCATCTAGCGAACCTCCGCCTTCGTCGTGAGAGTTTCGGGCTGCTGAGCCTGGTGCGGGTGCGCGGCGCCGCGGTAGACCTTCAGCTTCTTGGCCATCGCCCTTCCCAGCCGGTTCTTCGGCAGCATGCCCTGGATGGCCCACTCGATGACGCGCTCCGGGTGCGTCCTGAGCATCGTCTCGGCACTGACCTCCCGCAGACCCCCGATGTAGCCGGAGTGCCAACGATACTGCTTGTCCCGGAGCTTCCGTCCGGTCAAGTGCACCTTCGCGGCATTGATCACGACCACGTGATCGCCGACGTCGAGATGGGGCACGAATATCGGCTTGTGCTTTCCGCGCAAGATTGACGCAACGCGGCTCGCGAGGCGCCCGAGTACCTGCCCATCGGCGTCCACGATGAACCACTTGCGCTCGATTTCGCTTTCCTTCGGCATCGGCGTCGGCATCGAGCTTCCCCTTGACGGCCCTAAGTAGGCGTCCAAACTGAAAAAAACGCAACGCCATACTGTACGGGAGAAGACAGAGGCTGTCAACGGATCTTGGTCTTGCCGGGCCACGGGCAGAGCAGCCGAACCGGACACACGGGACACAGCGGCTTTCGCGCGACACAGCACCGCCGTCCGTGGCTCTGCAAGAGGTGCGTCGTCAGCGTCAACTCCTTCTCCGGTAGCACGTCGACCAGTTGATCGTGGATCTCGTCGGGGTCACCCGAGCGCGCCAGGCCCAGGCGCTGGGAGAGGCGGAAGACGTGGGTGTCGACCGCGATCGTCTGTTCTCCGAACGCGTTCCCCAAGATCACGTTCGCCGTCTTGAGCCCGACGCCCGGAAGGGCCGTCAGCGCCTCCCGCGATCTCGGCACCTCACCGCCGTGCTTGTCGACGAGCGCTTTCGCCATGCCGACGATCGAGCGGGTCTTGGCGCGGTAGAAGCCCGTGGAGCGGATCTCCTGCTCCAGGGTCGCGACCTCCGCGCGCGCGTAGTCGCGGGCACCGCGATACTTCTTGAAGAGCCCCGGCGTCACCAGATTCACCCGCTCGTCGGTGCACTGAGCCGAGAGAATCGTGGCGACCAGGAGCTCGAGTGGATTCCCGAAATCGAGAGCGATCTTGGCGTCGGGATAGGCCTTCTTGAGCTCGCGAACGATCTTGCGGGCCCGGGCCCGCCTGGCTTCCCGCGACTCACGCATGAGACTCCCCCCTACGGGTTGGCGGAGATTCTGATGGCCTCCGGTGTGATGTCGATGCGCCCGAGCGCCACGGGCACGGGCAGGCGGCTCGCGATCCTGGGCGAGGGATCCCAGGTGCGAACCACCCAATCGACGAGCGGCGAGGGTACCGGGATTCCCCCGACCGTGACGTGCTCGGCGATCAGCGCGAACGGCCGTTCGCTCGCCGGAAGGACCCGGACTCGGGCGGCCACGTCGGGCCCGGGCTGGTTCATGACGAAGGCGAGCGCCCCCGACTCGAGCTTCACCGAGGCCGTTCTGAACCCCTTCTGTTCCCGGAGGAAGGCTCGAAGGTCCGCCTCGCGTATGGTGACCTGTTCGAGGGCGACGCGCCGGGCGTCGAGCGGTGCCAGTCGTCCCGTAGCGTGGACGCTGAAGGGGTTCACCAGAACGCCCTCGAAGGCGATCCGTACGTCTCCGACACGAAGGAGCGGCGAGTCCCGGCGCCGGAGCTCGCCGACGCGCGCCGAAGCGGCGCGCACCTGGACCCGGCCGATACGGCCACGCAGGATGGTCTCGTCGTAGACGAGGCTGACGTCGAGCCCCTGCATGTCGGCGGCGACCTCGGCGAGCTCCCGTCGCACTGCCGCCTCGACCTCGCGCGCGAACATCGCGGGCTCGACGGACACCGCCTCGGTCAGGCGCCTTGCGCGCACGCTACCGGTCGATCCGTCGGGGAGCGCGAACTCGCCGATGGTCGGGAACACCCGCGCCAGAGACGGGTCGGTGCCGAGCCGTTCGGCGATGCGCCGAGGCTTCTCGGCCGTCCAGGATGGTCCAATGTCGCCGGTCTTGAGGACGATGTATTCGATCCCGATCGGCTCGGTATCCCAGGCGCGCGTGAACCGAAGCGGGAGACCGTCCCGCGTCCCGTAGTACCTGAAGTTGCTCACCGAGAAGAAACTGGCGTTCGGGACGACGCTCACGGTCACCGGCGCGCCCTGACTGTCGCGGCTGATGAGCGCCATGATCTCCCGATGCCGCCAGTCGTCGGTTCGCGTCGGCGACTCGAGGACGAACGGAACGCCGAGCCCCGGCAGCGCGAAACCGTGCGGCACGCCCAGCGCCGTCGCACTCACCTGGAGCACGCAGGCCAGAGCCAGAACGACTCCGCCGAGGGAGCGTGTGCGGCCTCGCAGGGCGCCGAAGCCCATCCCCGCCAGCACGGCGGCGATAGGCAGGAGCGGCAGCGTGTAGCGCAGGTTCTTGTTCTGGAGCAACCCGAACAGGAGGAACGGGACCAGCAGTGCGGTCAACACCACGCCCTGCCGTCTCAGGACGGCGATGGCAATCCCCACGAGGAGCAGCACGACCGCGAGAACGCCGAACTGGGGAGCGAGCCACGTCGGGTAGAAGAGGAGCGCCGTCGCCGTGAGCGGGTCGGGGTGGCCCGATTCCGCCGCCTGCTTGAACGAGCGGCTCGTGATCTGGGGGACGAGGCCGAAGAGCCGCGGCCCGTACCACGGCAGGCTCAGGACGGTCCCGACCAGGAGCGCCAGAGCCGCATTGACCGCCGCGCGCCGGCGGTCGCGGCTCGCGGCCGCAGCGAGGAGGAACGGGGCCAGGACGTAGGCAGCGAACGGAGGTTTCGTGAGCATCCCGACGCCGAACACGGCGCCCGCCAGGAGCGACCATCCCAGGCGGGTGAACCCCTCGGTCCGCAGCACCACGACGAGGGCCAGCGCGACCATCGCCGCCAACGGAAGGTCGAGCTGGAATCGGAGCGCGGAGAACACCACGAACGGCGCGCATCCGAACACGACCGCGGCCACGACGCCTTCGGTGCCTCCGGCCAGGCGCCGTCCGAGCACGTACACGGCAGCCATGCCGAGGCCCAGGAACGCCAGGACGATGCTCTGCGCCGCCGCCACGTCCGACGGCGCCAGCCGGTACACGAGGGCGGCGGCACAGGGGACGATCGGAGGGTAGAACGACGAGCGTTCCAGAATGGTGCGCAAGTCGCGCTGCGCCAGATCCTCCGCGCAGCGAACGACGCGCTCGAGGTGGTTGGCGTGATCCCACTCGGGCGGCCTGCGGTCGATCGCGAGCCACACCGCCGCGATCAGCACCAGGGCCGCGTAGGCGCCGGCGACGATCGCCCACTCGCGCCCGGGCGCGGAGCGATTCTCGTTCATCGCCGACCGATCAGAAGGAGCGACGCGCCGAACGGGAGGGGGACGCGGGGGACGAGGTGGCGCTCGAGCGCGAACACCCGCCCGAGGAGCCAGTTGAGGGGTGCCGCCGGGCGCCGCAAGTCGTGACCTCGATCACCCCGAAGGCCTTTCCACAGACGGACGAGCGCCAGCACCGGGAAGAGCAAAGTATTGAAGTAGCTCACGCGGAGCACGCTGAAGCCGGCCCGTTCGACCGCGGCACGGACCTCGGCGGCGGTGTAGCGCCGGCGATGTCCGAGGACCTCATCGTGGCCGCTCCAGAGCCACTGATACGCCGGCACGGTCACGACGAGCAGACCACCCTCGCTGACCCCCCGGCGCGCGGCCGCGAGGGCGGCGACGTCGTCGTCGAGGTGCTCGATCACGTCGAGCAGCAGCACCACGTCGGCCCAGCCAGCGGGCACGCCGAGATCATCCGGTAGCCGGCCCACCCGCACGTCGAGGCCGGCGGCCCGTGCGGCGGCGATGAGATCGACATGCGCCTCCATGCCGACCGCCTCACCGAACTCGGACAGCGCGGCGAGCACGTTGCCCGTGCCGCAGCCCAGCTCGAGCAGGCGCACACGGTGCGGCGGCAGGGCGCGACGGAGAGCCGAGGTGACCACGGCGAGCCGGCCGCGGAACCACCAGTGCGACCGGTCCTCTTCCATGTGGACGGCGACGTACGCGGGGTCCATCCCTCAGCGACGAAGGCCGGAGCGGCTCACGCGCGCGCCGTCGTGTCTCGTCGACGTCCGCCCAGGAACCGGCGGAGGCGGTCGAGACCCTCCTGAATGCGCTCCAGCGATGACGCGTAGGAAAACCGCAGGTAGCCCTCGGCGTTGGCGCCGAAGGCCGCGCCGGGCGTGACGGCCACGTGACTCGACTCCAGAAGCTCGCGGGCGAGGCCGACCGAGTCCGTCGACAGGTGGCGCGCGTTCGCCAGGACGTAGAACGCCCCGGTCGGCTCGGTGCCTACACCCAACCCGATGGACCGGAGGCCGGCGATCATCGCCCGCCGGCGCTCGTCGAAGATCGCGCGGAAGCGCCGGCTGTCATCGCCCGCGTCGCGGAGAGCGGCGACGCCCGCCCATTGCACGAACTCATTGGTCGAGATGAAGAAGTTGCCGTAGAGCGTCTGCAGGGCCCGGATGTGCTGGCGCGGAGCGATCACCCAGCCGAGTCGCCATCCCGTCATGGCGTAAGCCTTCGAGAATCCGTTGAGCACGAAGGCCCGGTCGGTGAATTCCAGGATCGTCCGGTCCCGCCCCTCGTAGCTGAGCCCGTGATAGATCTCGTCGGACACGATGAGCGGCCCGCTCCCCCGGCTGAGCTCGGCGATCGCGGCCATCCGCTCGGGTGACAGGACCGTTCCCGTGGGATTGGCCGGGGAGTTGATCACGATCGCCCGGGTGCGCGGGCCGAGTCGACTGCGGATCGCTTCGGGGCGGTATTGAAAGCCATCCTCCTCGGTCACGCCGACGTAGACCGGCCGCCCCTCGGCATAGCGGATGAAGTTGGGGTAGCACGCGTAGTAGGGATCGCTCAAGACGACCTCGTCGCCCGGATCCAGGAGGTGACCGAAGAGGAGGAGCATGGCCGGGGACGTGCCGGCCGTCACAAGGATCTGGTCCGGCGAGATCCTCACGCCGTACGTCCCCGCGTAGTGCTCGGCGATCGCTTCCCGGAGCGGCAGGATGCCGAGGCTATGCGCGTATCGCGTCCGGCCGTCTTTGATCGCGCGCTCCAGGGCGTCGCGGACGACCGGGGGCGCCTCGAAGTCCGGCTCGCCGAACTCGAGGTGGACCACATCGATGCCGGCCCGCTCGAGCTCCTGGGCCCGTTCGGCCACTTCGACCGCGAGGAACGGTTCAATCCCCTGGATTCTCCGAGCGAACGTCACGAGCGCCTCCCGACCCGCCTTCGGGCTTGAAGGATTTGCCACAGCATCCCGGGCCCGTGGCGGAGGACCCCGACCTTGCTCTCCGCCTGATCGACCCAGTTCACCGGCACCTCGACGATACGACAGCCGGCAGCCCGGGCCCGCAGGAGGAGCTCGACGTCGAATCCGAATCCTCGCGTGCAGAGCGCCTCGAACAGGCGGCCGGCGGCCGGAGCCGTGAACGCCTTGAAGCCGCACTGCGAGTCCGCGACCCCTTCGAGGCCCACCCTCGCGACGAGCCAGTTGAACACGCGGCCGGCCGCTACGCGGTGGGGCTGCGCCGTCACCGAGACGCCGGGATCGGCGAGAACCCGCGAGCCGATCACGACGTCGGCGCCCGCGACCAGCATCGGCTCGAGTCGCTTCAGCTCCACGATCGGTGTGGCGCCGTCGGCATCCGCAAACAGCCGGTACGGCCCCCTGGCCGCCAGCATCCCCGCCCGCACCGCCGCGCCCTTGCCGGCGTTCCGCGGGAGGCGAAGGACCTTGACCGCCGTGTGTTGTCGAGCCTCGACGATCGACGACGTGCCGTCCGTCGAGCCGTCATCGACGACGATCACCTCGTACGGCTCGTCGCGGCCCTCGAAGTAGGCGACGACCGTCTCCAGAAACTGGGGAAGGCGACGCGCCTCGTTGAACGCCGGGATGACGACCGACCAGCGAGGCGTCACCGGATCCCGGAGAGGTCCAGGCGCCGGCGGCGACGGGCCGTGGCGGTCTCGTGCGCGGCGCGCGCCACCCCTTCGGCCACCGCCGGCGCCACGCTCTTGTTGAACACACTGGGAATGATGTACTCCGCGCTGAGCTCGCTCCGGCTCACGCACGCCGCCAGCCCCCGTGCCGCCGCGAGCTTCATCTCGTCGTTCACGGCCCGCGCGCGGGCGTCGAGGAGGCCCCGAAAAAACCCGGGGAAGCACAACACGTTGTTGATCTGGTTGGGGTAGTCCGAACGACCGGTCGCCATCACGCGAACGTGCTTTTCGGCCTCCTCCGGCCGGATCTCAGGCTCCGGATTGGCCATGGCGAAGACAACCGGATCGCGCGCCATCCGCTTGAGGTCGCGCACGACCAGGATTCCCGGGACCGAGAGGCCGATGAACACGTCCGCGCCCTCGAGCGCCGCCCCGAGGCTCCCCTTGACCTGGCGCGGGTTGGTGGCGGCTCCGACCCACCGCTTCATGAAGTCCATACCCCGCGTCCGGCCTCGGTGGATCGTACCGTGCTCGTCGACACCGATGATGTCACGGACGCCGCACGACTGAAGGATCTTGATGGTGGCGGTGCCGGCGGCGCCGACACCCGTCACGACCACACGGATTCGCCGGGGCTCCTTGCGGACGATCTTCAGCGCGTTGAGCAGGGCCGCCAGGACCACGACGGCCGTCCCGTGCTGGTCGTCGTGGAACACGGGGATCTCCAGCTCCTTGCGGAGCCGTTCCTCGACCTCGAAGCACCGCGGCGCCGCGATGTCCTCCAGGTTGATGCCGCCGAACGCCGGCGCCACGAGCTTGACGGTCTCCACGATCTTGTCGACGTCCTTCGTGGCCAGGCAGAGCGGGAACGCATCGACCCCGGCGAACTCCTTGAAGAGCATCGCCTTGCCTTCCATCACCGGCAACGCCGCCTCCGGGCCGATGTCGCCCAGGCCCAGAACGGCCGTGCCATCGGTCACGACGGCGACCGTGTTGTGCTTGATCGTCAGCGAGAAGGCGCGCTGCCGGTCGTCCCGGATCGCGAGGCAGACGCGAGCCACGCCTGGCGTGTACGCCATCGACAGGTCGTCGCGTGTGCGGATCGGAACCTTGTTGCGCACCTCGATCTTGCCGCCAACGTGCATCAGGAACGTGCGGTCGGAGATGGCGCCGATCCGAACCCCGGCCACCCGCCTGAGCCGGCCCACGATCTGCTGCGCGTGGACGCTGTCACGCGCCTTGACGGTGATGTCGCGCTCCGTCCGTTCGCGCGTGGTCTCCACGAGGTCGACGGCGCCTATGTCACCCCCGGCGTTCCCGATCGCCGACGCGACCCGACCGAGCATGCCCGGGCGGCTCGCGATCTGCACCCGAACGGTGAAGCTGTAGCTGGCACTCGGCGGGATCACGCCGTCGATTCTACCCTCTCCCGGCAGCCCTGGAGTGACCCCGCCCAAAGCTTTTGCGTCGCCCGGAACTCTCAGCCCGGGTATTGAGGTTTAAAACCAAGCACCGGTGAATAGAGGAAAGGAAGCCCCGGTCACAAGCCTGCGGGAATACGAAATGGGGGGCCGGCGCCGGATCGAGGCTCAGGTAAACCCCGCAAAGCGCGATAGGGTAAGCCCTGGGCCGGGCGTCCGTGGGATTAAAGTCCAGTTCGATGAAACGTTGAAGCCGGATTTTGCATCTGAATCAACAGCAACCTCCATGAAAGAAAGCCGGTGACACGATGACATTTCGGGAATCAGCCGATGCGGTTGAGGACGGCTCTGTGACGTCCGCTAGCGCGACATCGACGGGAGAGCGTGGAGGCCAGGTGGTGGTCGATGACGAGGCTGAAGAGACTCCCCGGGCGGCCGCCGAGGACACCTATGGGCGAGCTCTGACAAAGGGCGAGGACCCGGTCCGTCTTTACCTCAAGGAGATCGGCAAGGTCCCCCTGCTCACGGCCGCCCAAGAGGTCCAGATCGGCCGGCGTATCGAGGTCGGCCAGATCGCCCTCCGGCGGACGCTGGCAGGGATTCCCATGGCGGTCGAGGCGCTCCTCGAGGTGGGCGACAAGCTGCGTCGCGGCGAAATGCCCGCCGATGACGTGATCGTTCTCCCCGAGGGCGGCGAGCTCGAGGCGAAGGCGATCCGGCCCGTGGTCCTGGCCTTCGAGCGTATCCGTCGGCTAGCGCGGAAGATCGCCACGCTCGAGACGTCGCTCGCTGCCCGACGACGGTCGGCGGCCTACCGCAAGAGCACGACGACCACGATCGCGGCCGCCCGTCAGACGATCCAGGAGGTGGTCGCCGAGATGCCGCTGAAGCCGGCGCTGATCGACGAGCTGGTCACGCAGGTGCGGCGCCGCTGGGAGCAGATCAGCGAGCTCGACCGCGGAAGTCGCCGAGGGCACACCCCGGCGGCGACGCGTGAGCTCCGCCTGCTCGAGAAGCGCACGGGGCTTCCTCGCAAGCTGCTTGGTCCGCTCCTGGAGCAGATCGAGAGGAGCGACCGCACGGTGCGCCAGGCCAAGCGCGAGCTGATGGAGGCGAATCTGCGCCTGGTCGTGTCGGTCGCGAAGCGCTACCTGGGAAGCGACCTGTCGCTCCTGGATCTGGTCCAGGAGGGCAACATCGGGCTCATGAAGGCCGTCGACCGGTTCCAGTACCGGCGGGGCTTCAAGTTTTCGACGTATGCGACCTGGTGGATCCGCCAGGCGATCACCCGCGCGATCGCGGACCACTCGCGAACGATTCGGATCCCGGTCCACATGGTGGAGACGCTGAACCGGATCTCGCGTGTGAACCGCAACCTGGTGAACGAGATCGGGCGTGAGCCGACCCCTGAGGAGCTCGCGCAGCGTACGGGGGTGCCGGCGAAGAAGGTACGGCTGATCCTCGAGTCGTCCCGCAAGCCGCTCTCCCTGGAGACGCCGATCGGCGAGGACTCCGAGCTCGGAGACTTCCTCGAGGACAAGTCCGCCGGCTCGCCCAACGAGTCGCTGCTCAACCAGGACCTCACCACGCAGGTCGAGCGGGCCCTGTCGATGCTCTCCCCGAAGGAAAAGGAGATCTTGCGCCTGCGCTTCGGCATCGGCGAAGAGGGCGAGCACACCCTCGAAGAGGTCGGGAAGCGCTTCGAGGTGACGCGCGAGCGTATCCGGCAGATCGAGGCCAAGGCGCTCAGGAAGCTCCGCCACCCCCTGCGCGGCCGCAACCTCCGCGCCTTCATCGAGAATTAATTGGGATGGGGGGCCTCGAAGGGCCCCCCAAGCCCCCCTTCCCCCCTTCGCTCGGAAGCGCCCCGGCGAAGCCGTGGCGCTCCTCGAATTCGCGACATGCCTGGGGGCCTCGAAGGGCCCCCCAAGCCCCCCTTCGCTCGGAAGCGCCCCGGCGAAAGCCGTGGCGCTCCTCGAATTCGCGACACGCCATGGAGGACAGCCTAGAGGGGCCCCAAGCTTATCGGCCGGCGGGCGGAGCTTTTAGCGCTGCTGGCTCGTCGTCACTAGGTAGGTGGCGAGCCCTGTGTCCGGGGGCGAGTCGCTGACCATCGTCAGCATCGTCGCGATCTCGCTCCGATGATGCGTGGCGTGGTTCGCCACGTGCTGGAGCAGCGGCCCCAGTGGGGCCTTGAGCTGCTTGCCCGCAGCGTTCCTGTACTCGATGACCCGGTCGAGGTCGGCCGCGGACAACCCCTCGATGAGGGCTCGCTGCTCTCGCTCGAGGTCGTCCCACGGCGCTCGGATCGAGGCGAGCGTCGCGAACTCGGCGCCGGGGATCGTCGTCAAGGAGACGCCCGTCCACCGCGACAGCCAGATTCGATCCGCCCCGTAGAGATGGCCGAACATCCGCCTGATGGTCGAGTAGCTGAACTGCTTGCCCACGTCGCGTGACGTGAGCTCCTCGCCCAGCGCGGTCGCAACCTCGAAGAGCCGGCGATTCGCCCAGCGGTGGTAGTCGTAGAGTCCACGGATCATCTCGACGCTCATCGAGCCCTCCCTACTCCAGCACGGCGACGACGTCGCCCTCCTGGACGGTCTGCCCCTCGTGGACCTTGATCTCCTTGACCGCGCCGGCCCTCGGCGCCTCCACGGGGATCTCCATCTTCATCGACTCGAGCACGATCACCGGGTCGCCGGCCGCCACCCGGTCACCGGGCTTCGTGATGACCTGGAACACGATCCCCGTGATGTGCGCCTTGATTTCCTCAGGCATTGAAGGCTCCTTGTTCGAGCATCTGCGTGTGCACCCGCCCCTGCCGGAACTCGGGGCTCGCGACGACCCGGCGGAGGAACGGAACGGTGGTCTGGACACCCTCGACCACGGCCCGGTCGAGGGCATCCGCCATCCGCTCGACCGCCTGCGGCCGCGTGGTCCCGTGGGCGACCAGCTTGAGCAGCAACGGGTCGTAGTGGACGGACACCGTGCTCCCCGCCTCGACCCCGGACTCGATCCGGATTCCGTCTCCCGATGGCAGCTCGAGCTTTTGTATCGTGCCTGGGGAGGGCAGGAAGCCCTTCGACGGGTCCTCGGCGTACACTCGGCATTCGATCGCCGCCCCGCGCTGCACGATCTCATCCTGGCGCCAGGGCAGCGGCTGTCCCGACGCGACCCGGAGCTGAGCGACCACGAGATCGAGGCCCGTCACTTCCTCGGTGACGGGGTGCTCGACCTGGAGCCGGGTGTTCATCTCGAGGAAGTAGAACCCCCCACCCTGGTCCACGAG
>Ga0137404_10002358_pt1 | contig 12477 bp, 10 predicted proteins | sample CZOMad2_1_16fung_FD_108285 | JGI IMG/M metagenome (GOLD analysis project Ga0137404, IMG submission 108285) | Vadose zone soil fungal communities from Angelo Coast Range Reserve, California, USA - CZOMad2_1_16fungal (Illumina Assembly) | ecosystem: Environmental > Terrestrial > Soil > Vadose...
CGCGCGGCGATCCCGAGCAACGCGAGGAATCCGACCAGCGACCCGAGCGAGATGCCCCCGCCGGCGAACGCGGCCAGCACTCCGCCTACCAGCACCACGGGGAGGGTCACGAAGACCAGCGTGGCCAGACGCCAGCTGCCGAAACACGCCTGTAGCAGGAGAAAGATGCCGGTCGCGGCGGCAAGGGCGAAACTGAGCATGCGCTTCTGAGCCGCCTGTCGCTCCACGTACTCACCGAGCAGCTCGGCTCGGTACTCGAGCGGGAACTTCACCTCCTTCAGACGATGAGCGACGTCGCCGGCGACGGACCCCAGGTCGCGGCCGCGCACGTTGGCGACCACGTCGATCCGCGGAGAGAGGGCTTCGTGGTGGATGACCGTGGGCGTGGGCACGATGCGCAGCTCGGCCACGTCACCCAGGCGCACGCGAGTGTCCCTGGGATTCTCGAGCAGGAGCTCATGGAGGTTGGTGAGGTTGCGGCGCGCTTCCGGCACGCCCCAGACCACCACCTCGAACACTTTCTGTTGCTCGAACAGGGTCCCGACCTGGAGGCCGGCAAAGATCGTGGCGACCTGCCGGCGGATGTCGCCGGGCTTGAGGCCATGGCGCTCGGCCGCGACGATGTCGACCTTGATCTCGACCTGCGCTTCCTCGGCCTGTCCCTCCACGTGCAGGTCCGTGATGCCCTTGATGTTCGCCAGGGCCTCGCGCACCTCCTGCGCCGTGCGGTTGAGCGTGGGACGCTCCGGGCCATAGAGGCGCACGACGATGGCGTCGTCAGTCCCCGTGAGCACCTCTCGCACCTTCTCGCGCAGATACGTTTGCACGTTCTTGGAGAGTCCGGGATAGCCCTCGACGACTCTTTGAACTGCGGTGACCGTCGCCTTGTAGTCCGCCTGGCGATCGACGCTCACCCAGAGCTGGCTGGCATTGATCCCCACGACCTGGTCGCCCGTCACGGCACGCCCCAGATGTGCGCTGACGTTTGTGACTCCCGGCACGGCCCGCAGCTCCCGAGCCGCATGATTCATGACGCGAGACATCGCCGGATGAGAGGTGCCGGGCGCGCCCACCCAGTCGATCACCAGGTTCCGCTCCTTGAACGCCGGCAGGAAGGACTGCGCGAGCAGCGGCCACACTGCGAGTCCAACCGCCACGAGCACGACCGCGCTGACGGCTGCCGCTCGTGGAGCGTGGATCGTCCGCGCCAACAGCCGGTCATAGCCGTGCTGCAACCACCGGACGACCGGGGCCGCGCGGTCCTTGATGGGCGCGCCGCCCAGGAGCATCAAGGCCAGCGCGGGGGTGACGGTCAGGGCGACCACCACGGAGGCGACGACCGCCAGAATATAGGAGACCGCCAGAGGCGTGAAGAAGGCGCCCGACAAGCCCTCCATGAAGAAGACGGGAGCCACCGCGAGCAGGACGATCAGCGTCGCGTAGAGAACGGGTCGGCTCACCTCGAGCGTCGCGTCCCATATGATCGAGGCCGTCGACCGATCGCTGCCTTCCGACCGGCGCTGCCGCAGCCTCAGCCCGATGTGCTCGACGGCGATGATGGCATCGTCGACGATGACCCCGACGGCGATCACGAACCCAGCGAGCACCATCGTGTTGAGCGTGGCGCCGCGCAGGCTCAGCACGACGGCCGCGGTCAGCAGGGACAGCGGGATCGCGATCAGGCAGATCAGCGCGGTCCGCCACGAGGCCATGAAGGCGCCCAGCACGAGCACGACGAGCACGCCGCCGAGGAGTAGGGCGATCCCGAGATTCTCGAACGCCATCTCGATGAACGTCGCCGCTCGGAAGATCCGCGAGTCGACCTCAATCCCGGGTAGCCCGAGCCGTAACGCGTCGAGGGCCGTCTCCACGCCCCGCGTGATCTCGAGCGTGTTGGCGCCGGGGAATTTTTCGATGAGCATCAGCAGTCCCGCGCCCCCGTTGTGGAATGCGTCCCCGATGACCAGCGGATGGCCTTCCACCACCCTGGCCACATCGCCCAGGCGAACCGACGCGCCGTCGACGGGGACGCGCGCGAGGTCCTCCGGGGAAGAGATGGGCAGGACGTGCTGAACACCGAGTCGCTGATTGGGGGTGTCGATCCAGCCGCCGGTCCCCGGGAAGGAGGCATTCAGGAAGGTCAGGGGCGACACGTACAGGGCGTCCCCGGCGGTCTTGATGATCTGTTCCTGCGTCACCTTGTGCTTCTGCAGCTGTTCGGGATCGAATTGCACCTGCAGCTGCCGCTCCCGATGGCCCCAGATGGCGACGTTGGCGACGCCGGGAACACCCATCAGGCGCGGCTTGATCGTCCAGCGGGCGAGCACCGACAGCTCGATCATGGACAGCTTCTTCGAGGACACGCCGATCATCATCGTCCGGCTCGTCGCCGATACCGGATTGAGCATCACCGGTCTCTGCGAGACGTTCGGCAGCAGGTAAGACAGGATCAGACGCTCCTGGACCAGCTGCCGCGCGCGCATCAAGTTGGTGCCGGGCTCGAAGAGGAGCTGCACGGACGACATGCCGGTGACCGATTGCGAGCGCATCGCCTTCAGCCACGGCACGCCCGCCAGCAGCTCCTCCGTGTTCAGGGTGACCAGGCTTTCCACCTCGGAGGCGGAGAGCCCGATAGCTTCGGTCTGGATCTCCGCCGACGGCGGGGAGAACTCGGGAAAAACGTCGACCGGCATGTCGCGAAGTCGAATGACGCCGAAGACCATCATCGCCGCGGCAACGCCGACCACGAGGAATCGAAACTGCAGGCTCGAACCGACGATCCAGCGCATCATGTCCTGGCGCCCCCCTTGAAACAGGCATTTTCCCGGACGGCCGTGCCGCGGACAATCGGCGGCAGAGAGATGGTGACGTAGGAAATTGGGCGGATCGACCGTCGGAATTCGTCCTACAGCGGTCGACGAGGTTTCCGGATACTCATCCCGGTACTACGCAGGCTCGGCCAGACGCTGCTGCAGGACGTAGTGCACGAGCTGGGCGGTGCTCCGCATCTCCATCTTCACGAGGATCCGAGCCCGGTACGTGCTTATGGTCTTGACGCTCCGGGCCAGTTCCTCGGCGATCCGACCGACGCTCTTGCCGCTGCCGAGGAGACACAGGACTTGGTACTCCCGGTCGGAAAGGCGTGCGTGCGGCACCAGGTCCGACCCGTTGCCATTGCCGAGCGCTGCGATCAACTCCTCGGCGGCGGCCGGACTCATGTACCGTCGTCCCTGGGCCAGCCGTTGGACAGCCCTGACCAGCTCGGCGGGCGCCGCCGTCTTGCTGATGTACCCGTCGGCGCCGGCGCGAAGCGCGCGCACCGCGAACTCTTCATCGGGGTGGACGCTGAGGATGAGGATCGGAAGCTTCGGGCGCTCCCGCTTGATCTCCTTCACCATCTCTAGACCACTGCAGTCAGGCAGGCTCACGTCGAGGACGACCACGTCCCAGGGTTTCTGAGCGACAAGCCGGCGGACTTCAGCACCGGTCCCCGCCTCGCCCAGCGTGGCGATGCCGCACTGCCGGGCGAGGATCGCTTTGAGGCCGCTTCGGACGACGGGGTGGTCGTCGGCGACGAGGACGCGAATCATAGGGTCCTATTCAGGCGCTTCCTCCTCAAGGCTACGGGCCGGCCGGCGGACGCCGCCGCGTTTCTCACGCCACGTCGTGCATTTCTCACGCCACGTCGCCCACCGGGCGGGTCCATTTTCTCAAAACTGCGAAACGACACGTAAAACGTCTCGCCCGGCTCTCTCCAGTGAGCCCCTGTCCGCCGATCACTTATAAAGGGCCGTTAACAATTTCGGCGGGACCCTTACCCTGCGCTGAAAGATATTTCAGATAGATCGGCCTGGAGCGCCATTGTCCTTTCCTCGGGACCTGGGCTAGGCTCCCGGCATGCCGGCGGTCGGGTTCTTCGGGGCGCACATCGCCGAGATCGAGCGCGACGACGCGCTCCGCTGGTACGGCGTGGCGATGGCCTTCCTGCACGTCGTCACCTATCTCTTCTGGGTGGATCACCGGATCGCCGGGATCGTTCACGCCCAGGCGGAGCCGATCTGTTGGCCGCTCCTGCCCGAGTGCGCGGCCGTCCGGAAGCTCTCCCCGTCCGGCGTGACGCTGCTGCTCCGCGCATACTTCGCCGGGGCGATCGGTGCGGCTCTTCTCTTCGCGTCGAGACGGCTCGTGCCCTGGGCCTACGTGGGTCTCGTGCTGGTGAACATCCTCAAGCTCGCGATCATGCTGCTCGACTACCGCCTGCGCATGAACCAGCACTATATGGGGTTCTTCGCCGCTTTTGTGTACCTCTTCGTCCCCGGCAAGCGCGACGTGCTCCGCGTCCTGGTCACGCTCTTCTACTTCTGGGCCGGCACGCTCAAGCTGAACTGGGAGTGGGTATCGGGCGCAGGCCTCTACCGCCCGATGTGGCCGTTTTCCGGAATGGGCGTCGTCGTCGCCTGCGTCTACGTGATCGTCCTCGAGCTCGGCGTGACCTGGGGCCTGCTGGCGCGGCGGGCCTGGATCTTTTGGACGGCGCTCGCCCAGTTCCTCGTCTTTCACGCGCTGTCGTGGCAGGTCGTCGGCTTCTTCTACCCGCTGCTCATGTTCGCGATCCTGGCGATCTTCCCGCTGAGCCGTCTCGTCGAGCCGCGGGACACGCCTGACGGCCTGCTCGCCTCACTCTGGAAGGGCCGCGGGCCTCGTTCCGCGTACGCGATCGCGGCCGTGTTCTCGCTGCTCCAACTGGTCCCCTACACCTTCCCCGGTGATCGTACGCTGACGGGAGAGGGCCGCCTCTACGCGCTCCACATGTTCGACGCGCGGCCGACCTGCTCGGGGTGGGCCGAGCTGCGTGGGGCCGACGGCGCCGCGACACGTCGCGACCTGAAGCTGTCCCTCGACACCCGCATCGCGTGCGATCCGATCGTGTACTTCAACCGCGCGCGCAATCTCTGCCGCCAGCGCGACGCCGGGCTGGTTGCCTTCCAGGACCTCGACCTCTTCCTCACGGCGCGCCGGACGAGCGACGGGGAGATGAAGCGCGTGATCGCCACGACGAGCTTCTGCGCGCGGGGGGACCGCTACGACCCCTTCCGCCACAACGCCTGGATCCTCACGGAGTGACGCTCAGGCGGGCGAGCCGAGGACCAGCCGCTCGTGGAGCGCGCTGAGGATCTCGTCGGCGCCGGCGCGCGACCAGACCCGGAAGAACGGCGACTGCTGGAGCTCCAGGAACTCGCGGTCGCCCCGCTTCTGGGTGTCGTCCTTGCTCTCGCCCGGCCGCGCGCCGCGAATCTGCGCGACCACCCGGTCCTTGTGATAGATCGCGGGGTACTCGGTGTAGTGGTAGAGGTACTCGAGCGCCTTCGTGTAGAAGACGGCGACCGGGATCGACTGCCAGGTCTGGCCGTTCTTCGTGTTGAGGAACTCCGCCATGATGTCGGCGTTGCCGTCCGGCTCCTCGGCGAGGCTCGGGCGGTGGCTCCGGCTGAACCGCTGGCCATCGCGCCGGAAGATCCTCAGCTCCATCCCACCGGCCTCGGCGAGCCGCGCCAGCATCGGCACGTCGCGGCGGCAGTCCGACGACCACTCCTCGGCGATGACCAGCACCTTCGCCGGACCGTTCGGCCAGGCCGCCAGCCACTTGACCGCCGCGACCTGCGCGTCGTCCAGGCGGGTCGCCTCGTAGCCCGCGCGCAGGTGCGCGCTCATGTCGCTCCGCGGCCGCCCGGAGCCCTCGCGCTTGAGGTTCTCGGGCGTGCCGACGTACGCGACGTACTGATCGAAGGTCATGCCGGAGGCGAACCGCTCGGGCGTGACCACGCTGTTCTTGCGCTCCATGATGCCCTCCTTTAGGGTCTCGACATCGGTCCCGCCGGCCGCAGGCTAGCGGGCGACGTCGAGGGCGAGCCCGGGGACGATCGTCGCGTTCGGAATCCGCCGGAAGATCTCCGGCGCGATCTTGATCTTCGACGACCGGCTGCCGCTGCCGAGAATGACCCACTCGCGCGACATCAGCTTGTCGTCGACGTAGATCGGCAAGTCGGGCGGCAGCGCGAACACGGTGACGCCGCCGATCATCATGCCGGTGAGCACCCTGGTCACCTCCGCCGAGGCGAACGAGACCTTGGAGGCCCCGAGCAGCGCGCGCACGGCGTGGTTCACGTCGAGGCGCGTGGTGGCCTTGACGACGCACGCGCCGAACCGTCGCGGCTCCTTCTTCGAGGCGACCACGATCGTGTTGCCCGCGCTCTCCAGCGGCAGCCCGTACTTCTCGCAGCAGGCCGCCGTGTCGGCGAACGCCGGGTCGATCTGCATCAGCTCGTAGGGCACGCCGAGGGCATCGAGGACCCGGACGACGCGTTCTTCGATCACGACCGAATCAGCACCAGGGTCTCCCCCGGTCATCAATCCGCCCCCCCGTTGGGATCGAGGTCGCGGTATTCTCCCACACGGGAGGACCGCCATGACCCTGGAAGAGCTGCGCGACCGCATGAAGGCCGCCCGCGTCGAGATCGCCGAGAACCGGCTCGAGCTCGTGCGCCGGCTGCTGACCGACGCGCTCCGGCCGATCCACGCGATGGACTCGCGGAAGCACAAGACGCTCGAGCCCGCCGTCACCTTCGACGGACGGCCGCGAGGCGATCGTGTCCAGTGACGAGCTCTCCTACGCGACGATCCGCGACATCGGAGCCCGTCTCCGGCGCCGCGCGCTCTCGCCGGTCGAGCTGACCCGGGCGCTCCTCGAGCGCATCGAGCGCCTCGACCCCCGGCTGCACGCATTCGTGACGGTGACCGCCGACCGGGCGCTGGCCGACGCCAAGGCCGCCGAAGCCGCGCTCGGGCGCGGCGACATCTCGAGCCCGCTCCTCGGCATTCCCGTGGGCTACAAGGATATCTACGCGACCCGCGGGATCCTCACGACCGGCGGCTCGGCCCTGCTGGCCGACTGGATCCCGGACGAGGACGCCACGTGCGTGACGCGGCTTCAGCGGGCGGGCGCGGTGATGCTGGGCAAGCTGATCACCCACGAGTTCGCCTTCGGCATCCAGTTCCCGGGCCACCGCTTTCCCCCGGCCCGGAACCCGTGGGACCTCGAGCGGATGCCGGGCGGGTCCTCGAGCGGCTCGGGCGCGGCCCTCGCGGCCGGGCTGGCGTTCGGCGCGCTCGGCTCTGACACGGGCGGCTCGATCCGCGGGCCCGCCTCGTTCTGCGGCATCGCCGGCCTCAAACCGACCTACGGCCGCTGTAGCCGAAGCGGCGTCCTGACGCTCTCGTGGACACTCGACCACACCGGACCGATGGCGCGCACCGTCGAGGACTGCGCGTATCTGCTCCAGGCCCTCGCCGGCCACGACGCGGCCGACCCGGCGTCGAGCCGCGAGCCCGTCCCCGACTACGTGGCGCCGCTCGGGCGGGGCGTCCGCGGACTCCGCGTCGGCGTGGTGCGCGAGTACTTCTTCGAGGGTATCGACCCCGAGGTCGAGAAGGGATTCGAGCAGGCCCTCGCGACGCTGCGGCAGCTCGGCGCCACCGTCGAGGACGTCCAGATCCCCAGCATTCAATCGGCGGGCGCCTACACGGCGATCCTCCTCGCGGAGGCGTTCGCGTATCACGAGCACGACCTGCGCGAGCATCCCGAGCGCTTCGGCGAGATCCTGCGCGAGCGGATGCTGGCCGGCGCGCTCATCACCGCCTCCGAGTACGTGCAGGCCCAGCGTCTGCGCGCGCGGCTCCAGGGCGACATGAACGCCGTGCTGCGCCGGGTGGACGTGCTCGCGACCCCTACCAGCCCCAAGCCGGCGCCCACGTTCGAAACGGTCTACGATCCGGAGTACGGATTCCCCCGCGGCAACACGGGGCCGTTCAACATGACGGGCCTCCCCGCCCTGGCGGTGCCGTGCGGGTTCACGGCCTCGGGGCTGCCGCTGTCGATCCAGATCACGGGCCGCCCGTTCGACGAAGCGACCGTGCTGCGCGTGGGCCACACCTACGAGCAGGCCACCGACTGGCGCAAACGCCACCCGAACGTCTGAGCGAGGAGAGCCATGTCACCTTCGAACCTCGAGGAGAAGTTCCAGACCCTCCATGAGATCGTGCGGGCCGCCCGGCAGAACCTGGCGCCGGGCCCCTGGGACTATCTCGCGGGCGGCGCCGAGACCGAGACCACGCTGCGGCGCAACCGACAGGCCCTCGACTCGGTCGCGTTCCGGCCTCGGGTGCTGCGAAACGTCGCGAAGATCGACACCACCTCGAGCCTGCTCGGGCGGCCCGTGCGGATTCCGGTCATGATCGCGCCCGTCGGGTCCGTGGAGAGCTTCGAGCCGGGCGGTGGCGCCACCGCCGCGAAGGCCTCCGCCGAGTTCAACGTGCCGCAGATGCTGAGCTCGGTCTGCAACCCGGGCCTCGAGGCCGTGGCCGCCGCGGCCGACAACTTCCGCATCTTCCAGCTCTACGTCCGCGGCGACGACGCCTGGGTGGACGACCACGTGAAGCGCGCCAAGGACCATGGCTACGCCGCGTTCTGCCTCACGGTGGACACCGCGAGCTACAGCCGCCGCGAGCGCGACCTGGCGCGGCGCTTCGTCAAGCCCTGGCGCCTCCGCGCGTCGGGCTTCGACTTTCAGGCCGGGCTCAACTGGGACCACGTGAAGCGCTTCAAGGACCTGCACGACATCCCGCTCATCCTGAAGGGCATCGCCACGGCGGAAGACGCGGCCCTCGCGTGCGACCACGGGGTCGACGGCGTCTACGTCTCCAACCATGGCGGGCGCCAGCTCGATCACGGGCGCGGCACCATCGACGTCCTCCCGGAGGTCGTCGCGGCGGTGCGAGGCCGCGCGACGATCATCGTCGACGGCGCCTTCATGCGGGGCACCGACGTCGTGAAGGGGATCGCGCTCGGCGCCCACGCCGTCGGCATCGGGCGGCTCTCGTGCTGCGGCCTCGCCGCCGGCGGCCAGGCGGGGCTCGTGCGCGTGTTCGAGCTCCTCGAAGAGGAGATCCGGATCTGCCTGGCGCTCCTGGGCGTCGATCGGCTCTCGGCCGTCGGCCCGGCCTATCTGCACGCGGCGACGCCGGTGCGGCCCGCGCACGTGACCAGCGCATTCCCGCTGCTGGAGGAAGATGGGTACTGATTCGCCGGCCGCATAGTATCAGGCCATGGCGATGAAGCCCGCGCTGCCCTCGGAGCTCCCGGCGGATCCGCTACCGCTCTTCGAGAGCTGGCTGAAGGAAGCCTTCGCCGAGATCAGGAACGCGCACGCGATGACGCTCGCGACCGTCGATCCCGACGGCCGCCCCTCGGCGCGCATGGTCCTCTGCCGCGGCTTCGACGCGCACGCGGGCTGGATCGTCTTCTACACCGACCGCGAGAGCGCCAAGGGGCAGGCGCTCGATCTCAATCCCCGCGCAGCGCTGGTCTTCTACTGGGACGCCTTCGAGCGGCAAGCGCGCCTCGAGGGGCCCGTGACCCTGGCGCCCGACGCGGACTCGGACGCCTACTGGAAGTCGCGGCCGCCCGACGCGCGCGTCGCGGCCTCCGCCAGCGACCAGAGCCGGCCGATCGAGTCGCGCGCGGCGTTCCTGGCGAAGGTCGAGCAGGAGGCCAAGCGCTCCGGGGGCGACACTCTGCGTCCCAAGCGCTGGGGCGGCTACCGGGTGTGGGCCGAACGCGTCGAGCTGTGGGTCGGGCAGCCGGCGCGCGCCCACGACCGCGCGCTCTGGACCCGCTCGCTGTCGCCGACCGACGCGGGCTTCAGCGGCGGCCCCTGGCGCGCGACCCGGCTCCAGCCCTGATTCGGAATGCACGACGACGTGATGAGCCTCATACCGGCCCGTCGCGGGCATTTCTTACTCGAGTCGGGACATCACGGGGATCTGTGGCTCGACCTCGAGCTGCTGTGTCTGAGCCCCGATCCCATCCGGCGGCTGGCCGCGCAGGTCGCGGCGCGACTGGCGCCGTATGACGTCGAGGTGGTGTGCGGCCCCCTCGTCGAAGGGGCCTTCGTTGCGCTCATGGTCGCGTCGGAGCTTCGCGTGCCCTTCAGCTACTCGGAGCGGTTCCCGAATCCAGAGACCGATGCCCTGTTCCCGGTCGACTATCGCGTCCCGCGCGCCCTGCGCGCCCGGGTCCGTCACAAGCGTGTGGCCATCGTGAACGACGTCATCAATGCGGGCTCCGCCGTGCGCGGTACGCTGACGGACCTCGAGACCTGCGCAGCCCGGACCGTCGCGATCGGTGCGCTGCTCGTCTTGGGTTCCGCGGCGTCGAGGATCGCCAGCGACAGGGGCGTGGCCCTGGAGACGCTCGCGTCGCTCCCCAACACCATCTGGACGCCGGCCGAGTGCCCGCTGTGCGTTCGCCGAGTCCCGCTGGCCGACGGGCTCGGCCCCGATCCCATCGGCGGGCCCGCCGCCTAGCCCGTCATCGCGACGACCTCGATCTCGACCATGAAGTCGGGATGGGCGAGCCGTCGCACCTCGACCGTGGTGCTCGTCGGGAGCGCCGGCCCGAAGTATTCCATGCGGACGTCCACGTGGCGGAAGTACTCGTCCATGTCGGTCACGAACGTGTTGGTCTTCACGATGTCGCCGAGGGTCGCGCCCGCCGCGGCCAGGGCGGCCTTGATGTTCTCGCCGACCTGGCGGATCTGCGCCCGCATGTCGCCCTTGCCCACGACGTTGCCGCCGCGGTCCCGCGCGAGCTGGCCGGCGACGAAGACGAGACGGCGCCCCTCGACCGCCACGACGTGGGAATAGAGCGTGTGGCCGCCTCTGACGGGGGCGGCGAGCGCCTCCGGCTGGATGTTCTTGCGCGTGATCGCCATGCCGGTGTCCTTTCAGGCGGTCCAGTGGTCCCACGCCCGCGCCGCGAGCGCGACCACCAGCTCGACGTCCTCTTCGAGCATGTAGCGCTGCGCCGCGAGCGCGACGGCGGCGCGCCGGATGCGCTCCAGATAGTCGTCGCGCGATCGGTAGCGCTCCTCGATGGACGGACGCGGGTCGCCCGCGGCGTCGCGCTCGCGGCGCGTGCGCGGAAACGGAATCGTCGCCCCGGCGAAGACCAGACGCTGGGCGTCGCCGCCGATCTCGCGATGCCTGAGCGTCCATCCCGTGTGGGCGCCGAGCGGCACGGCGATCTCCGGTAGCGCGATGCCACCGATCTCGTTGCCGTCGGCGTCGACCGCGGACACGAGCGAGCCGCACGCCGGACCCGGGCGCGGCGGCAGCACGGAGAAGTCGAGCCGGCACGGTCGCGCGTGATGGCGCGGATAGTGGGCACCCGGGATGCGATCGAAGACCGCGTGGAGGGCCTCGAAGGGCACCGCGGTGCCGTCGGCGAGGCGCGGATGCCGGCTCGGTGGCGGCTCGTCGCCCTCGGTGACCCAGCGGTCCAGATTGACCAGGCAGGCGCGCAGGAGCGGCGCGTAGTCGATCGTATTTCGCAAATTTTGCGAGTGCTCCGGCGGCTCCGACGGATCGGCCGCGGCCACTTTCTGGGCCGTCGGGGGCCAGACGCCCAATCCGTGCTCGGTGCCCGCGAAGTGGTAGACGCGCGCCGACGGGCCGGACGGGACGTCGCGCGTGCCCTCGGGGTTCGTGTGGACGAGCGAGGCATCGCCGCGGTGGTACTCGGCCGAGCTGTTCGTGTAGAACACCCTCAGCCTGCTTCCGCGCGCGGCGAGCCGCCGATGCACGTCGTGGTCGGTCGACGGGTGAACGTAGTCCATCATGTGCGGCCGGTCCTTGGAATTCTGACCGAACCGCTGGTTGAACTCGCCTCGCAGCCCGCCGGCGACGTTCGCGACGATCCCGTCGAGCGCTTCTCGCCCCTGCTCGTCGAGGTTGAGGTCGTCGTAGACGAGCGTCCGCAGCAGCCGTCCGGTCTGCGATCGCCCGTAGGCGTACGCGTGTCGGATGACATCCGGCGCCGGATTGCCCTCGCGCGCCGTGCCGTGCTTGAGCCAGGCGACGGCGTCGCGAAGCGCGGCGATGCCGAGCCCGAGCACCGGCGCGCCCACCGCGGTATAGGCCACTTGATAGAGCCGCCCCTTCTCGAAGCCGCCGTCGAGCCAGAGGTATCGCGGGTCGGGCAGGACGCGGTCGCCGGCGACCTTGGCGAAGCGCCACCGGCCGCGCGCGATCGGCGTCGCCTCGCCATCGGGCTGGTCGCGGACCAGCAAGACCGCCTCGCGCTCGTCGAGATCGGCGGCGGGGTACGCGCGGTGGCCGCGGTCGGACAGCAGCAGGTGCGTGGCCGCCGCGGGCGTCTGCAGTTGCGTGTAGACGCGGCCCGTGAGGCGGTTGCCCTGGGCGTCGAGCGCGTCGGGCCCGCGCAGGCCCAGGAGCCCGGGCACCTCGGGCAGATCGCACTGCCAGCCGCACGAGATCACCACGAAGCCGCGCCGCATGAGGAATCCGTCGCCCGCGTCGACGGGCGGATCCGGGTCGGCGCCGGGCACGAACGTCGGCCGC
>Ga0137404_10002359_pt1 | contig 12476 bp, 9 predicted proteins | sample CZOMad2_1_16fung_FD_108285 | JGI IMG/M metagenome (GOLD analysis project Ga0137404, IMG submission 108285) | Vadose zone soil fungal communities from Angelo Coast Range Reserve, California, USA - CZOMad2_1_16fungal (Illumina Assembly) | ecosystem: Environmental > Terrestrial > Soil > Vadose zone...
CGAAGTTTACGACCACGCAGCGAGCGCTGGATTCGACCTCATGCTCAGCGGACACACCCATGGAGGACAGCTTTGCCTCCCTGGTGGAATTCCGATCAAGTTGGAAGCGCGCTTGCCTCGAACGATGGGCGCTGGCCCGTGGCACCACGCCGGCATGGTCGGTTACACTTCGGTAGGGGCCGGAACGAGCTTATTGCCTGTTCGTCTAAACTGCCCGCCAGAAATAACTTTGCATACACTTCGGCGTCGACAATAAGCCCCTTACGAGATTGAGAGCTGCCGTACCGCTATCGGGTGCCGACGGCCGCGCAAAGTTCAGACGTTCTGCTTCCCATAAACTGATCCGATGCGGCGCGAGTGCGAGGAAAAGCCGAATTGGCCTGTCCGCCGTACCCACGAGAACGCATTTTTTCGATGGACTCGAGACGGTCCTCCAAGGAAGCAATCGTGACCATGAGATTGTGGCGGCGCGTATCCAACACCCTGAGCACCGGACCTTCGGCGCGCGGACGCATCTCCTTGGCCTCAATGTCAGCGTCTAAATTTTGAACGGTGCGAACAAGGTCGGTGATCAGTATCCTGATCTGCTTCACCGCCTCTCTCGACACAATGCCACTCTCAGTCCCGATTTGAAGCTGACGTTTCATTTCATTCTCTCCAGGAGGTAATCGTCTGGCAAAGGTGCCAGCGAGCAAAAAATCTGTCGAACAACAGATTGAGCCCGGAGTAGTTCGCCGTCTCACGACGCCGGCGTATGAAGGAATAAGTTATGCTTAACCGCGGATTACCAGGTCTGCAAAGTCTTCGGTGGACCATGGCAACATCAAAATCAGGCCGGTCGCCTCGCCCAAATGCTAATCTCAATTCAAACTTGATATTCGGGTGCAAACGCAGATTTTAAAAGGCCAGGCCAGTTCAAGACGATAAAGATCGCACTTGCCAGAACCTGATTAGGCGGCGTGCGTTTTCAGTGGTCATGGTGGCGTATTGGCGTTGGGCCTTGGCTAACTCTTGCGGCCTCATTGAACCAGACGCAAATCGGCTCTCCAAGACCGCGCTAACCGTCTCCCAGCGAAGTTCCGCTGCCTTGCACGGGACAAGCACGCCGTCGTCGCGAAGGCTTTGCATCAGCGGCCGAACGACTTCAATGCTGGATTGCGATAACTGCGCGAGTGCAGCGACGGTCTCTTCATATTTTCGCTTTTTGGCGAAACCAAGCAGGGTCGCTTCGTTGAGCTCGTCGTTGTCCTTCAGCAATTCTACGAGGCTTTTGGCCGCGGTGAAGTCGTGTGGCTTCGACATATCGCGACTTACGCCTGCTGCTACGGCCGCAATTGCAGTTCGTATCTCCTCAAAAACGTTGGGAGGCGCGCGCGACAGCAATCGCGCTCGGACCGCTTCGGTCGCATTGCGCAACAGTTCATCGCGTAGCACAGGCGGCAGATCGACCCGGATTCCGGTTTCAATGGCCAACTCGGGGTCAGATTCCGCCAACGCTACGATGATTGCGAAACCGCCCGCGGAAACCCTCGCACCGGGGTTGTTGACAATCTTGCGGCTGACGGACGGGTACCGGCGGGCCAGCAGCGCGTCCGTGACGACTTCCTTCAACCACCATCGCCCCGCGATCGCCAGGAGGTGATGCTCACTCTTGGTTTGCGCGACTTCAATCAGATCTTCCGCACTCAAACGGGCAGATTCCCTCAAAACGGGCCCGGCGACGGTGATTTCATCGTTCCTGGCGAGACGCCGGACGACAGACGGCGGCGCCTGGGATACCGGCGCGAGTTGCGTGCTCAGCTCGGCAAGAGCGATCCTTGCGCTGACATCGGCAATCGCCCGAATTTCAATCGTCTTGATGAGGCGCTCGAGCACATTGTCGAATAAATCGATCTGCTCGCTATCGTAACTGCCGGCGGAAGATAGAAAGAGTTCGGTCACGCGCCTGATCGATTCCAGGCGTTTTTCTGCCGAGCCGGTATTCAGTGCCGTTTCGACTTCGTCGACAATGGACAGATTGGCGGCTGACATCGCTCATCCTGAGCGTGATGGAGGGCTGTTCTAGGGAGGCGGATCGTACAGGGAAGACCTGAATGTTCCGTAAAGTCAGGAACCTTGATCAGGATCGCGGGTGAGACCCCAACCGATTGCTTTCAAAGGGCCAATGCCCGTTTCGCGCCGTTTGCAGACATCCGCCATCGGCCGTGCGCTTCGGGGCAAACTCACACCCTGCCGCTCTGCCAGTAGTCGAAAATTAACCGCCGGAGCCCATCATCCGTTGAGCTTTCTGGTGGTCTTGGGCCGAGAGCGCCGCGCCGAATCGGCGACGGCCCTTGCTCGTAGCTCTCAGGTGAGAACAGTCATGCTCCACGGTATCGCAAAGGCAGTCGTGATCATTGGTCTTGCCTTCATTGCAGACCAATTTGTTTCGGACGGACGCTATACTGACGCTACTCTATCGATGCTGCGGCAGATCGAGCATTCGTTTCGCTGATTGACCGGGGTCACCGGGGGCTTGGCCGTGCTCCTCCTCCGTCATTCCGCGGCGACCGGCCGCCCGGCCGGCACCATCACCTCGTCCGCCTCGAACGGCGTTTCCGGATGCATCAGAAAGGCGCAGAAGCCTCCGACGAGCAATAGCCCCATCGACATCAGGAACGGCAGATACCAGTTGCCGGTCAGGTCGATCACGTAACCGGCCACCAACGGCGAGACAATCGCGGCCAGTGCCGAGCCGGTATTCATCAGGCCGGCCGCCGTGCCGGAATATTTCGGTGCGATGTCCATCGGCACCGACCACATCGGGCCGATCGTGATCTCGGCGAAAAAGAAGCCACTGGAAAGGCATAGCGCCACGACCGTGATGTCGTGGATGAAGAGGATCGGAAACAACGACACCAACGCGCCGGCAAAGCCCGCAACGGTGACACTCAGCCGGGCCAAACGAACGTTGCCCGTTCTTTTCAAAATACCGTCCGACAGAATGCCTCCCAGGCTATCGCCGACCACGCCGGCAAAGAACACGCCGGACGCAAACAGTGCAGAATTCTTGATATCCAGGCTGTAGTTGTTCTTAAAGAAGAGCGGCAACCAGTTCAGGTAAAGCCACAAACACCAGCCGTAACAGAAATAGGTCAGCGTGACCGGCCACATCCGGCGCAACAGCGGTCCCCACGGCACCTGGGGCCGTGTACCCACCGGGCGCGGCGGCAACGACGCCAGTTCGGCCTCGGTGATCGAGGGGTGATCCTTGGGCTCGTTTCGGAAGTAAAGAACCCACACCACACCCCAGAGCAGGCTCACCAATCCCAGCACGATGAATGATCCGCGCCAGGTCAGCCAGGCCATCAACAGGGCGATCAGTGGTGGCGTGAGGGCGTTGCCGAGGCGCGCGAAGGCGTGCGTCAGGCCTTGCGCGAAACCTCGTTTGCTGGCGGGCGTCCAATACTGCATCGCGCGGGTGGCGGTCGGGAAGGTCGCGCCCTCGCCGAAGCCAAGCGCCACGCGGGCGATGAACAGCGTCACGATGCCCGTGACAAAGCCGGTCATGATGGTCGCGGCCGCCCAGATCAGACCGCACCAGAACAGCGTCCTGCGCGGTCCGAAACGGTCTCCGACCCAGCCGCCGATCACCTGGAACAGCAGATAGGGATAGGCGAAGGCCGAGAACACCAACCCAAGTTGCGTGTTGCTGAGGCCGAGCTCCTTCTGGATTTCGCTGGCCGCCGTGCCGATGTTCACCCGATCGATATAGGTGATGAGGTACATGAGGCAGAGCATTGCCAGCACGACATGGGTGGCCTTCAATCGAAGCCGCATCTTGTTCTACCTCCCGGAAAAGCTTTTGGCGCTATTGTGACGGCGCCGATCCATCAGCACAAACGGCGCCGATCGTTCGCGCCTGACTCAAGTCTTCACCATCTTCAGATGCCCGGCGGAATTCGACTGGGAGGGCTCGTCCAGAACCTTCATCGCAGCATCGACGCCGCCGGAGCGATGAGGCACGCCGGCCGCGGTCAGCCCCATCTCCACGCCGGACAAGGCTCCCAGCAAGGTCAGTTCGTTGCACTCGCCGAGATGGCCGATGCGAAACACCTTGCCGGCGACCTTGGAGAGCCCCGAACCGAGCGACATGTTGTAATTCTCGAGCACGACTTTGCGGAACTTGTCGGCGTCGTGCCCCGGGGGCATCAGCACGGCGGTGAGGACGGGCGAATATTCGGCCGGCTCAAGACACAGCACTTCGAGGCCCCAATGGGTGACGGCCGCACGCGTCGCCGCCGCCAGGCGCTTGTGACGGGCAAACACGTTGTCGAGCCCTTCCTCAAGCAGCATGGCAATGGCTTCGCGCAGCCCGTAGAGCAGGTTGGTGGCGGGGGTGTAGGGGAAGAAGCCGTTGGCATTCGGCTTGAGCATCTCTTCCCAATCCCAGTAGGAGCGCGGCATTTTGTTGGTCTTGGCGGCGGCGCGGGCCTTCTCCGAGACGGCGTTGAAGCCAAGCCCCGGCGGCAGCATGAAGCCCTTCTGCGAGCAGGAGACGGTGACGTCGACCTTCCACGCGTCATGCCGGTAATCGACCGAGCCCAGCGAGGAAATCGTATCCACCAGCAGCAGCGCGGGATGACCTGCGCGGTCCATCGCGGCGCGGATCTCGCCGACCCGGCTAGTGACGCCGGTGGACGTCTCATTGTGCACCACCATCACCGCCTTGATGGCATGGCCCTTGTCCTGGGCGAGCTTGGCCTCGATCGCGGCGGGATCGGCGCCGTGGCGCCAGTCGCCGGGCATGAAGTCCACCTCGATGCCCCACCGCGCCGCCATTTGCCGCCACAGGGTCGCGAAATGGCCGGTCTCGACCATCAGGACCTTGTCGCCGGGCGACAGCGTATTGACGATGGCGGCTTCCCAGGCGCCGGTCCCCGAGGACGGGAACACGATCACCGGGCCCGTGGTTTGGAAGATCTTCTGGCAGCCTTGGAAGACCGTCTTGCCGAGCTCGGCGAACTCGGCGCTGCGGTGATCGATGACCGGCATATCCATGGCGCGGAGCACGCGGTCCGGCACCGGGCTCGGCCCTGGAATTTGCAGGAAATGGCGTCCCTGGTGCTGTGTCACGGAATCCTCCTCGTTCTGGCTGCCGAACATATTGCATTCAATTTTTCCCACGACAACCCATAAATTGTGTACATTTCGGTCGACGCCTTCGTTCTCACGGCCTATGTTCCAGCCATGAAACCCCTGATCCCAGATGATACCACCCCGCAAGTCCTTGATGGGACGGAGCGGACCCGGGAAGACCAATCCCTGCACGACGAAATCCTGACGCGGCTGCGGGATCACATCGTCGAGGGCAACATTCCGGATGGCGGCCGCATACCCGAACGCCAGCTCTGCGAAATGCTGAAGATATCGCGCACCCCGTTGCGGGAAGCCTTGAAGGTGCTGGCCTCCGAGGGCCTGGTCGAGCTGTTGCCCCACCGGGGCGCCCGCGTGCGGCCGCTGAGCGAGCAGGATCTCGGCGAATTGTTCGACGTCATGGGCGGGCTGGAAGGCCTCGCCGGGCGGCTCGCCTGCGAGCACATTACCGACGATGAGATCGCCGAGATCGAGCGTCTGCATTATGAGATGTATGGCTTCTACCTGCACCGCGACATGCACGGCTATTTCCGCACCAACCAGCTGATCCACCAGAAGATCGTCGAAGCCTCGCGCAATGCGACGCTCAAGAGCGCTTACACGAACTTCGCCGGCCGGATTCGCCGGGTGCGCTACTCCGCCAACTTCGCCCGCAAGCGTGAGCGCTGGGGTGAAGCGATGCGCGAACACGAGACGATCCTGGATGCGCTGCGCCGCCGCGCCGGCCACGAACTCAGCGACATCCTGTTCAAACACCTGCGCAACAAGCGGACGGCCGCCGTCGAACACCTGAAGACGGGCGGCATGGCGGCTTCCGGGCCCGCCTGATATCTTCAGGCCAGCAATCCTCTCCTATAATTTGCATTCAAATCAGAGAAAGAGCTCAACGAATTGCATTTATCGCTCGGCGGGATACGAGGGAGGCCACGTTTGGCGTTAGAGCATGGTGAGATTGGGCTCAGTTGGAGGCGCAGCGCGACGACCTCTTCTCCCTCTCCCCGCTCTTCGCGGGGAGAGGGTTGGGGTGAGGGGCTATCTCGGCAAATTCGACTCGCGGCGACTCCCCCTCACCCGGCGCTCAAGCGAGCGCCGACCTCTCCCCGCAAGCGGGGCGAGGTGACCGAGTTCGTGCACCGGCCGATACGATGAAAAAGCCATCATCTAGCGGGGATGGAATGACGGAGACGGGCTCAACAAAGCTAAGGGAAAGGCTGTCACGCGAAATCACCGGCGACGTCTTCTTCGATTCGTTCAACCGCGGCCGCTATGCCACCGACGCCTCGTTCTACCAGATCATGCCGGCCGGTGTGGTGGTGCCACGCAGCATCGACGAGGCGCTGCGGGCGCTTGCCATCGCCCGCGACGCGGGGCGGATCGTCACGCCGCGCGGCGGCGGCACCTCGCAATGCGGCCAGACCGTCAATGACGGCATCGTCATCGACTTCTCCAAACATCTCAACCGCGTCCTCTCGCTCGACGCCGAGGAGCGAACCTGCGTGGTTGAACCGGGAATCGTGCTCGACGATCTCAACCGGCAACTCAAGCGTCACGGCCTGTGGTTTCCGGTCGACGTCTCCACCGCCTCGCGGGCCACCATCGGCGGCATGGCCGGCAACAACTCCTGCGGCGGCCGTTCGCTGCGGTACGGCACCATGCGCGACAACACCCTGTCGATGGACGCGGCGCTGGCAGACGGCACGATGTTGCATTTCGGCGAAGTGCCTCGCGATCTTTCGCAAGCGAACTCGAGCGAGAACGGATTAAATTTGTTTCGCGACATGCTGGCGCTTGGCGCGCGCGAAGCCGCCGAGATCGCGGAAAAATTTCCAAAGGTGCAGCGCCGGGTCGGCGGCTACAATCTGGATGCGCTGGTGCCGCGCAACGCGCCGAACAATTTGGCGCATCTTCTGGTCGGCTCGGAGGGTACGCTCGCCTTCACCACGCAAGTGGAGCTGAAGCTGTGGCCCATCATCCGCAACAAGGTGCTCGGCGTCTGTCACTTCGGCAGTTTCTATGAGGCCATGGATGCCGCCCAGCATCTGGTGAAACTGCGCCCGATCGCGGTGGAGCTGGTCGACCGCACCATGATCGCGCTGGGCCGGGACATCGCCATGTTCCAGCCGATCATAGGTGCTGCGATCCGCGGCGACCCCGATGCGGTGCTGATCGTCGAATTCGCCGAGGAAGATCAAGCCGAGAACCTGCAACGCCTGGAACAACTGGGCGAATTGATGGGCGATCTCGGCTTCGGCTGGAACAACCCCAAGCGCAAATGGGGTGGCGTGGTCGAGATCACGGAAGCCGCCTTGCAGACCGGCATCGGCGAGTTTCGCGCCGCCGGCCTCAACGTGATGATGTCGATGAAGCAGGAGGGCAAGCCGGTTTCCTTTGTCGAGGATTGCGCGGTGCCGCTGCCGCATCTGGCCGACTATACCGAGCGGCTCAACGCCATCTTTGCCAAGCATGGCACGCGCGGCACCATGTACGCGCACGCCTCAGAAGGCTGCCTGCATGTGCGCCCGGTGCTGAACCTGAAGCTCGAGAAGGACGTCAAGGCGATGCGCGCCATCGCCGAGGAAACCTTCGCGATGGTGCGGGAATACAAGGGCTCGCATTCCGGCGAGCACGGCGACGGCATCGTGCGGTCGGAATTCCATGAAGCCATGTTTGGTGCGCGGATCATCGCCGATTTCCGCGAGGTCAAGCAGCGGTTCGACCCGGACCGCGTGCTCAATCCCGGCAACATCGTCGACGCGCCGAAGATGGATGACCGCGCGCTGTTTCGCTACCCGCCGAACTACCGCGTCCCCGAGCTGAAAACCGCGCTCGACTGGTCCGCCTATCCCGGCGCCGGAGGCGGCTTTCAGGGCGCGGTCGAGATGTGCAACAACAACGGCGCCTGCCGCAAGCTCGAAGGCGGCGTGATGTGCCCGTCCTATCGCGCCACCCGCGATGAAAAGGACGTCACGCGCGGACGCGCCAACACGCTGCGGCTGGCGATCTCCGGCCAGCTCGGGCCCGATGCGCTTTCATCCGACGAGATGATGGACACCTTGAAACTCTGCGTGTCCTGCAAGGCCTGCCGTCATGAATGCCCAACGGGCGTCGACATGGCCAAGATGAAGATCGAGGTTCTTGCCGCGCGCCAAGCCAAACATGGGCTTTCGCTGCGTGACCGCCTGGTCGGCTTTCTGCCGCGTTATGCGCCGCTGATGGCGCGCCTCGCCCCGCTCGCCAATTGGCGCAACAACAGCCCGTTGCTGCGGGCCGTGTTCGAACGCGTGGCCGGCATCAGCGCGCAGCGTGCATTGCCGGCGTGGCGGCGCGATGTTTTCGAGCCTGCGAGCGACGTCTTCGGCCCGGCCGATGGACGCGAGGTCGTGCTGTTCGCCGACACCTTCAACCGGACTTACGAGCGCGAAAACCTCGACGCCGCGCTGCGCGTGCTGGTGGCGGGCGGATATCGCGTCCACATTCCGAAACCTGCGGACCATGGCAGGCCGTTGTGCTGCGGGCGGACCTTCCTCTCGGCAGGCCTGGTCGATCATGCGCGAACCGAGCTCGACCGGCTGGTCGCGACCTACGCGCCGTTCGCCGCGCGCGGCGTGCCCATCGTCGGTCTGGAGCCGAGTTGCCTGTTGACGCTTCGCGACGAGTTGCTCTCGCTGCGATCGGACGAGACGGCCAAGAGCATCAGCGCGCACGCGCTGTTGTTCGAGGAATTCCTGGTCCGCGAGGCCGCCGCCGGGCACCTCGCGCTATCGCTCGGCCCGATCGCCGGCAAGGCGCTCGTGCACGGCCACTGTCATCAGAAATCGTTCGGCGCATTCAAATCGGTCGAGCAGGCGCTTCGGCTGATTCCGGATTTGAATGTCGAAACCATCGAATCGAGCTGCTGCGGCATGGCCGGCGCGTTCGGCTACGGCGCCGACACCTACCGGACCTCGATGGAGATGGCCGAACTATCGCTATTGCCCGCTGTGCGGCAGGCCGATGCCGCAACGCTCGTGATCGCCGACGGGACGTCGTGCCGGCATCAGATCAAGGATGGCACCAACCGCGCTGCCCTTCATGTCACCCGTGCGCTGGCGATGAGCCTCGACAGCGCCCGCTCAACCCCTTCACCCTCACCTACGCATAAGGAATCCGTCCATGGCTGAACTCACCCTCGACATCGCCCGCAAGATTCTCGATGTAGCGCTGGCCAAGGCCGTCGAGAAAAAACTGAAACCCCTCGTCATCACGATTCTCGACGCCCGCGGCTGCGTCAAAGCCACCGCGGCGCAAGACGGCACCAGCCTGCTGCGCAGCGAGATCGCGCATGGCAAGGCCTTTGGCGCGCTGGCGATGGGCATGGGTTCGCGCGCATTGTTCCAGCGCGCGCAGGAGCAAGCCTATTTTGTCGATGCGGTGAATACCCTGGCGCAAGGCCGCCTGGTGCCGGTGCCCGGCGGCGTCCTGATCCAGGACGGCGGGACTTTGCTGGGCGCGGTCGGCGTCAGCGGCGACACCTCAGACAATGACGAGATCTGCGCGATCGCCGGCATCGAGGCGGCGGGGTTGAAGGCGAACCCAGGATAGTTTTCTCGCAACATGCCGATAGCCTCGTCATCGCGAGGAGTGCAACGACGAAGCGATCTTTTCGCTGCTTTGGATTGCTTGGCTATCGCTCGCAACGACGCCCAACGATCGAAGCGGAACGAGAGATGTTTCCCCGCCACAGGACTTTTCGCCATTGCGGGGCCCTTTTATCCTCAGCAGGTCGAGAGTATATTATCAGGATGACCAAACTTCTGGATCAAGCCCTTGAGGTGGCGCGCAGCCTCCCATCGGACGCTCAAGACGACATCGCCCGCGTTGTCCTTCAACTTGCCGGTAGCGATGAAGCCGTTCCGGTTGCGCTCTCGACCGACGAGCAGAAGGCAATTGCCGCGTCGAAAGCTGCGGCCAAGCGCGGTGAATTCGCCACGGACGAGCAGGTTCGGGCAGTCTGGGCCAAACACGGGCTGTGAAGCTCCGCTATACCCTTCCGGCGCTTGCCGAACTCAACTCGATCCTCGACTATATTGCCGCGCATTCGCCAAGAGGGGCGAAGCGCGTTCAGCGACGCCTGCAAAGCATCATCGATCTTCTGCTGGCTCATCCGGACATCGGTATTCGGACGGACGATCCTGTTATTCGCCGTTTGAGTACACCGCCCTACCCGTATCTGGTTTTCTACGAAGTTACCGAATCCGAGATTATCGTTCATGCCGTTCGCCATGCTGCCCGCGATCCTTCCGGGATGCCAGGGTCCGCGTAGGCGGAAGGCGCTCGCCCTGCACTCACATCGCGACGAACGACTGCTGGCACCGCGCGACAGCAATTGACACCAAACCGTCTTTAGGCCAATTTTTGGTTAGGTTGATACGACCTGCCGGTTGCACCCTTATTGGAGCGGTGAACGTATCGAGCCCTATCGGCCTCCCCTTGCCCGAGCGACCGGGTCAGCAACGCAACCACCTGACACGCCTGGTTCGCTCATGCAAAGGACGAAACCCATGCGCGATTTTCGCGACGCAAAGTCTATGGCGCAAACCCTGCGCGAATCCCTGACCACAAAGGCCGTCACCATCAGCCACAGCGAGAGCCTGGAGTTGGTCTCCAAAATGCTGGGTGTTGCGGACTGGAACACCTTATCGGCCTTACTCCAGACCGATCGGCGCGGCCCCGGATTGCCGGTCGCACCAAATCAGACCGGGACCGCGACCTATCCGGCAATTCCAATTAGAGACTTCGTCCCATTCCCGACGGCTATTTTCCCGCTGTTTGTTGGACGAGTGAAGACTATGCAAGCCCTCGACCAGGCATTCGAAGGCCAGCGTGAGGTTGTGCTGGCGATCCAAAGGCAATCCGGCGTCGACGAACCTGGACTGGAGGATGTCTACGAGATTGGCGTCCTCGCTCAGTTACTCGAACTTGAACGACTGGGCGATGGCACGCTGAAAGTTCTGATGCAGGCGCACCGGCGCGTCGCGATCCGCCGCTTCGACAGGGAGAGCGGTGCGTTCGAGGCTGAAGTCGCCGAAGTCAGCGAGGGACCGACGCCTGATGCGCCAGAACTTGTTCGACAGGCTGTTAGACGGTTCGAAGGTTACGCGGCAGCGCGCGAAATCCGCATTCCGCAGATTTGGCCGCTGCTCGGTCAAACTCATGATCCTGGACGGGTTGCCGATATTATCGTCACGCGCATGAAACTGTCTATCGGCGGGAAGCAGAACGTACTAGCGACGATTAATCCGGTGATGCGGCTGCAGCGTGTCTATGCCCTGATGGACGTCTTGGCGCCTTCCGTTTCACCTGCGTTTGAAGCCACGAAACGTCGGGCGCTTGATTCCGCCGACCAGCGAAAGCATCAGTACGCGACGCTGGAGCATCTTCTGCTTGCCCTAATCGACGACCCGGATGCAGCCACCCTGATGCGGGTCTGCAGTGCCGATCTTGACGCGCTAAGGCTGAACCTACTGAACTATTTCGATAGAGAGCTGAAGGACCTGGTGATTGAGAATGGCGGAGACGCCAAACCGACCGCAGCCTTTCAGCGGGTGGCCGAGCGCGCCGCGCTCGACGCGCAAGGGTCGGGCCGATCTGTAGTGACGGGCGCAAATATGCTTCTCGCGATCTTCCCCGAAACACGAAGTCCCGCGGTACGCTTCCTAAGTGAACAGGGTTTATCCCCGGGGCGTGTGTCCGACCTTATTGGTAAGGGAACCTGAGGAGTCCGGCGAGACCACTGCAAGGCATGTGGCGCGCTGAAATCCGGGATGATCGCACCGGCCCGCACTTTTTGTATCGCCGGGGGTTGCAATGCATCCCCGATTGACGCTTCGATTAAGATGTGAAACGGCCGTTACCAACGGGCCAATTGATTTGCCCGTCGTGCCAATCTGCCGCAATCGGCGTCATTGATCTCACCCCCAAATCAGCGGCACATTGCATCTATCCCGTCTCACTGGAGGGGCGGCTCGCGATCGTCACGGACGTAGAGCACGGGATGCGGTGGACGCTGACGGCGCGCAAAGACGAAGCGCGCTCCCGGCGGACGGCGAAGCCGTGTGGTCCTGACGCCCCGACGCTGGCGTCAAGTCGGTGAAAGACAACTTTCACCGGCGACGGTGGCAAGAAAGCCCGGTCACCGGGGAGAGCCCGGAATAAGCCGTAAAACCATCGCGCAGGGAATGCCGGTTGATGGCGGTGTACCTGTGGTGACTACGCTCGTGTGCTTTTTTATCTTGCACGCGAGGCTGCGGGCGCATCGCGCGCCCGGCATTCCCTGCGCCCTTGTGTCCGGAAAATCTGTC
>Ga0137404_10002363_pt1 | contig 12464 bp, 15 predicted proteins | sample CZOMad2_1_16fung_FD_108285 | JGI IMG/M metagenome (GOLD analysis project Ga0137404, IMG submission 108285) | Vadose zone soil fungal communities from Angelo Coast Range Reserve, California, USA - CZOMad2_1_16fungal (Illumina Assembly) | ecosystem: Environmental > Terrestrial > Soil > Vadose...
CAGCGTCTGTCCCGTCTCGTACGCGAAACGGTGTCGTTCTCCAAGAAATTGGCCAACCACATTGGTGCCATACGCTATTGCATCTGCCACGATAATCTCACGAGAGCGGCAGCATTACCTGTTGAGCACTACCCATGAGAGGTCCCTCCCCGCGGGGAGGGCTTAGAGGCGTGTGAGTAGTTGGGGCCTCGCGAGAAAGCGGGATGGCCAGAAGCGGTTGTGCGTGACCCCGGCGATGCCCTTGCTGGTTGCAGGCGACAAGCCCAGCGCTGCTGCCGGTCGTATCGCGAACGCCGCGGGGTCAGCATCCGAGTCGCTAACATCCATCGGGAGCATGCGACCAGGGAATAACCCATGGTCGGTAGACACGACCACAGGCGGCTCCCCTGCGCCACACAGGACGGGGAACATGCCTGTCATCAGGCGCATGCCCTGCGGGGCACTCCCAGGGTCGTCCATGAGCATGCGCGGTCGCTCGGACGCAGGCCAGGCGACGGCTGCTCCGTGCAGGGCGAGGACCAAGATGACAACCAAGAGTCCCATCCATGTACGCGCCAGTCGCTGCTGGAGAGGAATGTCGAAGAGCAGCGTGCGCAAGCCGTGAGAGGCACGGAGAGCAGGCATGACGGCAGAAAACATTGACGGTTGGTAGCTCATCGTCAGCATCATCGGCGTCGTCCAGAGCGTTTGCTACTGGGGATGAAACGTTGGCCAACTTCAAGAAAGGAGCATAACCGATGCCAAGATCTTGAGGTCGAGCTGAATTTCGGCTAAGCGCTTGTGACCAGAGATGGATTGGTGGTGGGTGACCGAATATCCACGGGCAGGGCACGCCTCATCGTTCGGGCAGCCTGTTGCTCAGGAAACAGCCTGCCAACACATTGTGTCTCTGGCAACAGGCGCATCAGTATGGGGAGGGCCAGGAGAAGAAATGCGGTCGTCCATGTCCGTGCATCAGCCATCTCGGGGAGGCTTTCTCGTTGTTGCCTATATGTAATGGCCGAGGAAAGACGGCGATTTATGCGACGGGCTGAATCAATGCCTGGCTATCGACGCTGGGCTTGTTCACCATCCGCGACACCGGATAGGCATCGAGTGTGACGCCGGCGCTTCTCTCGAGGATATTGAGGACTTCACGCATGTTCGTGATCTCTGTATTGAGCCAGGCGTCCTCCAGCTCCCTCTCCAGAATCACGGGCATGCGGTGGTGGAGGTGTGCCATGCACTCGTCCGCGTTTTTCGTAATGATCGTGAAGGTATAGAGCTCCTCACCGTCGGGTTTAGTCCAGACGTCGTAGAGGCCTGCAAAGGCAAAGAGTGGGTGGCTCTTGGGGTGGATATAGTAAGGGGTTTTCGCCTTGTCTTCTTGCCTCCATTCATAGTAGCCGGATGCGGGAATTATGCAGCGGTGGGCCGCCAGCAAGCTACGAAAGGCCGGTCGTTGGGTGAGGGTCTCCATACGCGCGTTGATCATCTTGTAGGCGGTCTTTTCCTCGTTGGCCCAGTGCGGGATGAGGCCCCAGCGCATGAGCATGACGTGGTTCGGGCCTTGGGAGATGATCACCGGCACCAGCTGGCTCGGGGCGATGTTGTAGCGGGCCACGAGACCATCGAGGCGGTTGGCGATGTTGAACCGCTTATAAAATGCTTCAGAGGGTTGGAAGGTGTAGCGGCCACACATATCCGTCTCCTTCTTGACACGGCATCCTGACTCGTGGACATGCTGGGCCGGCGCATCGTGACAGGCACCGCTCGCGCGCGGCCAAGGCGTCCAGTGCCTGCGCCTCAGAGGCCATCAGACACCGGAACGACATCGCTCGCTCCATGAGCGTGGTGGCATCGCTGTTGACATCACATAGTCGTTCGGGGGCGTCCGAAATCGACCAAGGGCGTACGGCATGCGAAACGCCTCCAGGACCGACAGGCGCCGCGGTCTAGGAGGAGAAGCGCCTCACCCGAGGCGATCGGGTGCTCTGCTGACGGGGACGCGCCGTTCACCAAGACCGATCGGGGTCGTCGACCGATTGGACATCGGCTTCGATAAAACAATGGCGATCGTCCGCAAGGTTTGCGGCTTCGATCAGGATGTCATCGATCATCCGATCGAGTTCTTCGTCGGTGTCGTAGGGAATCGTCAGGAGATATTCCGGTCTGTCCTTGTGTGGCTGCTCCATCCCATAGGCGCTGAGGACAGAGCGCTCAATTTCTTCACGGGCTTTCTTGATGCCCCGAACGAACTTGCTGTTGTTTTCAACGCGTAACCAGAGACGGACCTTCATCACCTTGCGCAGTGTGGACACCTGCTCGGCGATGGTCGTGACGGCGGCATTCGCGATCATCGTCTGCCGCTTGGCGGCTGTGGGATGGGCTGTTTGTGCGGTCGGGGTGGCCGTCGCGTCAGGCAGGTACCGTTCGATGACCGCTGAAAGCGTGAGATGCTCACGCTCTGCGAGCGCGCGAAGCCGTGCGTGTGCTCGTGTGGACAGGTGGACCGTGCGCGATTGATTCTTGTCGCGCCGGGCCGCACGAATCACCGCCTGGAGTTGTTTCCACTGGGATGTGTCGAGGAACCGGTCACACCACCGTTGGAGGGTGTTGGTGGCCGGTTTGTCGAGTGGGAACCGGTCCCACGCGGTCAGAGAAGGCCAATCCTCCGGCCACCCATGCGTGCGGAAGCGTTCACGTACCCACCGATGCACCACCGCGACGTCATCGTCGGTGAGTTGATACCGCGGTCGTGGCATACAGTTTCCCCGGTGCGTGATCGAGCCAGATGTGCAGGTGGATGCCGGGCTGCGTGATCTTACCACGTCTCGCGGCATGCGCGCACCACATCTTCCAGGGAGAGGTTCACGTGGGTCTTCGGGGATGCGACCGCGATCGGAACGATTTCAGCCTCTCCTCATCCCGGCGTGGGCGCGTGATCGCTCATGGCCAGAGAGCGGACCAGAGGCCTGCACGGGAGGACCACCACGCCGCCGGCATACGGACCATCATGACTGGACACCCGTTGTGCTCACGCACGAAGATGTACTTGCGAAGACCGCAGGATCACTGGTATGGTATTGGATTAATAGTGTTCAGTCAATCGCCTTGAACGTGCCGGTACGCATGAGAGCAGACCAGAGGCGGATGCCCTCAGGGAGGACGGACTGATGGAGACCGTGAAGCCCAGTGTGAACGGTGCGAAAGAGCCGAAGGAGAAGGCGCCGAATCTGGCCGTGGCCCAGATCGAACGGCAATTCGGCAAGGGTGCCATCATGCGCCTGGGGGCGCAGCCCACGGCCCTGGAGATCGCGGTGATTCCGACGGGCGCCATCTCGCTCGACGCCGCCCTGGGCGTCGGCGGCATTCCGCGAGGCCGGGTCACCGAGATCTTCGGCCCCGAGGCCTCGGGCAAGACGACCATCGCGCTCCACCTCATCGCCGAGGTGCAAAAGACCAGCGGTATTGCCGCCTTTATCGATGCCGAGCATGCGCTCGACCCGGTCTATGCCCAGAAGCTTGGCGTGAAGACCGATGAGTTGCTGATCTCGCAGCCGGATACCGGCGAGTAGGCCTTGGAGATCGCCGAGACCCTGGTGCGCAGTGGCGCCATCGATGTCATCGTGGTGGATTCCGTGGCGGCCCTGGTCCCCAAAGCGGAGATCGACGGCGAGATGGGCGATGCGCCGATGGGGATGCAGGCGCGGCTCATGTCGCAAGCCCTGCGCAAACTGACGGGGATCATCAGCAAATCCAGGACGGCGATGATCTTCATCAATCAGCTGCGGCAGAAGATCGGCATGTTCGTGGGCAACCCGGAGACGACCACCGGCGGCAATGCGCTCAAATTCTATGCCTCCGTTCGGCTGGATGTGCGGCGCATCAGCCAGATCAAAGACGGCGACGAGATCACCGGCAGCCGGGTCCGGGTAAAGGTGGTGAAGAACAAGGTGGCCCCACCCTTCCGGCAGGCGGAATTCGACATGATGTACGGCGAGGGCATCTCGCGCGAAGGCGACCTCCTGGACCTGGCCAACGAGCGCGGGCTCGTGACCAAGAGCGGCGCCTGGTACGCCTACCAGGAGGACCGCATCGGCCAGGGACGCGAGAACGCCAAAAAGTACCTCAAAGAGCATCCCGAGGTCGCCACCGCCATCGAGCAGCAACTGCGCCAGACGCTGGGTCTCGCGCACGTGGCCGCCGAGCCGTTGGAGGGAGCCGATCTGAAGGATGCGCTGTGGGATGGCGAGGACCAAGAGGCGTAATCGGCACATCATGTCGCCGCTCATCGGGGTCGCATACGGTCGTCTGTGCGACACCCGCTGATCGACATGTCCAACCGTGCCACGAGGCATCAGCCATGACGATATGCCAACAAGAGCTCAAGCCGGGGACGCGGGAGCACTTCCTCCAGGTGTCCCAACTGCAACGCTGGGGGACGATCCAGGAGTACGTTGACCTCTGCCGCACCCACGGCTATTTCACCCCCGAATTTTACGCGACGGCGATCGCCCACATGGAGCGCATCCATGTGCGGCGCATGCTGCGGCAGGTCACCGACGGCCGTGGTTGGCCAACCGTCGCGAACATTGTGCGGGAGGGACAAGACGGCCGGCCGGTGCGCGTGTTCATGCAGGAAGAGCTGTTCGGCCCGGAGGAGTACCGGCAGGTGGTCGCCTACCACTACGGCATGGCGCGGCACCACTTGTTCAAGGCGAAGACCTACCGCGAGCACGCCAAGGCGCGCTACGGCCTGCAACTCCCACTCTTCGGCGAGGACGATGGCGAGGCTGAAACCCTCTAGGACATCTGGAACGTCACGGGCGATACGCGGCACCCACCGCACAACGATTGCCGTTTCCGTGTTCTGCCCGAGCCAGTTCGCTCCCGTTCCGCCGATGTCAGGGGTGCAGCGGGGGAACATCCGGGAGAAACGAGCCGGTTCCCACGCACGTGGCACCTCACACGTGAGGAGCTGAAGCGAGCCCTGGCCACGCGAGAGGGCGTCTTGCCGCCGATCGCCGCGACCGTCCTGGAGGTCCATGGGGGAGCCGCGGCTGCTGCACGAACGCCATCGGTGTGACCGGATCGCAGGCGGGACCTTGTCCCAACCCGTCTGGCTGAGTCTGATCTCAATGGCGGGACGGCGCCAGACCTCGTCCCTGCGGACGAGGTCGGCTGGCGGCCGAAGTGGTCAGATGGCACCCACGGTGGCATGTCGGTGAGAGCCCAGAGCAGAGGAGAGATGCCCATGGAACGCGCGTACGCCACAGAAAACACGAAGGAGGAACCACGAAATCGACAGCGCGCGTGCTCCTGCAACCCCACCATGTCTTCTGGTCCGCGTGCGTGAACGTGGGCATGGCTGGGGTCTACCCGGTTGGGTGGGTTCGCGATGGGTGGCGATCACACGACCGGGTTACCGCGTGGCCACATGTGTCCGTAGGAATGCCTGCATGAGGCTGGCGATGTGGTCGCCATCTTCCTCGAGGGCGAAGTGGCCCGTGTCGAGGAGGTGGAACTCCAGGGTCTGCAAGTTCCGTTGGTAAGGGTGCGCCCCCGCGGGGGGGAAGATCTGATCGTGCTTACCCCACACGATCAGCGTCGGCGGCTGATGCTCGCGGAAGTAGGCGTGCCACGTCGGGTAGAGCGGCGCATTGGTCCGGTAGTCGTAGAACAGGGCCAACTGGATGTCCTGGTTGCCGGGCCGGTCGAGGCGCGCCTGGTCGAGGGTCCAGGTGTCCGGGCTGATGGCCTCCACGTGGCGGACGCCGTGGGTGTATTGCCACTTCGTCCCGTCGAGGGTCAGGAACCCCCGCAGCGGGGCGGCGTTCTGGTCGGTGCGGTCTTGCCAGTAGGCTTTGAGCGGCTGCCAGAAGTCGTGGGCTAGCCCTTCCTCGTAGGCGTTGCCGTTCTGCACCACCAGCCCGGTGACCCGCTCCGGGTGCTTGACCGCCAGGCGGTAGCCGACCGGCGCGCCATAGTCCTGCACGTAGAGCGTGTACCGTGTCAGCCCGAGCTGCGCCGTGAACTGCTCGATCACGTCCGCCAAGTGGTCGAAGGTGTAGGCGAACTGGTCCACCGGTGGCGCCGAACTGTAGCCGAAGCCGGGGTAGTCCGGGGCGACGAGGTGGAAGGCGTCGGCCAGGGCCGGGATCAGGTGGCGGAACATGTGCGAAGACGTCGGGAAGCCGTGCAGCAGGAGGACCGTGGGCGCGTCTTTCGGCCCGGCCTCCCGGTAGAAGATGTCCAGGCCGTCGATCTGCACGGTGCGGTGCGCCACCGTGCGAGCGTCGGACGATCCTAGAGGCGTCAGCGTCGTACCGTTCAGCATGATCCCGTAGGGTCAAATAACCCAAACGCCACTTTCCCACAACGTTTACGACCTCGCCATCGCCTGCTCCTCGTCTTGAATTCTGCCTTATGATGCCCCATACTTCCCCTCACTTGTCAGAGGCAACGGCGGGGGGGAGACGAGATATGGATTGGAAGCAATTCCTTGCGTACATCACTGGATCAGTGGATGAAGAACTCCTGGTACGAAACGAGTATCTCGCAGCGGAAAATCGTATCCTCCGCAACCAAATCACTGGCCGCCTCCGATTAAGTGACGGTGAACGGAAGACCCTCGCCGAGATCGGCAGAAAGCTCGGCAAGCAGGCCCTCGAAGAGATGGCCACGGTTGTCAAACCCGATACGATTCTCGCCTGGCACCGCAAACTTCTTGCCAGGAAGTTTGATGGCTCCCAGAAGCGACAAGCCCTCGGCCGCCCCCCAATCGCTGCAGAGCTGGAGGCGCTGGTGGTGCGCATGGCGCAGGAAAACCGCAGCTGGGGCTATGATCGCATTGCTGGAGCCCTGAAACACCTGGGCTATACCATCAGTGACCAGACCGTGGGGAATATCCTCAAGCGCTATGGGATTCCGCCGGCCCCAGAGCGGACGAAGACCACGACCTGGAAGGAATTTATCCGCACGCACATGGATGTGCTCGTCGCCACCGACTTCTTCAGCGCAGAGGTGTGGACGACGGCAGGCTTGGTGACCTACTACGTTCTCTTCTTTATGCATCTGACGAGTCGGAAGATCCACATCGCCGGCGTGACGCCTCATCCTGATCAGCGCTGGATGCAACAAATGGCCCGGAACGTGACCATGGCGGACTGGGGCTGCTTGCAGTCAGGTCACTATCTGATCCACGACCGGGATGGCAAGTATTGCGCCGCGTTTCAGCATACCATTGACGCCGCTGGCGTCACGCGGATGTCCTTACCTCCCCGGTCTCCCAACTTGAATGCGTACGCCGAGCGGTGGGTGCGCTCGATCAAAGAGGAAGCACTCTCACGGCTCATCCTGTTTGGCGAGCGTGCCCTGTGGCATGTCCTCACAGAGTATGTGACCCATTTTCATCAGGAGCGCCCGCATCAGGGCAAGGGCAACGTCATCCTCATGCCGTTCAAGCCCCCAAATCAGAGGCGGGACGGCCCGATACAGTGCCGTGAGCGGCTCGGAGGACTGCTCAAGTACTACGACCGTGAGGCGGCGTGAAGCGTGCCCCAGCGATATCACATGACGGGTCGTATACCGTCAGTCAGCCCGCCTTCAGAGACAGTGTGCAAGTGGGAGGAAAGGAGAAGGCATGGCGACACGCGTCGTAGTGACCTTACAAGATGATGTCTACCGTCGCGTCGAACGACTGGCTCAGCTGACCCGCCGCGATGTGGCCGATCTCCTGGCGGATACTATTACCCTCTCGCTCCCAGCACTCGACGTCTCCACGGAGCCGGTACCAGCCGTCACAGCGCTGTCGGATGAGGAAGTCCTGGCGCTGACGGCACTGCAACTGCCCCCAGCGCAAGATCGCCGCCTCAGTACGTTGCTGCAGCAGCAACAAGCGCAGGAATTGTCTGCTCCTGAGCGCGCGGAGTTATGCGCCCTTATGCAGCTCTACCAGGAAGGGTTGTTGCGCAAAGCCCAAGCATTCCGTGAGGCCGTGCGGCGGGGGTTACGCGCGCCGCTTGAGCCGTGAGGCCGCCGCAGATATCCGCCGCAGTGCGGGCGCGCGTCCGGGCTGCGGCTCACAACCGCTGTGGCTATTGCCAGAGTTCGCAGCGCTACGTGCTGGGGTTGTTGGAGATCGACCATATCCTGCCCAAGGCGCGTGGCGGGACGGATGCGGAAGAGAACCTTTGGCTGGCCTGCCGTCTGTGTAATAGTTTCAAGGGCACGCAAATCAGAGCGCGCGATCCGCAGACCGGGCGGTGGGTTCATCTGTTTGATCCCCGTCGTCAGCGCTGGTCGCGCCATTTTCAATGGAGGGAAGACGGTACACGCATTATCGGGCGTACCTCCTGCGGTCGTGCCACCGTGATCGCTTTGCAGCTGAACCATGTCATTGCGGTCATGGTCCGACGCGAATGGGTGGCTGCGGGTTGGCATCCGCCTACCGATTAACGCCCAGGAGCACTGGGTCCTGCTCAGAGAGGAATGCGCCTAAATTTTTTGACCCTACGACGGCATGAAGACGGAGCCTCGGGCACTCTTGGACATCAAGCAATACGTGCGCAATCTCGCATTCTGGCTCGCTCCGCCGGCCTGACTGACAGAATCAAAAAGTACAGGGAGGAAATCAGTAAAATGAGAAGTAAGAAGGTTGCGTTTATCACCGGAGCCAATCGCGGCATTGGGTTGGAGACCGCGCGGGAACTCGGCCAAAAAGACATCATTGTTGTCCTGGGCTCTCGCGATTACGCCAAAGGGCAAGCTGCGGCTCAAGGGCTGAAACGTGCAGATATCGAAGCCGACACGCTGGAGTGCGACGTGCTGAAAAGCGAGCATCATCGCTCCGTCTATCGATACTTCGAAGAGCGTTATGGAAGGCTTGACATTCTGGTCAACAATGCCGGCGTGGGGCTCGAAGGCTCGGCTTCGCAGCTGGGAAAAACCAACACAACAAGCACTACGTCCATCGACCTGCTGCGCCGGACCTTCGACGCCAACTTCTTCGGCGTCGTCGCGCTCACCCAAACTCTGCTGCCGTTGATCCGTCAGGCTCCGTCGGGCCGTATCGTCAATGTGTCAAGTATCCTGGGGTCGCTCACATTACACGCAGACCCGACCTCAAGCGTGGCAGGTTACAAATACTTTGCTTATGGAGCCTCGAAGACGGCGCTTAACGCATTCACGATCTATCTCGCTGATGAGCTGCGAAACACGAGAATCAAAGTAAACTCTGCGCATCCCGGGTGGGTGAAGACAGAGTTGGGTGGCGAAGCGGCCGACCTTGAATTGAGCGAGGGCGGAAAGACAAGCACCTGGCTGGCAATGCTCCCGGACGACGGGCCGACCGGCGGATACTTTCATCTGGGCGAGGCGTTGCCCTGGTGATCAAGCGATCGAACAAAGCGGCCGGCGGGCACGCCATCGCCGTGCAGACCACAAACAAGTGGACATAGGGATAACATGCAATCAGTCAAGAAACATGGCGTCACTCTCGCTTATGAGGACAGTAAGCCAGGCTTACCACCGATGCTCTTCGTGCATGGGTGGGGCTGCGATCATACCGCTTTTGCGCCACAGGCAGAGTTCTTCAGTCGCTCACATCGTGTCGTATCGGTCGATCTACGTGGACATGGCAAGAGCGACGCGCCCCATCAGGACTATACGATGGCCACCTTTGCGGACGACCTCGCGTGGCTGTGTACCGGACTTGCATTGACAAAGCCGATCGTGGTCGGCCACAGCATGGGCGGAAATGTCGCGTTGGAGCTTGCTGCGCGCCATCCGGGGGTTCCCGCCTCGATTGTGTTGATTGACTCGGTCATTTTTCCGCACCGATCATTTCTCGATGCGTTGCAACCTGTCGTAGAAGCACTGCGGGGACCGGACTATGTTACAGCCTGTCAACGCGCACTCTTGGCGACATGCCTTCCGACTGATGATGAAACACGGAAAGCGCAACTCATCACTTCGTTGCCGAAGGCTCCGCGACATGTTCTCGCCTCCGCCCTCAGGAATCATCTGACCGAGTACGATGTCACCCCAGCCGCGGCTGGCTGCCGTGTACCCATCGCGTATATAGGCGCGGCGGTGCCGATGGCCGATCTGATTCAGTTCCGGAGACTTACCCCGCAGCTTGTCACCGCCCAGACCCTGGGATCCGGCCACTTTTCTCCGCTGTTCGTCCCCGATCAAATCAACGCGATGCTTTCCACGTTCCTGAAGGTCTACTCACCCGGAGCGAACGGCGGTCGAATGTCGCTGGAACCGTCCTAGGCTGCAGCGCTTATTGGACCACTTTTGCCAGGCGGCAGCCAGCTTACCACCGGTTCAAAGGAAGCAAGCATTTCTACGACTGGAGTTTTGAGATGACCTTGGACACACAAGACAAGGACCGTCTGTACGCCGTCACAGGAACGACGGGCAACACGGGACGTGTGGTGGCACAGACGCTGCTGGCTCACGGGAAGCGCGTGCGGGTGATCGGCCGGCATCCGGAAGCGCTGCGGCGCCTTGTGTAGCGCGGAGCCGAGCCGTGCGTGGCGGAGCCGCCGGACGCCGCCGCGGGGCGGCTGTAGCACGTCCCGTCATGCATGCGAGGAGGGGAGATGATGACGCATTCCACGACTGACGCACCATGTGACCAAGCGCACCACGAGAGCCCCCCTGTCGGATCAGGTTCCCAGGCGCCCGATTTCGCCGAACGCGTGCGCCTCAATCAGCGGAAACTTCGTGCCAACCTCAAGCCGCGGTATGACTTTATTGTCTGCGGATCGGGGTCGTCCGGTTCGGTGGTAGCGCGCCGACTGGCCGAGAACCCGGACGTCAGTGTGCTGCTGCTGGAAGCGGGCGGCGACGATGAGGTCCCAAGCGTGATGGCAGCGAATCAATGGCCGATGAACCTTGGGAGCGAACGGGACTGGAGCTTCCAGGGCCAACCGAACCCGCGCGTCAACGGCCGCTCCATTCCGTTCTCCATGGGCAAGGTCCTGGGCGGCGGATCCAGCATCAACGTGATGGTGTGGGCGCGCGGGCACAAGAGCGACTGGGAGTTCTTCGCGTCCGAAGCGGGCGACCCGGCGTGGAACTACGAGTCCGTGCTGGAGATATACAAGCGCATCGAGGACTGGCATGGCGCCCCGGACCCACAGTACCGCGGCACGGGCGGGCCGGTGTTTGTCGAGCCCGCGCCGGGCCCCAACCCGGTCGCTCCGGCCATGGTGGAAGGGGCACGCGCGGTGGGGATTCCGACCTTTGCGCATCCGAACGGTCGCATGATGGAGGGTGAGGGGGGCGCGTCGATCAGTGACGTGCGCGTCCGCGGTGGCAAGCGCCAATCCGTGTTCCGTTTGTACACCTTTCCTTATATGGACCGGCCGAACCTGACGGTGCTCACGCACGCCTTGGTCATCCGGCTGACCTTCGAGGGCAAACGCGCGACGGGCGTGGAGATGTTCTACCAAGGCAAGACCCATCGCCTTGGCGCGGGGCTCGAAGTGGTGCTGTCGCTGGGGGCGATGCACACGCCGAAGGTCCTCATGCACTCCGGGATCGGCGACCGGGCGGAGTTGCGGCGGCCCGGCATCCCCGTCGTGCAGCACCTGCCGGGCGTCGGTCAGAACTTTCAAGACCATGTGGCGTTTGATTGTGTGTGGGAGTATCAGGAGGCACTGCCACCCCGCAACAGCATGTCCGAAGCCATCTTCTTCTGGCAGAGCGCGTCCGGGCTGTCCAGCCCGGACGTGTTCGCTTGCCAGGCCGAGGTGCCCAAGTCGAGTGCGGAGAATGCCGCCAGGTTTGGGCTGCCCGCGGCCGGTTGGACACTGTTCGGGGCCGTCGCCCGCCCGAACAGCCGCGGGCATCTCCGTCTGACGGGCCCGAGTCCGCTCGACCCTATGCAGATTGAGGCCAATACGTTGGCTCACCCGGACGACCTGAAGGCCGCGATCGCCTGCGTGGAGCTCTGCCGCGAGATCGGCAACGCCGCCGCGCTTCGCCCCTTCGTCAAGCGCGAGGTGATGCCAGGAAACTTGAAGGGTGCCGAGCTTGAAAATTTCGTTCGCGATGCAGCCACGAGCTACTGGCACGAGACCTGTACCGCCAAGATGGGCCGAGACGCCATGTCGGTGGTTGATGGCAAGCTGAAAGTGTATGGGATCGACAACCTTCGCATCGCGGATGGGTCGGTCATGCCGCGCGTGACCACCGGCAACACCATGGCGCCCTGCGTCATCATCGGCGAGCGTGCGGCGGAAATCCTCAAGGCAGAGCACAAGCTGTAACGGTCGTCCGGGTCCCACCCCTCGTCATAATTATCGTTACATATATGGCTAGCTAAGCCGCCCTTATCCACACGCGGGTAGTGTTCGAGATCTGGATTTTCACCCTTACATGTGGCATGCTGATTCCCTCTTCTGGAGGGAGATGCCATGGTCCTGATTGCTGTGACGTGTCCGTATTGTCAAAGTGACCAAATCACC
>Ga0137404_10002366_pt1 | contig 12460 bp, 16 predicted proteins | sample CZOMad2_1_16fung_FD_108285 | JGI IMG/M metagenome (GOLD analysis project Ga0137404, IMG submission 108285) | Vadose zone soil fungal communities from Angelo Coast Range Reserve, California, USA - CZOMad2_1_16fungal (Illumina Assembly) | ecosystem: Environmental > Terrestrial > Soil > Vadose...
CCATGGTGTACAGTACATAATGAAGGTAAGAAAATGTGAATCACATTGAGCATTACGCAGCAGAATAATGAACAATGCGGCGGCGCTTACACAATGCTGCGGCGCTTACATAATGCGGCGGCGGTGACACAATGCGGCGGCGGCGAACAATGCGGCGGCGATGAATCAATGCGATGGCACGGATCATCAGAGATTGGTTGCAATGGCGTTCACTTCCATGGTTTACAGTACATAATGAAGGTAGGAACGTATGAATGACAATGAGCATTACGCAGCAGAATAATGAACAATGCGGCGACGGATCAATGCGGCGGCGGTGCACAAGACGGCGGCGGTAATACCATTCAACGGTGCAGATATGTTTTCTTACATTCTTTTGTATAGTTTACCAGGGAAGAGACATCTATTGTGTGCAGTCCATAATGGAGAAAGTAAAGCAGGAATGAAATCAAGCATTACATACTGTAACAGTCAAAATTAGCTGCTGTGACACAATGCGACGGCGGTGAATAATGTGGCGGCGGGTCAACAATTTGAGGAAAGCAAGAATGACATCCAGCATTACCCAGTGTAACCGTTAAAATAGCGGCGGTGGAACAATGCGACGGCGGTGAGCAATGCGGCGGCGGTGAAAGATGTGGTAGCGGTGAACAATGCGGCAGCGATGAATCAATTGGCGGCGGCGAAACAATGGCGCGAACGGCAGTGCAACAATGCGGCGGTCATGATTGTGGTGGCGGTAGAGGAAATACAACAGCAGTGCAAAAATGCGGCGGTGATGGAAGGATATGACGGTGGAACATCCGAGATTAGTTGCAATGGCGTTCGCTGCCATGGGGCACAGTACATAACTGATTCATAAGTACATTAAATCCCATCAGTCTTACATGGCAAAACATTGAAACGGTGCTGCTAAATGAAACTCAACATGACAAGTTGCCAGAATGAACTCAGCAGCCATGATGGTAAAACCCAGTGGTGGTGATCAAGATTACATTTGGGACTACAATTATTGTCTGTACCCCTTGGTAAATTATTGTTCATTTGTCAATTTACAAAGGATTCAATGGGTATACATTCTGTTACACTATCAATCGGCAATTTGCAAATATATATTCTGGTCTGCATATATACATTTGACAAAGGATGGATACAAATGTCTGTGGGTAGTCCAGCTACTGCTATGCCATGATGTTGGCCCCCGCCGGTGCCTCTGCTCCTGACGCCGCCTCGATATCCTCCTCCAATTCCACCTGCAAACTCCTCCATGACATTTGCCGGATTGACTCAGCCGCCTCCGTGAGTTGAACGACTTCGGAGGCACGGGACGACACGTGGCGAGTATTGAGATCCAGAGCCCGTTGTGTCATCCTCCTGAGAACGTCGAGACGTTCGATCAAACGGCGTTGCCGGTCTTGATGGCCACTGTACTGTACAGCAACATGAGAATATGGATAATAAGAAAAGATGGACGACTCACTGAGTACTCTGGAAAGGATGCCGAGGACAGGTCCAGCCACCATGCATCGACCAGACCAGTCTTCAAGATCTCTGATGAGCGAGGGTTGGAAATGACGGCATCATGTAATCGTTCCAGAAATGTTATGCGATGGGAGGGGACAATCAAAAACATCTCCGACAGTTGCTTGACAAGGTCCGGAATCTCAAATGTTAAATTGAGAGCCATTGCCATGCCAATCTTTGCCGAAACTTGCCACTAAATTGTGTCACTGTGAGGTAGAGTTACAAAGAGAATGCGGGGAAACATACAAATTCCCACTCCATACCAGATACAAACTTATCACGACGGCAAACGTCCTCGCGATCGGGGAGAGCAGCCAATGCCGCAGCCATCCGGGGCGTCCAGTCCTGAATATACTGTAAAACTGGGGGCAGCCGCGCTTCCGGCGACGGTGATTTGGAGCTGCTATCGGAAACATGGGGGATGTTGGAATCAACGTCCATTTTGAGTTTGGTGATGGAACGGTACTGAACAGTATAAAGCAACACATACAAACAATCAAATACCAAATGATCCGACGCCGATTGGCTGAACGGTCTGGATTTCTACATGTACAGCCATGATGACACGATGCGGCGGCGGTTCCACAATAGGGCGGCGGCGAAACAATGCGATGGTGTGGATAAGGTCATTCATGTTTTCTTGGGTACTTGTTTGAAAATGCTGCCATCTGCGAATGTCTGTGGAATTAATATCCATGGCCTATGGACATTCCTATTTGTTGGATACTTAGTATTTGATGTACCCCCATTCATTGCAACACTGCTGATCACCTATGGTCTCCTCTGCCATCTTTGCTGAATTGTTTCCCCTTGTCTACTAATCCTCATAATGAAACCGGATACTGTATAAGCAGATGGTGGAAGTCTCTGGAATATGCTGATGCCAATAAGAAACACCATTAAAATACATATGCTACCTTGGGGCTATATTTCTTGCTTGGCTTGGGTAAACTTCAGCCTGGCAGCTTCAGAAAATTTGCACCACATATTCTCTTGACGTAAAGCATAGCAACGGTGACCTCTTGAAAGAGCTGGTCCTTGGCCAACGATGCCGACAGATGCACGGTCGATAAGGTCCGACTCGTCATTGTCCCCGCCGCTGGCTGAAGTTGCCCTATCATGCCAACAGGCCGCTTGAGTTTGGAAATAACGGAGCACCCAATCCATCTCATCGGACAACAAGGTCGATTCTTCTGACCACCTGTCTCTCCGTGCTTTTGCCTTTAACCAGTGGACTCTATAAACTGCACTTCTATTAACACCAAGCCAAACCAAAGATCCCATTGAAACAACTTACATTCCGCCATTCCCGGTCCTTGATCCGTATCCTTTTTGACATCCATAGTCCAAAACCATGCCAATGAGTGGTTTCGTTGACCCCGTAATGATGGATCTATCCTGGCCGTTGTGACAGTCAGATGTTCCTTTTTCAGTACTTGATATCTTGCCAGATCTTCCTCCGTGGCACCGAGACGTATCATGGCCGCCCGCGCCCGCATATATACGGTGGCATGGTGTCGTCCGTTTACATCAACCATGCGGATTTGATCCCATGATCGGAGTTTCCTGGTTTTTGTTTTTGCTGGGCGAATCTGTTCGCGGAATATCACCGCCTTTCGGCTCAATGCCAGCCTTAGACCCTGTAATGCATCATTGGCCTGCCCAACTCGTAAAGTACGTTCTTGTTGGACATATTTGGAGTAACCCTCCTCCTGGCAGACCGAAAGACCCAGATTCGAAGGTAGGAGCAATGGAACTGACTCTGGCGGATTTTGTGAATCGAACGGAGATGTTAAGAAAACATTGGTATCGTTGTCGGCTTCATCGTCAGAGTCGGACGACAGAAATTCGAGCTCGTCCTGGTGGTATGCCGATGACAATGAATCGGCAGAATCAGGAGCCCAAAATTCCGCCGCCTTTCGCTGATATGTGTCGATTCTGCCTTGCAGCCGTTCCCTTCTCTGAGCAACATTCAATTTCTCCTCCGGGGTTGGCTGTCGACCAAGTTTCCTAACCACAGCGGAGAGGGTCACTCTGTTACACGCAGTTTAAGCTTTGTTTTTTTCACTTTATCATTCGGCACTCACTGGGATTCTTCCAATTTCAAAGCCTGAGCAAGCAGGCTCGAAGATCCTTTTCGACCGACGGTTGATTGTTCCTCGGTCAACAGCTCTAAATGAAGCTCCGCCTGTGTAGGGCCTATTCCGTTCCATGCAGATCAATGGAGAGTGACAACAATGGATGGGACTGAATGACCTTTTTCGATTTTGATATCATATATATCCATTGCTGTTTCGTCCACATCTCGGTTCCTCAGAGCGTCCGCCTCCTGTTCCATCCATTCCTGCACCATGGCGGGATCTGCGGAGTCGTTCAAGGCCACAAAGTCGGCGTCGCTATCTTTTGTGGCTTTGTTCGCCTCTGCATATTTCTTGCAGAGCCGGATTACTGCTCCTCACAATGATAATCAGGGTTTGTAATGGGGTGACTGGTTCAGGTTGCACTCACCGATATTGACAAGCTTTTTCCAGTTTGAATCGTTCATGTGGTCATCCAACGTCTCTCTCCGGTGTCCGGTGGATTGACTCCGGATGCTGTTGGCAATTCCATTCAAGACAGCCCATAATGTCTCCAAGACTTCCCCATCCACCATTCCAGCCCCTGGAATAAAGGTGGGAGCATATCTTGCATAGCATTCATCCTTATGGCCATGAACGTGAAAGAGGCCGATACCCCGGAGGATCTCAACAGCCTCGGGGAATGAGAGATAGGGACTGCCTTGGAACCGACGGCGGAGGTTCTTCCAAAATTGACACATGATATCATAGAGGAGCATCGACCGTCTGATTCCATCCATGTTGAATTTCAAGGCTTCGCTGACACAATAGTCCATATTCATCTGTCTATGAGGCAGTCAGCATTGGAAACCGGGCACCTAAGAGATACCTGACCTTTCTCCTTTCTGAAAGTCCACCACAGTGTGAGGGACGAAACAACCATGCCTGGCACATGCCGCCGCTCCGATCCCGGTATGTACAAGGTGGTGTTTCAACTGGTTGACCTTGTCGATGGCGGTGTAGTTGTTGCAAGTGATGTTCTGCTTCACCTCTTTTGCCACTCGAAGATGCCGTTGATACGGGGCATCCGTGGTCATGAAACCGTGCCCATCGGACAGCTGTACATCATCTTCGGGATTCTTCATTTTCAACTGTTCCGCTGAAAAGTTTCCATCAAATACATATCCCCGGGTGAATTTCCACCTGCATAAACCATCAGGTATCCACTATTGGGAATCAGATTCAATACTAACTGATTGGGGTCTTCTCTCCATCCTTCTGGAAGGTTGATGTTTGGCTGTGGGCAAGCGGCACAGAACAAAGCCAGACCGCCAGGTCCAGGCTCATTGGGTTGGTGCCCAAACCCATGCCATTTTCGATACTTCAAGTTCCGCCACAACCGGGATGCTCGAAGCATTTCCCTGTACCTATCCTAAAATCATTCACAATCAGGTTCGAGTATGATCAAGTGAAACACAGGCGACAAACGGGTACGCTCCGGGGGAACTCGTTAGAGGTCAGTCGATGGAGTTTATTGTAGTAGTTTAGGCCGGCCGTCTTGCATTCCAAATTGTCCATCCTAAAGTCGTCCAGGACAGCAAATGTAAACACGGTTTTGATTCTCCGGAGGCTGGCGGGAAATAGTCCCATGTCAAGACATTGCAGGTCCATCGGCGGACATCCATGGCAAACACAAGGCCTTACTCGAATCCGATGCACCCCCGATTTATCCACCACAATGCAGACATCATCACCCTTGAGCTTTGGAAGACCATAATCCTCATCATCCTCATCATCCTCATCTACCCATTCACCCCCAATGTCATCTACGTCACCCCCAGTGTCATCCACGTCACCGCCGTTTCGTTCGATATCGGCGGTGCCATCAAATCGGTAGCCGGCCTGGGTCTCTGTACCGGTGGGAATTGAGCCGGCCCAGTCTCTCCTTGTTGGACATGCATTTCCACCATGTCCGAGATGTATCTCCACTCCAACTTGGCACATCCATGCCGGTTGAAAATACGAGCCGGACCATTGTTGTAGGCGGTGAAACGGCAGGAAACGGTGATGATCTCTGAAGCAATCGGTGCATTGGTCTGTCATTCCCAAGCAATCCAGACACCTCCAGGCGATTTGCCTTGTCTTGCAAGATTGGCATTGAACTCCGGCGTCAGGTGCCTCGTTTACCAACATCCTGTTGAGATAAATTCCTATTTTCTCCTTGAAGAGCCTAAGATAGTCATTTTGTGTCTGAACAGATATTTTAATAATAATCTACCAAGAAGTATATTAATTATGTGTACCTTTCCAAGAGGCATCATCAACGGTGAGTCTTCATATTGTGCATCTGGGATGTTGGGACTGGTGGCATGTCTTGAAGGTGATGGAGAGGCATGTACCTCGGTTCCCACTATAGCCACTTGCTTGGACCGTAGTCCACGGCTGGTACGAACCGTTTTCCATATCACTCTTTGATGGGTAGGTGCGAGTTTATATTTCTTTGTGCCGGCCATGGTTTGGGTGAAGGGGAAGGATGTGAAGCTGTATGATGATTATAACAAAACAGGACCAGTGTTTTCAAGTCTTAAGAATTTTGTTCTTAATGTCTGAATCCCAGGCTTCATAAAATTGCAGCCTCATTGATAATTTCATCAACATAGTTAAATATCATAAGGGCACCACTTGATGGATGGTTGTCATTTTATATTTCTTTGTACCAATCATGTTTTGTGAGGAGGGGGAAGTGTGATAATGTTAGCCAAACAGGAAAGGTATTTAAAGTCTTAAGAATTTCTGTCTTAATGTAATCCCACTTTATAAAATTGAAACCTCTTTGACAATCTCTTCCACAAATTTAAATATTATAAGGGCACCACTTGATGGATGGGTGTCATTTTACATTTCTTTGTACAAATCATTTTTCGTGAGGAGGGGGAAGTGTGATGATGTTAGCCAAACAGGAAAGGTATTTAAAGTCTTAAGAATTTCTGTCTTAATGTCTGAATCCCACTTTATAAAATTGCAACCTCTTTGACAATCTCTTCCACAAATTTAAATATTATAAGGGCACCACTTGATGGATGTGTGTCATTTTACATTTCTTTGTACTAATCTTTTTTTGCGAGGAGGGGGAAGTGTGATGATGTTAGCCAAACAGGGAAGGTATTTAAAGTCTTGAGAATTTCTGTCTTAATGTCTGAATCCCACTTGATAAAATTGCAACCTCTTTGACAATCCCTTCTTCGTCATTTTTAAACACCTTCTATATGGGCAGAGGAAGGCCAAGGAAATACAACACACCAGAAGATGTCCGTGAGGCACGCCGGCAATCCAACAACAGGTATTACGCAAAATCCAGGTACATCATTGCCTCCTCCCCAATATCATCCGAGTTCATAAATACACACATAGGTCCAAAAAATCAGTCCCTTCAGGTGAAATGATCCAGTCCGCAGAGAAAGAGATTGGGTCTGGGTGAGAATTCTTTGCACTCCAACTGCAATATTTTCTGAAGGAGTATCTATGTAGATCTGTCCAAGTCATTATGGAAGACAGCACCTCTAATACCTTCTTCTCATCTCCGGAGAACTATAAAAACCTTCCCATCCCTGTAATGGAGACCCAGATCGTTGTTGGCCTACGTCCCGCCACCCGCCGAGGCAAAAACGATTTGTGGCCACAACTGGACCTCATCTTTACGGAGATTCAGAGGTGGGAATTCGTCCGGGAATATAATGACCTTTCTGGCATCATTTGGGGACTCTGGAAGTATCATCAAAGTCGGGGATCGATGGAGAAATTTGAGGAGCATCTGAGTCAAGCTGTGACGGATGGGGAAATGTATATCCAACGGTTGACCGAGATGATATCGGGTCGACTGATGGACGATACGCTGATGGTGGATTTGAACGAGTGGAATGTGGAGATATCGCTTATGTACTCCCAGGTGCATAGGGCCATTGCATGGTCAAGCATCCGCCTGGATATGGTGAGGACAGGGTTGGTGGACCGGTATCCAGATATACTCCATCCGGGCCATCTTTCTCAGTAGTTGATGGCTAATACTGTAGCTCGTATCCAAACTATTCAATGTCATACAAATTGATGGCACAGTTAATCTTAGATATTCTTCTTCACCGGCTACTGTCCCTGTACACTGATCCCAAACATAATCTATAACCACCGGCGGTCAAATGCAATCCCGATGTAAAAGTGACAGGGGTGGGGTGGTAGCCATTTGGCATCAGATTTTCTGATCAGTTGACCCAGAATCAACAGGGATCGACCATTATATCTACTATCAGAAATATGCAGGAGCCTAGGTTGGATAAATGACGTGTTGGCCCATCCAATTCCATGACTACCCACAATGGAAACAGGTGTCCCGCTTTGGCCAACATCACACTTCAACCGCCACAGCCACCAACAAGCTTCTCCGATAATGTCTAACACATCCGAGCCCTCACAAGGAGTTGTGGAAGTCCTGAAAACCTTTCTGTCAAGGTTCCGTGATGCTCCCAAAAAACAACGTAGAGGGATTATTTCTGAGGCTACAAAGGCATCGGAGGCTCCCAGCATGATAAAGTCGGAAGTGGCCAAGCACAAGAAAGTAAGCAATACACATGTATTTATATATGAATGGTCAAGTTTTAATTCATGCAACTGGAAGGTGGTTAAAGCCTGGTTTTACAATCATGGGAGGAAAAATGCTGTCCGGGACCATGTGAACTATGTCAAGAAATGGTCTTTGAAGATGGTGGTGGACCATGTCAAAAAGGCGGAGGTGAAGGAACTCTGCCAGAAACAAACCGGTGCATCACCGGGCCAACCGGAATACCTCGCTGGGTATCAGACCGCCTTGAAAGAAATCGAGGACGGTCTTTCCGAGGTGGAGAAGGAGGAATATGAGAGGTTGGCCAAGGAATGGACCGGCCAATCCCCTCCAGAGGAAGTGCAACGGAGGTAAGCTGATCCGTCAAAATGATGAGAAAGCCTCTCACCGGTTTGTAGGACCGCCGAGCTGCATGGCGGAAGATATGTAAACGAATTTGCTCGGCAAATGTATCGTCAGCTGGGGATGAGGGTCCTGGTGCTCTCTGCACATGTAGATACTCAAGGCACAGTTTGTGTGTCCAGGTGAGTTAGCAACCAAATGATAAAATAAAGGGGCCTGATGCTTGTTAAACAAAGTCACGATTTCAACGATGCCTTAGATGGCAAATCTCTCTCTGAAGTTCGGCAAGGCTGGGAAGAAGAACCCATTATGCAGGAGTGGACACGGTATGCACAATCCCAGATGGGTGAGGCCGAACCTTCTCTCCATCCCCAAACACCTACTGATGGAATGGTAGGCGAGGATCTCCAGGAGGGTGACAGGGAAATACCAGCAAAAAAGAAGAAAACTCCGGCCGTCCTTCTAGAGCTGGACGAGGATGGAAAACCTGTGTTGCCTGATCCCGATTTCAATGGAGGAATGAGGGTTGAATCCCTCTGCTCGGTGGTCCGGCAGTTCATCGTTGCACATTATCGTAAGTTATTTGTACCTCTCCATATTTGCATCACCTTCATTGAAATTCAACAGGCATTGCATCCGGCAGCCAAAAGATCGTCGTTCCCTGGGGAGCATTGATGGGAAGAGAAGATGAATATGTCTCTTCGGAATATGTTCCTTCAAATTTCAGATTCGCCGAGCCATCGAAGTTAAGCAAGGTCGAAGCTAGGGATTTGTTGAAGTTTTGGTATGACAGGCAGGCGGATCCAAAAATCAAGACCGTATTCAAGTTCAAGAAGATCAAGGGGAAATCCGGAGATCCAGTGGACATCGTGAAAGCTTCAACGATTGCTGGTGGAAAGAAGAAGACGAAGACCGGTGGCCGGGCGGCAAAGGGGAAGCAACCAGCACCAATCTCCTCATCGGAGGAGGAAGCGTCGTCAGAGGAATCATCGGAGGATGAGTCCAGTGACGATTCGTCCAATTTGGAGGGAGATCCACCAGCCGATGGTCACGATGATTTGCAGGACGAGGAGGAGGACGAGGAGGAGGAGGAAGACGAGGAGGAGGTGGAGGATGAGCTCCGTGGTCCCATCGAATTGCCCTTCTCCGCCGTCCGAAAGCAATACGGCGTGGCCACATCTGCCTCTGGATCCCGCCCAAGGCCGAAAGCAAAGTCCACTTCCAAGGGCCGTCATCAGCCAAACACAGGCCCTCAGTATGAGCCACGAGAGACCCGGGGCAAGAAACGTGGAGTGACAGATGGGGAAGAGGAGAGACCTCGCAAACGGAAGAGGAACGGTGGAATCACCAACAAGAAAGGCCCCCCAATCGGCGTGTCAAAAGATCATCCCACTGTGCGTAGAGGACGGAGCAGGAAGTAGGATGAACCATTGTGTAGAATGCAATTCAATGGATGTAGCTAGAACAGACCCAATGAACATTTCTATTCATGTTACAATTTCTGTATATCTTTTACTCCACCCAGCAAATGTACTTCCCAACCTTCTCTGCACATTCTCTCTCATATAATAGGCAAGGCACACTCGGTCACCATCTGCCTCCGATACCCCATGCCTCAGAATTCTACCACAAAGAGATATGATAGTACCTGAATTGTAGGGAAACCTAAGACCGACCCCTGGCAACTCAAACATGGCAGACTGGTATGGGCCGACTGTAGTTAGTATATCGTACCAAGGAGGAGATGACCGGTCCCGGTGACGGGGCGTTTCTCGGTTGCTGAGTATCTGGACCGCATTGAAAACGGAGATCCAGATGGCTAGGACGGCAATGAGCGGCTCCCGTTCGCCCATCTTCTCAATGGCGGACCGGCCCATCAAATACTGGTCCGGATGAACGACCCTCAAAACTGCGCTGATGAGGGCAGATGATTCCGCGATGTCGCAGAGCCAGGCCCGGCCGCCTGTGTTAGAGTTCTCCAGTTTCAAACTTGCAGAAGGTTTAAGATCATCTTCCTCGGTCTGACATCCGTTAAATATATGGAAGGAATAGTCATACGATATATATAATGAATTACCCACATCATGTCCTTGTTCGAACCATCCTGGAGAGAGATTGACACATCCCGAATGGGTGGTCGTGCAATCCTCCGGTGGTTTGAACAGCATCTCCAATGACCTCCAGCTGCCGTCCTTCTTACCACCATTGAAGAATGGCTGGAGATGCTTTGTTGCATTCCAAATGGTGTGCTGCAACACATGTGAGACCAGTTTATTCGGTGATTGAATCAACGGACCGTACCTGGCGGTGCTCAGTCAGCGCATTAGGCAGATACCAATAAAGGATTGCCATTGAAGCATCGGACAGGCTGCATGGCGTCTGCACAACTGGGTAGGGTGTGGCGAACAGAGGTGGAAACATGCGTTCCATTTGATCTTCAACGGGGCCGTTGAAGCCATTTGGCCGCGGCGGCAGCAGGTCGTTGTATTCTCCAGCGGACCATGGCACATTAACTTGAACAGATAGCCGATCAATGAACGGAATGAATATACAATGGACGTGGACCGACTGGGATTGCAATATGCATCTGCCAGCACAGTAGAAAGCTGTTCGCATTCCGCCATTAATGATAATGGGATATTGGATGGGGCCAACACGGCCGCTGCCGCCGCTGTACCTGGGCTCCGATTAACTACTTTGGCCATGTATAAGGCATACAGATAATCTGATATAATATGCATCTGCTCCAAACTAACTGGAATGAACAAGGCAGACATGATGGTTATGTATATCGCAACGTCTTACCTTTGTATATCGGACATTATTGGGACTTGTGATTCTCTGGCGATATTTGAGATTTAGAATCTGGTAGAAAACAGAATAGGATTATGTACAGAAGTCAGCGGCATAGGAGGTATCGTTCCAAATTCAACATGATCATTTGGATTGATTCACCGCCGCCACAACGTCTCCTTTTGTACTGTGGTGCTGCGCATTCCCTGTAGAATGCATGTTTTCTTACCAGTGATGAAGCCCCTTGCAATAACTCTGAAAACACCCAACGGTGGTCAGTCAATGTGGCGGCGGGCGGGCGTGAGCCATTGCTGCGGCGGTCTGACATTGCAGCGGCGGTCAGCCGATCCAGCGGCGGTCAGGCATCGCAACGGCGGTCTGACAATGTTGGCTGTTTGCCCTTCCGGTTGGATGCCAGCGGAATAACTGGGAATGAAATTGAAAATTTTAAATATAGTTTGGACGAGTGCTATATTGAACCATTAGACATTTCATTAAGCCGAACTTAAAGGCGATAAATTATAAAACTAAAACAGATTGGTATTGGTATGGGTAATGGTTACAGAGGATGTTTAAAATGATGGGATGGATTGTGTTTTAATCCTTCTTGATGTTCCATACGGTTTTTCTTGATGGATGGTATTTCTGCGTTAGATGAAAGAAGGTCTGCCATTGCAGTAGCGGTCTGCCATTCCAGCGGCGTTCTGCCATTCCAGCGGCAGTCTGCTATTCCAGCGGCGGTCTGACATCACTGCTGCGTGCTGCCATCTCTCCGGCCCTCTGCCTTTGCTGCGGCCCTCAGCCGTCGCTGAAGCGTTCCGCCGTCGCTGCAGCGTTCCGCCGTCGCTGCTGCGCTCCGCCGTCGCTGCTGCGTTCCGCCGTCGATGCTGCGCTCCTCCGTCGCTGCTGCGCTCAGCAGGCGCCGCTGCGCTCAGCAGTTGCCGCTGCGCTCTGCCGTTGCCGCTGCGCTCAGCAGGTGCCGCTCCGCTCAGCAGGTGCCGCACCGCTCAGCAGGTGCCGCAGCGCTCAGCCGTTGCGGCAGCGCTCAGCCGTTGCTGCAGCGCTCAGCCGTTGCTGCAGCGCTCAGCCGTTGCTGCAGCGCTCAGCAGGTGCTGCAGCGCTCAGCCGGTGC
>Ga0137404_10002367_pt1 | contig 12459 bp, 4 predicted proteins | sample CZOMad2_1_16fung_FD_108285 | JGI IMG/M metagenome (GOLD analysis project Ga0137404, IMG submission 108285) | Vadose zone soil fungal communities from Angelo Coast Range Reserve, California, USA - CZOMad2_1_16fungal (Illumina Assembly) | ecosystem: Environmental > Terrestrial > Soil > Vadose zone...
CTGAACTCATCGATCATCTCGCCGACTAGTTCGCCGGAACTGTTCGGCGCCGTCTGCTTCAGGAACCAGAAGTGCTCGTCAAGGGTGGCTTCGAGATTGCCGTCGATGACGGCCCGCCTGATGGCGTCCGGAAACGACTCATTGTTGCCCCTCAATGTCCTTGCTATCCAAGGCTCATCGAACCGGGTTCGAAGTCCCGACCATGAGGCATCGACGATGCGCTCGAAGTTTTCCTCTAATGCGGCCGTCGAATGCCGCTGAATAGCCCTCCCCAAGACGACCCCGGGGCCGGACAATGCCAGGTCGGCCAGGACCTTGAGTTCTTGCTCCGAAATGCTTGTAATCGGTGCGGGCCGCTCCGGAAGCTTCTTCTGCAGGCCGATGTTCTGCCACACCGCCTTCGTGGCGTCCCACAAACCTAGATGCGCTTCGATGCCGATCATGAGATCAAAGGCATCTCGGCCTTTTTCCTCGTTGGCTACGATCGTAATGCCGCCCGCCTTGAGGTTGTTCTCGAGGGTGCGCTCAATTCTCTCCAGGGCTTCTGCAGCGGTTCCTGCCTTCATCCGGTCGGCGATCGGATCGGCCTTGATCAGGAACGGACAAGGGTGAAAGAGCTCGAAAGACGTCGTCGCATCCGGCCTGATGAGTGTCGACAACCCTTCCCGCTTGTACGCTCCTTCCCTGGATCGGACCCGAGCGCGCACCCGGGCGGACGTCTCTACATGATAACTGACTAGACCGGCGACGGACGGAACGACGGCTCGGAACCTGGCAAAGATGAGAAGCTTGCCGTCCATCGGGGATGCGCAGGCCGCCGGCTCAGTTTCCGTCGCGGTCTTGCGTTCCCACCCGTTGGCCAGCGGCCACCATTCGTGGGACGGGGCAATCCACGGTAGCGCCAGTTTTTCTGGCTGGAGATGGTCGATCAGAGCCCGCAACCGCGGATGGGGAAATGTTTCTGGAGCTAATTGATCGACCCTGTTCGGATGAATCCCGGCAGCACTCGCCAGCTTCTTGGCCCGCTTCCACACCAAATATTTCGGCCCGAGCGACTGCATCGGCAACGGGACCGAGTTCCAGATCGGAACGAGCATCTCAAGGTCGTGCGCTCGCTTTACTGCTTGGCCACTCGGTGTATCCTGCTTGTTGCCCTTCTCGACGCATTCGTGGAACGACTTGAACTGGGTCAGGTCCTCGAGTTGCAGGCTGGCTCTGAGGATCGAAGCGTCAATTTTGAGTGCCTTGGCCGGCAATTCTCGGCGCCGCTCGGTCCTCGCCATTACGGGCGTCAAAAGCGACAACAATTCTGCATGGTTGCGATTTACCGCCGGCCAATCGCCGCATCCGGCGACCAGCAGCTCCCGCCGATCGAGAAGCAGCTCGGAAATCTTGTCGACTTCGGCGCGCCGTGAAGAGCCGTAGAGAAACTTCACGACTTCCAGGAATCCGCCGTTTGCGTTTCTCGCCTTCGGATTAGTCTCGGCCCGGCTGCGGTATGGAATCCACGGCGTCGCCGAAAGCAACAACAGCGCACGATGTTTTCCTCCGCGGAGCGACTGGAGCAATCGTCCCGCTTCCTCGCGAAAACCGGCGTCTTCGTCCTTCAAATCGTTATCCGCTTCCTGGTCGACGTCGTCCGGTTCCGGACTGATCAAGTCCTCGAAGCGCTGAAATTCGTCGAAAATGACGAGATCCGGATCGATGTTGGCGAGGGCTACGTTTGCCAGCGCCAGGCGCATGTGCTGAACGAGATGCCTGGCGTCTTCCGGCAGAAACCTCTTGATTGCCGGGGCGAGGAGTTGCTTCTCGTCCAGTTCCATGGACCGGCGCAGCGCCTGCTTGAAGTTGTCCACGACTGTCTTGTGGATCTGACCGTATTCCCTTTCTATGATGTTCACGTTGAACATGAGTGTGGATCGCGAGACCGTCAGCGCGAGCGCGTCCCGGATACCGTCAACCTCGGCCCCGCCGAGGGCTCTTCTCAAGAGCACGAAGCACAACGCGCGCTCCTTGATCGTCCCGCCGGTGTTGCTCCGACCGGCGGAGTCGTTCAACATGCTGGTACCGGGAGTGACCGCGTAAAGGCGCAGTGAAACCTGCGCTTCCGCCTTCGCGCCGCGGCCGTTTTTCGGCGGCAAGACCGTCATGCTCAGCCTATCTTCTTCGACCGTGGCGGCTTTCTGCTCTTCCTTGCTGAGAAATCCGAGAAGCCGGTCCCGGTTCTGGCGCGCAATGGCCAGATTCGAGCAGACATATATGATGTTGAACTTGCGATGCTCGCGGCCTTTATCGCCGTCGAATTGGGTTTTGAAGTGTTCGATGATGCGTTGTGCGACGATGGTTTTTCCAAGGCCCGCTTCGTCGGCCACAAGGAACCGCTGCGCACCGGACGGGTCTCGTAATGCCGCGCACGCGACCCTGACTGTTTCCTTCTGGAAGGCGGTTGCTTCGGTCATGGCTGCACTTTGCCGTTCAGGGATCGCTCGATCAGATCGAGCGATCCCTTGAAGGAGACGAATGCCGCTCCTGACGCCGTTTCCGCGCCTCTTGTCTCGGCGATCTTCAGGATTTCGTGGATTGCTTCGAACTTGGAACGACCCTTCAACCATGCCCGCAGAAGCTGCTCCAAGGTCGGCGCCAGGTTCTTGGGCTTTCCACGCCAGGTACCCTTGTCATGTGGTTTTTGTTCATCATCCCATGGGCCGCCTTCCGCTCCCTCCGAATTGTCGGTCAGTGTTTGATAAATCCAGGCGAACAACTGGTCGTCGGCCAGATATTCGCCGAGTAGCGCATGGTCGCGTCTGTCCTGCTGCAGGCCATCGCTTGTGATAGTCTGCAGCCACGTGATCGGAGGGGTGCCCTTGCATTCCAAGCGGAGCCGGAGAAGCTGGCTTGCAGCCTTCGGATGAGATGGATGAAGACTGACGTTATTGGAATCACGTGGCCATTCGACCATCCGGTCCGGCTCGTCGGCCACCGGTCCTACCTTCAGTACGATCAACTGGTTCGACGGGTGCGGAGCCTCCGGTGCGATGATGTCCAGGCGCGTCCAGTCTTCCGAGAGAAGCTGCTTCGCCTGCATGAGGCGCGCAGCGACTTCCGTCCTGGCGAAGTCCATCAATTCGGCAACTCCCGTCGGCCTGTTGGCGGCTGAGACAGCAAAGGCCGGGGCCATGTCGACGAACTTCGCAACGCCGTCCCGTATCTCGGCCGCGTTCTTGCTCCTCGAGTCGATGCCGATACACGCATAGATTTCGGCGTTGCGCTTCCAGGCCCGCTGGGTCAGGTTCGGACTACCCAGCCAAATCGTCGCCCCTCCGGGATGTTCAGCCCATAGGAATTTCGCGTGCAAGCCGCGACTGATCTCGACATCGCTGGCCGTCCCATCGGGCTCGTCGACGACATCTTGCTCGCCTTCGTCGGCTACCGCCTCAACCGCGCGGACATCTGCGAAACCGCTCTTTTCGAAGAACTCGTTCCGTCCGTTGGCAACGCGGTTCAACTCCAGCCCGGTGCTGATCAGCACCCGCTCTGCGTCGTCACCCCAGCGACCGAGCCGGGCCGAAGTCGTCACATCCATGAACGGAGCCACCGCAATCAATTTCTGGAGTCCGGATGGGCACGACGGCAAATCCCGGGCGGTATCGTTCGGAAGCATGAGATCGATGTCCTCGACGACCAGCCCCCGCGGCACCTTCCAGTAAACATTCCTCAACCGCTTGATCGGATCCTTCCACCTGTCGCCCACCCCCGTCTCATTGGCGAGCTTCATGGCCACGTCCGCGATCGACGGGATCTGCGTCCCGTCACGCGCATCTGCTTCGTCCTCAAAGCCTTCCAGCGAAAGGCCCAGGTCCCAAGACGTGTCCCTGGTCAAGTTGCGGCTGCCGAGCCAAAAGCGCCACCTTCCGGAGGAAGAACCCTCTTCCGAATAGCGCACGATCGCGCATTTCGGGTGCCACGACTTCCCGCCCTGCACCCGCTCGTCCCAGCGGATCTCTTTGATGAATCTGTCGAGCAGAGCGATGGGCTTGCCGGATTTGCGCGAGCAGAACAGCCTGCCTGCCTGCATCGTGATCGCGACCCGGCCCTTCAACTGCGTGACTGACCTCGCGAACTTCACCCTGGTCGCCCGCGCGCCGGCGTCGGACGGGTCGTCCTCATGGCCGCCAAGCGACAACAGAAGACTGGCCAGCACGCCGGCAGATGCCGAATAGGTCGAAACGATCGCGACATCGGTCCGGAATCCGGTGTCCGGACGCAGCCAGTCGAGCAGCGATTGCTGGGGAAGGTGCTCCTTCTGCCTGGGAAGTTGCTCGTTCACGGCTGGATGTCCCAAACAAGCTGATGCACATGGGCCAGCCGGTAATGCAGCGGCGCAGCCGGACTGAATTCATCCGGATTCCACTCCAGGCGGCGTTTGTAGTCCGTCTTTCGAAGTCTGGACCGCTCCTGCTTGCGCGGCGTCTCGGCCGCCGAATAGTCGCCGCACAATTCCATGAATTGCTTGTGGCGTCCGCTCTTGAGCCACGCCTGGGTCTTCACAAGGACATTGATAAGAGGCTGCGGCATGGGGTCAGCCAGCATCACCGACTTCAGGTCGTCGATCGCAAGGCGCCTTGCGGCGACCCCATACTCGCGGATCGCCTGATCGAGAATTTCGCGGTGGTCCCGCTCGCCCGACGTCGTGCCGTCCTGTTTTTCTCGAAGCTCTTGAACCATGGCCGCGTAGACCGCCCTCCCGATACAGACGAGCGCCGCCGCATCCGAAGCAATCTTGAGGGCCTTCCGCTCATCCGGATTACTTCGCTCGATGATCCAATCCGGCCATTCGTCTGCGACGTCATACCGATCTGGTCCCGGCTCCGGCAGATCGACCTTCGACCGCATCAACCTGGCAAACAGACTGGTACGAACGTGCTCGTTTGCGCTTCCGATGGCTTCGGCGAAAAGGCGCCTTTCATTATCTTCAAGTTCGAAGCTCAATTCGCCCTTGCCTGCCACGGCCTGTACGCAGGCGGCGGATAGGCTGTCGACAAAGGGACCGGCGCGATCATTGATGGCGACGCCGTCGTCGTCGCGCGAATTGCGCCGTCGCGAAGATGAAATCTCGGCGAGCGATTTCAACGTTTCCGGGCGCGTCGGATACGTCCCGTCCTCGTAGGGTCTGAGAAATCCCCATTGCTGAAGGGCATTCCAGTAGGCGGCGGACGGAAGCTGGCTCGGCATGCGGCCACGAAGTGAGCGGCGGCCGATAATGCCTCTGCCGGACTCGCTCGTCTTGAGCTGATCCTTGACGCCGGCTTCCGCGCGCCTGAGACGGTCCGCAAGCGACACACTGCCGCCGTCCGCCGCAACCTGCTGCATCAGCCCAGGCACGAAAAACAGATACCGAAGGCGCGTGTGCAGCACGGATGTGCCTGGGAAGAAGCGATTGGCAAACGCATAGTGGATGGCCATGAAGCCGATTTCGTCACGCACCTCGCTGTCCAGATCCCCATTGAGCGCCTGCTCGGCCTTCGCGGCGGCCGAAGCGTCAATCTGGACCCAGTGGAGAAAACCGGTCATGGCCGGATCTCTCCCGGCACATCAAACCAGAAGCAGCGGCCGATGAACGGCGCGATGCCCTTTCGGACCGGAGCATGGCCGAGATTACGCGACATCGACGACCTGCCCCGTGGTCATGAACACCAGCAGCGCCCGCTTGGCCTTGGTCTGCTTGCGGTAGTCGCCGATCTGCTGCCGGTAGTGGCCGATGCTCGAGGGGGCCGGCGCCACGTCGCTCTTCCAGTCGACCACGACGTCGATGGCGCCGGTCTCGTCGAACGCGACCGCATCCGCTTGGCCCGAGAGCAAAATCTCCTCGCCGTCGCGCACTTCGCTGCCGAACACCGGCAATTCCGGGATAAGGCGCCGGCGCAGCGCCGCGACGTCAGGAAGCGCAAGCGTCCGCAGCACCGTGCCGGCCAACTCCGCCGCGCAGATGCCCATCTTCGGGTCCGCCGACGGCTCCTGCCCCATCTGCCGGATCAGGTCGGCACCCCTGGCTTCCAGGTCCGCTTTCGCGTCTCCGGCCTCACCGGTCAGCACCTCCTCGATCAGCTTGTGAAGGATAGTGCCGCGCGTTGAACTGCCGAGGACGGCGGCCGGGGCGATCTCTGTCGCTTCCGGAATTTCGGCGCTTTCGATCTTGGCTTCGCCCTCGCCGGCCTGATCGAGTTCGCTTCGGCTCGGACGGCGCCAGGTCACGGTCTTGCGGCCGGCGAATATCGCGGCGGACTCGGCGGCAAAGATCTCCCGGGTCTGGCCGTTTTCCTGCGGCGATAGCGTTCGCTCCTTCGCGGCGCCGATGTCCTCCAGCTTGATCGGCGGCAGATCGGTAACGCCGAGATCGACGAGCTTGGCCCAGCACTTGTCCGACAGAGCGGCGGAATGCCTGGGTAGGATCAGCAGGTCGCGTGCGCGGGTCGCGGCCACGTACCAAAGCCGCACGCGCTCGCGCCGCTGCTCCTCCTCGGCGCGGGCCTCGACGCCGGCATAGTCCGCCGGGCAGTTGCCGAGGATCGGGATCGAGAACAAATTCTTCGAGCGATCCTGCACCAGGCCGGATTCGGATTTCGGTGTGCCGGTCATGTTGATCGGAATCACCACCGGCCACTCGAGCCCCTTGGCAGCATGCACGGTGATCAGGGAGACCGCCTCCTGCTCGGCATCGGGCCGGCCTTCGACCTGACGGACGGCCTCCTGCCAGTTGGCGCGCATGTCGCTGGCGAAAGCCCGCAGTCCGCGGACGTCGTAGGCCCGCGCCATTTCGAGGAAGAGATCCACGTTGGCGACCGCCCGCTCGGCGCCGGCCTTGAAGCGCTGTCGGATCTGCGGGCGGACATGAAGCGCCGCAATCGCATCGGCGAGAAGCGCGTACGGCGTCGTGGTCCGGGCCCGCCGGCGGAGCGACGACAGCTTCGTCAGGACATCCTTGGCGAGCGCATGGTTCACGCTTGCGGGATCGGTCCGGAGCGTGAGCATCGGCAGCCCCCGCCGCTCCGGATCAACCGGCAGAGCTTCCGAGATGTCGAGCAGCTCGGTTTCGGTCAGGCCGACCAGCGGACCGCGCAGCAACGCGCCGAAGGCGAGCGTGTCACGCGGGTCCGCCAGGCTGCGGGTCAGCGCGATCAGGTCCTGGATCTCCTGGCGGCGGAAGAAGCCCTTGCCGGCCTGGGTGGACACCGGGATCGCCAATTCCTCCAGCGCCTCCTCAAACCGCCAAAGCTCGGTGCCAACCGGCGCCAGCAGCGCGATGTCGCCGAAACGACAAGCCCTCATCTCGCCGGTGTGATGGTCGCGGACCTGCAGGTTGCCGACCAGCCTGTTGCAGAGATCGGCCACCGCCAGCGCTTCGCCGTCGCGTATAGCGGCGGCTTTCGGCTTCTCGCCCTCGACGACCACCTCCAGCGCACAGACGCCCGGCTTCGAACCGATCGCGGGATGGATCGGCGACAACTCGGAGAAGCCCGGCTGCCCGTCAGCCGACAGCACCGGCTCGAACCGCTTGTTGACGAATGCGAGGATCGGCTCGACCGACCGGAAGTTGGCTGTGATCTTGATCTGGGAGCCGGCGTCGATCGCCGACCGCGCGGCGATGTAGGCGTTCACGTCGGCGCCGCGGAAACGGTAGATCGCCTGCTTGGGGTCGCCCACCATGAACAGACCACCGGGGCGCAGCGGACGTGCAAGCGCGTCGCTTCCTTCGCAGTCCTCCCCGCAGATCAGCCACAGGATCTCGATCTGCAGCGGATCGGTGTCCTGGAATTCGTCGACCATGACGTGACGGAAGCGCTGCGACAGCGCCCGCCGCACCTCCTCGTGGTCCCGAAGCAGGTTGCGCGCGGTGTAAATTAGGTCGTCGAAATCCAATAGCGCCGCGTCCCGCTTGTAGTCACGCCAGTCGTCGCGAAGGCTCTGCATCTCGTTGCGCAGACGCGACAGCAGTTCACCCGCGATGACGCCGAGCAAGGCTTCCAGGGCCTCGTGGCATGCCTTGTACCGGGGGACGATCGCGTCGAAGGCCGCTTTTCCGTCGGGCTTGGAATGGCCCGCCTTGCCGGCGGCGTCTTGCCATTTTCCGCTGGTCTGAAGCGCTCTCGCGCTGTCCGTCTGGGTGAAGCAGGTCTCGTCGCGTTCGAAGTTCAGCGACGCGATCAGGGCGGCGTTGCTGGGCATCGCGTCGGCGAGCTTGTGGCCGTGGAGTAGATCGGCGAGATCGCGCAACACTCGGCAGGCGGCCGAGGTCTTCTCCTCCTGATAGCCGTAACCGCCGAGCTCGGCTTCGAATTGCTTTGCCGCCGCGATCAGGTCGGTCATGGCCTTAGGCGACCACGCAACATGCGCGCACTCGGCGTCGCGATTTTTCCGCAGGAACTGGGCGACGTCTTCGACGAGCTTCAATCCGGCGGACTCGCTCGCGAGGATGAGCTGGGCGATCAAACCGTCGCCCCCGTCTCCGGAGAGCCGTTCCTTCAGCCAGGCGTCGTATCGCTCCTTGAACGCCAGATCGGCCTCGGTGGGGTCGACGATGTTCGCCCCAGGGTCGATGCCTGCCTCCGCCGGATAGGGCTTGATCAGCGCCTGGGCGAAGCCATGGATAGTGCTGCAGGTTAGCTGGTCGAAAGTCTCGCAAGCCCGATAGACGTTGGCCTTCTGCGCCTCGGGGACACCGTCCGGAAACGCCTGCCTGAGGTCGCGAGGCACCTCGCCCCTGGAAAGCGCCGTCGTGAACCGCTCGATCCGGAGCCGGAGCTCGCTGGCGGCGAATTCGGTGAAGGTGATCGCTGCGATGTGCTTCGGTTCGACGCCGCGCGCGAACAGCACGGCGACGCGTCCCGCCATCACAGACGTTTTGCCGGATCCGGCGCCCGCCTCGACCAGCAGGGTGCGGTCGACGGCGGTCAGCGCGGTCATCCGCGCAGCCAAGTCTGTGATCACCTTCATAGCTCGTCCCAAACCGCTGCGGCCGGGCCGAGCTTGTCCTGCGCCAACGGCAGCTTCCGCGGCAGATAGCCGGCGTTGGCCGGCAACGCGAACGCATGATCGTTGTAATCGCTGGCCGCATCCTCGCCGGGGGGCGCCACGCCGGACAGCAACGCATCGCGTGACGCCGCCGCCGCGGTCGATACCTTCGTTAGCGCCCAATCAAGGTCGGCCAGCGGAAACAGCGCCTGTTCGCCCTCGCCGGCGTTCGGATAAAGCAACGATGCCTCGATCGCCACGTCGGTGCCGAGCAAAGTCTTGACGGCGAAGGCATAGAGGCAACGCTGCAACTCGGTGCCGCCGTTGATGACCACCTCGTTCATCTTCTTGGCAAGCTTGCCGGCTTTGTAGTCGACGACGCGGGCGCGCGAGCGGTCGCCGGCGAGATCAAGCCGATCGATCTGCCCCTTGATCAGCAGGCCGGTGCCGGGAATCTCGACAGCGACGTCGGTCTTCCACGGCAGGGCCCGACCGCTCTCGTCCGGATCGGTTTCGCCGAACGGAATCTCGCACCAGGTCTGCTGACCCGGAAATTCTCCGACGTCATAGGCAAGCGCGGCCGTCGCCAGCGCATGGCCGCGGGCGGTCGTGCTGCGCCAGATCACGTCTGGCGGCACCGGCTGGGCATCCTCCCAGTCCGCGACCGTCCGGTCGCGCGCGGCCGCAAGCGCAGCCTCGATCTGGTGCTGACCGGCGCCGGCCATGCCACCGTCGGCCTCGAGGCGCTCAACGGCATCCCGGAGCAAGGCGTGAACAAGGGTGCCGAAGACATTGGGATCGAGCGTCAGCGGTTCGTTGGCATCCTCCGGCGCCTTCCAGCCAAGACCGTAGCGCCAGACGAAGCGGATCGGGTCGCGCAACAGCATCTTAAGCGACGTCGCCGACAGCGGCCGTTCGAACAGTTTCGTCAGCCGCGCATGCGCCGGCGCAATCAGGCCGTCATGCTCCGTGATCTCGTTGCGCTGCCAGTCCCGCCAGCACGCCAGTCCCGAGACAGCGATCGGCAGCTTGGCGAATTCCGAAGGACGGGCCAGAAGCCGATCGGACTCGCTGGCGGCGTGGCCTGGCGTGCCGGCGCGATCAAGATAGGTCTCCTCCAACTCCGTGATCAGCGGCGAGCGGCCGAGCATCCGGCCTTCGGCGTCGCGCCGGCTGAACGAAATCGCGACGCTTCGCGCCGACGTCACGATGGTCCGGAGATCCCGTTTGTCGCCGTCCGCCACCGGAAGCGGATCGAGCTTCTCGATTGGCAGCACGTGATCCGGAATGAGCCTGTCCTCCGAAATCCGCCGCGGCCAGCGGCCGGCATTCAGCCCCAGCAGCCAGACGTGCGGACGCGGCGACGACGCCAGCGCAATCGCCGACGTCCAGATCGCGTTGGCGGCGGGCTCGATGTCGTCGCCTATGCGCAAGCGCGCTAAAGTCACCGGGAGTGCCTGGGCCGGCCCTTCCCGCAGCGCGCGCCGCCATAGCGACCGTTGCAATCCGCTCAACAGCGTCTCGCCGGCCTCCTCCGCCGCCTCGGCGCCGCGGTCGAGGAGCCGGATCACTGCCATCACGTCGGCGGTCCTATCCTTGCCGTCGGGCCAGGCGGTGTCGTCAGCCTGCGTCAGCACCCGCTCCCAGCGCTCGACCGAGGTCAGCGGGGCATCGGCGGGAAGGAGCCGCGTCCATTCTCCTGGCAGGTCTCGCAGCGCGGGGCCGCCCCGCAACAACGCAAGCAGGCGGCGCACCCGCTCTTGCGACAAGCCCTTGACCAACACCTCTGCGAGCGCGCTGGCCGCCTGCCCTTCGGCCGTCGTCAGCGCCTTGATGCCGCCAACGAAGTGGATCGGAAGATTGCTGTCCCGCGCCGACGAAAACACATGGTCGTCATAGTCGCCCGGGCTCGACGACGCGATCGCGATGTCCGACGCCGGCGTCTCTTTTGCCAGCAGCGCCCTCATCCAGCGAAACGCCTCGCCCACCTCATGAAGCTGGTTCGCGCAGGAGAACAGCTCCGTCGGCGGCTCGGCCGGAGGTGCCGTCACCACCCCAACCTTCGACCCCTTTAGCCATTCCGGAACGTGCCTGGGACCTGCAATCCAGGGCACCTGGACGCTCTCGGCGAGCGCGATCAGCAGCCGCCGCCAGCACGGCGACATCTCGCTGTGGCCGTGGATTTCCAGTTGACCGATCACAGCCGGCGCATGTCCGATCCGTTGCAGCGCCAACGCCACCAGGTCGCCCGGGCGCTTCATCGACGCCGGCAGGCGCTGGACGACCAGATGCTCGAGCGATGCCAGCGCTGCGGTCCGCGGGTGACCTACTTCCGACAACTCAACGCCGGCGCGCCATGCCTTGTCGAAAGTGGCGGTAACAGCCGCCGGCATTCCCGGCAGGTCCTTGATCGGTTCGAGCTCGCCCATCTCGACGTCGGGCAGCGCGTCCCGGACGGTTTCCGTGAGCACGTCGAGGTCGACCGGTTGCAGGAGACCGCCCGCGAGCCTCGCGGCAAGCTGGCCCATAGTCATGACCTGCACGCCGGCCTCGTTGCGACGGGCGGCGTCCACCCGGCTCATGTGGCCAGCGAGAATCGTATGCACGATAACGGTTTTACGGCGCAGCATCTCCACGCATTGTTCCTTGTCTATCCTTCGAGACCGACTGAAAGCCAAGGATAAGAGCGGAATCGTCACATGGGCGGAATCGCGTAGCAAGCGCGATGTGGATGATCGTAGAAGGTTTCCCCCTATAATTGTCCGCGAAACGCGGAACTCTTCCAACTACGTCATTTAATGCGATGCTTGATGGAGTCGCGGCCGGCCCGCTCCTCGGCAAGCATCAGGAAATAGCCGTCGACCAGCACGGCGATCTCACCGGCCGATAGTCGGTGTCTCCCTTGCTCGGATCGATGCTGTCCGCAGCCACCTGGCGCGTTCCTCAACCTGAAGGAAGGAGCAGAAGCGTACAACCGTGTCCCGGCGACGCATTGGAAATCCTTCGCGTCGCTGATTTTAGAGGCTGCCTACGAAGCCACGATGTTAGCGGCTGTGCGGCGCGTCGGACGTCGTTCTGCTCACGCTCTTGGGCGGAGGCGCATTCGGCAATGCTGACGATTGGATTCACGGGGCCATCCGGCGGGCGTTCACAATGATGTCGGGTTTCGCGCTTGATGTGCGGCTTGTGAGCTACAGGGAGCCGTCGCTCGCTGTACGGAAATTGATGAGAGATTTCGGATGATGTCGATGGTCATGCAACCCATTGCCCGATTTTGCGCTATGCCCGTTGTTTGGTACAATTTTAGCGTGTAGCATTGCTCCCGTATTATGCTGGAAGTCCCAAATTTATTCTTTTGTTGCTTGGAGATTTCAATGGGTGCGCTGGGGGGTCGCTATCACGCTGAGGGTCTAACGACGCCAACCTTGCGGCCGAACACATATGAACGGC
>Ga0137404_10002369_pt1 | contig 12457 bp, 9 predicted proteins | sample CZOMad2_1_16fung_FD_108285 | JGI IMG/M metagenome (GOLD analysis project Ga0137404, IMG submission 108285) | Vadose zone soil fungal communities from Angelo Coast Range Reserve, California, USA - CZOMad2_1_16fungal (Illumina Assembly) | ecosystem: Environmental > Terrestrial > Soil > Vadose zone...
CCGCTGAAGTTGAATCCGTAGTTGTCGTACTTCAATACCGGTTTTGGCTGCCCCGCCCGATTATTGAAGAAGTCAGTCGCGTTAAGGCTGTCGCTCCGTTTGAACTCAAAAGCGGTACCGTGAAACTGGTTGGTGCCACCCTTAGTAATCAGATTAATTACGGCTCCCTGCGCCTGACCGTACTCTGCGCTGAAGCTATTCCGTTCTACGCGGAACTCCTGAATGGAGTCGATTGACGGGAAGACGAGCAGGGTCGCGTTCGAACCCACGTCCATATTGTTGACCCCATCAACCGTCCACATGTTGGAGTTTGATTGGTTGCCGTTGACTGACATATCGACGTGCGAATCAAGTCCCGTACCGGCGGTACCAAAAGCACCTCCTGCGCCAGCTTGCGTGACCGGTGAAACACCCGGCACCATCAATGCCAGTTGGGCGTAGTTGCGCCCGTTCAGCGGCAACTCGGTTACTTGCTTCTCCGAGATAAGGCTGCTTAGTTCTCCGCTTCGCGTTTCGACGGGTGAGGCATCAGATGAGACGGTTACCGTTTCACTCACCTGGCCCACCTGCAGATCCAGGTTGACGACTTTGTTTTCGGACACATGTAGATCGACTGCCGGCGCAACCGTCTTCTTGAAACCGCTCGGAGCAGTGCTGACTGTATAGCGTCCGGCGGGCAAACTATTAGCCAGATAGAATCCGTTGTCGTCGGAATTCACTGTACGCGATAGTCCCGTGCCCTCACCCTGAATGGAAACCTCAGCCTTGGGAACAACAGCTCCCTTTTCATCTCGAACGGTGCCGCTGATTGTTCCTACCGTGGTCGTCTGCGCATTGGCACTAAAAACCAGGGCACCAGCCAAGACCACCACGACTTGCAAGCCAAGCTTCTTCAACATACGAACCTCCACGGGTTAGAGCTCGCAACATCCTCATCAGAAATAAACGCATGCTGCGAGCGAGCTTTTCGGAAAGTCAAAAATGTGAACTAACGGATTCTTTACGAATCCCCAGAAGCGTTCCAGGGTCTTCGGTGACTGTCTCACGGCTTCCCATTGATGGCTGCGCAATCAGGCTTAGGTTCAACTCAGCTTGGGAACCGTCAAATCTGCTATACAGGACTTTGTTGCACTGCCGCGCAAAAGATTTACTCCTAATGCGAAACGTTGTCAAGAACTTTTTGGGGGTTGTCGGGGTCATGAACTCAATGGCCGAATAAGCTGACCCGTCTGATGAAACCAAAGCCAGGGTCTTGTCCTAGGATCTTTTGTTCTTTAGGTGAAATAAAGTTTGCCAATTGGGATTGTTTAAGCGACTGAGGCAGATGCAAACTTACTAGCCAGCACCAGACTTAGGGCGCCCATCAAGGTAGGTTCCGGTCCCAGCGTTGAGTCCATGATTGGCGTTGACGGAAAACCGCGGCAGATGCTGGAGTCCACGGACGCTTTGAGATCCTCGACAATCATCGGCCATACGCGAGCAATGGGACCGCCAACTATGACGGCTTCGGGGCCCAGGCCCTGAATCAAATTCGCGATGCCTATTCCGAGGCAACGGGCCGTCTCTTTTAGGGCCGTCCTCGCATTTCGCTCCCCCTTCAGCGCCAGATCCATTAGGTTGGTGAAATTAACCTCGTTGTTGCCGTTGGAGCGTGATAGCTTCTGATAACGCGCCAGGGCCGCCCGCTCGGAGGCAAAGGCTTCCCAGCATTCCCTGCTACCTACGGCACATTCTACCGGAGCTCCCGACCCAATTGTCATGTGACCAAACTCACCTGCGGTTCCTCCTTCTCCGCGATAAACTTGGCCATTAATGACGATTCCCGTACCCACTCCTTCTTCCACCAGAACCAGAATAAAATCGCGAACCTCGCGGATTTCCGGCCGGCCAAACCACAACTCTGCCAGCGCCGCGGCATTAGCATCGTTGTCAATGCTGACGGGGAGCGAAGTGGCAAGCGTCAGCGTTTCCGCTATCGGTTCATTACGCCAGCCAAAATGCGGCACATACAGGTCTCCGGTTTCAGGATCCACTACTCCGGGTAAGCTGATGCCGATTCCTTCAATTGTGCCGTTGTTATTTCCAATCAATCGTTGCGCGCGATGAACAATCGCCGCCAATGTTTTCTTCACATCGTTATCCGTGGGAAACTCTTCCTGCTCCAGTACTCTACCGGCAAGGTCGCTGCTGGCCATCACCGTCTTGACTGTGCCCAGATCCACGCCGATTGCAACCGCGTCCGCAGTGCGCAACGAGAGCAGGCTGGGCGGACGCCCGCCCGTGGATTCGCCGCTCACTTCCTCTATCAAGCCATCCACGCGAAGCTCATCAACGATGAGCGAAATAGTTGAGCGTTGTAACGCAGTTTCGCGCGCGATGTCCGCGCGCGAGATGGGTCCCAATTCACGAACATAATTCAGCACGATCTGACGGTTTATGTCCCGTATCGTGTTCGAGCGCGCCGCACTAACTTTCTTTAGATCTATTCGTCGCACCAGGCTCCCATCTATGAACCCTCTCCGTATGCCAGGTCGATCTTATTAGGTGGATCTGGACGTGACTTTTGTAGACAAGTGCTATTAAGTAGTATAAGTGCCTCTCGCAGTCAACTCTTTTCGCCTAATGAGTAGATAAAACCTTTTAATAGAAGCAGCCCGATAAAGACGCGGGCAGACCGTCCGGCTTGCTCTTGAACCCACTTTGACCGAAGTGTCTTTCCAGCCTTGTCCGAACATGACTGCCGAAGCGTGCTCAGATCGGGCGGCCACTCCAAGACTGGCGGCGGTAACAAGAAAACGATTTGTGTCGAGTGCGGCGGGAGCTTATACTATCCGACATTCAGTCAAATTCTGGAGGCGCCGATGGAAGTACATGAGGTCAAAGCGAACGCTCGCCGCTGGGGTATGCTCACGCTTTCAATTGGCTGCTCGATCGTCTTTTCGGCCCCAATCGCAGGTCAGTCTGCCGGCGACCCGGCGAAGGCCCAGATGGAAGAGATGAATCGGCGTGAGTTGCAACTGAACAGCCTTGGCGGAGACCAGGGGCACTCCAATGATCCCAAACGCTCTCAGGCCATGATGGATCAGGTAGGCGAGGACTTTCAGCGAATCCTGCTTCTTCACAATGAGATAGTTCGCGCCATTGCCGCGAACCGACCACTGACTTATCAGTTCATTTCGGATGCGACCGGTGAGATTAGAAAGCGGTCGGCTCGATTGCAATCTACCTTGAAGTTACAGAAGCCTGTTTCCACAACCGACAATCGAGGAACGGAAACAGAGCCCGGGGTCCCAGGGATGAACGATGAACTGATCATGCTCTGTAAGCAGATCGAGAGCTTCGTAAGAAACCCGATAATCGAAAAACCGGGCACCATCGATGCTCAACAATTAGGAAAGGCTCGCAGGGATCTTCAGAGTATCGTGGAACTCAGCGACGCGATAAAGAAGCAGGCGAATAAACGGAAACCTTAATTAGACGAACTCTTCACTGGCTGACGGGACTTTAACTTCTCAGTCGGGTGAGTCACCACCCCAGACGAAGTTGTCCTTTCGAAGTCTCGATCCGAACCCAAATAAAAACCCGCAATCTCACATACCAATATTCTTGAGATGGTAGCGATCGATATCGTAATCGCGATCGACGTCTACGAGACTAATCTTTCCCAGGGCCAGCGAAATATCCACCAGAGAGAGTTCACACGCTGGCGCGATGCCCCGAGCTGAGACCATCTTGCCAAACTGGTTTTCAGCCACCGCTTCGGCGGCGCGGGCCCCGAACATCAACCCCATGATGCGATCGATTGCGCTCGGTGGGCCGCCGCGTTGCGGATGGCCCAGTATCACCGCGCGGGATTCGTATGGAGTTTCGCTCGCAATTCGTTGCGCCAGCACGTCTCCGATCCCCCCCAACCGCACGTGCCCGAAGGTGTCATGACGGTCATCAATCGTAATCATCTCGCCGTCCTCGGCTCGTGCTCCCTCGGCGACGACGATCACTGCGTAGCGTGGGCGTTGCGATGTTCCTCTGCTAAGTCCAGGCTTGCCGAGTCGATCTTTCAGCAGATGAAAAACCCGCTCGTATCGAAAAGGATGTTCCGGTATGAGGATTATATGCGCCTGGCCGGCAACGCCGGACCACAGCGCCAGATGTCCCGCGTGACGTCCCATCACTTCGACGATCTGGACCCAACCATGCGAGCCGGCGGGCGTGCGCGATCGTTCGATCACTTCGGAAATGTTGCGGAGGGCGGTGTCAAAGCCCAGGGTATAGTCGGTGCCGGCGATATCCTTGTCGATTGTCTTCGGAACGCCAACCGTGCGGACGCCAGAGTGAGCGAGCCTCGCGGCAACGCCGAGAGTATCTTCTCCTCCGCAGACGACAACTGCATCCAGCCCGAGCTCTTCAATGTTTGCGATTACTTCCCCGGAGCGATCCTGGAAGCCGCCGTCATCCATTAACTGCCGGAACGGATTGGTCCGTGAAGAACCGAGATTCGTTCCGCCATCGCGATCCCATCGCCGGACCGTTTCGCGGTTCAAGGGCAAAACATCCGGCAGTGGATTCAACAAGCTTCGCCAGCCATCGAATAGGCCGAAGACTTCCAGGCCCAGTTCTGAACCACGATACACCAGGCCCTTGATTGCCGGGTTCAATCCCGGCGCATCACCTCCACCTGTCAGTACGCCAACGCGCATAATCGTCAGTCTCAGATTAACTACTTCAGATGGATTGGAGATTCGGATTGAATGCCAGATGCGCGGCGCCGAGCAAGCCCGCGTCGTCGCCACATTCACCTGGCACAACCTTCACTTCCTCAGCGGGCACCGGAAAAGCACGTTCGGCGATCTCACGGTGCATGTGCTTTTCAAACAGCTCCCACGCACTCACGACTCCACCGCCAATTACAATCATTTCAGGATTCAGAATGTTGATTAGATTTGCCAAGCCTACACCGAGATAGACACCCATCCGCCGAAAGACTTCGAGCGCAAGTTCATCACCCTTTATCCCGGCCCGGTAAATCTCTTCCGCCGTCAAATTCTCGCCGGGCTGAAGCAGAGAGTCCGAATAGCGCGGCCTTGCTTCGCGCGCCATGCGCACAATTGCCGTAGCTGAGGCGTAGACCTCCAGACATCCACGGCTGCCGCACAGGCATGCCACTCCGCCGAATGGATCTACACACATGTGCCCAATCTCTGCGGCCGAGTCGTTGACCCCACGCCACAGTTTGCCGTCAAGAATTATGCCTCCGCCCACACCGGTTCCCAGCGTCACGCAAACGATCGTGCGGCGCCCGCGCGCTGCTCCCTGCCACATTTCGCCCACCGCGGCGGCGTTCGCGTCGTTTTCGATGATCGCGGGCAGATTCAGTTCATTTGTCAACGCACTCGTCAGGCCAAACCCATCCAGACAGGCAACGTTTGGCGCTTTCATCACGACGCCCCGTGAGACGTTCACTGAACCGGGTACGACAACCGAGACTGCGCGAATGCAAGCTCCGGTGGTTTCACTTTGCTCTTTGCACTGGGCGACTGCGAGCACGAGCGCCTGCAGAATCTCATCCGGCTTTTCCGCCTGCGGCGTATTCTGCTTGAGACGAAAATGGATCTTGCCGTTTTCATCAACAGTCGCCGCACGGAGGTTTGTCCCGCCAAGATCAGCAGCAAATACTACTTCGGTAGTGGTTCGCCCGGCTGGTGAATCCGGGCCTGAATCAATCATTGTTTCTTGTAACCTTTGGAGATCGGCAACGAGCATTAGTTGAAGGCTTTTGGTTCTTGAACCTCCGCACATAATCGACCAGGTGGTGAATCTCAGCGCGGGTCAATTTCCTGTCAAATGCCGGCATGCCTCCTTTGCCGTGGCTCACTATTGAAACCAGATTTCCGGTGCTGGTGATATTGGAATGCTTTCGCCACCACTCAGGATCGGTGAAATCAGGTGTGTCATACGTGTGTCCAAGCGGCGTGTCTCCGGCGCCATCGGCGCCATGACAACGCGCACAGTTCTTCCTGAAAAGATCGCCAGCCTGAGTGCCACGGGATCTTGCCGCGGTCCGTCCTTGCGGAGGCGTCGCTCTGGTGACCGTTAAATCAACTGGAAAAAGTGCAAGTACAATTGTCGCAAGACTGATGAAGACCAGCCGCGTCACGCTTTGATTCATTCCGGGCGCTCATTACTCCTTTACTATTCTCCGGGCGTCCGGCTCAGTTCGTGAAGGTGCCAGTAGACGCTCTCATTACTCATCTCGGGATGCTTGCGTAGAAACTGATTGGCTAAAGACAGTGCGCCCGGATCATCCTTCAAGTCCGCGAAGATTTTCGCCTCGCGCTTCGCCTCTTCAGTTCGTCCCAGCTTGCGATAGATCAGCATCAGATTATAATGCGCCCCGAGATCCTCCGGATCGATCGCCAGAATCCTTCCAAAGCATTCAAGCGCACCCTGGTAATCCCGCTTGATCTTACAGAGTTCACCAAGCTGCTGGAGCGATATGCGATCACGGGGAAAAGCCTTCAGCACCTGCCTGATGTTGCTTTCGGCCTGGTCCAGCAGACCTCGCTTCATAAAGATTCGTGCCTGCTGAAAGAGCGCGCGCATATTTGTAGGATTGGCCTTCACCACTGCGTCAAGTATTTTCGACGCCTCGTCATACTGCTCAAGTTCTATATGCGCCATGGCGCGGTTAACCAAAGCCATCGGGCGATATTTTTCGTCAAGCTCCGCCGCTCGCGTAAAAGCATCGATGGCCAGCGGGTATTGTCTCTGGTCAAACAGGGCGATTCCGTAGTTATTCCAGCGCCGCCAATCAGGCACCGCAGTTTTGTCGTTCGGATTAGGCGGAACTACCTGGTTATCGCCAATTCGCAATACGTACTCAGTCGACGCCATGGTGACAATCGGATAGTCGACGGACTTGCCCAGCACATAATCGCTGAACACGCGAGTGAACCGGCGATAGCGCACCCGCGCAGTTATGCGCAGGGCGCCGGTGGCGTTATTGGGGACTTGAAACTGATAGCGCGCAACGTCAGAGCGGCCGGAATTGATTTGATTGTTCTGGGCAAAGACGCGCGTGCGCCAGATATGATGCTTGTCGTTATAAGTGCCGTCCGCTTTGACCAGGTAGGTTTTGTAATTGTGCGCGGCCTCATCGAGATAGCCGTCGGGCTTGATGAAGCCGGACCAGTAAAGCGCCTTACCCGTGTCATCGCTTACGATGAATTCAACATACGCCTCGTAAAAATCACGTAACTCCGGCGGGAAAGAATGGCCAATGTTCTTGTTGGTGATCACCACGTCGGCAGAGATGCGATCGCCGCCGGTAACCTTGAAGCTGTTTCGGTTCACCGGCGCGATGAATTCCTCCTGACTGGCACCCGTTGATTTGCGGCGAATCGCAAAGATGTCGATGCCCAGCGCGTCGTTTTCCAGGAACTTAGTGACCGCATTGAGCTGATCAGGCCACTTATAGAACGTCGGAATTGCCGTATTGGCCGTAGCCCAACGATGCGAGACCAGCGTGCCTTGCTTGGCAGAAACGTCAAAGAGCGGTGCCGGCTCCCGCTTCATGTGACAGGAGTTACAGGTCTCTTTGTCGCGCACGTAGAACGGATGCGGCGACTCTTTTGAAAACGACGACTGTTGCAGCTCATCTGCGACCATGAACGCGCGCAGGAATTTGTAGTCGTTCAACTCATGCGGAACCTGCGATTTGTGACACGCGCCGCAGAATTCAGGTGTCTTCAAGAGCGGACGCATCATCGCGCGGCGATGCGAGGGAATATCATCGAGAATCTGCTGGTCCGAAACGTCAGCGAGCATCCGCGTGCCGTCCTCCTTAACCAGCAATGCGGGCTCTCCCATCACGTACCCGCCTATCCCGTGTCCGTTAACCGATTGAATTGAATGACATGAGATGCACGACACGCCGTCGTCGTCGAATGGCCGCTTGACATGCGAGTTCTTGGTGAGCGCGCCGGTAAAAAGCGCCGCCGGGTTATGACACGATTCGCAGTGGCGGGTGAATTCAATCCCCTTCTGCGATTGCAGATCTTTGACGTTCTTTTGATAGAACGGCTCGCGAAACGCGTTGCCGTGCGCCGATTGCCGCCACTGGGCATGAGCGTCTGTGTGACAGGCGCCGCATCGTTTTGCCAGCACGAACATGTCACCCGGAATGAACGTGCCGGTGGTAGTCATGGCATTGCCGGGCGAGAAAGGATTCGGACCAAACTTGAAGTCGTACGTTTTCGTTATCTCGCTCGCATAAGCATTTTCCTTGAACTCATTGTCGGGATTTGCAGCAACCGGCCGCCCTCTCATGAACACCATTGCAGCCACGCCGATGAGAATCAGACATGCGAACCTTGCTATCGACGGTTTACGCTGAGGCACGACGGATTGTGGATTATTTCCTTCGGCGGACAACATTTGTGATTCCTTTCGGCCGTCCGCGGACGTTTCGGAGAATCAGTTTGTAGAGATCACGAACAAACCAGGACAGTTCAAATACCAAAGAGTGCCTACGCCAGTCAATACCCTGGGGTGGATTCAGAGCTCAACCTTTAGGTTGAGATCATCAGCGAGCCGAAGCTCTAATCGGGGGTATGAGGTCAGTACCGAGAGCGGTAGCGACCGGGTAACAATCCTCAGAGTCTCGATATTTGCTCGGCGTGGACCCGGTCGCTACCGCTCCCGGTACTGACTCCATGACCAATCCTACTTCGTAATTCCCTTCCCCTCAGTCACGGTCAGTATACGATCTACACCCTGAACGTTTACTGATTCGACCGTGCCGTCGGGCCACTTGATCTCTACCTTGTCAACACTTGTCGCCCCGCCCAGACCAAAGTGAAGTGTCATATCATTTTGTGATGCATAACTCCCACCGCTAATCACATCCTGCCGCTGACGGATCTTTCCGGTGGTGACGTAGACAATAGCGCCGATGGCATCCCGCGGAGACTTTTTCGAAACGTCGCCGACTAAACGCAGCGCCAGCCAGTGCCCACTCGAAGCGGTGACATTTTTCAAGACACTCGGCTTCGCGTCAGCGTTGTTAATGACGACATCCAACCGGCCGTCCGCATCCAGATCGGCAACCGCAAGCCCGCGCCCGCACCAGGCGTAAGCGAGGCCACTCCCCGGCGCGGCTGAGACTCGCTCGAACTTGCCGTTCTTCAGATTGCGAAAAAGCAAGGGTTGCTGAGCATAGCTGGTTCCCCACTGATTATTGTCGACGACAGGGTAAACATGTCCGTTGGCCACGATCAGATCCAACCAACCGTCGTTATCAGAATCTATGAAGCTGGTGCCCCAACCAAGGAACGGCAGCGTGACCTCGCCGATCCCGGCGAGAGATGTCACATCCGTGAAATTCGCATCGCCGTCGTTGTGATAAAGCACATTTGAATCGTCCGAGAAATTCGTGATCTGAAAACTGATCCGGCCAGAGTTGTCATAATCACCGATGGCAACCCCCATCCCCGCCTGCTCGCGCCCGTTTTCGTTGAGTGCAAAACCCGAAGGATAACCAACTTCCTCAAACGTCCCATCGCCTTTGTTGATGTACAACTGCTTCGGTGTCGAGTCGTTCACCACAATCAGATCCAAACGGTTGTCCTCGTTCGCGTGCACAAAGGCGGAAGAGAAGCCGTAGTATTTTTGCGGATCATCGACTCCAGCCTTGACGCTCGTATCTTCGAAGGTCCCGTCGGCCTTTTGATGATAAAGCGTGTCGCTCTCGCCGCTCAGACCGCGCGGTCCGCACATCACCGGGGCACCGCGAAACTGACAGAAGTTTTGGCCCACAGCACCGGGCTTGTTGGCCTCAGCGGGGCTGCGCGGCAAATTGTTTAGATCAATCTCCAGATAGCCGGGCACGAAGAGATCCAATCTGCCGTCTCCGTCATAGTCACCCCAGGTGGCGCCCGTGCTCCAGCCCTTGCGCGCCACCCCAAGCTTTTCCGCCACGTCGGTAAACGTGCCGTCCCCGTTGTTGTGATAGAGACGCGAAACGCCAAAATTCGTGACATAGAGATCCGGCCGACCATCGTTATCGTAATCGCCGACCGCCGCACCCATTCCCCAACGCTCGTTGGCTACGCCCGCTTTATCGGTCACGTCTTCGAACTTCCAATTTCCCAAATTGTGATACAGCGCGGCCCGCGGCGGCTTTTCCTTTCCCAGCAAAGCCGGCAAAGTCGATCCGTTCAGCAAATAAATATCCGGTAAGCCATCCCCGTCATAATCAAGGATTGCCACACCACCCGACGACACTTCGAAGATGTAGTCCTTCGCCGGCGTGCCAGAGTGATGTTTGAAATTCGAGAGGGCCGTCTTGTCCGTGGCGTCTTCAAAGATCAAGGGAGCTTTTGGATCCGTGATCCCAACGGTCCGTCTTGCGGTGTAGTTAACCGGGGTTCCAGTCACAACCCCACCCGTGCCTTGTGGTTCAGGCTTTGGCGGCGTCTGACCAAAAAGTGTAAAGCAACCCAACAGACAGAGAATTACGATTGGGCCAGCGGCGTTGCGGAGATAAGACTTCATACTATTCGTTTGAATCACCCAGTATCTTGACGCGGATGGAGAGACGAATCTCGCAACGGCCCAGGCTGCTTGCCTGATGCGAAGACCTCCCGAAAATACGCATCCAGTTCGTGCGTGTCAAACCAGTTGCCGCATGCGCGATTAGGTAGATCAGGATTTACCGAGGAGGACCGAACCCTCGCAGAGAGCGACGAAGAGAGCGACGAAACTCTTGAAAGCAGGAGCGAGATATTTCCGAAGCGGCTAAAACCTGGAGTGCGGTGGCAAACGCGACACCGCTTTGGAACTCACCGCTGCTCTCTCACCACAACGCAAAGCGCTGTCGCCGCTGCGCTCTGCCGGCGCACTCCAGATTATGAACCGGGCCTGGGTGCTACGAATATCTCGCTAAAGCCCTGGCCCAGTTGGGTGGTCACGCTTTATTTTCCAACCACAGTCACGTAGTCTTTGCCGCTGTAGAATCGAATTCCATTGCCGGCCTTTGTCATCATCAATGGACGAGGCCGCTTCAAGTCACTGTCCCTGGTGGTTGCGACTGAGAGAATCTGATTGCCCGCCAGATCCAGAATTTGCATCTTGCCGTCATTAGTGAACCCGAAGCCGTAGGCTCCGGTCCCAAGATCCGAACCATTGATCGTAATCGGAGCATCAGTGATGAAGAAGCCTTCATATTTTGCGCGCACATCGGCTGCATATCCGGAAGTATCAACCAGACCGGTGATGACGAAACGTTTCGTTCCAAAACGGGCGGCGGCGGAGTTGCGCATCTGGGTCGGAGCGGTCAGACCCTGGAAATAAAATCCGGGCGGCACGACCCGCGTAAGTTCCGCGCCGGCGAGTACCGTTACAGAGTCTTGACCGATGACGAACATCGGTAAGCAACAAATCACAGACAATAGCAGTGAGCCTCTGAGCAAAACTCGTTTGAGATTCATCATTACTATTCCTTTCGCTGCCAAAAATATTGTGAAGGCGGCACCATCTTACACCGATCAGGTCGGGATGATCTCGTTTGTTTTCCTATTGAGCAATCGGCGCGCACGCAGCAGGGGAGTTTCAGAGCCGCTTAAGAAAGCCTTAGAGGGGCCGGTCCAGCTCGAAGAATTTTGGGATCGTAGAAAACGGGTCAAGCAGCCCATTGTTTCTTAAAGACCCGCTGTTACGCTCGGCTATCCAGATCGGCAATCCAATCCCACCGGGGCCGGCGCCGATGATGATTAGGTCATGCATGATTAGCGGCAGCGCTACCTTCCTGATGCCTGATCTCCTCGGAGCGTCATCACTGTACTCGAAACCTGCGCAACCAGCTTGTCATCATCTCTAAGAATGTCGCAGACATAACGACTAATCTGTCGACCAACGTTCACAGGTTTTGCGACCGCGCGAATTCGGCCGTTCCATACCGGACGAAAGAAATTGATCTGCAGATCAATACTGGTGAAGCTCTCGTCGTCGTTCAGGCTGGTGGCATGGGCCGTCCCGATGACGGCATCAGCAATGTCGCACAACACTCCGCCGTGGATCGTCCCCATCGGATTTGCGTGGATTTCGGTATCGGCCAAGAGTTCCATCGTTGCTGTGCCGGGGCCAACCTCGATCAGTCGGAAACCTAACGTCTTCGCGATTGCCGGTGGGTAGATGAATCGAGAACCCTCAGCGGGAACTTCGCCGCTCTCAGTCATTTTTCTAAAGAATTCGATATTAGATAGTTTGTCCATTTGGTTTGGGGTTTCATCAGTCAAGAGTTAAAACGACACGGAACCGCACCTTTCCACTGTGCATTTGTTCGTAAGCTTGGGCGACTTTATCCAGTGGGTATTTCTCAATCATCGGATGGACGCCACTCAAAGCGCTGAACTCGAGCGTGTCCTGAGAGTCCTTCGCCGTGCCGGAATACCAGCCAGCA
>Ga0137404_10002372_pt1 | contig 12448 bp, 13 predicted proteins | sample CZOMad2_1_16fung_FD_108285 | JGI IMG/M metagenome (GOLD analysis project Ga0137404, IMG submission 108285) | Vadose zone soil fungal communities from Angelo Coast Range Reserve, California, USA - CZOMad2_1_16fungal (Illumina Assembly) | ecosystem: Environmental > Terrestrial > Soil > Vadose...
CCATCGAGCACGCGCAATGAGCGCTCCACCTCGGCGGTGAAATCGACGTGTCCCGGCGTGTCAATAATGTTGATGCGCTGTTTAACGCCTTCGAAAATTTTGTAAACGCCTTCTTCCTTGCGTTGGGCCCAGGTACATGTCGTCGCAGCCGACGTGATCGTGATTCCGCGCTCGCGCTCCTGCTCCATCCAGTCGGTGACGGTTGTGCCTTCGTGCACCTCACCCATCTTGTGGATCATGCCGGTGTAAAACAGCACCCGTTCGGTGATCGTCGTCTTACCGGCGTCGATGTGCGCCGCAATACCGATGTTCCGCGTTCGTTCCAGCGGAAACTTGCGATTCGGCGAGTTCGGATTTTTCACCGCAGTCTTTTTCTGTTCCATCGTCGCCGTCGCCATAATCGTTACCAACGGAAATGCGCAAACGCGCGGTTCGCTTGCGCCATTTTATGTGTGTCCTCGCGTTTCTTGATCGCGTTCCCCTGCCCGGCGGCGGCGTCCTTTATTTCGTGAGCCAGCGCGTCCGCCATCGGCATCCCCTTGCGATTATCCGCGTATTGAACAATCCAGCGCGTAGCGAGAGAAATTTGTCGCGCAGGCGTCACTTCCATAGGGACCTGATAGGTTGCTCCGCCGACGCGCCGCGATTTTACTTCCAGCCGCGGCCGAACATTTTCGATCGCCTTATTGACGACTTCCAGTGGATCGACTGAATCAGAACCTTCGCGCGATTTGTCGATCGCGGTGTACACGATTCGTTCCGCAAGCGACTTCTTGCCACGCTTCATCACCGTAGTAATGAGACGGGCCACCGCCGGACTCCCATACCGGGAATCGACGTGCTCTTCCTTTTTGTAAACTCTCTTCCGTCGCGACATTTTCGATCCCGTCCAAAATTATTTCTTTTCGCCTGCGCCTTCCGCCGCTGCCGCCTTCGGTGCAGCTGCCCTCGCTGCGCCGCTTCCACCGGCTGCGCCACCCTTCGGGCGCTTGGCGCCGTACTTGGAGCGACCGCGCCGGCGTCCATCGACACCCAGCGAGTCGAGCGTGCCGCGCACAATGTGGTAACGCACCCCTGGCAAATCCTTCACACGTCCGCCGCGCACGAGCACAATCGAGTGCTCCTGCAAATTATGCCCCTCGCCCGGAATGTAGGCAATCACTTCCTGGCCGTTCGTCAACCGCACTTTTGCCACTTTACGCAACGCGGAATTCGGCTTCTTCGGTGTTCGCGTCATCACCTGCACGCACACACCGCGGCGCTGCGGACAACCGACCAGCGCCGGTGATTTCGATTTCATCGACACCTTGCGTCGTCCTTTTCGAATTAATTGATTAATCGTCGGCATGTTCAAACAATGCGCCGCCGCAACTTCATGGTCCGGGCGACAAAAAACCCGCCCAGGCTGCCCAACAAACTCACTTACGCGCCTGATGCGGTGAGCTGCGAATATAGAGGGAAAATGATTGCCTGCAAAAGTTTTTTTGCTGTGTTTTCACTTCCGAGCAGATAGTGAATCACTCACTTTGATTTCTTGTAACACGCCGGGGAAAGGCGCCGGGGATTCGCGAGAAATGACAAGTGAATCTTCAAGATCGCAGCGCCGCGATCATGTAAAACAAGCCCATGAGACAAATAGCGGCTGAGCCGTAGCGAAATATTCCATTGGCAAGACGTGAAGCCGCGCCGTGTCGCGAGCGAAGCACCTTGAGCAGCACGAAAATCGGCAAGACCACGACTTGCTGGCCAATCTCGATACCGAGACTAAAGGCGACAATTGCCAATGCAATCGTTAGGCCGGCCATGCCTTCCATGGCGTCGAGCAGTCCGCCGGCAAAACCGAGGCCGTGAAAAAGGCCGAAGAAAAAAGCCACCCCGACACGCGAAGCACCGCGGCTTCGCTGAGGCCAAAATATATTTTGGAGCGCGACGAAGACGATACTGGCCGCGATCATGGGTTCGACGAGCTTCTCTGACAATCTGACGACATTCAAAACCGAAAGCGTCAGCGTGACGGAGTGAGCCAATGTGAAGGCGGTGATGACTTTGACCAGATCCCACAAAGTGACTACCGCCAGCACGAGCGCGCTGATGAAGAGGAGATGGTCCCAGCCATTGAGAATGTGCATGATGCCATGACGAACGTAGTCCTTCGTTAGGCGCCATTTGTCGATCGTCGCGGAGCCAGAAGCTGTTCCCGACGGATACTTGACCCAAGTGCACTCGATTACCAGCGGTTCGCGCGAAGTGAGCAATAAACCTTCAACCGGCGACTGACCTTCCTGAGCAACGCGAGTGACGTAGGTCGCTTCCCAGCGGTTGCCTGGCGCGTAATCGAATTCGTTGAGAACATCTTCACTCACCCGAACTCGCGCGGGCTTCGCCGGAAGTTCGTATTCGAAATCGTATTGGGCCCGCTGCGGACCCGGTTCGCGCGGCGAGGTTACACTCCTAACGAGACCGGTCAGGGGCTTGTCGTCCGCGAAAACATGCAAGTGGCGAAGGAGATAATCTCCATGCCGCCGACATAACTCATCAACCGTGAGCTTTGAATCCTTTGCGTCTGCCGAAAGCGCGTTCTGAACAAACACTTCCTCCATCGAAACGCGCCCTCGGACAACGATCTTGTTGGGAAAAATTTGGATCGACATCGAGCCTTGCGCGACTGGATGAGCGTTAAGCCGCGCGCACGCAAACAAAAGAGCTGCGATGATCCAGAATCCGCGTTGCCGCTTTTCAGACATTCAGCGGTGGACGTGAAAGTCGTTGTAATGTGGATTCACCTCGGCGGCACGGCGGAGAAATGCCTTTCCTTCCGCAAGATCACCATTCGCCGCCGCGATCATGCTGGCGTGGAAAAAAAGGTGCGCGTCTTTGGTTCCCAAGGCCAAAGCTTTCTTCATCTCGTCCGCAGCCTCGACCAACTGACCATCGCGATACAGTGCCCATGCCATGGCGTCGTGCGCGAAAATGCTGTGACGGTTTTTCAAATCCAGTCGCGCCCACTTTAGAGCATCGTCCGGCTTCTCGACCGAATCGGAATAAAAGCCAGCGAGATGATGATAATAAAGCGCCTCGCCCTGCTCCGCTGCCGTGAGATAAATCGTGGCTGCCCGGTCGTGCCAGGTTTTGGCTTCGGACGGCTTGCCCATAAAGACGTGAAGATCGCCAAGGGCCTGATACAATTCGGGACGAGCGATTCGGCCGATCACTTTTTCGTAAAGCGTGATTGCCTCCGGATATTTTTGTTGTGCCGCGCGCAATTCGGCGAGGTGTTCCAGCGCCGACCAATAATCGGGCACCGCAGCAAGCGCAGCCTGATATTGTTTGTTAGCGTTTTCCCAATCACCGCGGTTGAAATAAAGCTGGCCTAACTGAACGCAGCACCATGCCAGGACTTGCGGCATCGGCAGCGTCAAATCTTTCGTCGACCTAAGCGCGTTGCTAAAATGCTGGCGTGCCCGATCCAGTTGACCGCGCACAAGGGCAAGCCGCGCCAAGCGCGTCTCGCTATCGATGCTGCCCGGTTCAACCTTCGCCAATTGGTCGAACGCGGCGGCGGCTTCGTCGTAATCGCCAAGCTCAAGCAGCGCATCCCCCAAGATTCCGAATGAAACACTTTTTCTGGGGGCAAGCCTGCGGAGTTCTCTCGCGGTATTGCACGCGAGCGCGAACTGATGCGAGGCAAGCTGGACACGCGCAAGTGCTGCGAGTCCGGCGTTATTCAACTCCGGAACACCGGAAGCGACGGAAGCTTCCGCGGCACGACGCGCCTTGGCGAGATAAGCGTCATCGCCCGTGCTGCGCAGCAAATCGAGATATCGTGCCGCCAGTTGGTTTTGCGCGACGAAGTCGTCGGGGTCGCTCCTAATTCGGTTCTCGAGAAAGGAAAGCGCGGCGTCGGAACATTGCGCCCGCGGAACCAGGACCAGCGCGAAGAGAAGTATCCAAAATAATCGCACGCTACAAACCGGCCGCATCGATCTCAAGGCGGCGCGGCGTACGCCACAGCTCAAAGATCAATTGCGCGTCTTGTCATCAATAACTCCCGTCGCAAGCGGTTGGTGCGGCGGCGCAAGGAATGGGAACGCGTTGCCCAAAGGAACGTCGTTAGCATTCACGTTATCGCCGCTAACAATGGCGCCGTTGCTAATGATGTTGAGCAGAATATCGATCACATCATCCCGCAACCGGCGGCCATTGGGAAAGCTGGCCGCCTGATTGCCGCCGCCGCCTGGGCCACTGTTTGGGATTGAGACATCCAGGCGTAGGAAGTCGCCGTGGAGAACGGCTACCTCGGCCAGGATATTAATATTGCTCGTACTTGTGCCAAGCGCCCGAAGAGTCGCGACGATGCCACTGGCGAATTGCCCATCCGCGTCGTCCTCTGTGCTCGCGGCGTTATATTGATCCTTACGATTAAACGGAACCAGGGCGACATTGACGGCTGGATTGCCCATGCGATCAAGGGTGTGAAACGGGCCGCTTCTCACAATCCTACCGCCCTCTTGAATCTCCTGCGTGGCGCGCTGCGCCAGAAAATCAGCACCTATGATGTTGCTGGTTCCTCTGAGCATGGAAACAGGGAAGCGCAGGGCGATCGATAAAATGTTGTACCCGCCGAAAGTGTCGCGGCCACGCATTAGCAAACTAGGATCCGGACTGCCGTTGCGGATCGACGCGATGAAACGGCCGAATGCTGGGATGTCGAAAAAGAACGGATCATCGACCTCGCCCGCAAAAAAGTCGACGCCCGTGCCGCCCGCGTTGAATGTTACCATTTGGGGAGGCGGGCTGCTCCCAAGCGACGGATTGAAAACTGGCGCGGTAAATGTTTCTCCGTTAGGCAATCTCACTCTGGCAGTCTGGGCCCTTGGGACTTGAAGGATTTGCCTCGGAGTGGGACCAGGATCTGCGGCACGCTTGTCGAAACTGATGTCGATGTACGCGTCTCGTCTAGCGTCGCCAGTATTCTCGATTTCGAACCGGTACCTTACATTTGGATCAAAAATACCGAAGTTAACCGCCTCACCCGGGACCATGAACCCACGAAGAGTTCCAATCAGGACCACTTTGTTGTTGTTGTTTGGGTCAAGGAAAAAGTAGACGTCGGCAAGATCGCATGCTTGATCGCCGGCCACGTTGGGAGCATCACCATGATCTGCGGCCCGCGCGATCGCAGGACTTAGGTAAAGCGCCGCTGCGGACAACGCCAAAGTCATGAGCATTCTTGTTCGGCAAACACAAATTTTCATAGAGTCCTCCTTTAGAAATTCTTAGAAATATGGTTACGCGCTGAGCCGACAAATGGTCAAGATAATTCGGCAAGCAGATCAGGATCAGTAGTGTTGGCGAATTGTAGCATTTGCTTTCACCAACTAAGCGCCTCGCAGAGGAGAACCGGTCGACAAAAAACTCGCCGGCATGCGTTCACCCTCTCACGCAGTTGATGCGGTGAGCCGCGAGGGAAATCACGACTCGCAAAGAATATTCTACGTTTGTGATTCCGGGCGAAGTCACCTGCCAAGCCGTAGCTTTATGCGAAGGTCTGGAGGAAATCTCTGGTTCACATGCAGAAAATGTTCGAACTTTTGGTGACTGATCAGCATTCGAAAGCACGCCGCGGCCGCCTTAGAACCACGCACGGCGTGATCGATACGCCGGCGTTCATGCCGATAGGTACGCAGGGTTCGGTGAAGGGTGTCAGCCCACGCGAACTGCGCGAGTTGAATGCGAAAATCATTCTGGGCAACACCTATCATTTATTCGTCAGGCCGGGACTCGATGTGATCAAACATTTTGGTGGCCTGCACAAATTCATGAATTGGGATGGACCGATTCTGACCGACAGTGGCGGTTACCAGATTTTTTCCCTGGCAAAACTGCGCAAAATCACGGAGGAAGGCGTCGAATTTCAAAACCACATCGATGGGGCGCGGGCGTTCATTTCGCCGGAGATCGCGATGGAAACTCAATTCGCGCTTGGCAGCGACATCGCGATGGCACTCGATGAGTGCGTTCCTTACCCGTGCGAATACGATTACGCAGCACAAAGCGCGGAGATGACAGCGCGCTGGGCGAAGAGATGCAAAAAGTGGAAAGAAGAAAACGCGGAACGCTCAACGTCCAACGTCCAACGTCCAACGGGCGAATCTATCAACTATCAACCATCAACTATAGACTCTCTTCTCTTCGGCATCGTGCAGGGCTCGACATTCGACGATCTGCGCAAACAAAGCGCACAAGCCATTGTTGATATTGGTTTCGATGGGTACGCGATTGGCGGGGTCAGCGTGGGTGAACCCGAAGAGGAAATGATGCGAGCGGTGGAATGGACCGAGCCATTCTTGCCACGGGACAGACCGCGTTACGCCATGGGACTGGGCACTCCACCGCAATTACTGGAAATGATTGCTCGCGGCATGGACATGTTCGATTGCGTGCTGCCAACGCGCCTGGCGCGAAATGGAACGGCGTTCACTGCGACAGGCACGCTCAATTTGAAAAATGCAGAGTTCACCCGGGACAAGCGACCGGTAGAGGAAAGCTGCACATGCCCCGCGTGCCGGGAATTTTCGCGCGGCTACATTCGACACCTCATCAAAGCGGAAGAAATTCTCGGGCTGCGCCTGATCACGCTGCACAACTTACATTCTTATTTGAATTTGATGAACCGAGCGCGCGCTGAAATAGAACGCGGAACGTTCGATAATTACCGCAAGGCATTCGTCGCAGATTACAAAACGCGGGACGTAATCGCTGCCGAGAGTTAGGGACGCTGCGGCTGTCCCGCAGGCGCGGGAAACGGCGCAGCGCGCCGTCCCTATCATCATTCTTCCTCAGCCGCGCGCAATGCAGCACGAAGATCGCTGACGAAGTGCTTGTATTCGCGCTCGCGCGATGCCTGATCGGGCTGTCGAAGGAGAGACGATGGATGAACAGTCGCCAGGACCCTCGGCGCGAGTTTGGACGACAATACTTTACCGCGCTCGCGGGTAACCCGAAATGACGGGCCGAAAATCGTCTGCGCTGCCGTCGCCCCCATGGCCACCAGCAGCTTTGGCTTAACGATTCGCAACTCCGCTTCCAGCCACGGACGGCAGGCGGCGATTTCACGCGAATTAGGCTTCTGATGAATCCGGCGTTTCCCGCGAGGCTCCCACTTAAAATGCTTTACGGCGTTTGTGACATAAACCTGGGCCCGATCGATTCCGGCTTCTTCCAGTGCTCGATCCATGATTTTCCCAGCCGGTCCCACGAACGGTTTGCCAGCGACATCCTCGTAATCTCCCGGCTGCTCCCCGACCAGCATCATCGTTGCGCCTTTCGGGCCTTCACCGAAAACAGTCTGCGTCGCGCGCTTGTAAAGGTGACACGCCTCGCAATCTTTCGCCGCTTCGCGCACGGTCGACCAGCTCGTCGAATCGGGCGGCTGTGCCGGCCTAGCGAACTCTTCAGCATCCGTTCGCATGTTCCGATTATGAATCGCAACTCGCCCGCGATTCGTGTTCATTGCTTCCGGTGCCAAATCTCGAAACTGAGCGACTGATTCTGCGCTCCTTCCGTGAGGAAGATATCGATCGTATGACGCAGTTGTTCGCCAATCCGGATTTCATGCGCTTCTCACTCGGTGTTTTCACGGAACGCAAACAGACTGTCGCTTTCATTGAGAAAGTCATGGGCTGGGATCGCGCCGGCATCCCATCGCAGTTTGCAATCGTACCGCGCGGCGAGGGCACAATCATCGGTTACTGCGGTTTCTTTTATCATCCCGAGCATGGCATCGAAGACATCGAGATCGGCTACCGCCTAGATCCCGATTACTGGAACCGCGGCCTCATTACTGAAGCCGCGCGCGCGGTGCGTGATCAAGGCTTTCGCGATTTCAAGCTCTCGCGTGTCACCTCACTCATTCACCCGGAAAATATCCCGTCGCGTCGGGTAGCGGAGAAAAATGGGATGAAGGTCGAGAAGGAAATTACGTTTCGAGGTTTTCCGACGCTGGTGTACGCGATGACTCAGGAGGAGTGGCTTGCGAAGCATGGCGCTGGATGAACTCGAGCGCGAGAGCGCGATATGCCTGGGCGGCAGCTCCAGTTGGCGCGTATTCCAGAATCGATTTCCCATAGCTCGGCGCTTCGCTCAAGCGCACGCTCCGCGGGATCACAGTCTCGTAAACACGCTCGCCGAAATGTTCGCGCACGTCCGCCACAACCTGCGCGCTCAGATTGGTCCGGCCATCGAACATCGTCATAACAATACCGGTGATTTCAAGACGCTTGTTCGCGCCTGAATCGCGCACTTGCTCGACGACCCGCACAATTTTTACCAATCCTTCCAAGGCGAAATACTCGCATTGGATTGGAGTCAACAGTTCATCGGCGGCGGCCAGCGCGTTGCTCATCAGAATTCCAAGCGAGGGCGGACAATCCAGGAGAACGAAACCGAACGTTTCGTCGGCATGCAGAGGTTTGAGCGTCTCCGCCAGACGGGTGAGATGATTCGGCATGCGCGCGATTTCCACTTCGGCGCCGGCCAAATCGAGATCGGCCGGCACGATAAACAGACCATCGCGCCGCGTGGGAAAAATTTTTTCAGTAATGGAAGCCTCGCCGAGCAGCGGCTCGTAGAGACTGATTTGCTCGACCCCTTCCAAGCCAAACGAGCTGGTCGCGTTCGCCTGGGGATCAAGATCCACAAGCAAAATGCGATGCCCCAGTTCCGCGAGCGCAGCGCCAAGGTTTACGGCCGTGGTCGTTTTGCCGACGCCGCCTTTTTGGTTAGCAATCGCGACGATTTTCATTTTCGGGGCTGCGTTTTGTGCCAGGTCTGCGGCATTTGCCAGATGATGTTGCCGCTCGCAATAAACGAAAACTAAATTTTTCGAATTTCGGATTTGGAATTTCAGCAGTAGCATTCACCCTCGCAATTTGTGAATGCTTCTCCAGTAACGATTAAGGCCGCAGCGTCTCCGAAAGCGCCTGACGCCGAAGAGCCAGTGCTCCTGCGCAGCCAGGAAGCGCGCGGCGTGGTCACCTTAACGCTCAACCGGCCCCACGCCTTCAATGCTCTGTCCAAAGCGATGCTAACAACGTTGCAGCGCGAGCTGGAGGCGATCGGTAAGGATGAATCGGTTCGAGTGGTGATCCTTGCTGCCGCGGGCAAAGCTTTCTGCGCTGGCCACGATCTGAAGGAAATGCGCGCAGCACCATCGCTCGAGTACTATGAACAGCTCTTTGCGCAATGCTCTGAAATGATGCTTGCGATCCAACGACTACCGGTGCCCGTGATTGCGCGCGTTCAGGGCATCGCCACCGCGGCAGGTTGCCAACTGGTAGCGATGTGCGATCTGGCTGTCGCAGCGACCACAGCAAAATTCGCTGTCAGCGGTGTGAATCTCGGTCTCTTTTGCTCCGCACCGGGCGTGGCACTGTCCCGCAACGTTCTGCGCAAAGTAGCGTTCGAAATGCTGGTTACCGGCGAATTTGTTAACGCTGATGAGGCGAAGGCGCGCGGCCTGATCAATCGGATTGCGGAACCCGAGCAGCTCGACGCCGAAATCAAAAAGCTGGTCGATACGATCGTGGCCAAACCACGCATCGCAGTCGCAATGGGGAAGGAATTTTTTTACAGGCAAGCCGAACTCGATATCGCAGCCGCGTACGAAGCAGCGAGTCAAACCATGGCCTGCAACATGATGGATGAAGCAGCGCTCGAGGGCGTGCAGGCCTTTATCGAAAAGCGTTCGCCGGGCTGGGGTCAACCTGATAAGCGCTGACATTTTTCACGTTCATCCGTTTAACGCATTTCCGCCGTGACTTTGACTCTGGAACAACTGGTGAAAACGTCCGGTGGCGAGCTAGTGGGCGATCCATCGCTGCAAATTACAGGCGCGGCATCACTGGGGGAAGCGACTCCGGGAGAAATCAGCTTCTTCGCAAACCGAAAATACGTTGGGCTGCTGCGCAAAACACGCGCATCGGCAGTCTTTGTTCCAGCCGACTTCGCTGAACCGATCACTCCTGCTCAGATTCGCGTTGCAAATCCAACCAAGGCTTTCGAGCAAATCGTGGTCAAATTCGCGCCCAAACCGATTACATTTGCGCCTGGGGTTCACCCAACCGCCGTCGTTGATACCAGCGCTCAACTCGGACAGCGTCTGTCCATCCAACCGCACGCGGTCATCGAGCCCGGCGCGAGAATCGGTGATGACACAGTTATCGGCGCGGGGAGCTACGTCGGGCACGAGACGGTCATCGGGTCCGCGTGTCACATTTATCCACACGTGACAATTCGCGAGCGAAGCCGGATAGGCTCGCGCGTAATCATTCACAGCGGCGCAGTCATTGGTGCCGACGGGTTCGGTTTTGAAATGATTGATGGACGACACCAAAAGCTTCAACAACTCGGGATCGTACAAATCGATGACGACGTCGAAATCGGTGCGAATACAACCGTGGACCGGGCGCGATTTGGCAGGACATGGATCCAGGAAGGCGTGAAGATCGATAATCTCGTGCAAATCGCGCACAACGTGGTGATCGGAAAACACTCAGTGATCGTAGCCCAGGCCGGCATCTCGGGAAGTACGCGCGTCGGCGAACGCGTGACCATGGCGGGCCAGGTGGGCATTATCGGACATGTTGAAATCGGAGCCGGTACGATCATCGCGGCGCAAAGCGGCGTCTCAAAGAGCCTTCCCGGGGGCGTGTGGTTCGGCTATCCTGCAGTTCCGCTTGCGGAGGCAAAGCAACAGATTGCCTGGATTCACCGGCTCGGAAAACTCTTCGCCCGCGTGAAAGAAATTGAGAAGAAGTTGGGACTCTAACTTTGTAGGCGCGCACGAGAAAGAAGATCGCGCAGTCCTTCGGGAGAAATCCACTCTGCGCCACAGGCCTGCACGGTTTCGGCTTCCAGCGAATCAGAAGTTGCAACCATCAGCTTGAACTGTTTTGCGTATTTGCTCGCCAACCGCTCAATGATCGCGTCGGCTGATTGTCCGGTGCGCGAATAGAAAATCTGCACGTCGCCCGGCTCGGAACTCGCGTCGATTTTTTTACCTTTTCCATCGAAAACGATCACCACGCGCACGTCCGTCCAATCCTGGTAATGACGCAATTGTTTAAGTAACGCTTCGCGTGCCAGCGCGGAACGGCGCCCCTGAAGTTTGCGCAGCTCTGGCCAGGCAAAAATAATACTGTGCCCGTCGACGATCAGATAACGCGTGCGTTCCGGCATTCAGCGAGTCCAAGGATCCTCAGCCGGCATCACACAATCGGTGAATCGACACTACTCCGACGGCGCGGGTTCCTTTTTTGCCGGTTGCTTACTCGGCGTCGGCCGCGTCGCGCTGGTTCGTAGCGCTGCCTTCTTGCGCTGCAAATAAGCTCGTCGTCGCTTGCGCTTGGCTAGTACACGATGCTGCTGGCCCACGCAGTGTCTATCGATTGAAACATCGAAAAACGCAATTCGGATTCAGGTTGAATCGTTCTTCCCGCCGCCAGGCCGAGATTGCAATTGCATTTGCATATGATTCGCTGTTAAAAGGCACCCTTTATGACGCCCAGGGAGTCGGGGAGTTTTGCGGTCACGTCAAAAAGTGTGGCCGGACTGGCCATTGTCTTCCTGGTCCTCGCGGCATTTTTTGGGTTTTTGAATATCCAAAAAGTGAAAGCGCTCCGCACCAACGCTGCGAATGCGCAGCTCGGGCGCGATGAAGCTGTGCGCAGTCACGCGCAAGCTCAGAAAGAGAAATTTGATCTGCAATCCAAATTAGATGCAAGTCAGCAAGAGATTGCTTCTCTGCAAAAGGGCGCGGAAGAAGCGAAGAACGCGAATGCTCCCGTCACCGCCGGTTCGCCCGGCGAAGGTGCACAGACCGGCGATTTGCAGTCGCAAGTCGATGATCTCCGCCGTCAGCTCGACAGCGCAGAAAAGGAAAAAGCTTTTCTCGCCGAAAGAATCCAAGTCGCCCAGGGGCGGAGTCCGCAGCCGAAGGAAGGGAAAAAGCGACGCGAAACTGTGGGTGTTCAGCGAGAAAGCGTCACCCCTTCCCGCACCGGCGTGCGCGGAACAGTGCTGGCATACAATCAGGCTTACAATTTCGTGGTCTTGAATCTTGGCGCTCGTAATGGAGTCGAGACCAACTCCGAAATGATCGTTCTGCGGGAGGGAACGCTGATTGGAAAAATTCGCATTTCTTCAGTTGAACCGGCGACAGCCATCGGCGATATCATCACCAACAGTTTGGCGCGCGGCGTCCAAGTACAACCTGGAGACACTGTGATTTATGCTGGCACAAGTCCATAATCTTCGAACAATCGTCGTCCCCGTTCTGCTGTGCGCGGTAGTGGTAACCATGACCTCGTGCGCGTCGCAACACGACACTGCGCTCGTCAAGGACCCAGACGCTCATTACGATTCAGCTATTCCGTGGAACAAGCAGGAG
>Ga0137404_10002374_pt1 | contig 12442 bp, 8 predicted proteins | sample CZOMad2_1_16fung_FD_108285 | JGI IMG/M metagenome (GOLD analysis project Ga0137404, IMG submission 108285) | Vadose zone soil fungal communities from Angelo Coast Range Reserve, California, USA - CZOMad2_1_16fungal (Illumina Assembly) | ecosystem: Environmental > Terrestrial > Soil > Vadose zone...
CTACCGCGAGCTTCATCGCGGCCTCATCGAAACGGGCACGGCCGAACAACTGAAATTCTCGGTGACGTTCCGGCTCGATCAGACGCAGCTCGAGTTCGTGAACGACGCATTCGTCAAGATTCTGAACAATACTGAAGGTCAGGTTCAATTCGTAGAGTTCAGCCCACGCCCCGAAATTCTGCCGGGGCAGGTAATTCGATTCGAGCTGGGGGGTGACATTGACGTGTCGCTGACCGAAACGCACCGCGCCCAGATCGAAGCTGAGCGTTTGGCGAAGTGGATACGCGATGCCGGGCTGAAAAACCTGCGGGCGAGATGTTGGCGCGAAGTCGCGATTCTCTGCCCACGTAAAGCGTGGTTGCGCGCGATTCGTGATGCGCTGCTCGAGCAACAAATCCCGGTGGAGGTCCAGTCCGAAAGTGATCGCCAGGGCGAACACCCGGCATATGCATGGCTAACCGCGCTGCTCGCGATCATGGTCGATCCAAATGCGAGCTACGAAATCGTGGGAGTGCTGAGAGAAGTGTTCGGAATCTCGGACGACGAGCTGGCGCGATTTGCTCGAAGCGAGGGACGTAAGTTTCAAATCGAGCGGAAAACCGCCGGGCGCGGAGTTGTTGCTGATAGCTTGAATCTGCTGACGCGAGTTCGTGAAACTTTGCCCCACCAGCCGCTGTTGAGCGCAGTACGCGAGATCGTGCGAATGACGCAGCTGCGCGAGCGATTGAGGACTCTGCCGCACGAAGAATTCGGCAACTCGGTGAACGAGCTCGACAAACTACTCAGCGCTGCGGCAAGCGCGGAGGCGCGGCAGGACTCGCTGGCGAATTTTGCGCTGACGCTTCGACGGAACTTCGATAAGACCCGCGAAGCTGAGCCGGCGCAAGCTGATGCCATCCAGTTGATCACCGCGCACAAGGCAAAAGGATCGGAGTGGGACGCGGTCATCGTGCCGTTTCTCGCGCGCGAGGCGCGGATTGGCGGGAACATTCGTTATCCGCTCGTCATTCCAGGCAAGCAACCGTTCATCGCATTCGATCGCAGCGATCGCGCGGATCTGGAAGAGGAAATGAAAAAGGTCCAGCGCCAGGAAATGGAAAGGCTGCTTTACGTGGCGCTCACACGCGCGCGGCACACACTCGTGCTCGCACTCGACGCCGGGTTCTTTCGCGGCAAGCGCGGCGTCCACAGCGACACGCAACTGAAATGGCTGCAAGCAGATGCGAACGAGCCGAACGCCGAAATCATCTCAGGTCTTCCCGATCAGGCGACAGCTTGCGAGGACACCGCAGCGCGTCATAAAGAAGGCGCACCTGAATTGGTCGTTGACAGTTTACGCGCGCTACGACTTGAAACTGGTTGGCTAGACATCGCACGGCAGAGAGCGGCTTCCATCATAGAAATAGTCACCCCGAGCCAGTTCGCGCCGGAAGAAGAACGCAGCGGAACTCCAGGCGTGGAGGAATGGATCGAGATGGAACCGGAATTGCGACCGCCGCGTATCGATAATCCAGCCAAACGCTACGGGGTTTGGTGGCACGATTTCGCCGAACAGGTCGATTGGCACTCCGAGCCGAAGAAGTGGAGCGAAACATTCCAGCGCAACCTTGCTGCGTCGCCGGATGTCGCGCGCTCGAAGCGAGAGTGGCAGCTGTTGCAAAGGCATGTCGAATCGGGCGATGGACTCGCGCGCGTTTTGCGCGATGCGGATTTCCTTCGCCACGAGATGCCGTTCTTTTGGAGGACCAATGGCAAATCTCTCGAAGGCATTATCGATCTTGGTTCCTTCAACCAAAAGGCGAACGAGGTTTTCATTCTCGATTGGAAAACGAACCGGATCGCCGCGGATAAAATTGATATCCTGCGCGATCTTTACCGGCCGCAAATGGCGGCCTACTGCCAGGCAATCTCCAACCTTACAAACGCTCGCGTCAGGGCCGTTATTTATTCCACGGCCATCGGGCGGCTCGCAATTTACGATGATGACGAACTCGGCGAAGAATGGCGCCGATTATCCCGCAATTTGTAAAATCAGACAAAAATTTCCAGCCGACTAACTCCCAGAGGAACTTCGGTCGTATCGTTTCGCGTCAGCTTTCGCGTTCGCCGCGGATGAATTGTTCGACGCAGCGATAAGCTTCGTCGTCGGTCATTTGTACGGGCGGATGCTTGGAAAAATAGGCGGAGGCGGAATGCAGCACGCCGCCGATGCCGCGATCGAGCGCCAGCTTGCAGCAGCGGATCGCATCGATTGCCACGCCAGCTGAGTTCGGCGAGTCTTCGACGGAAAGTTTCAGGTCGATTTCCATCGGTACGTCGCCAAAGAGCCGGCCTTCGACGCGAATAAACGCAATTTTGTTGTCGAGTTGCCACGGGACATAGTCGCTCGGGCCGATGTGAATATTCTCATCTGCCAGGCGCTCGCCGATCACAGATTGCACCGCCTCGGTTTTGGAGGTCTTCTTCGACGCTAGTCGCGTGCGATTCAGCATGTTCAGGAAATCGGTGTTACCGCCGGTGTTCAATTGATAGGTGCGCACAAGTTTCACGCCGCGTTTGTGAAAAAGATCCACCAATGCACGATGCACGATCGTGGCACCCACTTGCGCCTTAATATCGTCTCCGATGAGGGGCAGATTTTTGTCGGCAAAACGCTTCGACCATGCCGGATCGCTCGCGATGAAGACCGGGATATTGTTGACAAAGCCTAGCCCAGCTTCCAGCGCGCAGCCGGCATAGAAGCGGGTGGCTTGTTCGGAGCCGACGGGAAGATAATTGACCATCAATTCCGCGGAGGAGTCTTTCAACTCGGCGATGATCTCTTCGCGAGTGGATTCTTTCTCGAGTGGGAGAAATGTGCGGAGCGGATCCTGATCGTGCATGTGAGGAGGGTAACCATCCAGAACGCAGCCCATTTTTACGATGGCGCCGGTGAGCTTGATCTTTTCACAGAAAACCTTGGTGCAATTAGGCGGCGAGAAAATGGCTCTGCTGACATCCCGTCCTACTTTGCGCCGATCAATATCGAAGGCGGCAACGATTTCAATGTCGCTCGGGCGGTAGCCGCCGATTTGTCGGTGCATCAATCCCACGCCAGTGCCGTTGGCGGATGGGCCGTCATAAAAATTGATCCCTTGAACAAGCGAGCTGGCGCAGTTTCCAACGCCGACAATGGCGATTCGTATTTTTCTCATTTCTAGATCGTTAAAGCTGAAAAGGTATCTGATTTAGATTATTCGGAGCAAGCTACAATTTAGGCCGTTTCAATCACGATACTCGTGCCTGCCTGTAGCGGCTGCGACTATTGCAAGCGCGGAATGTGTCCGAAGTCGCGCTGGCTTGCAAGAGCTGATATAAGGGCAAAAGTCAGAGGGCATTCCTGGTCCAGGAAGGCCTTTGCAAGGAGATAAACGAAATGCGTTTAAAGTTCGCGGCCATCAGCATGCCGCTCGCTGCCGCTTTGGCCGGTTTCTCGAACATCCTCGCTGCGGTCCCCGTGTACACCATCGAACAAGCGGTCGCTGTCGTTCAGGAGCACAACCCGGAAATCCTGATCGCACGTAAAAAAGTCCTGGCAGCGCGCGGGGGATTCATTGAAGCGCGTTCCGGATATCTGCCTTCGCTGAGCTCCAGCGGACTGTACGATAAACGACAGACTCAGAACGAGACGCGGCTCCGAGACGAAGATTACAACGCAATATTGCGCCTCGAACAGAACCTTTATACCGGAGGCGCAGTAACCAGCCAGGTGGCAATCGCGCAGTTGAACATCGATAAGGCAAATTACGAGCTACAGGAAATTGCCAGCCGCGTCATCATGGATGTGCGAATCGCCTTCAATGAACTATTGCTGAATCGGGCAAAGGTCCATGTGCGCGAAGAGTCCGTCCGTGTGTTAGATGAGGAACTCAACAATCAGCAGGAAAGACTAAGCGCTGGCATCGTAAGTAAATTGAACGTTCAACGAGCCGAAGTGGCCCTGGCCAACGAGCGGCCAGAACTCTTCAATACACAGACTGATTTGAAAAACTCCTACCTGCGACTAGCGGAACTTTTCGGCACCGACGTGCGTCCCGGAGCGCAAACCCCGCCGTTTGAGATTTCCGGTGAATTGCAATATCGGCCCAATCATGCTGATCTAAACGACTGCCTTGCACGGGCTGACGCGAACCGCCCGTTCATCAAGGCCCGACAGAAAGACATCGAGATCGAAGACCGGCAATACGTTCTGGACCGGAGCGCGATGCGTCCACACGTCCGCGCTTTTTCCGGCTATGAAGTTTATAGCGAACGCGATCCGGACGTCGGCCAAGAATTTAACTACGGCGGCGTGGTCGGCATAAACGCAACATGGAACATCTTCGATGGTTTCGCGACAAAAGGGCGGATGCAGGCGACGCGCGCCCGGCGCGAGGCAGCGGTGCAGGCTCTGGCAGCAGCGCGGCGAAGCGTTGCCTCAGAAGTGCGAAGTGCATTTTTCGATCTTCAACAAGCCGACCGCATTCTCGAAACCGAGACAAAAAATGTGCAGACGGCGGACGAGGCGCTTGAGATGTCCAAAGGCAATTTCGCTGCCGGGTTGGGAACACAGCTCGACGTCCTGCAGGCGGCGTCCGATGTAACCCGGACGCGCACCACTCGATTGAGCGCGATCTATCTGCATAACGTGGCTCTTGCTCGCCTGGCACACGCGTGTGCCAGTTCAGCGGCGGCGCTTGATTTCGGGTCACAATTCACAAAGTCCGGGAATCAAAGGCGCAATGCGGCGCAGGTCTCTGACGTGGCGAAGCCGCCAGAGAAATTGAGTCAGCGATGAAGCGACACTGCACATGCCGTAATTGTTGCCGCGGCGCGCCCGGCGATCGCGCCCTACCAATGCTGGCTCTGTTTAGTGTCGCTTCGTACTTATCGATGTTGCATGGCGCTTCCGCGGTTAGCTTGGAGAGGGTTCTGCAAACCACGCTGGAGAAAAACCCGGCGATCTTGGAAGCCAAAGCTGGCCTGGAGCAAGCGGCCGGGCAGCGACTGGTTTTTCGTTCGATTATCTGGCCTCATGCTGAAGTCGGTGTGCCGGCTGGTGTGCAGGCCGGTCACCGGGCTGGTGAGAGCGGGGTAAAAGGATTTGCCGTCGGGCGCGGCTTTCTCGAGCAGACTTTATTCAACATGGCGGTGCCGCCGTCGCTCCGGCGTGGAGACGTCGAAGTCCTGATCGCGCAACAACGACTGAATGTCGCTGTTGTGGACCAGTTGCACGCGGCCCGGCTGGCGTTTTATGCGGCACTTTATAACCGGTCGCTCGAGTCCATTCGAGAAGAACAACGACAAGAACTCGAACAAAACGTTGCTACTCAAAAGGATCGTTACCAAGCTGGGTTGGCCGATAAGAGCGCATTCACAAGCGCGACTGTCGGGGCGTCCGAGCTGGTTCCGCAAATTGAAGGCGCGCGGCGCGCATATCGGGAAGCGCAATTGAAATTAGCAGAAGCGATGGCAATCGATCCAAAATCGGCATTGCCCGAGCCCGATGGGGAACTGCAGTTCGTTCCGATCCGCCTTGATGTCGAATCCGAAACAGCGGCGGCCTTACAGCGAAGGGCCGATCTCAAACTTGCGCGTCTATTTGTGCGCGCTGCTAATGAAGATCAACGGATCATCGCAGCCGATTATTATCCCGCCGTCGCGGGACGCATTAACGGCGAGTACGTCCCCGTCACAGGCATCCATCGCCAAGAATCAACGAGCAAGACACAGGATTTTATTGGATCGGAGATTATGGAAAAGGCGGCATACAGCTGGCGAGTGATCGATAACGGCAAGGTAGGCGGCGCAGTCTTGAAGGCGCGTGCGACACGAGAGGTAAACCAACTAACGTGCAGAAAGCTGGAGGCCAATGTCAGCCGCGAACTGGCCCGGATCGCCAACAACCTCAAGGCCATCGATAGCCGCGAAACATCGCTCTCGACAGCGTCCGGCGCGGCGGAGGAAAGCACTCGTACGGTCCGGGAAAATGTCGCCAGCGGTCTCGTCTCGCCCCTTGAATACCGCGTCACTCAAAATGCCTTGTTAACGACCAGAAGCGGTCTGCTGGATGCTATTTATCAGCACAATCTTGCAATTGCTGAATGGGACCGCGCCACTGGGCGCTATTTTCAATTTTCGGAGGACACCGCGCCAAACGTGCATTAGTTCCTGCGATTGAAGTTGCCGGAATCAAAAAGGATTTTATGGGGCGGAGGAGCGGCGCTCGTGCTCCTTATCGCGCTCGCGTATTATTTTCTGATGCCGGTGGCGGAAGTGGTGACAGTCCGCCGCGGCACGGCGATCTCGGCCGTCTATGGCACGGTTCGGATCGAGTCGGCATTTGTCGTCCGCATTCGAGCGCAAAACGACGGCTTCATCCAATTGGCGGAACCTTTCTCCGCTGGTCGGGGCGCAATCGGCAAAAGCGTCGAAAAAGGTCAATTGCTGGCGACGATTGCTGACGCGGAGACCGCTCGACAACTGAAGCAAGCGCGCGCCGATTTGCAGGCCGCCATCGACCGCGCGGCGCTTCCCCTACCCTCGTCGGAGTTGCTCAAGACCGCTGAGGACAATCTCCAACGACTTCAGAAGGTCGTCTCCTCCGGAAACGTTCCGGCTGCCGAATACGAAAAGGCACGGAGCGAAGCGAACCGGCTGAAAGGCGCGGTGGAAGCCGAACGAATCGAGCGCGATCGAAACCTACGTTCGTTGGAAGAAACCACTAAGAAATTGGAGGCGGAGATGAAGAACGCCGAAGTGCGGGCGCCGATTGATGGGATTCTTACCAACGTCCAGACAATTGACGGCGAACTCGTGTCCGATGGCAATGAGCTTTTCACCGTCTCATCGCATAAGAATTACGTGCGCGGCGAAGTAAACGAAGAAGACGTGGGTGAGGTAAAGCCGGGGATGAAAGCAAAAGTGCAGCTGTACGCTTATCGCACCCGAACTTTCACTGTCCGGGTGACGTCAGTTCAACCCGCTGCCGATCCAACCACTCAGCGCTATACTGTTGCGCTGGAGATGGAAAATCCTCCCGATAATCTGATGGTGGGAATGACCGGCGAAATGAACATTATTACCGGCACGCATGAAAATGCGCTTCTCGTTCCAACGCGCGCTCTCCTTGTAGACCAAGCGCTACTGGTGAAGCGCGGCATAGTGCATTCTCGCACGGTTGGAGTGGGATTTCGCACGCTCGATTTTAGCGAAGTGACCAGTGGCCTGGAAGAAGGCAATCACGTAATCGTTTCCGATCAGGACAAATTCCGTCCCGGAGAAACCGTAAGGCAGCGAATAATCAGCTCACCGCCTCCACCGAAGGCGCCATGACCCCGCCGCTTTATATTGCCTTGCGCTTTTTGACGCATCGCAAGCGGGCGTTGCTTTTGAGCCTTAGCGGTGTTGTTTTCGGTGTCGCCATCTTTATCTGCACGCAAGCGCAGACCCAGGGCTTCGCGCGCTATTTCATCGACTCAACCATCGGCAGCAACGGTGCGCTGGTGATCAAATCGCGTTTTCGACCACGCTACGAACCGCTCATGGTTTCCGCGAAAGGCTCCAAAGACACGATGGGACGTCGGCTTTATTTCGAAGGCATCACTAACCCCAATGAAATCATGCGGGTGAGCAGGCAATTTTCCAACATCGTTTCTTGTTCGCCTGTGCTGCGGGGAACAGTAAGTGCTCGCGTGGGATTTGAGAACGCGACCGTCGATCTTTACGGCATTGATCCCGCCCTGCACGCGCAGACCACCGATATTCTTCACCAACTCATTAGCGGCAACTTTGATGATTTTCGCAACAACACCAGCTCGATCATTATCGGTTCGCGCCTGGCAGAGTTACTGCAGGCTGGCATCGGCGACACCGTGCAATTGCTCGCGCCCAACGGGGAGTACTGGCGATTCACTGTTGCAGGAATCGCACGCGCTGGCATTGGTTCGATCGATTCAACCCGGATGTATTCGCACGCCCGCGTCGCGCAGGCTCTGCTGCAACAACCGTCCGGCGCGACGATGATCATTTACAAACTGCGTGATCCGAATCGTGCGCCGTCGTTGGCCAGCCGTTTCGAGACCCTGTTTCAGCACAACGCCTCAAGCTGGCAGGAACGCGAAGAGAGTACACTGCAACTTTTTCTGACTCTGAGAATGTCCGTCGCGATTACGGTCTCGCTCATCATCCTTCTGGCTGGCTTCGGTATTTTCAACGTCCTTACGATGTCGGTGCTGGCGAAAATTAAGGAGATCGCGATCTTGCGTTCTATGGGCTACCGCCGGATCGATATTTCCTTGATTTTTCTGTGGCAGGGCGCCCTGATCGCTGTGGCGGGATCGTTGCTCGGTTGTTCATTGGGTGCGTTGATGACCTGGGGCGTGTCGCACATCCCCATTCGTCTCCGCGGTTTGCTTTACACGAATTATTTTTTGGTGACATGGGATTGGCGCCACTACGCGTTTGCGACGCTCTTGGCACTTGTAGCGGTCTTCATCGCGAGTTATGTCCCCGCGCGACGCGCCGCTGAGTTGCCGCCGGTTGTTACTATTCGGGGCTCAAGATGAACTCACAAATTTGCCTGAGTTGCGACGGCATTGAGCGCTACCTTGGTGAAGAGGAAGAACGAGTGCACGCCTTACGCGGTGTATCTCTGGAGGTCCAAGCCGGGAGTGTCCACGCCGTCGTCGGACCGTCGGGCTGCGGCAAAAGCACGTTGCTGTATGTTCTCGGCCTGCTCGATTCTCCCGATGCCGGCCAGGTGGCGATCGAATCGGAACCGGTATCTCATCTGAGCGATGACGAGCTGGCAGATAAGCGAAGCAAGTTCATTGGCTTCATTTTCCAGTTCCATTTTTTGATGGAAGATTTTACGGCGCAGGAAAACGTGATGATCCCGATGCGCAAGCTTGGGCAGCTGTCGGATGCGCAGATGCGTGAACGTGCCGCCGACCTGCTGGAAGCGGTGGGCCTGGGCGACAAACTCCGAAGGCCCAGCCGTCACCTTTCCGGAGGCGAGCAACAACGCGTGGCCATCGCGCGCGCGCTCGCTAACAACCCGCGCGTGATCCTGGCCGACGAACCGACCGGCAATCTGGACACGGCCAACTCAGACCGCGCTTTTGAACTGCTGCAAAATATCGTGCAACACGGCGGGAACGCTCTACTTCTCGCGACGCATAATCCAGTTATCGCCGAAGCTTGCGATTGGATCCACGAAATGAAAGATGGTCGGGTTATCGCCAGCCACCCGCGCGGCACGCGAAGCTCGTTTGTTTAAAACGCCTTGTAATCGCGACGGACTCGGCAGCCGACCGCTCAGCCGGTGGGCGTGATCAAAGCCGGCCGGAATGTCCTGACGGGTGGCAGCATGAGCTAACCGCCGTTAAGCTCGCGTGCGATGCAGAACATCCTGCCAGTCTTGATCGCAGATGCACCGGGGGCGTTGATTGAATTGTGCGGCGTCAATTTGCTCGAACGTTTGCTCCGCATTTTGCAGCGACTCGGATTTCGACGTGCGATTGTTTTTTCGACGACGCCGGAAATCGTCGGAGCTAAATTAGACAAGCGTTCGTGGCCGCGGGAGCACATAACTGCGGATCTTATTTCGAGCGCAACTGAACCTCTTACTGCCGAACGGCTTTTAGAACAAAGCCGGGCTGACTGCTTCTTAATAGTCCCGGCAAATATTTATTGTGACGCGCGTCTGCTTGCTGCCCTCTGCGCGAGAGATTCATCGGTTGCGCTTGTCGATTCCAATCCACCAGACTTCGCGCGACATTTGGTTCGCAATCCATGCGGCCCTGCATTGATAACGAGAGATTTTCTTTTGGCCTTTTCACCCACAGCGCCGTTGTTGAACGAACTCACAAGGAAGATCGACCACCGCAAGACCGATACCGTCGACGCGGCGAAACAAGACGATTATATCGTCAGCATGCGTCGACGCCTGCGGCCACTCTCCTTCCGCGTGCCGCTGGAGCAGGACCGTCGTTTGGCCGAGCGTGTTATTCTCGATTCGGCGCAAAAGGGAACACTCGATTTGCCGGCTTATTTGCATGCGCCGATCGAAACGGGAATCATCTCACTTCTTTGCAAAACGCGAATCACGCCAAACCAAATTACGATTGCAGGCCTCATAATCGGATGCAGCGCGACCGCGGCCTTTGCAGTTGGCCGGGTCGGCCTCGGAATCCTCGCTGCTCTCATTTTTGGTATTGTCGATGGACTGGATGGGAAGCAGTCGCGCGTCAAAATTGAAACGACCGAGCGCGGCAAATGGGAACATCATCTCGATTATTTGATCGAGAATTCGTGGTGGGCTGTCATCGCTTTTCATTTGTGGCAAAGCGGCCAGCTTCCAAACGTTTTCTATTGTTTTTTGTTGCTCGTCGTGTCGCACCTGTTGGATGAATTCGCGAAACGCCGGGTAAAGATGGCGAAAGGCCGTCTGCTCGACGACGTTACGCTATTCGACCGAGCTTTTCGGCTGATTGCAGCTCGAAGAAACGTTTACGTTTGGATACTGGCGTGCGGTTTGTTGCTAGGCATTTTCCCGCAAAGTTACGCCTTCATCTGCGGATGGGCCGCCTTCAGTGCTGCCGTTCATCTTGTGCGCGCCATTTGGATTTGTAAGGCCGGCTCGCGTCGAGTTATTAATTTGCGAACCTGAAGATCGAGACAAGATCGAGGGCAAACGCTTGGCGCGCGCGACAATTTCCTTGCCAAGCACAGCGATTGGCTTCTCCACGAGCAGCGAGGCACTTACCGCGCAATAGACGCCGCAACCTTCCTGGCACGATTTTTTGCGGTAGTTTGCGTAGAGATCATCCAAAGTGACGTCCATGATGTGCTTGTCCGTGTGCACCATGCTGCAGATCCAGAATTTTCCTTGCGCGGAGACGAAAAATAATTTGTAACCGGCCATACACGTCCATTCGACGCGCTCGCCCCGGAGGAGACTGCGTTGGTATTTGAGGATGGCCTCGCTGGTGTGAATCTTTTCTCCACGGCGTTTTCGTTCGATCATCGAATCGATGAAACGCTCGAGCTCTTGGCGCGGCCCGCGATCGACGCGAAACCGATTCAACGGATCCGCATGCACGAGGCGAACTTCAGTGGGAATTCCGCGCGACAAACCGGTCTCTAGTACTGCCCGCGATTCGGGCAAGGTATCGGCACAAATCACTCCGGTGATATGCAGGCTGATTCTTGAATTACGAAAATAATCGAGCTTCGGCAAAATCGTCTTGAACGACTTTTTGGTAATTGGACTCGGTGTCATCCGGTCAACACTGATCTGCATGACCTGCAAGCCGGCATCTTCCAGTTCTGTAACAAGTTTAGGTGTGAGCAGAAAACCGTTAGTGGTCAGGCTGGTCGCAAAGCCCAGTTCGCGGCAGTAACGAACGATTTCGACAATATTCGGATGCACAAGCGGCTCGCCGCCGACGAGAGCGATCCGCATGGTGCCAAGCTCACGAATTTTCCGTATCCATTTTTTTAAATCGTCTTGGCTCGGATGCGGCCGGCTGTTGTCGTACTCGGTGCAATAGGCACAATCGAGATTACAGCGATCTGTCACGTAAAGGCTGCACTGCAGCGGTTTGCGGTCGACGAGGCGCTTGCCCGATTCCAAAATGTTATAGCCGGAAAATTCGCGGCCGATTTTGTCCAGAAGCTTCATGCGATGATGAAAGAACATGCACCCTACGACAACTTGCCCGCGAAGCAATCGCGCTGGGAGATATCCCTTCATAACGCCCGCGACCTTCTTGGAGAGGTTCAACGGCCGTCCGACAACTCGCCAGCGCTTGGCGACAGTCCGCAAGTCAAAACAGCATTTTGTGCCTAGTGGCTTCAGTGCGCGTGCTGATCAACCTCCACGATTGTTAGGGTTCCAGCGGCCACACGGGCGGCTATAGCGTCCTTTGGTAGTGCCCCGGCCAAAATTCTTTGGTGCGCGTTAAATGCATCGACCGCAAACGGTTTGCCCACCCGGTAGCTTACTAAGGCGGGGCACAGCACATCGCGGGGATTCGTCGTACGCGCTCGACGCTATCGGTCATTGCCCGCTCCCGCATCGCAATGTCGTTTATAAAACTGCGATCGAATACCAGCCGTACCGGTTGAAGTTGTTTTGACGCCAGCAGCCGCACGCACACGGCAAGCAATAGAATTGCCTGAGCTTGTTCCGACCGAAGAGGGCGTGCGACGGGCCATAGCAAAATTTGTGTGAACGCCAGACCAAGGCCCATCGCGACGGCAATGACAAGATCAAATCGAGCATTGATATCCACTCCAGCACCGCTTTTCTGTAGGAAATATGACCCTAACGCAATTGCTATGAGACAACTGCAAAGCTGAACGCTGGCATCACGCCGACGAGCCCAAGCGTTGTAAAGGCAAGCGAGTAAACCGACAG
>Ga0137404_10002375_pt1 | contig 12440 bp, 8 predicted proteins | sample CZOMad2_1_16fung_FD_108285 | JGI IMG/M metagenome (GOLD analysis project Ga0137404, IMG submission 108285) | Vadose zone soil fungal communities from Angelo Coast Range Reserve, California, USA - CZOMad2_1_16fungal (Illumina Assembly) | ecosystem: Environmental > Terrestrial > Soil > Vadose zone...
ACGCGGGGTCCTCCCCGCGACTCGAGCCCTTGATTCCCATGAAATCCAGCACTTCAGCGCAGAAGCGTTCCCACGCTGGCTCGGTCTCAAGGAGGATGTGGTTCCTCGAATCAAGCTCGATGAACTGAGCGCCCGGAATTCCTGCAGCAAGAATATGCCCTTCCGAGATCGGGATAACGTCGTCGTCGCGGGAGTGCAACACCAACGTCCGCGCATGCACCTGCCCGAGGAGTTCGACGACGTCGATTGTAGCCCGCGTCTCGAGCAGTCGAGCAGCGATCTCCGGCGACGTCGTCTTCCGACAGAGATCATTGAACCAGCCCACCTGTTCATCGGTAGCTCCAGGGATGAATCTCGAGGTGAATACCTGGCGAAAGGCCGGATTATCCTTCCCCCATCCAAGACGAGTCATATCGATGAGCGCGCGGTAAAGACGCTCTTTGTCCGGGTCACCACGGCGAAAAGTCCCCCGAGCGTAGGCGCCGTAGAGCACGAGTTGAGAAACGCGCTCCGGGTGCTTCACGGCATAGGCCAAGCACGTCGCGGCCCCCTGAGAAATTCCTAAGAGGGTGAACGGTTCCTGAGGATCCGCAACCGCGACTACAGCCTCCAAATCCTCGACCCATCGCTCGAAGGACAGGTCGCCGACATTCCAGTCGGTCATCCCGCAGCCCCGTTCATCGTGACGCACGAAGCGGAAGTGATCGCTGAAGAAGCGGATCCAGTGCCGCCAGACCGGGCTTTCCCATTCGTACTCGAGGTGGGTCATCCAGTTCGCGGCCTTGATCAGCACGGGCCCTGTACCCGCTTCGGCCCAGGCGAGTTGGACTCCGTCTCCGGTGCGAACATATCGAATTCGTTGTGTGACCCTTTTGTTCATCGAACGTCCCTCCGCTCGCCCGACCGAGACGAAAGTCCCAGGCCAAGGCCCCGCAGTATATGCAAACCGGGACGAAACTCCCATGGCCTGGCAGCGTCAAAAGCCCCATGCTATTGCGACGAACATCAGCAGAGAGGGAGGCAATGCAATGCTCAAGCGAATCATATTCTTCGCCTACGGAAGTCTCAGCTACCTGATTTTCCTGGGAACCTTTCTGTACGCGATTTGTTTCATAGGCAACTTCGGCGTTCTGCGGACACTGGATGGTGCCGCCAGCGGGGGACTGGCCGTCAGTTTCGCTATTGACGCAGGGCTGCTGTTGCTCTTCGCTGTGCAGCACAGTGTTATGGCGCGCAAATGGTTCAAGGATTGGTGGACCCGTATCGTGCCTAAGCCGGTTGAACGTTCAACCTACGTTCTGTTTTCGAGCGTTGCGCTGATTCTGTTGTTCTGGCAGTGGCGACCACTGGGCGGTGTGATCTGGTCTGTCGAAGATCCAGTTGGCCGTGTCGTGCTGCGTGGGTTGTTCGCGTTCGGCTGGGGACTGGTTCTGCTTTCTACATTCCTGATCAATCACTTCGACCTGTTCGGCTTGCGTCAGGTGTGGCTCTTCTTACTAGGCCGCTCCGATAAGACCGCGCGGTTCGTAACTCCTGGACCATATCGGCTGGTGCGACACCCGCTCTACGTTGGCTGGTTGTTCGCATTCTGGATGACGCCCGTTATGACGCTCGCGCACCTGCTCTTCTCGATCGCTACGACGGCTTACATCCTGTTGGCAATCCAGTTCGAAGAACGAGACCTAATCCGCGAGTACGGGGACACCTACAAAGAGTATCGCCGATCCGTGCCTATGCTCGTGCCCTTCGTCGGCAAGCGCGGCGTTAACACTGGGACCGGAATCGTCGACGTAGAGGCAATGGCCAAAAAATCCAACGGCTAAGCCACAATCGCAAGCCGTTGGCACATCGAACCCCCTTGGAGATCACGGTTTGATTTTCTGCTGCTCTTCGCGTTTTCTGCGCTCCTCCTCGCGCGTCTTCACGAGCTGCGCAGCCACCAGGTCCTCGAGTTCATAGTGCGGGGTCTGACTCCCTCCGACTCCTTCGATGCCGATCCCGACACTCAGGCGAAAACCTTCGCATTCAATGGCCAGGTCCCTCAGATCGTCAGCGTAGCGGACGTCTTTGTTCCGCCAATCATAAAATGGCTTCCAGTCGCCCTGAATCGGAAACTTTGGCGCCATCACGGAAAGAAAGGCATAGTTGCCTGTCCAATTGCCTCTCTCCGGATAGGCCACTCGAATAAAAGACAGGCGGCCATCGATGAATTCGAGGTCGATGCTATCGACGCCTTCGAAAAATGAGCTGGAGCCGGCCAACTTGCTTATGCCGGCACCTCTGAGTTGCGCATTAGATACGCCCAGTTCGCTAGCTGCACTTATCTGGATTCCAGGCACGAGCTGCTTCATCTGGCTTTCGGTCATCCCCAGATAGAGTCCGTCAAACTTTGGTGCTTGCTCGCGCCCAGAGCCGCAAGGCGGTGGAACTTTACTCTCAGGTTGGACGACGGGAGCAACCGGTTTGCCAAACATCTGCATGGGATCAACCTCAAGCCGTGCCCTTGCGGAATGGTAGTCGGCAATCGCCTGGTAATACTCCAGCCGCGTCTCTGAATAGTTCGACTCGGCATCGATCACTTCCAGCAAGCTGGCATTCTTTGAACGGTAACGCCCAAAAATCAAAAACAAGTTCTGCTGCGAAGCAGTCGCGGCCTGCATCGAGTATCTGATTCGATCCCAGGCCGAGAGCGCGCCCGCGCGTGCTGCGTAAAACTCTTGCTTGAGTTGCAGCACTTCGTTTGCGCGTTGGGCGTCGAGCGAACGCGCGTGTATCTGGGCCTGCGCTGCCCGGCTCTTGCTCGCTCCGAAATTGAAGATGGGAATGTTGAGCGTGACCAGGGCGCTGCCGCCTGAGTAACGCCTCAACGGTTTGAAATCCGCCGCGTCAAATCCTCCGTTGAGGGAATAAGTCAACTGCGGGCGGAGCTCTCGCCGCGCCGCGCGCGCATCTTCGATCGCCGCGCGCTTCTGAAAGTCAAGCTGCGCTAACTCCGGTCGCGACATAATCGCATCTTCCTGGTAACCGAGAAGGTCAGTTATCTGCGGTACGTCTTCAGTGATCCTGGCCACCGTGATGTAGATCGTGTAGTCCAATCCGGTCAATATTCTTAACTGGCTCATTGCGATTGATTCGTTAAGCTGTGCCTGGGCCAGCTCGTCTCGTCGCGAACGCGCGGCTGAGCGAGCCCGCAAAACATCAGTCTCTTCGCCTGCGCCGCGTTTCTGCTGTTCTTCCGTGACGGCGACAAAGCTCTCTGCCAGCGCCAGTGCTTCATCAGCAAGGCGGCGCCGCTGACGCATAAGCACGAGGCCGTAGTATGCGTCGATCGTAGCGATCACAAGATTTCGGCGCGCGGCCAAAGTGCCTGCGTGGGCAGCCGCGAGCAATGCGCGCGAGCGGTGGAGCGTAGCGCGGAGCCTGCCGGCAATATCGATCGTGCCGGTCATGCCCATCAGGCCGATACTCTCGTTGATCGCGCTCGACGAGACATAGCTGAATGTTGGCGGTTCTCCCGGTTCGCGAACGGTCGAGGGCGTTGTGCCGAAATAGCTGAGAGGCATATTGAATTCAGGAAGCAGTGCGATCCGAGATTGCTTGACGTCTTCAACAGCGCTTTGTTCTTCAAACTGTGCCTCTCGCAAGCTAACGGCGTGGTCCAGAGCCAGCGCAACCGCCTGCTCAGCGGATAGCATGCGACTCGTAGTCGTTTCGCTGCCATACGGGTAGGCGTAATAAGGTGGCAGCAGGCCCGGCTGCGGCTGCTGGACTTGACGGCTGGGGTTTGCACCAGCCTGTGATTCGCCTGGCATAAGCGTCGATGGCGGCGTGCTTTCTCTGACCACAACGGGCTGTTGACCCATAGAGTTGGTAGCGGCGGAAATCGCGACGATCAGCGTTAGCGATAAATGCATTCGCGCATTCTTTGTCACCTGAGGCCCTCCTTAACCAGAGTGATATCGAAAAGTATTTACTGAAACTGAAATGAAGTTCGTAAAACGGGCGCAGTACTGCTGGCAGTTTATCCTAATTATAAGGATCGGAATATTTCTACTTGATCCAGTAGCCTTTACCCTTCACTCATTTGCCGCTACGCTGAGCGCGATATGGTGTTTCAGCAACAGCCGCCAACTCTCGGCAATCAATACCTGGACGATCCCGCATTGCAATCCTATCTCAAGCGCGTGCTGCCGCCGGATGTGTTGCGCGAGGTTGAGCCGGAGCTGATTGAAATGGGAAGGCTGGCGGGCGGTGAGCTGTATCAGATGCAACTCGCCGACAGGCTTAACGAGCCGAGGCTCACGCAGTGGGACCCATGGGGTAATCGAATCGACCACATTGAAGTTACGCCTTTGTGGCGCACAGCCGAGAAGATTGCTGCTGAGCATGGTCTGGTGGCCGCCGCTTATGAGCAGAAGCACGGCCGCTTCTCACGCGTGCACCAGTGCGCACTCGCTTATCTCTTCACTCCTTCCACGGATATTTATAGTTGTCCGCTCGCAATGACCGACGGCGCGGCGCGCACGCTGCTCAGCTCCGGCAATCAGTCGCTCATCGAGCGGGCGGTGCCGCACTTGACGACTCGCGATCCAAATCAGTTCTGGACCAGCGGCCAATGGATGACTGAACTGACCGGCGGCTCGGATGTCGGACTCTCAGAGACGATCGCACGTCCGGAGAACGATGCACAGATTACGCAGAGCGATAGACAGACAAGGGCTGAGACGTGGGCTTCGGAAGACGTTACTCGAAACTGGTTGTTGTTTGGCAGGAAGTGGTTTACATCCGCGGCGACATCGCAAATCGCTCTGACTCTGGCGCGTCCGGAAGGCAGTCCACCGGGTGGCCGCGGGCTCGCGCTTTTCTATCTCGAGATGCGTGACGCGCACGGGCAGCTGCGGAACATTCGCATTGAGCGCCTAAAGGATAAACTCGGCACACGCAAGGTGCCCACGGCGGAACTGACTCTGGATGGAGCGCCGGCTCAGCTCGTCCTGGGGACGACTGACGGAGTGAAGAACATTACGCCACTGCTGAACATCACGCGCCTGTGGAACGGGATCAGCGCCGCTGCGTTAATGCGGCGCAGCGTGGCGCTGGCGGTTGACTATGCGCGGAAGCGAACGGCGTTTGGCGCACCGCTGGCGGAAAAACCTCTGCACAGGGACACGCTTGAGGGAATGCAGGCAGAAAGCGAAGCAGCGTTCCAATTCGCGTTCTTTGTCGCAGAGCTCACCGGCCGGGCCGAGACCAACGAAATCAGTGAAGACGAAAGCATGTTGTTGCGCTTGCTGACGCCTTTGATGAAGCTGACTACAGCCAGACAAGCAGTAGCAGTGACCAGCGAAGCACTTGAGGCGTTTGGTGGCGCTGGATACATCGAGGACACGGGGTTGCCGGTGCTGTTGCGCGATGCGCAGGTGCTGCCGATCTGGGAAGGAACGACGAACGTGCTGGCACTCGATGCGTTACGAGCGTTAGGACCGGACGATCGTGCGTTGCAGGTTTTAAAGGACGAGGCAGGTCGCTCGATTGCTAATGTTGACGGAGAGCTGGCGAGCGTGGTCCGAAACGCGTTAGCTCATGCGGAGAGCTGGTTGATCGCCGCAAGGAAAAGTGGTGAGTTGGAAGCGGGAGCGCGCCGCTTTGCGTTGACTTTGGGACGAACTATGGAGCTGGCCCTGTTGTGCAAGCAAGGATCTCGCGCAGCCAAGGGGTTTGCGAGGGAGGGAGTGGATCGAATTTGGTCTTAACTAACAAAGTGACAATTTATTGTTTTCTTGGGCAGGCCCTTTTTCGAGTAAACTAATCGATCCACGAAATCACACGAAATCTTTGTCTGTTTATTCGTGTGATTTCGTGGATCATCTCTTGGGTTTACCATACCAATCATGTTATGTCTCAGAAACTAGAGTCCCGAGATTCCTCCAGCCAGCGGGGTAAACTGCGCATTGGCAATGACTGGAATGCGATCACGATCATTGCCCTATCGCAATCTAATCCGCTGAAGGCCATCGCCGAGTTGGTCGAGAATTCCATTGATGCCCAGGCAACTAATGTCACCATTATTCGCGGTCGCAGCGAAGGCCGCCACTACCTGGAGGTGCGCGATAACGGCAACGGCATTCCCCGGAATGCGGATGGCCGGCCGGACTTTCGTTACGTTGCCACGCATATTTGCGACTCCGTGAAGCGGCGGCTCAAAGTCGAAGGCGCCGCCAGTCTCCAGGGTGAGTTCGGCATCGGCCTGCTTTCCTTTTGGACCCTCGGTGAAGAACTGATCCTTACATCAACCGGGGCAGACGATCGCGCCTGGCAAATGGTCATGCGAAAAGGTGACCCGAGCTACGCGGTCAAAGCCAAGCGCGCGCTATTTGTTGAACCGGGAACGCAATTGCGAGTAGCGCGGTTGCTCGAGGGAATTCGATCGCTCTCGGGAGAGAAAATCCAGTGGTACCTCGCGGCGGAGTTGCGCGACCGTATCCGCCACACAGGCGTGCACATCACGGTGATCGACAAGATCGCACGCAAGCAGTATGCAGTCGAGCCCCGGCAGTACGAAGGGCGTCTGCTGCATCAATTACCGGCCATTCGCGCCACGCTCGGGGATGTTTATGTTGAGCTTTACATGAACGAGCCGGCGGAAACAAATCGAGTCGCGCTGTTTCGTCACGGCACGCGGGTGTTCGAGGACATCTCCGCGGCGGACGAACTGGCAAAGCCGCCATGGACCACCCGCTATCTTCAAGGCCACATCGATGCGCCGTTTATCAATCTAACGCCTGGCACACGCAGCGGCATCATCCACGATGAAGCATATGCCGCGCTTTTGGATGCGCTCGTTCCGTTGGAGGAGAAGTTAATTGAGATGTTCGAAGCGCAGCGTCGAGCTGAAGAAGAGCAAGCCAGCCGTGAACTGCTGCAGACAATCCAGCGAGCATTTCGCGAGGCACTCCTGGCGCTGCCGGCCGAAGAGTACGATTGGTTCGATATTCGTTCTCGTGCCCAACGCGCTTCGGGAGGCAGCGGTCGCGAGTTCGGGTCAGAAGAGGAACTGACGGCTGGCGTTACGGAACCTGAGCCGGGCAATGTAAAGCAGCGGCAGTTTTTCGAGTTTGCAGGTCCGCTTTTCAGCGTCGCAGTCTCGCCGGCTTCGAGCGTCGTGCGGGTGGGCGACGAGCGGTCACTACGCGCGCTACCGTACGATAGATCCCGGCGCCGAGTTGAAACCAATCTGACATTCACGTGGGAAGTAGTTGAAGGCAATGGCGCCCTGAATCATCGTCACAACCAGGCAGTGAGCTTCCTTGCTCCGGCCGAGCCCGGCCTGGCGCGCGTGAGGGTCACGGTACGGCAGGGTGACATCGAGCGCTCAGGCGAGGCCCTCATAACGGTGACGCACGAACTACTGCCACAGGTGGGAACGACAACCGTCGAAGCCGCGGGTTTGCCGGGTTACACTTTCGAAAGCGCGCCGGGCGATTCGTGGCGATCCAGATTCGATTCGACGCGAAACATTATTGTCGTAAACAACGGTCATCGCGATTTCGTGTACGCCGCGCGCAACAAGTCTCTCAAGCTTCGTTACCTGGTCCGGCTCTATTCCAAGGAGCTTGTCCTTCGGAATTTCATTGGGTTGCCACCAGATCAACTCCTGGAACGCATGGTCGAGCTATCCTTAAGAACCGAAGAGAATCTCTGACTTTCGTGTGATATGGTCTACTTGCAAGATCGCGCGGGGGTATTGGAAGTGCACGAGTTGCTGAAAGAGGTGCTCGCTGGCGATGAATGACACCCCAAGAGCGATAGCAGAGATCGTGCGCGCCCGGTTGTTGGCTCGATCCGGGGCCGAGCGAGTGCTGATGGGGAGCCGCATGTTTGATGCCGCACGCGCTTTGGTGCTGGCCTCGTTCCCGAGCGGGCTTTCGGAAATAGAAATCAAGGGCCGTTTATGCGAGCGACTTTATGGCGACGAGGTGGACGTCGAGGCCTTCATCGCACACCTTCGGTCTGCCCACCTTCAGCAACACGATTCTTTCTGACGTTTCGGGTCATGCTTTGCCTCACACCCCTCTTTTGGTCCAGTCCAAAAGAGTTTCCCCCAAAGCCCTAATTAACTCACGATATGCCAGATTCGCTTCGCTCGCAGGGGGAATAAGCTGTTGCGGATAATCTGTGCGCGTTATTCCTGCCGCTCGACGAAGGCACAGCATTAAGTCGTTGTTGGTCTTTGCCGTGTCCCTGACATCATGTTCCGCATTAGCTCCGCATTTCGTCTGGCAACTTCCTGAAAAGCAGAATTAATGGCGAGCTTGATCGCTTGCTCGAGAGACTCACGTTCTGCTTTCGCAATTTCAAGTTCGATTTGAACAGCAGAAATGCGAAATCGTGAATCAACCGTGAGCGTAACACCATTTTCCGAAACCAAGAGAGGTGCGAAACTTTCAGTTCGGAAAAAGTCGAGTACCTCGTCACCAGCCCGCATGGCAAAATCTTTCTGAAGTTGATTTGTATCCACATCTCCTCACTTTCAATATTCGGCAACGATCCTCATTGCCCGCAAACCAATCGCAACTGGACATGAAGTTCTGGCGCAGCACCGCCGCATCCTGCGATCTCGCTAAAGAAGATCCAATCGCCTCGGAGTTTCGGTTGTGATGCGATCAGTTGTTCAAGCCCGGCAGGACTGAAGCTCACATCCGGAATTCCTGCATGCTGGACTCTCCAGGCGGGAACCGAAGGTGCAAACCAGGAAATAATTGCTTCGACTGCGAGATGCTGTGAAACCATGTTCGCGAACGACATCCGCGCAGCCCATCTCGCGGCGCCATTAATCGTCATGCATTCTGCTACAAGAATGAACGGCCAGAGTTCGTGGTCCTTGAATCCGTGCACACCAATGCTCCGTGTGGTAGTCAAGGGTCGATAATTCAAAGTATACGTTGCCGCAAGTTGGAAATCGGCGCGACGGTCCGGCAGCGGCACTTGCACCGAGCCGACCAAATCAGATAACGGTATCACGTTAATCGGTGTGGAAGAGTCTGGTGGAACAACACGCACGGCCATTACCGTGCCGGGAGGATTATCGAAAGCGTTCCATTCAACGGTTACCTCTTCTCCGGCGCAGCCTTCGGTTGGAATTACTCGAAAGCTTTGAATTTCAGGTTCGACCACCTCAAGACCTCGCTGTCGAGTGAATGGCGTACTGAAAGTAGTGAGACGACCGTTATGGGTGAATTTAGAGAGTGTCTTGCGCCACCGATACAATGGGCCGCCGGGACCAATCCAGTCCCACATCCGCTCAACCTCTTTCATTCTTAGATCGTTGCGCTGGCCCCAATGGACGGTTCCATGTCGCACGACGGAATCACGTTCGGCGGCAGCTAGATATGGTCCAGTGCCATGTGCCTCACCTACGCCGGCAATTTCTAGAGAACAAGCGCGACTCCATTTCTGCATTCCAATCAACGCCTGTGTCTGCCCCATAAAACGCAAGGATATGTAGCCGGGAAAGCCCATTCGCTTACCTGCGAGAGCTGGATCGTCGACGGAAAGCCAGCCATTTGCCATCTCACTTGTGTGCTGAAGGATTCCGTCAACGTAATCGATCAAATTATTGCCGCCTGTCGGGGTCGAAACATCAATGAAAACCTCAAGCGAATCTCCCCAGGAAGTGCAGTTCACGTCGAGATAATTGTGGATGTCCATGATCGCATAGCTGATCGCGCTCCAATCCCGCTTGCCCTGATCGAAGCCCATGCCAATGTCGGCACAGAACCGGAAGATTTCCATGTGATCATTCGTGGCGGCCCAGTTGGCGATTACAGCCAATGTGTTGAAAAGCGGGCCAGGCGCTAAGATCGCCAGCAACTCATTGAGGAGAAGTACCATCGCCTCTGCTGCAGCGGCGGCTAAGAGAGCCGCTTCCCTTAGTTTCTCGTACACGATTGTAAGTGGCGGTGGAGTTAATGGATTGAGAATTAGCAACGTCAGTCCCGCAGCGGTCTTCAGCGCATCATCACGAGCAGTTTCGTACTCGTCGATCAGCTGTATCACACCATCACGAACGGGCGTATCAGATGCGCAGATCTTGTTGAAGAGGGCGCCGGCAGTTTTATCAAGAAAACCAGAGGATGGATCGGATAGCGGGAAAGAATGGCCAGCGTTTCCATTTTGGCTGCGTTCTTTGCGCCCGAGAGGATCAGAACCAGCCGCTGATAATGGCAGCAGATTGCGGACTGTTACCCAAGCACTGTTCTCTTTGTTGTCTCGTTGAGTGTTGGGATTTACGACCACCTGCACGAACCGGTTATTGAACATAGGGTCCCATGGGTTTCCAACCCACTTCTTCACATCGCTCCAGGTGGTCTTATCACCACGCACTTCATGAAGCGAATACTGACGCACTACACGTAACACCACTGAATAGATGATGCCCATACGGCCGACACTGACAAGCACCGAGTTGAAAACGTCCGGGTCGCGGTTGATCGTTATATGCGGGTAGAGTGCTTCTAGTTTCGCATCATCTACCATGGGAAGGCCCGGTTTTAGCTCGCGTTCGAGCCAGTACTCTCTGGCTTCCGGACCAATGAGATGAATTGCTTGTACAGCGTCGGCGACGACGGGTAGTTTCACGTCCCCGCCATGAGTGCCGGTTGAAAACGCGCCGACAATTGTCTGGCCTCCCGCGCCGCCCAGGGTCTGCATCGCCCATGGCCCTTTATATGGCGCCAGCAGATTGGCCAGACTTCTCGGTTCATTGTCGTCACCTTCGTCGAGCCGGTGGTACAGCTCATAAATGCGGGTGCCCGCCTCGACGTGATAGAGGTAGAACTTCGAGTGATCTACAGGCGCCGAGTCGACAAATGTCGTGACTCCCTGACCGCGAAAGAACTCCAGCGCGTGCGAATTCAGGCATTCGGGCACAACCTCATAGAGCGTGCGGTTCAACCGCGGCAGCGCGAGATCATTATCATCACCTTTCGGATCCTGCGTTTCGACGATGAACTCATCAGTAAGGGCTGCCTGAGATAGAGCCCAATGACTTCCTGAGGCGCGAACCTCTGGCTTAGTCGAGATCGCTTCGGCGGCAGTGATTATCTCGATGATTTCCTGCCTCGACTTTGGATAATAGTGGCGCAGAGGGAAAGGTACGATTGGATGGGCTGGATCGTCGTGATGCCGAGTCCAGGGTTCGAAATCTATGGTCGCCATGACAAACATCCTGCACGCGCAGATTTAAAGAAATTTCGCTTAGTATAGGATCAGACATCGTACAACAAAACTAATCTGCGGTATGGGTGTCGATTTCTCCGCATGTCAAAAGCGTTCGATTTAACAAAACGCGGGAATCCAGTTACCGTAATCAATAAGGAGAAGAAACATGCCAAGACTAATCGTTTTCAATTCGATAACGTTGGATGGTTACTTTACAGACAGGAAAGGCGACATTAGCTGGGCGCACAAGAATGATCCGGAATGGAACGCGTTTGTCACCGATAATGCGAGTGGCGGAGGCCGGCTGTTGTTCGGCAGGGTTACTTACGAACTGATGGCGAGTTTCTGGCCCACGCCTGAAGCAATGAAGCAGATGCCCGTTGTGGCCGAACGCATGAACAACCTGCCGAAGGTCGTGTTTTCGAGAACGATGGATAAGGCCTCGTGGAATAATACGAAGGTGGTGAACGGCAACATCGGTGCTGAAGTCCGAAGGATGAAGGAAGAGCCCGGAGAAGACATGGTGATTATGGGAAGCGGCACCATTGTGTCGCAATTGACGCCGGAACGTTTGATTGATGAGTACCAACTCGTGGTCAATCCAATCATTCTTGGCGAGGGCAGAACTATGTTCGAGGGCGTTAAAGTGAAGTTGTCCCTCAAGCAGACAAAGACGAGAACCTTCGATAACGGAAGCGTCCTACTCTGCTACGAGCCGGCGTGATGAGTTGCTACGGGCTTGTGCCTTGGATTCCCCGCGCTCGTCGCTAGCGCAGTTACTTTCTTTGGACAAGGTCGATGGAATTCGCCTCCAAGCGTTGTGAGTCATAGAGTGGGTCACTCCATCATGAGTGGTAGTGGATCTTGAGCGGGGGCGCGCGCTGCGGGTTGAGTGTCACCATAGTTGAGATTGCGCTTGCCCCATTCCTTACCTGCAAATTCTTTCTGCTTGAATGCTTGCTCCCAAAGGTTGTGCCTGTTACAAGCCGATTCCAGCGATAATCGCTAGGCCATTGTTCACCAGTGCGTCGCGCGAACCGGTTGTGCATCCTTTGGAGTAAAGCCTAAGGTCACCCGGCAAGCGAAAAGGGCGAGGCCTCCCACAGCCTCGCCCTTCTGTCCTACCAGTTCGTCCGTCGCACTCAGTGGCAATCCGAATTGGAGTGCGTATGAGTGCTGCTGAAGCGGTTCTGATATTCGTCCGATGTTATAAAGGCACA
>Ga0137404_10002377_pt1 | contig 12431 bp, 11 predicted proteins | sample CZOMad2_1_16fung_FD_108285 | JGI IMG/M metagenome (GOLD analysis project Ga0137404, IMG submission 108285) | Vadose zone soil fungal communities from Angelo Coast Range Reserve, California, USA - CZOMad2_1_16fungal (Illumina Assembly) | ecosystem: Environmental > Terrestrial > Soil > Vadose...
TCGAGAACGGCACCAGCCGGCGGTGGGCGACGTAGGCGATGGCCAGGGCGACGGCGAGCGCGATGATGGCGGCCGCGCCGCCGTAGACGAAGGTGTGCCAGGCGGCCGTCTGCGTCGCGCGCTGGTCGAAGAGCACGAACGACACGTTGCGCAGCGTGAGGTTGTCGAGCGAGAACCCGCGCCCCCACGCCTTGGCGAAGGCGGCCTGCAGCACGACCATCATCGGCAGGAAGAACGACAGCGAGGTCACGAACAGGCACCAGGCCAGCAGCGGCCAGCGCCAGCGGCCGAGCCGGATCAGCCGGCGCTCGCCGCCCTTGCCGGTGAGCGCCACGTAGCCGCGGCGCGCGATGATGCGGCGCTGGAGCCAGAAGAGCGCCACCGTGATGGCCAGCAGCGGCATCGCGTAGGCCGCGGCCACCTCGACCTTCGGCGGGAACTCGAAGAACTGCCAGAGCATCGTCGTCATCACCTGGAAGCGGCCGGGCAGCGCAATGAGGGCGGGCACGCCGAAGAGCGCGATGGCCTCCAGGAAAGCGACGATGAAGGCGGCCATGACCGCGGGCAGCGTGAGCGGCAGCGTGATGCGCAGCGTCCGGCGCACGACGCCGGCGCCGAGGGTGGTGGCCGCGTCGTCCATCTCGGAGGAGATCAGGTCGAGCGCTCCGCGCGTGAAGACGAAGACGTAGGGATACGAGTACGTCGCGATGACGAGCACCAGCCCCGCCATGCTGTAGATGTTGAACGGCCCGGCAGCGGCGCCCGTCACTTCCTTCCACGCGCGGTTGAGCCAGCCGGCGTTCGGCCCGGCGAGCAGGATCCACGCGACGGCGCCGAGGTAGTTGGGGACGATGAAGGTGCCGAGGATGGCCGCCCACACGAGGCCCTTGCCCGGCATGTCGGTCCGCGACACCGCCCACGCCATCGGCACGCCGAAGAGCACGCACAGCACGCCGACGGCGAGGCCCACCACGAGCGAATTGACGAGCGCCTCGATGTAGCGCCAGCGCCCGAACGCGCTCAGGTAGTTCGCCAGCGTGAGGGCGCCGCTGTCCGGATCCTGGAACGAGACCCAGAACAGCCGCGCGAGCGGATTGACCACCAGCACGAGCAGCAGGGCAACGAACAACAGCCAGACGAGACGCGAGCGGTCCACGCCCTCAGATCCCGAAGGTGTCCCGGAACAGCTCCTTGACCTCGGGGATGCCCTTGTCGATCTCCTCGTACGACGGGCGCACCGTCTTCACGTCGGCGATCGACCGGCCGCCGGGCAGCGGCTTGACGTGGGCGTTCACGGGATCCTGGCGGAACTTCACCATGATCTCGTTGGCGTCCCGGGACAGCAGATATTCCATGAACAGCCTGGCCGTGTTCGGCGCCGGCGCGTTCTTGAGGATGCTGGACGGCGAGATCATGAGGATCGCGCCGTCCTCGGGATAGCCGACGGCGACCGGGTTGCCCTTGTCCTTGCTCTGCAGCGTGGTGGCGAGGGGGCCGGCGCCGACCCAGGACTCCTTGGCGTTGAGCATGGTCACGGTGTCGTTGATCGAGCGGCCGATGCGCGGCTTGTTCAGTTCGAGCTTCTTGAAGTAGTCCCAGCCGTACATCTTCTTCATCTGGACGACCCAGGTGCCGACGTAGCCGCTGAAGCTCGGATGGCCGATCGAGACCTTGCCCTTCCACTTCGGATCGAGCAGGTCCGTCCACTTCTTCGGGGCGTCCTTGTCGGGCACCAGGCTCGAGTTGTAGTTGATCAGCACGAGGCCGGCGGCGGTGGCGACGAACTGGTCGTCGGGATCGTTGTACGGCTTGAAGGCGCCGATCTGCTCGCCCAGGTTCTTGGGACGGTACGCCTGCAGCCATCCGTCCTTCTTCATCTTGCCGTGGTGGCTGGTGTCGGTCGACGAGATCACCGAGGCGATGGCGAGCCCGCCCTTCATGTCCTGCGAGACGCGCTGGTACGCGACCTGGGCGGTGGTGCGCACATAGTTGCACTTCACGCCGGCGTACTTCTTCTCGAATCCGTTGCAGACGGCGGCCGCGGTCTCCGAGTCGTAGTGGGCCGTGTACCAGGTGAAGTCCTTCTCCTTCTTGGCCGCCTCGTGCAGCTGGGCCTCGCCCTCGAACGCGGCGGCGGCGCCGGTCCAGACGAGTAAGGCCACCAGCGTGATGGTCACGATGGTCACGATCCGGGACTTCACGATGAGTCGAGCCATGATCGGCGCACCTCCGGGCTCAGGAGTATAGCGTGCCGTCCTGCAGGCAGGCGGATCCGGGGCGGAGGGTCGTCGCGCGTCCTGTCGCCGCTGTACTTCGGACGCGCGCGAAGGAACAGGAAGCGGCAGAAACTGCTCCAGCCGACCATCCGCCCCCGAGCGTGTACCCTCCAAACCGCGTGCCATCCACGCGGCGGACCCGGCGGTAGCCCTCAGGCCGGCGGGTCGTGCCGGCTGGCCCGCTCGCGGAAGGCGACCCACATGTCGTGACAGTCGGCGTGGAAGAGCAGCCGGATGCCGTCGACCGAAAAGACCTCGACCGCCTCCGTGCTCGTGTCCAGGGGATCGCCGCAGGTGATGCAGGGGTCGCGCGTCGGCCGGACGACGCGCATCGACCAGATCTGCACGTCCGGCATGTGCCCTTCGCGCAGCCGGGCGGTCGTCCGACCCATCCGGGCTGCGCGCGCGCGCCAATCGTCGTCGGCCATACGCCTATAGGCTACCAGACGGGCGGCTCCGTCCCGGATCGGTCGCCAGGACCTCCTGCAGCTGGCGCGGGTCCAGCGGCTTGACGAGATGGGCGTCGAAACCGGCGGCCCGCGCCCGTTCGAGGTCGTCGGGTTGACCGTAGCCCGTCACCGCGACGAGCCGCGCCCGGGGCACGTCCGCGCGGATGCGTCGGGCGACCTCGTAGCCGTCGATGCCCGGCAGGCCGATGTCGATCAGCGCGACGTCGGGCGCCAGCCGCCGCGCCTCCTCGACGCCGGTGTCGCCATCGCGCGCCTCGTGGACCTCGTGACCGAACAGGTGGAGCAGGTTGCGCAGCGTCTCGCGCGCGTCGTCGTTGTCCTCCACGACGAGGACACGGCGCGCGGGGCCCGCGATGGGCGCGCTCGCGGCGTCCGCCGGCGTCGGCGCCACCGCGAGGACCGGCAGGCGCACGGTGAACGTGCTGCCGCGGCCGGGTCCCTCGCTCCCCGCCTCCACCGTGCCGCCGTGCAGCTGGACGAGGTGGCGCACGAGCGTGAGGCCGATGCCGAGCCCGCCGCCGCTGCGCTCGAGCGAGCGGTCGCCCTGCACGAACAGGTCGAAGACGCGAGGCAGGAGCTCGGACCGGATGCCGGCGCCGCTGTCGCGCACGCGGACCACCGCACCCTCCCTCTCGCGTCCCACGCTCACCGCGATCTCGCCGCCGGGCTGCGTGTACTTCACCGCGTTGGCCATGAGGTTCGTCAGGATCTGTTCGAGACGCGTCGGGTCGGCGGACACCCACACCGGCGTCGAGTCGACCGCGATCACGTGGCGGCCGCCGCCGTGCAACGCCGCGATACGGCGCGCGGTCTCGGCCAGCTCGACCGGCTGCAGGCGAAGGACGACCTTGCCGGCCACCACGCGCGAGACGTCGAGCAGGTCGTCGACGAGCCGCGTCAGGTGCTGCACCTGGCGCGCGATGATGTCGCGGGCGCGCGTCGTGTCGCCGCCGCGGGACTCGGTCATCACCAGCAGGTGCGTGGCGTTGCTGATGGCGCCCAGCGGGTTGCGCAGCTCGTGGCCGAGCATCGCGAGGAACTCGTCCTTGGCCCGGTTCGCGGCCTCCGCCTCGGCGCGCGCCGCCTCCTGACGGCCAAAGAGGCGCGCGTTCTGGATGGCCACCGCGGCCTGCTCGGCGAGGCGCACGCAGATCGTCTCGTCCTCGTCGGTGAAGGAACGCGGCGTGCGATTGCTGGTGTAGAGCAGGCCCGCCACCTCGGCGGCGACGAGGACCGGCACCACCATGAGGGCCACCGTGCCGGTGTCATCGATGACCGCGCGCATGTCGGGCGGCACGCCCGCCTCCGCGCGGTAGTCGTCCGTGCGCAGCGGCCGGCCCGTGACCATGACCGCGCCGCCGAGCCCCTGGCCGGGCGTGATCCGCAGCGCCTCGTACCCGCGCCACCACGGGCCCACCCGCTGGCGCGGCAGCATGGCGCCCGACGGGGGATCGCGCAGGAAGACCGCGGCGCTGTCGCTGTTGGTGAGGGCCTGCGCCCCCTCGACGATGCGGCGCAGCACCGTGTCGAGATCGAGCGACGAGGTGATGGACCGGGCGATCTCGCCGAGGAAGGCGACGCGCGCGTCCGCGCGCTTCTCTTCGGTCACGTCCACGCAGACGCCCACGAGGCGCTCGGGACGGCCGTCGCCGTCGTAGAAGGCGACCGCGCGCCCCTCGATCCAGCGCACGCCGCCGTCGGGACGGACGACGCGGTACTCCGTGCGGTCCTCGCCGCGCTCGAGGGCGGCGCGCACCGAGGTGCGGACGCGCTCGCGATCCTCGGGATCGACGGCGGCCTCGAACGCCTCGAGCGTCCCGCGGAACGTCCCGAGCGGCAGGCCGTGGATCGCCTCGAGCGATGGCGACCACGTGATGCGGCCGGTGGTGAGCGTCCATTCCCACGTGCCGAGGCCGCCGGCCTCGAGGGCCAGCCGCAGACGCTCGTCGCGCTCGCGCAGCACGCGCTCGACGCCCTTCGCCTCCCAGACGAGCGCCGCGATCGGCAGGGAGGTGACGGCCATCGTTCCCAGGAAGACCTGGAGCAGGAGCAGCGCCACGTTGGGGGAGGCGACGACGAAGGCGCCGAGGCCCTGGCTGGTGCCGACGACGGAGACGGCCGCGAGCAGGACGAGGAGCGCCGACGTGAGGCGCGGTCCGAAGCGGAACGCGGACCAGAGAAGCGGCGGCAGACAGAAGTACGTCAGCGGGTAGTGCGCCAGGCCCGGCACGAAGTCGCGGAAGACGAGGTGCGCGATGACGGTGGTGGCGCACACGAGCAGCAGGGCCTCGAACGGCCGGTCGCGGGCGCCGACGCCCGGCAGTCGCCGGCGGAACGCGAGCACCAGGAACGGCGCGACGACGATGTCGCCGGCGGCGTCACCGAGCCACCACGTCAGCCAGATCGGACCGAAGTCCGCCCAGCGCGCGTTGCCGGTGAGCGCCAGCGTCGTGACACCGAGGGTCGCGCTCACCGTCGTGCTGACGAGTCCGGCCAGCGCCACGAACTTGAAGATGTCCTGCGCGCGCTCGAAGGCGGCGACGCCGCCGGCGAAGCGCTCGACGAGGAACGCGCCGACGAGCGCCTCGAGCGTGTTGCCGGCGGCGATGCCGAGCGACGAGAGCACCGACCCGGCCGTGGTGAGGTTGACGGCGAAGGCGCCGGCGAAGATCGCCGGCCAGATGCCGCGACCGAGCAGCAGCACGGCAGCCAGCGCGATGCCCGTCGGCGGCCAGACGGGCGTCGCGTTCGCGTGCACGATGGCGTAGGCGAGGCCCAGCTTGCCGGCGAGGAAGTAGACGACGCCGACCCCGAGCGTGACGCCGAGCCGAGCCGCGCGCGCCTGCATCCCGACCCGAGTTTACGCTCCGGGGCCGCGCTCCATCGAGTGGGGCTGCCAGCGGGCGAGGCCGCTCTTGTCCAGGACCGCCGGGTTGACGCAGCTCATCGGCCAGCGCCCGCTCAGCACGAGCGCGATCTCCTGGCCGACGCGGCGCAGCCGCACGGGATCGAAGCGCGCGGAGGCGGAAGCGACGTGCGGCGTCAGGATCACGTTGTCCATCTTCAGCAGCGGGTTCGAGGGCGTGACCGGCTCTTCTTCCAGCACGTCGAGCCCGGCCCCGGCGATCCAGCCCTCCTGGAGCGCCTTGACCAGCGCCGGCTCGTCCACCGTCGGGCCGCGGCCGGTGTTGACGAAGAGGGCGGTGCGCTTCATCGCGCGGAAGTGCTCCTCGCGCAGCATGTGCTGCGCGCTCGGCGTGGACGGCGCGTGCATCGACACGATGTCGGCCTGCGCGAGCAGCTCGGGCAGGCTGACCGGCTCCACGCCGTAGCGGCTCATGGTCAGCTCCTCGACGAACGGATCGTAGGCGATCACGCGCAGGCCGAACGGCTTCGCCCGCGTGGCGACGCCGCGCGCCACGTGGCCGAAGGCGACGAGGCCGAGCGTCTGGCCCATGAGCCGCGGAAACCGGTAGAGCAGCGGCCGGCCCTCGCGCCAGCGACCCTCGCGCACCATCCGGTCCATCGTGGTCAGCCGGCGGAAGGTCGCGAGGAGCAGCGTCATCGCGTGGTCGGCGACCTCCTCGATGAACGTGTCGGGAACGTTGGTGACGGGGACGCCGCGCGCGGTGGCGGCCGCGACGTCCACCGAGTCCACGCCGACCGAGCCGAGGGAGATCACGCGGCAGCGCTCGAGCCCGTCGATGATCTTCTTCGTGATCCGGCGGCCCTTGGCGTACAGCGCGTCGGCCTCGCGCGCGGCCGCCACGAAGTCCTCCTCGCTCTTGGCATCGACCTCCACGATCTCGGCGCCGAGCGGGCGCAGCGCCTCCAGCTCGAGCGCGTAGTCGGTCTTGGCGCCATACGTCGGTCCGGTCGGGGTCACCACCTTGAATTTCGCCACGGGGCCCTCCCAGCGGTGGATTCGAAAACATTGCACAGCATGCCCGAAACGTATCCTTTCGTCGAGCGGCACCCTCCTTGCAAAGTCACCGCGCATCCGTTCGCGAGGAGGAACCAGGGGGCATGGCCATGAATCCGTTCGAGGAGCGAGGCATTCCGCTCGAGCGCCAGATCCGCACGTGGAGCCAGGTGGCGCTGCCGCCGTACCGCAAGCAGGACGTTGACGCCTTTACACGCTGCCGCATCATGCTGATGAACGGCATCGAGAACGAGGCGTCCGTGTTCTCCCACGCCTTCGCGCGCGTGTCGGACGATCCCGAGCTCAAGGCCGGGCTCGCGGCGCTCCGGCGCGTCGAGCACCAGCAGCAGACCACCATCAACTGTCTGAATCCGGCCGACCAGAGTGTGCTGGAGACCACCATCGCCTTCGAGCAGGTGGCCATCGAGCTCACGGCCTACCTGGCGCGCACGGAGCCGGACCCGTACGTCAAGCAGGCGTTCGACTTCGGGCTCCTCGAGGACTTCGATCACCTCTATCGCTATTCGCAGCTCCTCGACCTCATGCACGGCAAGGACCCCAACGAGGTCCTCCAGGGGCGTACGGACGTGCTGCCGGCGCGGCCGACGCAGGACCACCACAACGATCCCTTCTTGAGATTGCTCAACCACTACGAGAAGACCCGCGCGCGTCCGCGCTCGAAGGTCAACGTGCTGACGCTCATGGCCGGCGAGCAGCAGACGCTGAACTTCTACAAGACGGCCGGCAATGCGTACGGCTCGCCCGAGGCCCGTCAGCTCTACGCGGAGATCTCCGCGGTGGAGGAGGAGCACGTCACGCAGTACGAGTCGCTGATGGATCCGACGGAGACGTGGCTCGAGCGCTGGACGCTGCACGAGTTCACCGAGTGCGCGAACTATTACACGTGCATGGAGACGGAGGTCGATCCACGGATCAGGAAGATCTGGGAGATCTTCCTGTCGTGCGAGCTGGAGCACCTGCGCATCGCGGGCGATGCGCTGCAGCGGCGGCAGGGCAAGGACCCGCAAGAGGTCTGCGGCCGCGAGCTGCCGACACCGGCCACCTTCGAGTCGAACCGCGAGTACGTGACCCGCGTGATCCAGGAGCAGTCGGACCTGCGCCTGGTGGCCGGTGGCAAGTGGGCGCGCGTGGCCGAGCTGCCGGACGACTGGCCGAGCCTCGTGTACCAGCGCGCGGTGAACGCGGACGGATCGCCATCGGAGTCCATCGTGCGCCTGCGCATGGAGGCGGCCGGCGTCGACCTGGTGCGCGCGGCCGATCCGGCGCGGCAGGAAGCGGCGGCCGAGCATCGCGTGACCTCGCTCGATCCGGAGCCGGCGGCGAACACGGCGCCGGCCGAGTACACGGAGCTCACGCCCGTCGAGCGCGAGGCGGCGCCGGGTGACCACGACGACGCGCGGCTCGTGAACCCGGTCGAGGACCCGACGTGGCCGCGCCGGCTGCCGCGCAAGGGAAAGGGCTAGCCATGCGCGTCACGGACCTCATCGCGCAGGATCATCGCCGCGTCCGCGAGATGTTCCTCGAGCTGGAGCGGATGGACGCCGGTGACGGCGAGCGGCTGCTCGACCGCATCGTCGACGAGCTGCACGTGCACGCGCGCGCGGAGGAGGACGTGTTCTATCCGGCCGCGCGCGCGGTCAGCCGGCGGATCGACGACGCGGAGGCCGGCCACGCGTACCTGCGCAACGCCATCGCCGCGTTCCGGGCGCTCGACGTGGAGTGCGCCGATTTCACCCTCGGCGTGCGCCTGATCAAGGGGATCGTGCTGAGCCACGTGCTGGAGGAGGAGTCCGGCATCCTCATGGACGCCCAGCGCATGGGGGGCGACGAGCTCGAGCGCCTGGGCGTCGCCATGCAGGAGCGCAAGGAGGCGCTGACGCGGATCCGGTGCAAGCGCGCCGCTTAGCGGCCTGTCGGAATATCGAGGGGTTTAGAGGAGCGACCCGGCTGGGCCGGGGCGCTCCGAACGTTGGGGGGTTTTAGAGGAGCGACCCGGCTGGGCCGGGGCGCTCCGAACGGTGGGGGGTTTTAGAGGAGCGGCCCGGCTGGGCCGGGGCGCTCCGAACGGTGGGGGGTTTGGGGGGCCATTTCGGGGCCCCCCATGTCAGCGGTCGAGCCAGACGTCCTGCATGCGGCCGTAGTTGTAGAGCGAGTGGTGCGGCACGAGGTTGCGCACGTAGGGCCACTGGGTGAAGTACTCGTTGCGCCAGCCGAGCATCGGCCGCGCGACGTCGGATTCGAGCCGACGCTGGATCTCCCACACGAGCCTCATCCGCTTGTCGCGGTCGAGCTCCTGTGACTGCTGATCGATGAGCTTGTCGGTCTGCTCGCTGCAGTAGTCGGTGTAGTTCCGCGACGTCCCGCACTTGTAGTTTTCGTAGAAATACGCGTCGGGATCGTCGACGGCCGCCGCGGTGAGGTTGGCGCCGATGAGGTAATCGCGCCGCGCCAGGGCGGGGAAGAACGCGCTCGTCTCGATCTGCTTGACCGTCGCCTCCACGCCGACCAGGCGGAGCTGGTCGGCCACGAACGACGCGAGGTCGATGTAGATCGCGAAGGCGCGCGTCGTGAGCTCCACGCGCAGCGGCTTGCCCGGACCGTAGCCGGCGGCGGCCAGCAGCCGCTTCGCCTCGGCCTTGTCCGGCGCCGGGCCGCGATAGCCCGGCAGCGTGCGCACCTCCTTGTCGAGCAGCCCCCAGGCACCGAACGGCCTGGGCATCACCGAGGTGCCGACGCGCGCGCCGCCGTGCCGCACGCCCTGCACGAAGGCCTGGCGGTCCATGGCCAGGCTGATCGCGCGGCGGACGGTGACGTTGTCGAACGGCGGCTTCTTGTGGTTCATGATCACGTTGTCGCTGCCGATCTGGCCCGTCTCCGCGACGACCAGCGACGGCGCGTTGCCCTTGATCGTGTCCGCCATCGTCTTCGTCATCTCGAGCGGCATGGCGACGTCCAGGCGGCCGGCCTGCAAGGCGGCCAGCCGGGTGCCGCGCTCGCCGATGATCGGATAGCGGAGGCCGTCGAGATACGGCCGGCCGGGGACGAAGTAGTCGGGGTTGCGCTCGAGCTCGACCATCTCACCGCGCGAGTACTGCTTGAGCCTGAACGGCCCCGTCCCGACGCAGCGCTGGCGCAGCTCGGGCAGCGGCACGTGCGCCGGATAGACGGGCGAGTAGCCCGAGGCGAGCATGAGCAACAGCGACGGCTGTGGCCGCTTGAGACGGAAGACGACGGTGTAGGGATCGACGGCCTCGATCGCGTCGATGGTCGAGTACCAGTCCTTGCGCGGGTTGAGGCGCAGCCGGCCCGGCGCGTCGGCGGCCTCGCGCACGACGTCGAACGTGTACTTCACGTCCCGGCTGGTGAACGGCTGGCCGTCGTGCCACTTCACGCCACGGCGCAGGAAGAAGACGAGGTTTCGGTAGTTGTCCTGCCACGACCATTTTTCCGCCAGCTCCGGCAGCACCGTGTCCGCGGTCTCGTAGGCCTTGAGCTGGTCGAAGAGGACGAGGTTGGAGTAGCAGGGCATCACGGGCCAGAGCCCGGAGATCGTCGCCACCTCGTGAATGGAGAAGCCCGGCGGATCCTCGCCGAGCATCGCGTTGAGGATTCCGCCGCGCTTCGGCGCCTGGCCGTGCGCGGGGAGCCCGGGCAGGCTGAGCGCGGTGACGGCGGCGATCAGCGCGAGCGGCAGCAGCGAACGGGCTCTCATCCGGCCTCCTTCGGCGCGAGCCCCGGCATTATACTCGGCGCATGGACACACCCCGCGTGCTCGACCTGTTGGAGGCCGGCGACTGGAAGGCGGCGCACGAGATCGTCCAGAAGGAATCCTCGACGCTGGCCGCGTGGCTGCACGGCATCGTGCACACGCTCGAGGGCGACCTCGACAACGCGCGCTACTGGTACGAGAAGGCCCGGCGCGAGTTCCCCGGGTCCGACGCCGTCAAGCAGGAGATCGCCGCCGCGCGCAAGAGCGCATGACATCCGATGTTGGTGCCCTTTCTTGCGGTCGATGTGCCGCTCGAAATGAGCGAGCCGATGAGGAGCTGAGTTGCCTCGGAGGACAATCGTCTATACACTGCCATCGTGCGGTTCGCGTGGGATCCGCGAAAGGCAGACGCGAACCTGCGCGCTCATGGAGTGCGCTTTGCCGAGGCGGTTACGGTGTTCGAAGACGCGTTCGCACTCACACAAGAGGATCCGGCCGCTGGCGATGAGGAGCGGTTCGTTACCCTCGGCTTGAGCGATGAAGCGAACCTGCTCGTGGTCGTCTACGCCTACCGAGAGCCGGACATGATTCGGGTGATTTCGGCATGGAAGGCCGACAAGCGAGAAAGAGAGCGATATGAGGAAGGTCGCCGCTGAGAAGCGTCGGCAAATAGATTTTTCGCGCGCGCGGCGCGGGCCCGTCATCAAGCCGGAGCCGGGCAAGACTAAAATCTCGATTCGGTTGGACAACGCGATACTCGACTATTTTCGGAAGGTCGTCGACGACGCCGGCGGTGGCAACTACCAGACGCTGATCAACAACGCCCTGGCCGAGCACATCCACGGGCGGTCGACCCTCGACGCCGTGCGACAGGTCGTCCGTGAAGAGGTCGCGTCGTACGGAACCGTGCGGCGCTCCAACTCGACGGTGCGGCGAACACGCTCGGCGCGCCGGTGAGCGAACCTCTGCCCCGCTACTTGTAGTCCAGCCCCGCCGCCGCGAACTTCGGGCGGAACTCCGGCCGCGCGAGGTACGCGAGGAACGCGCGCCCGGCGTCCGGCGTGGGGCTCGACGCGAGCATCGAGCCGGCGTAGACGGTGACCTTGTTCAGCTCTGCGGGCAGTGGCCCGACCAGGACCACGCCCTTCACCGGCAGGATCTCGCTGATCTGGTGCACACACAGCTCGGCCTGGCCGTTGAGCAGCGCCTCCGCGGCGTAGCCGCCCTTCCACAGCACCGTCTTCGGCTTCACGGCCTCGGCGATCCCGAGCCGCTCGAGCACCGCGGCGAAGTGGATGCCGCTGGTGGCGCCGATGGCCGGATCGTTGTAGACGATCGAGCGCGCCTCGAGCAGCGCGCGCTTGAAGGCGTCCACCGTGGAGATGTCGGGCTGCGGGGCACCCTGCCGGACGGCGACACCGATCGCCGTCTTCGCGATGTCGGCTCGCGTGCCGGCGACTGTGTGATTCGACTTCGTCAGCGCGTCCATGACCGCGTCGGGCGCGATGAGGACGTCGGCCCTCTCGCCGCCCTCGACCTTGCGCTTCAGGCCGCCGCCCGTGTCGGAGGTGATCGCGACCGTGTGCCCGGTCTCCTTCTGGAATCCCTCGCTCAGCTCGGCCACCATGGCCTTCATGGCACCCGCGCTGAGTACGCGAACCTCGGCGCCGGCGGCGGCGGCCACGCCGAACACGCACGAGGCGAGCAGCGCGACGGTGAACGCGAGCGCGCTCACGCCGGATACATCGAGAAGTCGGTCGCCTTCTCGGTGATGAACTCGAGCAGGGCCGGGGTGCCCTCGCGCGTCTTGGCGATGGCACGCTTGATGGCGGGCACGATGTCGTCGGGCGCGGTCACGCGCTCGGCCCAACCGCCGAACGCCTTGGCCATGTCGGCGTAGTTGCCGCTGATGTCGGTCGAGCGATACTTCTCGGTCGAGATCGGCATGACCTTAAGCTCGATCGCCATCGAGAAATTGTTCGACAGGATCGACAGGATCGGCAACCGCTCACGCACCGCGGTCTCGAAATCCA
>Ga0137404_10002380_pt1 | contig 12426 bp, 10 predicted proteins | sample CZOMad2_1_16fung_FD_108285 | JGI IMG/M metagenome (GOLD analysis project Ga0137404, IMG submission 108285) | Vadose zone soil fungal communities from Angelo Coast Range Reserve, California, USA - CZOMad2_1_16fungal (Illumina Assembly) | ecosystem: Environmental > Terrestrial > Soil > Vadose...
CATGTAGGCGAGCGGGTGGGGGCCGAGAGTCATCTGGACGCCGCCGTAGTCGGCCAGGGTCTCCTCGACCGCGGTCATCTCGGGGAGAGGGGAGGGGGCCGGGTCGGCGAGCTCGTCGAGGAGCGGACCGGCGGGTCTCGCGAGCCGGGCCACCTGCCAGAGGGCGGCGCGGCGGGTGAGGCCGAAGCTCCCGAGCGCTCCCACGTTGGCCAGGGTTTCGAGCTCGGCGCTTTTGAGCGAGCAGCGCCGCACCAGGTCCTCGGGGCTGGTGAACGGCCCTTTGGCGCGCTCGGCCTCGATGGCGAGCCCGGACGTCTGGCGCAGGCTCCGTACGAAGCGCATCCCCAGGCGGAGCGCCCCCTTCGGTTTTCCGGCCGCCACTTCGGCCCCCGGAGGATCATCGCGCTCCTCCCAGCGGCAGCGCCAGCCCGAGGCGTCGACGTCCACCGGGCGGATGTCGACCCCGTGGCGCTGGGCGTCCTTGATCAGGGTCGCCGGGTGGTAGAAGCCCATGGGCCAGGCGTTCAAGAGCCCCTGGAAGAAGGCCGTGGGGTGGTGGGCCTTCAAGTAGGTGCTGGCGTAGGAGATGAGGGCGAAGCTCGCGGCGTGCGATTCGGGGAAGCCGTAGAGGGCGAAGGAGGTGATGGCGAGGAGGATCTCCTCCTGGGCCTTTTCCGCGATCCCCCGTTCGGTCATGCCGTCCTTGAGGCGCGCCTCGATCGCCTTCATCCGCTCCATCGAGCGCTTGTTGCCCATCGCCCGGCGCAGCTCCTCGGCCTGCCCGCCGGTGAAGCCCGCCGCCACCATCGAGATGCGCAGCAGTTGCTCCTGGAAGAGGGGGACTCCCAGGGTGCGCTTCAGCACCGGCTCCAGGCTCGGGTGGGGGTAGACGACCGGCCGGCGGCCGGCCCGGCGCTCGAAGTAGGGGTTCGCCAGGTTGCCGGCGATGGGACCCGGCCGGATGATCGCCACCTGGATCACCAGGTCGTAGAAGTGCTTGGGGTGGTTCCTGGGGAGGGTCGCCATCTGGGCGCGGCTCTCGACCTGGAAGACTCCCACCGTGTCCGCCTCCTGGAGCATCTTGTAGACCGCCGGATCGTCGGGCGGCAGGTGGGCGAGGTCGACGTGCACCCCCTCCTTTACGCGGATGAGCGGCACCATCTCCTCCAGGGCGTTCAACATCCCGAGCCCCAGGAGGTCGACCTTGATGATCCCCAGATCGGCGCAGTCGTCCTTGTCCCACTGGACGACCACCCGGCCGGGCATGGAGGCAGGCTCCAGGGGGACCACCTCGTCGAGCCGGCCGGCGGCGATCACCATTCCCCCCGAGTGCTGCCCCAAATGGCGGGGGAGGTTGTGGATGCGCTCCCAGAGGGCCGAGAAGTGGCGCATCCGCGGCTCCTCAGGGTCAAAACCGGCGGTTTTCAGCTCGGCGGCGAAGGATTTGGGCTCCCGGTGATCACCGCGGGCCAGGTCGTAGGTCCAGCTGCCGAGCTGCTTGGCCAGGCGGTCGACCTGCTCGGGGGAGTAGCCGAAGACCTTCGCCACCTCGCGGGTGGCCGAGCGGTCGCGGTAGGTGATGACGTTGGCGGTCATCGCGGCGCCGCTCGGGCCGTAGCTCCGGTAGACGTGCTGGATCACCCGCTCGCGCTGGTCGCCCGAGGGGAGGTCCAAATCGATGTCCGGCCACTCGCCGCGCTCCTCGGAGAGGAAGCGCTCGAAGAGGAGGTCCATCTTGACCGGGTCGACGGCGGTGATCGAGAGGGCGTAGCAGACGGCGCTGTTGGCGGCCGACCCCCGCCCCTGGGCCAGGATGTTCTCGCGGTGGCAGAACTGGATGATGTCCCAGACGATCAAGAAGTAGCCGGCCAAGTCGAGCTTCTCGATCAGGTCGAGCTCTTTCTGGACCTGCGCCTGGGCCTTGGCGGTGAACGGCCGGAAGCGGGCGCGGGCGCCGTTCCAGGCGATGTGGCGCAGGTAGGAGCTGGCGGTCTCGCCGGAGGGGAGGGGGTACTCGGGGAAGCGGTAGCCCAAATCGGCGAGGGTGAAATCGAGCCGGGAGGCGAGCTCGACCGAGGCGGCGAGGGCCTGGGGGAGGTCGGCGAAGAGCTTCGCCATCTGCGCGGCGTTTTTCAGGTGCCGTTCGCGGTGGGCGGCGAGATGGCTGCCTGCGGCGTCCAGATGGGTGTGGTGGCGGATGCAGGTGAGGACGTCGTGGAGCGGCTTGTCCTCGCTCTTGGCGTAGCGCACGCCGTTGGTCGCGAGGAGGGGGAGGCGCAGGCGCCGGGCGAGGTCGACGAGGGCGCGGTTCCGATGCTCCTCGTCGCGCAGGTGGTGGCGCTGGATTTCGACGTGGACCCGGCCGTCGAAGGTGGCGCGGAGCTTTTCCACGAAAAGGCGGGCGGCCTCGGGGCCTTCGGCGGTCAGCAGGCGGGCGAGCGGCCCCTCGTCGCCGCCGGTCAGGCAGCAGAGCCCCTCGGCGTGCGCCGCGAGGGTCTGCCAGTCGGTCCGCGCCTCCCCCTTGGGCCTGCCTGCTGCCGCCGCGGTGGCCAGTCGGCAGAGGTTCCGGTAGCCGGCGCGGCTGGCGACGAGGAGGGTGAGGCGGTCGGTCGGTTCGTCCTGCGGGGCCGGCAGCACCAGCTCCGCGCCCACCAGGGCCTTGATCCCGGCCTGCTTCGCCGCCTGGTAGAAGCGCGGTGCTCCGTAGACGCCATTGACGTCGACCAGGGCCACCGCCGGCAGCTCGAGGGCCGCCGCCTGCTGGACCAGGTCCTCGGGGAGGGAGGCGCCGTTCAGGAAGGAGAAGGCGGAGGCGGCGTGGAGCTCGACATAGGACGGAGGGGAGGAGCCCTTCCGGGGCGCGTAGGTCCGCCGCTTCAGCTTTTCCTTGCGCGCCCCGGGAGAGGAGGGGAAGGAGGAAGGTTTCGACGGCGGTCCCACATCCTGGAGTATAGCGGAATCAGGGCGTAAGATGGAGGCCGAAAAACGGGCCGCCGCGGCGCGGCGGCCCGTGGGTGGCGCGAAGCTAGTTGCCGACGACGAACAGGTGGCCGTCGTTCTGCGTGTAGATCTTGCCGTTGCCGTCCATCGAGAGCGGGGTGTAGGCGGCGCCGATGGCGAGGTTCAGGAAGAGGTGGTCCCGGAGGCCGCCGCCCTGGTTGATGGCGTAGAGGCCGCCGTCCTCGCTGTTGACGTAGACAACGCCGTTCTTGTCCACCACCGCGCCGTTGACGCACCACTCGAAACCGTTCGGATGGTCGGAGACGCAGGAGACCGTGCCGTCCGGGTTGCGGGTGCAGCTCAAGTCGTTGGTGTTCTGGTACTGCCACTGCAGATTCAGGTTTTTCGACAGCTGGGTGATGAAGTAGGCCTCGGGGTAGGCCGGGTTGGTGGAGCGGTCCGACGGGCAGAAATTCTCGTCGTCACAGTAGGAGCCGCTGTCGCCGTAGTGGTTCTCCTTGAAGACGATGGAGTAGGTGTTGTTATGCGTGTAGATGTTCGGCGTCATGTCCCAGCCGAAGGGCCAGCCACCCAGGTACTGCCCGGTGGAGCTGAACTTCATCAGGTGTCCCTGGAAGTAGTTGTAGCGCGTGTAGGCGCCATAGAGGATGGCGCCGTCCGGGGCCACGGTCGGGGTCGCGGAGGAGTCGTCGATGACCCGTCCGGCGCCGGGCCGGTTCTGCGACGGATCGACGCCGGTGTGGGACCCCACCCGGCAGCCGCCCGGGGTGCCGTTGGGCGGCTCGATGACATTGCAGCCGTCGTTGAACCGATCGCGCATCGAGGCGACCCACTTCGTGGTGAGGTTGGGGTTGACGGCGAGCAGGTAGGAGGTGCGATCGATGAAGTGGGCGGTGGTCACCGTGTAGACCGTGCCGTCGGGCGCGATGCCGATGCCGGAGTTCAGGCCCGGCCGCTGGGTGCCGCAGGTGGCCGTGGGCGGCACCGCGTCCGGGGAGGGCGGCCAGGGGAGCTGGTTGTCGTTGAAGATGTAGGAGCACTTGGCGTTGCCGGCCGGGGCCCCGGGGTTCAGGGAGGCGTAGTTGACGAAGTGGGTCGTGCCGTTCGGGGAGACCTTGACCAGCCAGGAGTTGACCACGTCGGAGGCCCAGGCGTTGCCGTGGACGAACTTCGAGGCGTGATAGTAGACGTTGCCGGCGGCGTCCACCGCGGGCGGTCCGCCGAGGAAGGTGTCCGCATCGTTGCCCAGAGGGGCGATGTGGGCGATCAGGGCGCCGGAGAGCTTGTCGAGCTTGTAGATCGAGCCGCCGGCCCCGGGCACGTAAACGTTGCTGCCGGCGAACACGGCGTGGAAGACCGGCTGCCAGTACGGACCGTTGGCCAGGAGGCTGAAGGGGGCCGGCTTCCAGTCGCTCTGGAAGCTCCACTTGGTGACCAGAGAGCCGTTTTCCCAGTGCAGGCGCTTCTCGTTCCAGATCTGGGTCTCCCAGTGGTCATGGGTGGTGAAGGTGCCGGACTTGAACTCCATGTAGACGTTGTCGCCGTCGATCAGCGGCGCCTGGTAGTGGACCAGGAGATCGGGCGTGGACAGGGGGTCGGCCTGCTCCTGCGCGACGAAGGGATCGTAGACGACGTCCTGCAGCATGCGATGGGCGGCCTGTCCGGCGACGGAGACCTCGCCGGTGTGCTGCGGGTTCTCTCCCCACTGGTTCCAGGTCACCTGGTTGAAGTTGTTCGGGGTCTGCGCCGAGGCGGCGAAGGCCACCCCGAACACTACGGCGGCCAGCATGAGCGCTCTCCGGATCATCTGCATCCTCCTCCCAGTTTGCCTGGGATCAAGAAAGGCGGGTCAAGGATCGAAAGGACAGACGGCGGGACCATTTTGACAAGCGAGATTACGCTTTCGTAACCGAGGGCGTCAAGCGAAAACTATTGGTTACAAGACAAAGAGAATTCCGGAGTTTTTGGTTCTTGTTCCATCTTTGCAGGATGAAAAAGGTGACGGCTCGTCGGGAAGGACGCCTCGGGTGCCTCCACGGTTGCGCACTTCTGCGCCTTCCTCTATCCTGCGGGCGACTTGGCAAGGCCTTCTGGCGCGAGGAGGATTCCGGTGCAGGCAGCAAACGAGGGAGGTCCCCTCCCGGGTGCCGTCCGCCACGACTGGACGGACGAGGAGATCGGCGCGGTCTACGAGCAGCCCTTCCCGGACCTGCTCTTCGCCGCGCAGCAGACCCACCGCCGGTACCACGACCCCGGCCGGGTCCAGCTCTGCACCCTGCTCTCGATCAAGACTGGCGGCTGCCCCGAGGACTGCACCTACTGCCCGCAGAGCGCCCATTATGAAACTCCGGTCGACGCCTCGCCTCTCCTTCCGGTGGCGGAGGTGCTGGCGGCGGCCCGGGAGGCGCGGGAGAACGGCTCGACCCGCTTCTGCATGGGCGCCGCCTGGCGCCAGGTGAAGGACGGCCGCGAGTTTGAGCAGGTGCTGGAGATGGTGCGCGGCGTGCGCGCCCTGGGGATGGAGGCCTGCTGCACCCTGGGGATGCTCAGCCGCGAGCAGGCCGGGCGGCTGGCCGAGGCCGGCCTCTCCGCCTACAACCACAACCTGGACACCGGCCCCGCCTACTACGACCGGGTCATCACCACCCGCACCTACGACGATCGCCTCCAGACCCTGGAGCGGGTGCGGGCGGCCGGGATCGCGGTCTGCTGCGGCGGCATCCTCGGCATGGGGGAGGCGCTCGCCGACCGTATCGCGCTGCTGGGCGTCCTCTCCCGCATGGACCCCCATCCGGAGAGCGTCCCGGTCAACGCCCTGGTCCGCGTCGCCGGCACCCCGCTCGCCGCCCGCGCCGACCTGCCGGCGGTCGATCCGCTCGACCTGGTGCGGATGATCGCCACCGCGCGCATCGTGCTGCCCCGGTCCCGGGTCCGCCTCTCCGCCGGCCGCACCGCCATGTCGGCCGAGACCCAGGCCCTCTGCCTCCTGGCCGGCGCCAACTCGATCTTCACCGGCGAGCGGCTCTTGACCACCCCCAATCCGGGCGAGGACCACGACCGGGCGCTCCTCGCGAGGCTCGGGCTCCAGCCGCTCGCCTCATGAAGCCGCTCGCGGACGAGCTCCGCGAGCGCCTGGCCGAGCTCGCGGCGGCGGGGCTCGACCGTGAGCTTCGCGTCCCCGCCGGCCTCGATTTCGCCTCGAACGACTACCTGGGCCTGGCGCACGATCCGGCGTTCCGGCAGAACCTCCTCGCCCGGCTCGCCGCCCTGCCCGAAGGCGAGCCGCTCGGCGCTCCGGCCTCGCGCCTCCTCGCCGGCACTCATCCCTCCCACCTCGCCCTGGAGGCGCGGCTCGCCCGCTTCAAGGGGACCGAGGCGGCCCTCCTCTTCCCCAGCGGCTACCAGGCGAACGTCGGCCTCCTCTCGACCCTCCTGGGCCCCGGCGACCGGGCGATCTCCGATGCCGCCAACCATGCCAGCCTGATCGACGGCCTGCGCCTCTCCGGCTGTGTCCGGCGGGTCGTCCCCCATCTCGACCTGGCGGCGATCGAGCGCGAGCTGGCCACCCCCAACTCAGCGGGGCGGACCTTCCTGGTCACCGAGTCGCTGTTCAGCATGGATGGGGACATCGCTCCCCTCGACCGCTATGCCGACCTCGCCGAGCGCCACGGTGCCAGCCTGATCGTCGACGACGCCCACGCCACCGGCCTCTACGGCGAGGCGCGCGGCTCGGGGCTCGCCGAGAGCTTCGCGGTCGAGCGCCGGGCCTTGGCGATCGTCTCCACCCTGGGGAAGGCCCTCGGGGTGGCCGGCGCCTTCGTGGCCGGGCCGCGGGTGCTGATCGACTACCTGGTGAACCGCTGCCGTGCCTTCCTCTTCACCACCGCCCCGCCCCCGCTCCTCCTCTACGCCGTGGAGGCCGCCCTCGACCGCCTCGCGGCCGAGCCGGAGCGCCGGCACCGCGCTCTGGCTCTCGCCGAGCGGCTGCGCTCCCGGTTGCGCCAGGTCACCGATCTCGACGTTCCGGATTCCCGGGGTCCCATCGTACCGGTGATCCTGGGTGGGAACCGAAGGGCGGTCGAGGTCGCCCGCGCCCTCGCCGACCGCGGCTTCGACGTCCGCGCCGCCCGGCCGCCCACGGTGCCGGAGGGGACGGCCCGGCTCCGCATCTCGGTCCATGCCGATCGGACCGAGGCGGAGATCGATGCTCTCGCCGCGGCGCTCCTCGCGGTGCTGGGGGAACGAGTGGAGGAGACGGAGGGGGCGGCATGAGCGCGCTCGCGGTCGTCGGCACCGACACCGGGGTGGGGAAGACCGTGATCTCGGCGATCGTCACCGCCGCCTGGGCCGAGCGCCAGCCGGTCGCCTACTGGAAGCCGGTGGCGACCGGTGGCTATCCCGGCGATCCCGACCGCGACACGGCGACCGTCGCCCGCCTCCTGGGCCCCGGGATCGAGGTCCTGGCCGAGACCTACCTCTTCCCCGATCCGCTCTCGCCCCACCTCGCGGCCCGGCGGGTGGGAGCGACGATCGAGCCGGCGCGGCTGCTCGCCGACCTGGCGCGGTATCGGGCGGCGGCAGCGGTCGGCCGGGGGTTGGTCGTCGAGGGGGTGGGCGGGCTCCTCGTGCCGCTCACCGACGCGGGATATCTCTTCGCCGATTTCCTCGTCGCCGCCCGCCTCCCCTGCCTCCTCGTCGCGCGGAGCACCCTGGGGACGATCAACCACACCCTCCTCACCCTGGAGGCCCTGCGGGCGCGGGAGATCCCGATCGCCGGGGCGGTGCTCGACGGTCCGCCCAACCCGGAGAACCGGCGGGCGATCGAACGGTTGGGTCGGGTGACGGTCCTCGCCGAAGTCCCGCCCCTCACGCTCGACCGCCCGACCGTCGCCGCCGCCGCCCGCAACTTCGATCCTGAGGGGCGGCTATGGAGGAACCTGGAGTGACGATCCCCTGGACCGAGCTCGATCGGCGTCATGTCTGGCACCCCTACACCCAGATGCAGCTGGCGCCGCCGCCCCTGCCGGTGGCCCGCGCCCAGGGGGTCTATCTCCATCTGGAGGACGGCCGGAAGATCCTGGACGCCATCTCCTCCTGGTGGGTGAACCTCCACGGCCACAACCATCCGCGCCTGAACCGCGCCCTGGCCCGCCAGGCGGAGAGCCTGGCCCAGGTGATCTTCGCCGGCTTCACCCACGAGCCCGGGGCGCGCCTCGCCGCCGCTCTCGCCGAGCGCGTCCCCGGCGGTCTCCCCCGGGTCTTCTATTCGGACGACGGCTCGACCGCGGTCGAGGTGGCGCTCAAGATGGCCTGGCAGCTCTGGAAGAACCGCGGCGAGGCCGAAAGAAACCTTTTCGTCGCCTTCGACGACGCCTACCACGGCGACACCTTCGGGGCCATGGCGGCCTCGGGGGTGGGGATTTTCCACGACCGATTCTCCCAGCTTTTCTGCACCGTCCGCCGGGCGCAGACCCCGGTCTCGGCGGCGCGCGGCAGCGCTTCGCCGTCGCTGGCGGAAATCCTGGAGCGGGAGGGGAAGCGGGTGGCGGCAGTGATCCTGGAGCCCATGCTCCAGGGAGCGGGGGGGATGCTCGTCCAGCCCGCCGCTTTCCTCCGCCAGGTGCGGGAGGCGACGGCGCGGCACGGCATCCCGCTCATCGCCGACGAGGTGCTGACCGGTTTCGGCCGCACCGGCAAGCTCTTCGCCTGCGAGCACGGCCCCATCGTGCCCGACCTCCTCTGCCTGTCGAAGGCCCTGACCGCGGGCTATCTACCCTTCGCGGCGACCCTCGCCTCGGACGAGATCTACCGCGCCTTCCTCTCGGAGGACCGCACCAAGACCCTCTTCCACGGCCACTCCTATACCGGCAACGCCCTGGCCTGCGCCGTGGCTCTGGAGAGCCTGGCGCTCTTCGAGGAGGAGGACCGGCTGGGGCGGGTGCGGCAGTTGGAAACCCTTTTCGCCGAGCGGCTCGACCGCCTGCGCCGGCATCCCCGGGTCGCCCAGGTGCGCGGCATCGGCGGCATGGCCGCCGTCGAGCTGCGGCCGGCTGCGGAGGGGGGGTATCTGGATGCCCAGGGGCCACGGCTGGCGGCGGAGGCGCTGGCGCGCGGGGTGCTGCTCCGGCCGCTGGGGAATATCCTTTACATTCTGCCGCCGCTGGTGATCACGGATGAGGAGGCGGGGGGGGTGTTCGACGTGATCGAGGAGATCCTGGAGTAGGCTCTCATTCTCCACCCTCTACAATCGCTTCAATAGCTGGTCATACTCGGCGTGTGTACCGATCCAGAACCAGTACACATGCTCGCCGTCTCTCAAGCCTAACGCACGGTGCCCGCGACCCACTCGCACCGAGTAGATAAGTTGACGCTGGCTGACTCGTTTGAACTGTAAGCTATTGTGGTAGGGCTCCATCCGCCAGAGGGCGTAGGCGCGGACAGCCTGCTCCTGGATATCAGCTGGCAATCGACGCAGCAAGTCCCGAAAATTTTTGGAGACACTTGACTTCACGGGAGTTTGCGAGCCGGAAACACTTCGTCAAGTGGCACAAAGTCACCATTCGCGATCTCATTCCGCGCCGACTCGGCGAGGCGGTCCCACTGGGTGTCGGTCGTGGCTTCGAAGCGTTCCGCCCAGGCTTGTTCATCCGCTACCTCAGCCAGCAAACGGGCCGCAATGGCATCTTGCGTGTCGGCGGGCAGTTTCTCGATTTCTGCCATGGCTTGCTCCAGCAATACGGTCATGTTCTGTGCCTCCTGTACTATTCTATCTCACCTGTATCCCGGTGGCCGCGGAAGCTCGTACCGCACCACCTGCTCCCCGGGCGGCGCATGGGGATCCTCGCCCAGGCCGGCATAGCGAAAGCCCGCCCGCTCCAGCACGCGAATGGACGGCCCAAGCGAGGTCAAGATGTGCGCGATGACGCGCGCGACCCGCTCCGACGCGAAGGCAAACTGCACCCGGCCGCCGACCGCCTCGGTGGCATAGCCCTGGCGCTGGTGCTCGGGATGAGGTACCTCCCGATCAGGGTACCAGCTCCTTGAACATGACCAGCGCATCGACGAACCCGAGCTGCTGATGACGAAAGGCGCCGGGCAGTCTGCCGACGATCGCGAACCCGAGCCTCTGCCAGAGGCGAATCGCTCGCTCGTTGGTGGAGACGACGAAATTGAATTGCATGGCACGAAAGCCCATTGCAATCGCCTCGGCCTGCGAATGCTCGCACAGGGCGGAGGCGATGCCCTGCCCCTGCGCTTCGGCGGCCACCACATAGCCGCAGTTGCAGACGTGGGAACCGAGACCCGGTTGATTCGGCTTGAGGAAGTACGTGCCGAGGATGCGGCCCTCCGGCGAGCAGGCCACGAACGTCGCCGCCGGCAGCTCGATCCAGGCTTTGTGGATCTCGGCTTCGGTGCTTGCAGGATCGAAAGAGTAGGTGTCGCCGGCCCGAAACGTGGTGTGCAGGATAGGCCAGACGGACGGCCAGTCGGTCTCTTGGTAGGGGCGGATGAGGGGCATGGTTCGCTAGACGCCAGGCGAGATTGTAGCCCGGATCTTCGTATGGCCGGGGGTGAGGGCACAGCATCTGCGTTGACATTGCGAGGCGAGCGCTCTACGCTTGGGCTCCCCGGCGCCGCCGGGGGAAACCCATAGACCCGAACTGTTCTCAGGGAGATCATGATGCGTCACCCCCGGACCGCGCGCTGCCTGTCTGCCCTGCTGCTCCTCCTGGCCCTCGGCGGCTCCTCCGCCGCCCACGCGGCGCGGCCGCATGTCGTCTCGATCGCCGCGGCGCGCCTGCTGCCCCTGGGTACCGTGGTGACAGTGTCCGGGATCGCCACGACGCCCTCCGGGGTCTTCGATTCGAGCTTCTTCGACAAGGGGTTCGCGATCCAGGACGCGACCGCGGGCATCTTCATCAGCCTGCAGCAGGAGGTACGGGTGGTGCCGCGGGTGCGGGTGACCGTCACCGGTACCCTCAAGGACAGCTCCGGCCTGCTCGTCCTCGCCCCTGCCTCGCCGGCCGCGGTGAGCCTCCAGGGCATCGGCCCCCGGGTGGAGCCGGAGTGGGTCACCACCCACGCGATCGGCGAGCGGACCGAGGGCCTGCTCGTCCTCGTCGTCGGCCGGCTGACCACCGACGTCACCGACGACCTTCCCTTCGGCCACAAGTTCGCCGTCGACGACGGTTCGGGCGAGGTGCAGATCTTCATCAACACCCAGACCGGGATCGACGTCAGCAAGCTGGCCAAGGGGCAGCTGCTGAGCATCACCGGCTTCAGCAGCCAGTTCGAGACCCACTACGAGATCGACCCGCGCGGCCCGGGCGACCTCTCCGGCCCGGCGTTCTGAGGCGGGAACCAACCGTGACCGAGGGAGGGCGCGCGCTGGCGCCGCTGCTCGTCTTCGCCGGGGGGTGAGGCGCGGGAGCGGGAGCGGAGCCGCGGATCGTGCTGGACCGCCGCTACGAGTTGTGATAGGACTCGGGCACTCAGAAACACTGTCGACGTCCAGGCCGGCGTCAGCCCGTCGGCCTGTCGCACCCGCCGCGATGGACGCTTGCCATCGCGACGGACCACGAGGGGTGAGAGACGGACCCACGAGGGGTCAGAAGGAGGAACATATGTGTTCGGAGCTGCAAGGTGGAGCTGTCAGGAGCTCGCGTCTGTGGGTGCTGGTCGCTTCGATCCTGGTCGTCGGCGGCCTCGGCGCCGGAGAGGCCCGCGGGGACATCCAGGTGCACGTGATGAACTGCGCCTCGAGCAGCAGCGTCCAGTTCGACGTCTACGATGCCAAGGACTCGGTGAAGGCGGTCCCGGCCTCGTCGAAGACGGTCTCGACCGGTGACAGCGATTCGCTCCATTGTGCTGGAGAAGGCAAGGGGTACTGTGAGTCGACGATCACGTTCAAGGGCTCGCCGGAGCGGTGCTACGGCACTTCTCCAGGCTCTACGGGACTTCACATCGATTCGGGCAAATGGGCCGTCGTGAAGGGCTTCGAAATAACGATGAGCTGCTACCCGATCGTCCAGCAGTACGACTCACAACCTGCATCCTGTTATGACGTATGCGGTAACTGCTACTGAGGCACCGTTCCCACTTTCCCGGGGGGCGCGGCCCCCCGGGAGCAAACCGCCCCCGTCCCTCTATAGTGCCCCAATGTTCGCCTGGCACCTCACCTTTGGGCTCGGACGCCCACGACGTGGAGATCGTCGACTACCATGAACCTGGAGTGCCCCATGCCGCAGAAACTAGCGAACGTCCACCGTCTCCGCAGGACGGAAACGCCTGTGGTCCTGGCAGCGTTGGAGACGCCCTGGCGTTCGTGGTGACGTCAATGTCGGCGATAGCGGCTGGGCGTCTTCCATGAGAAGGCCCCAATTGTCAAGGCCGCCTGGCGGCCGACCTTATGGCGTTTGGGAGGTCCGTCCCCGAGTCTTCCATCCGCACTCTCAAGGAGCCCTA
>Ga0137404_10002388_pt1 | contig 12408 bp, 7 predicted proteins | sample CZOMad2_1_16fung_FD_108285 | JGI IMG/M metagenome (GOLD analysis project Ga0137404, IMG submission 108285) | Vadose zone soil fungal communities from Angelo Coast Range Reserve, California, USA - CZOMad2_1_16fungal (Illumina Assembly) | ecosystem: Environmental > Terrestrial > Soil > Vadose zone...
GCATTATCCCCACAACGTGCATCTGGAAATACTCTACGAAACCGGAGTCGTTGGCCTGATGCTGTTTAGTATACTAACTGTCTTCCCAATGGTTGCGTCGCTGCGTCGTTGGTCCGCGTTTTCCCCCGCGGAGAAATCCGCCGTAGCCATGTATGTTTTTAACCTTGTTAGTTCGGACATTTCCGGCGCGTTTGCCTATATGTACATGCTGCAATTTTTTCTCGCGTTGACTGTTGGGATTATTGCCGTGAAACGGAGTGCAGAAGCCGACGCGCAAGACGAACCATTAGCTACTTGATAGCGGCAACGCGCCAAATTCAGTGGAAGTCGAGCACTGAGCGACGCTTGTTACAGCGAGACTTGAAAGGGAATCGGTCTAAGCTGATCGCGTCATTGGCTTTGAAACCAGCGCAAAACCTCGATAACAGCACCTGCAGCAAGCGCAAATTTGCTCAAAGCAGCGTTTGACCTCTAGGACGCGGATCGCACAAACAGGACGACATGCTATAGACTCTTGGCTCCGCAGCCGAGCGGGCGGCGAATTACAAGGCGTGGGACACGAAGCGGTTACGCAGCCGCGCCCGACGGTTAGTGATATTCAGCCGCGACCGAAAAATGAAAATTACACAACGCCTTGTCGGCGCCAATTTTCTACCGCCAACCGAAGCCCGGCCTCAAATTCGCGAGGTTGGACGGCGAAGATTTCGATCATCCCCGATAACGGGATATCCACATTCTCGCCGAAGCGTTGCACGATCCCGGCGTCAATCGGCGTGGCACGAATTTTATTGAGAAGGGAGATTGCGACCAATAGCAAAAATGCCGGAACAGGAATGATAACACATCTACGACCTATGGATTTCGCACAGAGTTTTGCCATCGCGCGCCACGAGAGAGGCTTTCCAGCCAAAGCAACCACATGCCTCCCTGCCCATTTTGTTGTGGCGGCCACGAATAAGCAATCAACGATGTCATCAATATAGATCGGCTGGACGATCTGACGACCTCCGCCCGGCGCCGGCAATACAGGGAAGCGTCGGATTGCCCCCAGCAGCCTTTGGATATTATTTTCTTGGTTGCCGCCGTAGATCATCGCAGCATGCAGCATCACGCCGTTACGATTGCAGGCCATAAAATCCGCTTCCGCTTTTCGAACCTCGTCTGCTCGTTTGTTTGGTACTGCAGAGTAGCGCCAAGCCGACCCCATCAAAACAAGGTCGGTTGGACGCGAGGGAAGATTTTCAACAATTGATTGCGTATATCTTGCATGGGCACATGACACGACGACATCTGCATCTTCCATCACGTCACGGACGCCGACGCCGCTCGATAAATCGGCGGCCGCTCCGTCTCGTCTCGATATGCGCCTAAATGGAAGACCAGCCGCTCGGAGTTTCTCCGAGAGCCGCGTCCCAATGTCAGTTGAAGCCCCAAAAATTACGATCATTAATTAAACTTACCAATGATCGGACTTCGCAACAATCTCCAACCGCGTTATGCCTCACGCAACAGCACAAAGGCAACCGTTCCTGAGTACGGTTTTGTAACAGATTTGAACAGTGATTTGCGGGCCGGCAGATTGAGCAAATGTGGCCGGCGCAGAATATGACGAGACTCGCTTTTCGGACAAAGCGCCCTACTGATGCACCGTCGGGAAAAACCGCTGAAAACGGCAGCCCCAAAAACCCCTACTGCGCATCCTCACGAGCGCTACCATTGACAATCTCAAACTACTGGCAGTTGACTTGGGATCAGAGGTGAGGCTCGTCTCCTCTTCCAGGTGGGCCTTCTCCAAAGCGGCAGGGCGGAACCTTTTGCCCAGACGTCGTTCGGTTTTTCGCAGGAAATCATCATGCTGTCAGTAAGCTACGCCGCTGCAGCCGCTGCCATGCTCGCCGCCGCGCTTTACCTCTTCTTCAGATTGCGTCTGTTTTTAACGACGACCACCATGCTGATTGGATCGCTGTTGCTGATCTATGGACCCGCATTTCTGAGCTATACCCTTTCATCAGGCGAGTTATCTTTCTTGATCCATCGATTGTCAGGCTCAGCTGGCGTCCCTCATCCGATATTTCCGATCATACAGGCCAGAGTTCCGGACTTTGATGCAGTCGTCATTGCGATGAATTTTTCAGTTGCATTGATGTACATAGGCATCATTTCTGGAATCGAGGCTGTCGATCGGCTCTTCCCGAAGCGGATCACGACCATGCGGACCGCACTCACGGTGTGGAACGCTCAGGCTCTTCAAGGCGATATTGGAGCCGGCTATCGCGTCGAGCTGATCGTAATTTTAACTCTCACCCTGGTCATGTCGTATTTTTCGATCACAGAGAACCACCTTGCCACGATCTGGAATTTCTTGACGATAACTGGAAACGATGATGTCGCGAGGAACGCCTTCCGGTTCAACCACGGAGGCAGCCCTGACTATTTATATCGTTTGATGCTTGGCGCGGTTGCGCCGATGTTTGTTATCTGGGGTGTATTGGCAGGTTGGTCAGGCAGGTCATGGTCGTTGTTGTTGGCCGCATCTTTGCTTTTCATCGTCACTCTGATTGGAAAATCTGAAACTCTCAGTAAAGCGCCCCCCGCATTTTTTCTAGTTCAGCTAATGGTGGCGGCATTTCTCACCTTCACCAACAGGGTTACTTGGCGAAGTGCGCTTGGCGCCGCAGGCGGCGTCGTGCTCACACTCTTTGCTGTCACTCTTCTGGTTATGAGCTCTACACAGGGAACAGCAGCGCTGAAATTCGTTTATTCCCGTGTGTTCGAAGTGCCCAACCAGGCGTTGCTTGAATTTTTTGGCACGTTCCCTTTCATCCACCCCTTTATGTGGGGCGCCAATATCCGACCGGTCGCGACATTGATGGGGCAATCATTCATTCCGGCCTTTAGTATTGTGGCACACACGTGGTACGGCACCTATGATGTGACCAGTAATGCTCTTTTTGTCGCGGATGCTTGGGCCGACTTTTCGTACGCCGGGGTGATAGTGTGGAGCCTGATAGCAGGAGCAGTTTGCCGTTCGATCGACGCAATCTTTCTTGCAAATGGTAAAACCGTCGCTGGCGTCGCAGTGCTGGGTGCTGCATTTTTCGGTGTATTTACGCTGCTAATAACCGCGTTGAGCACTGCTTTAACTTCAGGTGGACTGCTGCTAGCACCGATTCTGGCCGGCCTGGTGTTGATGGCAACTCGGTATTTCGGTCAGCGCCGCCCGGGGTCGCCGGTCGAGCACGCGGTTCGGAACGAATAAATCCGGGCCGGATGACTGAATAGGGGACAATTTCGTAATGACGTTCATCCGCGCTATTCGCCCAGTCGACGCTTTGCTGCCACGCCGATCGCCTTACTTCCTGGCCTTGGACTTGTGATCTGAATGACTCCCGCCGCTCCTGACTCACCTCGACGACTGCTCTACGTCGCCAACGAGGATTTCGCGTTCCTGCTTAACCGTTTGCCGATGGCGCGCGCCGCGCGCAATGCGGGCTTCGAAGTACATGTCGCAACGCGTGTAAACAAGGGTGCTGAGGCAATCGAGGCCGAGGGCTTCATTGTGCATCCAATACCCTTCCGGCGCGGGGGATTATCCCCGTTTGCGGCAATCCCAACCATCCTGGCGCTTCGGCGCGTCGAGAGCAGAATCAAGCCGCAAATAGTGCATCACTCTGGTTTGCAATGCTGCGTCTATGGATCGATCGCTGCACTCGGCAAGAAAATCTCGCAGGTCAACGCCATAACCGGGCTGGGCTACATCTTCACGTCAGTAACCTGGCGGACACGGCTGCTAAAGCAGAGCATGGTGTGGCTTTTGCCTTGGCTCTTGAACCGCCCGCGCAGCTTCGTTCTTGTTCAGAACCCTGATGATCGCACAGCACTCAGCGATCTTGGGATTGAACGGGAGCGAATGGCTCTTATCCCCGGATCGGGTGTCGATACGGATGCCTTGCAACCTTTGCCGGAGCCGGAAGGCCCGATCACCTTCGGCTTTGCAGGACGCCTGCTGACCGACAAGGGCATACGTGCGTTGGTGGCTGCCCACGGCATTCTGCGTGACCAGGGTCATGACGCGAATCTGATCATCGCAGGGAATCCAGACCCTGCCAATCCTGCTTCCGTTTTGCGGGAAGAGGTGGAGGAGTGGAGTCGTCGGCCCGGGATTACCTGGCTAGGGCACATCGACGACATCGTATCTTTGTGGCGAATCTGTCACTTTGCGGTGTTGCCATCACACAGGGAAGGCCTGCCTGGGAGCCTGCTGGAAGCGGCAGCGTGCGGGAGACCAATGATTGCAACCGATGCGCCGGGTTGTCGCGAGATCGTCATTGAGGACCAAACAGGACTTCTGGTGCCAATCGAAAATCCAGCAGCACTTGCACATGCGATTAGGAGCCTCGCAACCTCGCCTCAACTGCGGGCAGGATACGGGAAGGCCGCAAGACAACTGGTCGTCAGCAAGCTATCGGCAAAAATCATCGGAAACTCGATTGTCCGGCTTTATGATGAGCTGACGCTTGAACACCCTCGAACACCGGTCTCCGTCGCCGAACGTCTGCCGCGTACCGGAAAAATCTTGCTGGTCACCCAGCACTATGCGCCCTTTCCCAGCACGACATCCGGCTATATGACGGAAATCGCAAGAGAGCTTGCGCAAAAAAGCCGGGTGGTGGTGATATCAAGCTCGCCTAATTCCGCTTCCAAATTGCCACCGACGCCAGGCGAGCCGGAGGTCGTTGAGATTAAGAGCTGGTGGCCAGGCAAATCTGCCTTGGTGTCACGATCATTGGCCGCGGTGCTGTTTTCCGTCCAGGTATTCGTCGCAGTATTGAAGCATGCCCGCAGCGAAGACGTCTTGCTGTGCGTAACAACTCCGTTCACGCTGCCATATACAGTTGCTCTGGCCGCACGACTTCGGAAGGCCGCTTCAGCCTTGATCATTTACGATCTTTACCCTGACAGCCTGGTAATGGCTGGCTTTCTTCGCGCGTCTTCGACTCTAACGCAGTGGCTGCGATTGGCCAATAGAATGATGTTTCGGTCGCTCGACGCTATTGTCATTATCGGTCGCGACATGAGCGCGAAATTGCTCGACTATCCTCAAATGACCGCCGCTAAGATCAACTTAATTCCAAACTGGGCGACCCTGCCAGTCCGCTACAGAGAACTGACTCCCGAAAATCCTTATCGCCAGCGTTGCGGTGACGGATTTGTCGTCGCCATGTCTGGAAATGCAGGCTTTACGCATGATCCGGAGTCCGTTTTTGAAGCCGCTCGGATTTTGAAAAATAGCACAAACATCAAATTCCTGCTGTCGGGAGAAGGCGTGGGTTGGGCCAAGCTCAGAGATATGCAGGCAGCATCACCCCTTCCCAATGTTACCCTGAACGAGCGGGTCCCTGAATCCGAACTGGAGAGTTTTCTTTCCGCAGGAAACATCTGGATCATTCCCTATCGCAAGAACAACACAGGCGTGTCAGTGCCGAGCCGCATATATAATTTACTCGCCGTCGGGCGCCCGATCATTATCTGTTCGGAACCAGATGCCGAGGCAGCAATGCTGGTGCGGGAAGAGGATATAGGTTGGGTGACGCCTCCTGAAGATCCGGAAGCGATAGCTCGAATTATAAGTTTTGCGGCGTCTGCCGCCGCCAACACAAATGAAAAAGGGCATCGAGCGGCGATCGTGGCTCCCCGCTTCACCCGGCAGATTGCGTTGAATGCCTATCGTGATCTCATGGACAGGTTGCTAGACCGACAACTTTCCCGTAACCGAAAGAGCGTGAAAAGCCTCGTTTAAGCTGTTCCCGACTTTCGCTCGCAGTCGAGTTCACATAGTACATACCTCGCCAAAAACCGCGCGTTCTAGACTACCTAAATATTGCGGCCCAAGCGCCCCCCAAACGAAAGCACAATCCAGGGAGTGGATCGTGAGAGTGTATCTTGGCCCGAGCAGAGCGGCTTGTTCGTTTTGCCACTGCAGTCCAGGTTCGTTCCGAACATGCGAGTTACCGGATTGCAGCGTTTTGGCCGCTTAATCAGGCTTTCGTGATCTGTCGCAGACGCGCAAGGTGCCAAGGATGACCGAGCCCGTGAGAAAAGAACCCAGCGTCTCCTGGCTTTCGGTCGTTTTGTCCGCGAGGCATGATCCGTTCGCGCGGATTTTGAATGTCGATCTGCTAACGGTGCTGATCGCAATATTGTTGCCTTGGTCGACGACCGGCGTCGTGATCGCCGCAGCGCTCTGGATTATCGCACTTGTTCCAACGCTTGAGGTGCGAACATTTCTGCGATCGCTGACGCGCCCGATTTGTGTTCTGCCGATCGCAGTCTTCGCTTTAGCGCTCGTTGGAACCCTGTGGTCTGACGCATCGTGGGGCGCACGTCTCTACGCGGTCGGTCCGACTACAAAATTGCTGGTGCTGCCATTACTGCTCTATCATTTCGAACGCTCGTCCCGCGGCGTATGGGTCTTTGTCGCTTTTCTGGCGTCCTGTACGTTGTTGATGGCGGCGTCCTGGTTAGTCGCTTTCAACCCCCATCTCTCGCTTAAGCCCAATTTCTCGCCCGGCCCCAACGCCCCGGCGATAGGAATCTTCGTCAAGAATTATATCGATCAAAGTCAGGAATTTGCGCTCTGCCTGGTGGCGCTCGCCTATCCGATCACGACTTTCCTGCGAGCGAAAAGATTTTTTCAGGCGGCGTTGCTGAGCGCAATCGCGCTGAGCTTCGCCGTTAACATGGCATTTGTCGTCGTTTCGCGGACTGCGCTGGTCACCATGCCGATCATGCTGGCGGTGTTCGCGCTGTTTCATCTAAAATGGCGAACTAACGTCATCATATTCTGCGTGGCGGTCGTCCTTTCAGCACTGGCTTGGGTGACATCGCCTCAATTGCGATGGACGACCACGACGTTCCTGAGGGACTACGAAATTTATAAGGAGCGTAATCAACCGACATCGATCGGGTTGCGGCTGGAATTCTGGCAGAAATCGCTGCGGTTTTTTTCAGACGCCCCGATTGCTGGACACGGTACCGGGTCGACTCGAGGACTTTTCGAGCAGGCCGCAACGGGTCCCAAAGTTCTCGCTGGCGGCCAGGTCATCGGCAATCCGCATAATCAAACCCTAAACGTCGCGGTGCAGTGGGGGATGATCGGTATAATTGTGCTCTATGCGATGTGGTGGCTCCATTTGCTGCTGTTTCGCGGTGACGGATTGGCGACATGGATAGGGTTGCTGGTTGTCGTGCAAAATATCTTCACTTCGCTTTTCAATTCACATCTGTTCGATTTTCACGAAGGCTGGATGTATGTGTTGGGTGTCGGTGTCGCTGGTGGCATGGCCCTCGACATAAGGCAGGCACCGATTCAACGCGTTAATGTCGACGATCGAATACGCCGAACTGCTTGATACCTCGCGGTCGCGAGGTTCGGGCTCATTTCTGCTACGAGCGTCAGCTGAACCTAAGGGCCCTTGGTAATGATGCTAGGTTGGGTTTTGGCACAAATGCGGAGTGCCTCGTGGTCCGCGACCTTGAGCGTAGCCAGATTTGGCCATCACTTGCTCGCTGTTGGGCTGCGGTGCTAAAAAGATGCGCGGTGAAGCCGAACATGAAGGTCGCGCTACAAGGATTCGGCCTCTACCTTGGGCTGTTCTTCGAAACGCACGTTCAATTAATTGGCAGCAAAGCATCCCGAAATTCAAAACCCGTTGCATATTGGAAACATCGCCCGTCAATGGAAAGCCCGGAGTTCTGCCGCGCATTGAATCCTTGCGCGGCATGGCAGCCCTTACAATGGTGCGCCCGTCTGCTATGCCGTTGGCACCAAACGTTAGATTGCCGCCGGCTATGCTTTCATGACCACCTTAGATCCGCATCGCGCTGCCCTGGCCCTGGTCATTGCAGTCGCAGCCGCGCTGATATGCGCGGGCCTGATCGTGCTGCTCCGTCCGTTACTCCAACGCTATGCGCTGTCCCGACCGAACGCGCGGTCGTCGCATGTTACGCCGACTCCGCAAGGCGGTGGCATAGCCGTGATGGCCGCAACTGGGATCGCCGCGGCACTGCCCGGGTTGCTCGGAGTACCCTATCTGGGCAATGCGATCCTCGTCGTCCTGACCGCCGCATTCTCCCTTGCCGCCGTCGGCATGATCGACGATCTCCGGCCGATCCCGGTCTTCCCGCGCCTCGCGCTACAGTTAGCTGCGGTTACGCTGCTATTCGTTGCGCTTCCATCACAAATACGAATTCTCGAAACGATTCCGATTTCGCTGGAGCGAGCGTTACTGATTCTAGGGTTGCTCTGGTTCATCAACCTCGTGAACTTTATGGACGGGCTTGACTGGATGACGGTCGCTGAAATGCTTCCGATGACCGCCGCGCTCGCGGGATTTGCATTTTTTGGTCAAGCTCCGTCAGACGTTCTGCCAATAGCGCTGGCCCTCGCCGGCGCCTTGCTCGGCTTTGCACCCTTCAACAGGCCTGTCGCCCGACTGTTCCTGGGCGACGTCGGCAGCCTGCCAATAGGTCTCATAATCGGCTGGTGCTTGCTCGAACTAGCGTCGCGTCAGCATTTTGCTGCAGCCGTACTGCTGCCACTCTACTATCTGGCTGACGCGACGATTACCTTATTTAGACGGCTAGCGAATGGCGAGCGATTTTGGGACGCTCATCGATCGCATTTTTATCAACGGGCAACGGACAACGGATTCAGCGTTAGACAGGTTGTAACCGACGTATTCCTGCTCAACGTACTTTTGGCAGGATTGGCGATGGCGTCAATCGCTATCGGTTCGACGCGCGTCGATGTGACGGTCCTGCTTCTTGGAGCCCTCGGTGTTATGGCTGTGCTTGTTCGATTCTCGCGACCTCGGATTGATTAGCCAGAGCTGTGCCGGTCGCAAATTCCGGCACTGCATCCTTCAGGACCTCCTTGATGGACGCGCGATCGTCTTTCACCACCGCCTGCTCAAGCGCCATAATCCACTTTCGCAGAGACTGCATCGGTGGCTCGTTGGGCTTGGCCGCCATGATGCCGGCGATGCCGATCTCGATGGCCGGCTCCTCAGTGGCGAACAGGATCTCGTTTAACCGCTCTCCCGGCCGCATGCCGGTGAAAACGATTTCGATGTCATGACCTGGCTCGAGGCCGGATAGCCGGATCATGCGCTCGGCAAGCTCCACGATCTTGACGGGCTGCCCCATGTTGAGCACGTAAACCGAAACGTCGGCGCGCGCCGCCGTCAGGGCGTGCGTGGCAGCCGTAAGCACCAGATCGCAGGCCTCGCGGATCGTCATGAAATATCTGACCATATCAGGGTGCGTGACCGTCACCGGGCCACCGGCCTCGATCTGGGCCTTGAATTTCGGCACCACAGATCCGTTCGACGCCAGCACATTGCCGAATCTCACCGAAATAAGCCGCATCCGTGGCTTGCCATCCAACTGAGCTGCCAGGTCGTGATCGAGCGCCTGGCAATACATCTCGGCAAATCGCTTGGTCAGACCCAGCATCGAGACCGGTTCGATCGCCTTGTCGGTCGAGATCATCACCATCGCTTTGGCACCCGACGCCAAGGCTGCATCAGCGACATTTACCGATCCGAAGATGTTGGTCTTGACGCCTTCGCTCCAGTCACGCTCGAGGATTGGCACGTGCTTAAGCGCAGCTGCATGAAAGACAATATCCGGCTTAAACTCTCTCATCAGCGGTAAGAGGCGTTCGCGGTCCCGAATATCCGCGATCCGCCCCTCGATCATCGTTTGGGGGGAATACGTGGCCAAGGCCTCCGTCACCGCATAGAGTGCCGGCTCCGAATTCTCGATCACCAGCAATCGTGCGGCGCCGAATGTCGCCACGCGTTCGCAAATCTCCGAACCGATGGAACCGCCACCGCCGGTGACGATGACCGCCTTGTTTTTCACCAGGGCTCCGAGACGCGCGTAGTCGATCTTCTCGCTGGGGCGCAGCAGCAGGTCTTCGACCGCAACCGCCGTCAACCGCGGCGCATCCCCGCTCCCCAACGACGGAAGCCGGCTGACGATCAGCCCAAGCCGGCGCGCCCGCATCAAAACAGATTCGGGATGCGCCTCTGGATCGAACGCCGACGGCGTCATGACCACGCGCTTGATCGCTTTATCGCGCCTTGCAAAGTCGCGAATAACATCTTCGATATCGTCGACTCCGCCGAGCACCGGAATATTGCGTATCGACTGCCCACGATCGGCCATTGACGGCGATAATACGCCGACCGGCCATAGCTGCTTGACAGCTCCACTTTCAATTCCGCGCAACAGGATCTCCGCATCGGCCGCGCGACCAATCAACAGCATCGGCGACGCGCCTTCGATGCGCGCGTGACGGCGCACGCGCGTGTAGCGAAAATATCGGTAGGCAAAGCGCAATGCGCTCAGGAAGAACACCTCAAGAAACCAGTAAAGAACAATGGTGACCTTGCCGAGGAAGAAGGTGCCTTTAACATTGGGTGCGACGAAGATGTAATCCAGCACCAGCAGAGCGACAGTCAGCACCGTTGCCACGCGTAGAATATTCAGCGCATCCGGCAACGAAATGAAGCGCCATTTCGTGGTGGTCAGATGGAAAATGTAACAAACGACCACGCTCAACGCGATGAAATACGGCAGGATACGCAGCAGCAGCGGCAGCCGCTCGGTAAAAGGATCTCCCTCGAAACGCAGGTAGAAACTCGCGAACACCGCAAGCGTGGTCGCCAGGGCGTCGTGCGCTGCAATCAACAGGTTGCGCGAGGTCAGATTTGAGAAACGCATCATTTCGCTGACCGGTGATGAAGAATATCGGGAAACTGCCTTTGCGAGACTGCTGATAGCTCATCTCGCGCGTGCGTGCCAACCGTTATGATTTAATCGAATTTTCCGATTCTGGTGTCGCTTCGCGCGAACTTGTCTTTAGCACCATTCCACCCGCAACGCCGACGCCCAGGACGTACATCCACCCCTCGTGGAAATCAAATATGTGGGAATTGAACAGCGAGGTGAAAATATTTTGCACCACGACCATCAATCCGATCCAGGCTGCCAAACCGTCGCCGCGGAACAGCAGCAGATGCAGCAACCACATCGCGTATAACACGACAATTCCGATCACGCCCCACTGGACCGCGACATTCAGAGTCTGGTTATGCGGATTGCCGATGACTTCGGCGGCGGCGCCGAGGTTGCCGACGGCGGCCTGCTCAAAGAGCCCGCGCGTCGATCCCGTACCGTGACCGATAACCGGAGCTTCAGCAAAAAACCGCAGCGATTTTTGCCAGAATTCGAGCCGCAAGCCGATCGACGTCGGGATATTTTGCTCTTTGTAGAGTCGATAGTCCCTCAAAAAGGTTCCGGTGGTCGCGCGCAACTGAGGCGATGTCATCCACGCCATTCCCGCGAATACAATTGTCACACACAATATGATGACGACACTTCGCCAATTCAGATGGAGCAACGCGAAGACCGCAAGCATGATCGGTATGGTAACCAGCGCCGTCCGTGAAACGACGACGAACGCCATGTTGACGACGAAACTCATGGCGATCGCGATGAGCAGCGCGGCCAGCAGAATTCGCCTCGTTCGCAGAAACGTTATGATTGGATACGCTAGTGCCACCGCGCAGAGACCGAATTCCTGGCTCTGGTCGATATAATTCTTGACGAAGATACCGCGCGAGATCTCCACTTTTGGTTTGAGCGAGAGGCTGGGATCGAAAGCGACGATCCACGACATTACCATCAGCAGGGTGCAAGAGACCAGAAAGGCGATGAAGACCTGCATGCCGCGCGCCGAACGCTCAAAATGATAAAACAGCAAAGGCAGCAGCAGCAGTTTCGTAGTCGGTCCGATCGCGTAGAGTCGTGCACCCCAGGGCGCGTCCGACCACAGAGTTCCGAAAACCGCCAGCGCAAACAGCGCGATCGGAAGCGAGCAAATCGGACGCTTCAGCGACGGCAGGAAGGCCCTGACGTCGAGAAGCGGCACCATCGCGACCAGCAATGCAGCCCCGAAGATGCCGACCAGCGACGTCGACCACGGAAGCGAGAGCGCGATCAGAACGGCGAAAATATCCGCCGTTTTCGCCCAGGCGGCGGGATCGCGCCAGATCGGCAGCGCCGCGGCTGCCGGTGAGGTCATTACGTCCGCGCCCATGACTGGCCCTCGCGCGCGCGGTTAACCAATGACGTCGTGCTGAAGCCGGGCAAGATGTCGACCAGCAGCACTTCGCCGCCATGGGCTTCGACGATCTCGTGGCCAACGACCTTGGCGCGGGTATAGTCGCCACCCTTCACCAATACATTCGGCTTGATCTGCATGATCAGATTGATCGGCGTATCCTCTTCGAAGATGGCGACGAGATCGACTGCCTCCAGCGCCGCCAGCACTTCCGA
>Ga0137404_10002389_pt1 | contig 12407 bp, 10 predicted proteins | sample CZOMad2_1_16fung_FD_108285 | JGI IMG/M metagenome (GOLD analysis project Ga0137404, IMG submission 108285) | Vadose zone soil fungal communities from Angelo Coast Range Reserve, California, USA - CZOMad2_1_16fungal (Illumina Assembly) | ecosystem: Environmental > Terrestrial > Soil > Vadose...
AAGAGACCCAGAAATGGATAAGCGATCTTACGGACGAATATGTTATTAGAAGTGTTGGAGACTACCTCAAGCTGTACGGAGAATTGTTCAGATGGCTTATTCGCCCAAGGGAAGAGACTTAGCGGGATTGAGGCTCGCCAAATTCGTATTCACGCCTTTACCCCACTACCGCAATATAGAACCGTTCGCGCTCACCCTTCGGGAATGCTAAAATCACTTCGGACCAGATAGCGAGCCAGGCTGACGACGGCCCTTGTCCTCGCGACATTGCCCCCTTGCAATGACCGACTACTATCACGTTCTGGGCGTCAAACGCAGCGCGACCGCTACCGAGATAAAATCCGCCTACCGAAAACTCGCGCGCAAGCATCATCCCGACGTGAATCGAGGTTCGGAAAAGGCCGAGCGTGAGTTCGCGCTGCTGTCTCTGGCTTATCACACGCTGATCGATCCTCAGGAACGAGCCTTTCACGATCAACAACTCAACCAGAGCACGCAAGAGAGTCCTTTTCTGGGTTTGGAGAACAACCCGCATGCGAAGCGCGCCAGCAAGATGGCCACCCAGGCCCGTTGGGACCGGGTCGTCAATCAAATTCTCGAAAACGATCGGCGCGAAAACATGCAGCGCCAGCGCGCGGTCTTCACTACCGTGTCGCTTTTTCTGTCGACGTTTCTGGTGGCGATGATCAAGCCGCCGCTGTGGCAGTCCTTTGGCGTGGCCGGTCAGGCGATTCTGGCCATCCTCTTCACCTTAGGTGTTTGGCACTTGATCAGCCGGCTGCGCGAATACATAACGCATTACACCTACAGGCCCGACGACATCAACTACTCAATCACCAGCGAAGAGAAGGAGCCGGATCAACCCTTCACGCGATTTGCGGCCTATGCTTTCCTGCTGGGCGGCTATTTGATAAGCCTGAGTATCGGACTCCTCATCGGCTGGCGCGCGGAGGGTTTTTTTTCCGACTTAACTCTGCTGTTCCGGCATCATGCGACGGTCAGCGCTGGTTCTCTTTCTCCGCTGGCCCTGTTGGTTTCAGGACTGATCGTCTATCCGCCTATCTCGGTTTTGATAATTGACACGCTGCACGCCGTCGCCTCGCGGATAGATACGGGTTGAAGTCCGTCGTCAGGTCGCGTATGTTGCGCCAGATGAAATTGTTTCGAAATAAGATCACGCGCGTGGGCTTCCCGCGTTTTAAGGCGGGATCTGTGGTCGTGCTCGCGTTGATGTTTGGCGCCGGCCAGGCGCCGGCGCGAGCAGGCCAAAAAAGTGAGCCGTTGACGCCGATGCAACGCGAAATCGAGCGCCAGCAAGTGCGTCTGAAATCAGAAGACATCGAACAGCGTCGCGATGCGCTGATGAGGCTGGGTGGTTTGAAGCGGCCCGACGCGTCGCACGCTGCCGCCGCAGGATTGACCGACATCGCGCCGATAGTTCGGGCGACCGCCACGCACGCAATCCTGTCTCTGCCGTCGGCAGAAGCCGCGACGCTTTTGATTCCTCTCTTGCAGGACAAACTGGAGTTCGTCCGTCGCGAGGCCGCTGATGCCCTGGGCAAGACGCGCAGCCGTACTGCGTCCGCTCCGCTCACCGGAGTCTTGCTGGGCGACAAAGAAATCAGTGTGAGAGGCGCTGCGGCCGCGGCGCTGGGCGAAATCGGCGAGGAATCGGCCGTCGAAGCACTGTCGCAGGTACTTGCCGGACAGAGTCAGCAAAAGAAGAAAGCAAAAGCGGGACCCGACGCGTTCGTAAGGCGAGCTGCGGCCCGTTCACTGGGCCAGATCAAGAGCCGCACGGCAGTGGGCGTTTTGATCACGACGCTGGCCAACGACTCAATCGACATTGACGTGAGACGAGAGGCCGCGACCGCACTGGGGTTAATCGGCGACACGTCAGCCGGGCCGGCTCTTCAGGCAGCGTCTGCCTCCAGCGATCCATATCTGTCAGAGGCCGCACGCGGAGCCCTGCGCCGCCTTAGACTTGCCCCCAGGAATTGAGACCGGCATTCAACCCATTTCCAGTTGGGTTTTTCTTGGAATTATTAAGCTTTGCGAGTCCGACTAAGTCGGCTCCGCGGACTAAACGAGGCTTACTTTTGCAGATCAGGATTGGCTGAAAGAAAAAGGCGCTGGAGCGAGAGCTCCGGCGCCTTCTTGGGAAACAACAACGAACTCGGCTTAGTTTTCGGTCTTCTCGCCCCGGCCCTGGCCCTTACGCGCAGCCTTACTTTCCTTAGCGGCCGGAATCGGCAAGCCGACACTTCCTGAACGGGCTGCTAAAGGCTCTTCGTCCGGAACCGCGGCGGTAATTTCGCTAATCAGCGCCCCGCCGGATTTCTTCGAGAAGGTCAGCTTGCCGGCGACCGAGCCGAGGTCGACCTGGACCAAATCACCCAAGCCAATCTGCCCGGTAGCCACCAGGTTCGACAGTGGATAGACGAGAAAGCGTTCGATCGCGCGTTTCAAATGTCGCGCGCCGTATTTGTAATCGATGCCTTCGTCCAACAGCATGTTTTTCGCCGCGTCCGTGCACTGGAAAACAAATTTCGTCCCCGCGGACATCATGATGCGATCCTGAACGGATTGCAGTTCGAGATCGAGAATCGCGCGCAGATGATGCTCTTTCAAAGAACGGAACACCACCACCTTGTCGATGCGGTTCATGAACTCCGGCGAAAACTTACGCCGAGCAGCTTCCACCGCCGTGCGATAGATTTTGTGATCTACTTCAGAGTCAGGATGCTTGACACCCTTGCCAGGGGCAAAGCCGATACCGCCCGAAATCAACTCGGACATTTCGCGCGCGCCCAGGTTCGAAGTCATGATGACCATGCATTTCGAAAAGTCGACGCGCCGGTTGTCGCCCAGCGTCAGGGTCGCTTTATCGAGAATGCCCAGCAGCAATTGCCAAAGGGAATCCGAAGCCTTTTCGATTTCGTCAAAGAGCACCAGCGTCAGCTTGAGCTCTTCGTTGTGCATCCGGTCGAGATTCTCCTGCGTCAGCATCGGCGAGGTCTCGCGATGGCCCAGGTATCCCGGAGGCGAACCGATCAGCTTGGCGATTTCATGCGAATGCTGAAATTCCGCGCAGTCGATCTTCACGACGCCGTTCGGATCCGCGTACAAGACTTCCGACGCCGCTTCGATTACCCGCGTCTTTCCCGAACCCGTAGGCCCAAGGAACAACATGGTACCGATCGGCCGGTTAGGCGGATTCATGCCGGCCAGAAATATCTGGTAGAGGCCGCTTACGCGGCGCACGGCGCGTTCCTGGCCAACGATGCGCGCTCCCAGGCGCTCTTCAAAATCCTGGGCGCGCGGGCTTTTCTGATCCGGGTCCAGAAATACCGTTTCGTCAATTAGTTTTTCCGGGGCACTCATCTTTTCTATTTCCATTTCGGCAATCATGGCTTTTGTTCCTTGGCGCGGCGCGTGTCCATGACACCCTTGTCGCCGCTCGGGATCCTCCGAAATTATCCCTTAAGCAAAGAACGAGCCACACGGTCGATTGATGCGGCGTAGAGCGTTAGCGTTTACCTTTCGAGAAACGCTCAACCATTCGGCACATTCGATCGACTCCTACGCTATATATACGACTCGGAAAGAAAAGTCACCCAAAATGTGAGGGGCGGTTGTGGAAAGACTGTTACGAGCCGGTTACGCCAAATCTACATACATGACATTTGTTGCCACAAAACGAGTGACATTTGTTGTTGCTATCCGGAGATATTGTAAGGGAGGTGAAGGAGTCTACACGGAAAGAGTAGCGCGTGGCCCAAAAGGTTAGAGTAGCTTGCCGCGAGCCGTGGACGGATCTTCGCCGAACGAAAGATTTGTTCCGCCCAGAAGAACGTAGCAGGTCTTCCGAGTCTGTTATTTCTCGCTCTTTCAATAGCTAACGCGGTCCCACTAATATCAATTCTGAAACGCGAGGCGACGAAAGGAACCAGTTCGGTTCGTAATGTTTTGTAACGGAACGTTAGTTGCTCGCGCACGTTCACGTCCTCGCAAGGTCCCCGTGATGTTCTTTGAGCGATAAGCGTGAACATTGATCGTCATAACAAGTTGCGATGAAGGATCAAGAATTGGTGGTTCAAGGTTCTGCTGGTAACCGCTCGCGTTCAGAGGCACGCAACTTTTGAGTTCTCTTTGACATCCATTAACCAAGGCGGTAGCGATGCCGCTAAGAGTTGATTGAAGGACGGACTGGTTAAGAGTAAACGAAAGGAGAGAAATTGTGACTCCCATTACCCGACGCGTGAACGCGATCAAGGAAAGGATCGCCGAGTTAATCGACGAACTGTTCTCATTTGTCAGCTTCATCGTCTTCATGGCGATTGAAGCCCTGGTTCTTTTCACTTTCGCGAAACTGCATGTAGTAGTCCATGATATTCTCGACCATTCACCGTGGTGTCCAATGAGCGTAGCTGCCATGATCATGAATGACTTATTTCTGTGGTTGAATGTTTTGTTCGTAATAGCCTTTACGGTGAGACAGAGCCGCGCCATTATTCGAAACGTAACGCTGACTGCTGCTAAAAATACTCGAAGGCCCGGGGCCAAAGCCATTTCGCGTCATGGAAAAGAAGCTCGGCACAAGGCTTCATTAGCAGAGGGAGAGTACAAGTGTCACCATCCCGATCACGGTGCCTGGAGGATCAAATGACATCGGGTACCCAGGGAAGTTTCTTCGGCGGAAGTTGGCGCGCTTAACGCTCCAATGAGTGGTCGGTCGGGCTGACTTGATCATCTTCTTCGTAACTCTCGATAGTAATTATTTACTACCTTAACCAGTTGATGTACTTTCGCCCTTATTTCCTGAGGTTGAGAGACTACCAGAACAAAAACATCACTTTCAATGATAGTGTCGGGAAGAAGTATTTTTAGCCGCTTGTTGCGGTCTTGAGCTTTGTCCGTGACATCCTTCCATGATTGATTTGGCCGCACCCCCTGATAGCTTTCTACGAACCTCTGATTAACCAGCCAACACGCGGGCACCAGATCCTTATATGCTTGTTTGTATGCGCTGATGTCGCTCAGATTCCGGCGCCTGGCAAAGATCGTTTCATATCTCCTATCGCGCTTTCTGGAAAGCGAAACCGCCTTGCCCCCATTGTGAAGTGTAAAGTCCATGGGGATGTTTTGGTGTATGACGTCATAAGCAACTTCTTCTCGGATCGCAACTCCCCATCCGAAGCCGGCCTGTTCTTGCCTTCTCAACACCCCGGTTATGTGGGCAGCCCGACGACTGAGTTCGTTTAGATTGAAAAGAAAAATCCTGGTCAGAATCGTATCATGCTGATGAAAGGAACTTGACGCAATATCAAGGTATTCTTTCGCATCACTGGTGGAGCTTTCCCAGTAATTGAGGTCATCTTCGCTCACCGCGTCAAATCGTTCCTGGTAGCGAACCATGAGTCTTTGATAGACATCCATTTTCCATTCCCTGGGAACACTTAACACGCCCTTGGAAAGCCCTTCCAACTGGAGCGTGTGTTCCTTAATAACCTCTCTGGCGATAATTTCAAAACCTGGATTGATTTGTCTGGTACGGATCGCCAGTCTTCTTAGATCATTATGAAATTTCATATGCTCTTCAATCACGGACTTGATGCTCTTCGGAACCTTTCTAATTCCTGCCAGATCCAGGAATGCTGTTCTTTTCTCCATTCTATCCATGACAGTAAAACGCTCAATGCCGAAATGTAATCCCAATAGTGCCACCAGGATTAGAGTTACATCTGCCGGTTCTTTGAAAAGGGGGATCTTATGAAACACGATTTCAGATACGGCGATGAACAGCCCTCCGAGTGCTATTAGAATGAGGACCACCGTGTCGATTAACTGCGCAGGTTCGGCGGTAAATCGGTCCTTAAGGGCCAAGATTTTGTTTCCTATTACCTTGAACATACTTACCTCCGCTTCACTTAGTAATTCCATATTGAACCAGGGAATGGAAAAGTCGCCCAATGGAGATGGTGGACAAAGCTGAACCATTTCCACCTTGCTAAGAGGCTGACCGAGTCCCTGGGAGGACTTGTCAGATCAACTTCTTTCGGCTCCTTCACAAGATTGTTTGGTTCAGCAGAATTCATGAGGTTAACTCCTTCCTGCAACTCTCGAATTGAGATTCGAGCAGTGGGCAGGCGAAGCTCCCCGCTGTTTAGGAACAGGGCCCTTGCTGACGCGCACGCTTCGGACCCAGATGCGGACCGGATGTCCGCGCTCCGCACGCGGGGTGCATGCGGAGCGCCACGCAAGTTAACAACTTGCGCTACAGGCTACGGCACGATCTTTGGTGGCTGGAATCGCTCCAGCCGCCTTAACCGGCTGGGTCGCCCACGGGAGGTGGAGAGCAACATGCGTGGTCGTTACTTCCCACCATACTTCTTGTCCAATTTTTTCATCGTATCGACAAGTGATAAGAACTCTTGCATTAGTTGTGGACGCCCTAGTCTCAGTCTAAGTTCGTCGACAAATGGCCGCAGTTCCTCGCCGTACCTCTTAACAACCGCCCCGAACACGTCCCACATGTAATGCTCGTCCAAGGTATCGTGTTTCACGGCGGTGCCAAGTTCCTGGAAGAAGTTACAGAAAACGCGAATATTTTGAACAGTCATGGCTGCCTCTTCTCTTGCCTTGGCTGCCTCTGATTCTTTTGTTTCAGTTTTCTGTGCGTCAGAGTTAACACTTTCCAAGTCCTTGGCACGGTCCATGAGTGCCTTAGGATCCTCTTTCCTACGAATCCACCTATCGGTAATACCTCTAGCGTCAACCAAGTCCCTTTGGTTGAAACGCTCAATCATGTAAGTCGTGCGTTGGATTGCGAAATGGTTGCTCGTTTGGAGATAGACACCAAGACCGAGCACCGAAGTGATGATCAGAGTCACGGAAAGGATCGTCAGTTCCAGGATCACGGCTTTGCGCTCAAAGTTTGTCATTCTATTTCTCCCTTCGGAGCGGGCCGTTGAAAATGGACCAGCGGGCAATGAGCAGCGGGCAGGCCGAACCTGCCCGCTGCGATTAGAGGATGCGGACAAGTCGCCCGCGCTCAGCACGCAAGTTAGCAACTTGCGCTACATGCTACGGCACGATCTTGGTGGCGGGATCGCTCCAGCCGCTTTGACCGGCGGGGTTGACGGCGGCGACGCGGAACCATGTGCGCGAGCCGGATTGCAAAGCCGTCGCCGTGAAAGTTGACTTCGTCGAGACTCCCGAATGCGTCCATGAAGTCGCGGTCGGGGGATCGGGACTGGTTTCGACCGCGTAACTCGTGGCGCTGGTCACCGGATCCCAGGAAAGATCCATCTGGCCGTCATGATCTCCCGCCGTCGCCGAAAGGGCCTGAGGTGGAGGCGGAATTGCCACGGAACCAGACGGGGCGCGCACGTCCATGCCCGCGCTCTGGATGATCGCTTCGTCACCGCCGGAGACAGCAGTGACGTAACCTGCCTCTTGCGAGACCAATTTGGTCAACGCATCTTCCTTCGAGTTCTGAATCGTGGTTTTGGTTTTCGCTATCTGCCGCGCGGTTTGCACTTCGCCGGCGGCAGCTTCGAGTTGGTCAGCCGCATCAATGATCGCAACCAGCGTCGGCTGTGGCGTAGTGAAATGCGTATTGCCGGTCATCGCCGCGACAATCTGACGAGCCCGCGCGACCTTTTCCGGAATCGAAAGACGAGAAAAATTCAGTTTGATTTGCGCCATGTGAGTGCACTCCTTATCAGTGAAGTTTGAGGTTGTCTGTGAGAGCGAGGAATCCGTTTGAGGAGTTTCCTCGCCGCAACGGTCCAAACACAGCTTCCGAGGAACTAGAGCCGTAGGAGGCCGAGAGGATCGCGGAGAGAATACACGATGCGGAAAATCATGCAATAGGAATTTTCCCCGGTGCAATTTTCCATACTTGTGGCCCTTCTCCTTCCATTAGAATAAGCGTTTTTCCTATAAATTCAGCAAAGAAACCAGTTATCTGAAAAGGGCGCCAACTGAAATCGCTCAGATCGACGACGAACATCAGGGTAATGTCAGTCAAATCGTCGACGAATTCCTTGTTACCGCAATGGAATTAGTCGTCACGAACAATGTGTTAGGCGACACCGAAGGCGTGCGGGTAGACACTAATGCGGAATTCACGGAGATCACAGCCGTGACGGTCAGGATCGGAATAATATCGCTGTTTTCGCATCAATGTGAGTTGAAACAGTGACGATGTTCGTCGGCATGAAAGCGGTTTTCGGTAGCACGCAGTTTTATTCGGTAACACGGAGGAAATTTCGGTGAAATTAACGAATGAAATTTCCGGCAGATTTAAAGTCTTTTTCAAAACCGAGAACGGTGAGTCGACACGGTTGCACTCTGAATCGAATCGGAACAGCGCCGGGCTTTCAGTAGAGTTCGTTCGGAATCAGTCTGAGAGGCCACGACTCCTCTACTCCTTTGACAGACACAGAGTGTCTCGCGCGCAAAAAGATATTTGCAAACCAGAACGAAGATAGCTGCGGCTTCGCCGAAGGTGCTGTAAAGAAGACTCATGAGCGTGTCGCTCGGAAGATTTGAATGGCCCAATCCCTGGAGATAGAGAAGGACAATTGCACTTAGGGAGTGCACTGCAAACAGCGAAACAATGAATCGAATGACGAATCGCTGAAGTTCTGTTTTCTGATCTTTTCTCTTTGCCATATGAATTCTCGCTGGTTGAGAGTCGCCGCGACTCAAAGGGAGCCGCCCTTCCACTTTTCCTTACCGGGATCCTACAAGGTCCTCTTATGCAAAGAACGAGCCGTGAGAAAAATTGATGCGCGGCAAAGCCTTCGCGTTTACTTTTCGAAAAGGCTCAGCGAAACCGCACGCTGGATTCACACCCACGCTATATATACGACTCGGAAAGAAATTTCACCCAAAATATTCGGGACGATTCTTTATAGAGTGCTGCGAGACTTGTACGTCAAATCTACATACATGACATTTATCGGCAAAAAAGTGGTGACAATTCCTGTTGACGATGCACAGGTATTCGAGAGGAGCACCGAACTCTACACGCAAAGAGTTTTGAGTGGCTCAAACCGTTGGGTAGGCCAGGACAACGTTTCTACTAGCGCCCGCTTGCGGAAGTCAGTCGTAATACTCTAGACCCAGATGCGTGATCAAATCTTCTCCACGCAGATGGCGTAGAGTGTTCTTGAGCTTCATCAGTTGGATGAAAATGTCGTGCTCGGGATAGAGGCCGGGGGCGGTCATGGGTGATTTGAAATAGAAGGAGAGCCATTCCTGGACGCCCTTCATGCCGGTGCGCTGGGCCAGATCCAGGAAGAGGGCGAGATCGAGCACGATGGGCGCTGCCAGGATTGAATCACGGCAGAGAAAATCGATCTTGATCTGCATCTTGTAGCCCAGCCAACCAAAGATGTCGATATTGTCCCATCCCTCTTTGTTGTCGCCGCGCGGTGGGTAATAGTTGATGCGGACGACGTGGGAAAAATCTTTGTAGAGTTTCGGATAGACCTCGGGCTGGAGGATGTATTCAAGGACGGAGAGTTTGGATTCTTCCTTCGTCTTGAAAGACTCAGGATCGTCCAAAACCTCGCCGTCGCGATTGCCCAGGATATTTGTCGAGTACCAACCATCCAATCCCAGCATGCGCGACTTAAGGCCGGGAGCGAGAATGGTCTTCATCAAAGTCTGGCCGGTCTTGAAGTCCTTGCCACAAACGGGCGAGCCGTGCTGATTCGCGAGATCCCTCAGCGCCTGCACATCCACGGTAAGATTTGGCGCGCCATTAGCGAAGGGTATGCCGGACTTGAGCGCGGCGTAGGCATAGATCATCGACGGCGGAATGGCTTTGTGATTGTCGCGCATCGCCTGCTCAAACGACTTTAAGTTGCGATGCACGGCGTGCGGCTTCATGAAGATTTCGGTTGAAGCTGCCCAGATCATTACCAGCCGATCGCATTTGTTCTTCTTTTTGAAGTCGGCTATCTCGTCGATCAACTGCCGCGCCAATTGGAGTTTATTCTTGCCCTTCTTGACGTTGGTGCCGGTCAGGCGCTTTACATAGTTCTGGTCGAAGACGGCCTTCATCGGCTTGATCTTCTGGAGGGGTTTGCGAAGTTTCCCGAGTAATTCCTTTTCGAGCACGCCGGCGTGCGTCGCGGCTTCGAAGGCCGAGTCAGGGAAAATGTCCCACGCGCCAAAGACCAAATCTTCCAGCTTAGCCAGCGGCACAAAGTCTTTAATCGCCGGTACGCGGTTGTCTGTGCGACGGCCCAGGCGGATGGTCCCCATCTGGGTCAAGCTGCCGATCGGCTCGGCCAGACCCTTCTTGATAGCTTCGACGCCCGCGATGAAAGTCGTACTCACCGCGCCAAGTCCAACCAACAGAACGCCCAGCTTGCCTTTTGCCGGCGCGATTTCCGCGCCCTTCTTTACCGCCATCCTCAGACTTTACCTCCGGGAAATAGAAACGAGAGTTAACGAGACGGACGATGATACATGAGACGTGATTGATTCGCACGTCGGGACTGGGACACAACTCTGACCATCAGCACCGGATTGTTTGTAATCAAGGCATGAATGCCCAAACTTGCGCTCCGTCGCAGCCATTGGGGGTCATCAACCGTCCATACGACTGACCGCAGATTATTTTCCGTCGCCAAATTAACGAGACGCGCAGTTGCTATCAAACGGTGCAATAGAATCTGGTCGGCGCCGCATTCAATCGCAGCAGTGACGATCGGATGTCTGCGGATTGCTTTCACCGGATGCCGCCGAGGCTCAAACAGGGCTCCGGTGGTGATACCAGAGTCGATCGTCTTGATGTGGGCGACAGCTTTAAGATTGAAACTCACTACGACCACGCGATCGCGAAGACGGCAGGTCTTGATGAGTTCGGCCACTGATCCGGCGAGTTCGGCAAACGTATTCTCTGCTTTGTCAGTCTTCAGTTCGACATAGATGACCTTGTCACGATTGGGAGGCTTGGTAAAGAGATCTAATATCTGATCCAGCGTCGGAACAAATTGTCCGCTGTACCTGGATTGCGAGATCTGGGGTTGGGCCCGATTGAACCAAGTGCCAACCTCAACCTCGCGCAGTTCGCGCGACGTCATTTTCGCGACAACGCCCTCACGCAGCCCCGTTCGCCGCAAGGTCGGATCGTGAATTACCACCGGGACGCCGTCACTTGCCAGACGAACATCCAACTCAACTCCGGCAGCCCCATCTGCGAGCGCCCTTTGAAAAGCCGACAGAGTATTTTCCGGAGCCAGAGCCGAAGCGCCGCGGTGGCCTATGATTAGTGGTGAGTTTTTCGATGTCGTGTTTGGCAAGGACGGTTAGAGATTAAGTGTTTGTGCCTTAGCGCCTTTGCGTGAGATTTTTTTAAGCTTCAGCAACGCATAAGTAATTCTCACGCAAAGGCGCGAAGGCGCAAAGTCACAAGCAGGTTACTTTGGCTGCGCTTTTCCGTCGGTATAGCTCACCCGCTTTAGTTTGATGTCGAACGTGCCCAGGTCGACTTTTAACTGCGCCTTTACCGGCAGCCGGCGGTCGTCATCAGTGATCCAGATTGAGAGCGAGCCACGGCGAGCGAAACCCTGTTCACCAAATAGTGAAGGATCAATCCGCACGGCATTGACCTTGCCGAGGACCGTGTTCAGTTGCTTTCGCTCGACTACGGCCACCGCGAAGCGATAGACGCGTCCTGCATCGCTTAGCGGAACGTCAAAAGATTTTCCTATCTCCAGTTTCTGAGTTCGCAGAAAATAAATCACCGTCAGGATGTCCTGTATCGGCTCCGAAAAATCCAGCGTGTTGGTTCTTGGTGGTTGTGACTGGTTGGGATCGCGTTCGGTCCAGATAACTTTCCGCGTAGCGTGATCGAACACAGCCTCGCTGAGGCGCATACGTTTTCCCTGTTCTTCCAGTTTGCTGGTGCGCAGCACCGTGAATGGACCGGGATCGACAGTCGATTCCACATGTTCATGAAAACGAAATCCGGCGATCCGGGGAAACAGCCCCTTACTGGCGACATCGCCGACCAGACGCATGACGAACGGATCGGTTTCCGACGGCCCCCGACCCGGTGCGCCTTCGATCACTGCCTTGAACCGAAACTCGGCCACGTCGATGCCGTGCAACAGTCCTTTGTTAAATTCGCCTTGATAAACGAGCTCTTCGCCGCTGGAAAATGGAAGGGCGGTGCGCTGCGCCTGCTGACCTGGAACTGTATTGAAAGCCAGGGTCAGAAGGAGCGCCGCGACGAAGGTGCGAGTAAGCCAGGCCATTCTCGAGCCAGATTCGGCGCTGCGTTTCTCAAGTGACTCCTGGAGAGTCCCTCTTCGCGTACCTTCGTGTGACTTCGTGGATCGATTCTCTGCCCGCGGAAAACGATCCACGAAGTCACACGA
>Ga0137404_10002394_pt1 | contig 12398 bp, 14 predicted proteins | sample CZOMad2_1_16fung_FD_108285 | JGI IMG/M metagenome (GOLD analysis project Ga0137404, IMG submission 108285) | Vadose zone soil fungal communities from Angelo Coast Range Reserve, California, USA - CZOMad2_1_16fungal (Illumina Assembly) | ecosystem: Environmental > Terrestrial > Soil > Vadose...
AAAGTGGCCCTTTGCCGAGACGAATCCGATCAATTCGCAAATGGCCAGCGAAGGCCAGAAAATTTACGCGCGCGACTGCGCGGCGTGCCATGATCCGCGCGCTGAATTTACAAACAAGGTGGTGCCGATCACTGAGGTAGGGACTGATCCCGAGCGGATGTATTCATGGTCCAAAGATGCTGCCGCAGAAGCGAACCGGCGGGTGAAACAGCTGGGTATCGATCGGCCGCCCATGGTAGAAACGCAAGATCCGTACGGATATGTTTCGCCACCGCTGGATGGAATCTGGTTGCGCGCACCTTATCTTCACAATGGCTCCGTGCCGACGTTGCAAGATCTGTTGAATTCGCCAGGTGAGCGGCCGAAAACTTTTCATCGCGGCTACGATGTTTTCGACCCGGTCAAAGTTGGATTCAAAGAGCCGGCGCCGCGGCCAACCGGGCCAACCGGCGAGCTGACGCAACCTTATTTTCTTTTCGACACGACAGAAAAAGGAAACGGCAACAAAGGGCACACCTACGGCACTCAACTTTCGGAGCAGGACAAAGAGAAGCTGCTCGAATACTTGAAGACGCTCTAACGCAGATGTGATGCGTTGAACCGTTAAAGCGTAGATGCGCCACGCGAAAAGCTCTTGTGCGCGCGGCGGTTCTCCGGCAGTTTCGTCCTGTCATGGCGGCAAATCGCAAGCTCGGTTGTCTCAGCATCTTCTTGTTCGTCGCGCTTTGCGCCAGTTTGTTCTTTAACCTGGTGCTGGCAGTCGCGGCGTTTCAGCGTGTCGGCGGGACCCGCGAAGCCGAGCCAATTCCCCGTTTCCGTGAAATCCTGCTTCAGCGGGGAGCACGCGCGACCACGGACAAGATTGCGGTCATCACCATGCGCGGCCTGATAAGTTCTTCACTTCCGGGCACTGTAAGCGATTCAATGGTTGACGACATGCGCGCGGCACTGCAACAGGCGCGCGATGACAGTCGCGTGAAAGCCATCGTGTTGGAAGTCGATTCTCCCGGCGGAGAAGTGACTGCCTCCGACGCGATCTACAATGCGCTGGTTAAGCTGCGCGCCAGAAAACCGGTGGTCGTTTACATGGACTCACTGGCCGCGTCCGGTGGCTATTACGTTTCCTGCGGCGGTAAATTTTTGATGGCAAGCGACACGACCATCACCGGCAGCATCGGCGTCATTATTCAAACGCTGAATTACGAGCAGCTGTTCAACAAGGTCGGACTTGCGTCTGTAATTTTCAAAAGCGGCAAGTTCAAGGACATGCTAAACGGTGCGCGACCGATCACTCCGGAGGAACGCGAGCTCGTGCAGAGCTTTATCATGAAAACCTATGACAAATTTCTCGGCATCGTTGCGAAAGAAAGAAATCTTCCGGCAGACCTTTTGCGCAATACGATCGCCGACGGGCGAATCCTGTCGGGCAAAGACGCATTCGAGCACAAGCTGATCGATGGGCTTGGTGAGTTGGACGACGCATTCGGCAAGGCGAAAGAACTGGGAAACGCGCCGGACGCCAAAGTAGTGAAATATGGTCCGCCGTTTAGCCTGAGCCGCTTCTTCCGGATATTTGGAGAGGCCGATTCCAAAATTGAGCTCACACTCCCAAAGCAACTCATTCCGCAACTGGAGAGTGGGCGCGCGTATTTCCTGCCGAGCTATTACGCGCCATAGAACAGACGCATGCGATCCGGCAGCCTCTTTGCGGAATCCGGAGCGATTCCCAGCTCAGTCTTAGGCCTTCTTCTCTCGATTCTTTACCTTCTTGCCAGCCTTTATATCTATATTTCGCTGATTTATCAGATCAGCGCGCGAACACCGGACGGTTTCGGTGCGGACGCGGCGACGACGCGAAGGTTTGGACTGCCCGAGGCAATACTGGCTGCGCTGTTGATCCTTTTCCTTTTTCTAACCATTGGAGCCTCAGTTTCGCAACCTTCGATCCAGTTCAGCGCGCGCAATCTTCTGGCAAATTTTCTTCTCACTGGTTGCGTTGTACTCGTCATTATCACCTTCCTTCAGTTCCGCGGGTTTGACGTTAGTTCGTTAGGCGGGTTTTTCAGATTAGGTTTTATCAGGACCCTGAGCACCGGAGCGATTCTGCTGTTTTTTGCTTATCCATTGATCTTGTTGTCTGACACGATAACGCAGCGGCTTTTTGGGGGCGGCTCGAGCAAGCAAAACATCGTCGAGTTCTTTAGCGGATCGCGCACTATCCAGCAGCGAATGATGATCATCGTTTTCGCCGTGGCAATCGCGCCCGTGGTTGAGGAGTTCCTTTTTCGATTTTTTATTTACGGCGTACTCAAGCGCTATTTCGGTCGTCTGCTGGGTGTCACATTCAGCGCTCTGCTGTTCGCCGCAGCGCACGCGCATCTGCCCTCATTTGCGCCATTGTTCGTTCTCGGCGGTTGCTTCGCGATTGCATACGAGTGGAGCGGCTCAATTCTTGTCGCCATGACAATGCATTCGCTCTTCAATTCGCTCACTCTTACCGCCCTTGCATTTCCGGAGATCTTTTCTCCATGACTCGTCCTGGGAGCGCGACTCTCCAGTCCGCCGAGAGGTCTACTGGCGTTTCAGGGATCACTCCGCAATGAAATTGCGCGACATCGGCGAAGACCGGCTGCTCGGACAGCTTTTCCCTCGTCTTTGGCTCGGAAAAGAAGTCCTTAATGGCCCCGGTGATGATTGCGCCCTGGTGGAAACCCGCGATCATCAAAACCTTCTTGTACTTAAGACCGATTGCGTCGTCGCGGGCGTGCACTTCTTGCCGACGGCAAACGCGCTCCATGTCGGCTGGAAAGCGATGATGCGCCCGCTCAGCGATTTCGCGGCAACGTCGGCGGTGCCTCAATCTGCACTCATCACTCTCATCGCTCCCGAGAAAACAAAAGTCGAATGGGTGGAGCGGTTTTATCGTGGACTGAGCCGGGCCGCGAAGCGGTTTAAAGTCAGCATAGTTGGGGGCGAAATGAGCGGCACGGCCGGACCTGTGGCGATCTCGGTCACTGTGGTTGGTTTTGTTGAAAGAAACCGCTGCGTATCACGCCGGGGCGGCAAGGCGGGGGACGATCTGTTTGTCACCGGCCGACTGGGCGGTGCCCTGAAACAAAAGCATTTGCAATTCGTTCCACGGATTGTCGAGTCGCGTTGGCTCACAAGAAATTTTCCTATCCATGCAATGATGGATCTAAGCGACGGATTGGGAGCCGATCTTCCGCGACTTGCAAAGGCGAGCCGGGTTGGATTTGCCATCGAAATGGAAAATCTGCCGCTTGCCCGAGGCGCGAAGATCGGTAACGCAATTTCAGAAGGCGAAGATTACGAATTGCTATTTGCGATTTCGCGGCGTGAACGCAATCGCCTATTGCGGAGCTGGCACAAAAAATTTCCAAGATTGTTGCTCACTCGGATTGGCTCCTTCTCTCGACGCTCAACCAGAAACCATCAATTTCTCCCTCGTGGCTACACTCATTTCCAACAGCCCGGCTGAGACTGAAGCAGTCGGACGCCGACTTGCGGAGGATGCGGGAGTGGGATCGATTTTGGCTTTGCAGGGCGAACTGGGAAGCGGCAAAACTCTGTTCACCAAAGGCTTCGTGGCCGGCATGGGAAGCAACACTGCGGTTTTCAGCCCTACCTTTACGATTGTGCACGAATATGCAAATGGGCGCCTGCCTGTTTATCACTTTGATTTCTTTCGTGTGGCGAGTCGCCAGTCCCTCGCCCGGCTTGGCCTCGATGACTATTTTTTTGGCGACGGAGTTTCGGTGATTGAATGGGCGGATCGCTTCCCGGAATTCATTCCCGAACAAGCGCGCTGGATTCGATTTGAGATAAAATCGGAGAACCAGCGTGCCATCACTTTCCAAGGAATGTGAAAATTCTTGCGCTGGAACTTTCCACGGCGCGCGGCAGTCTGGCGTGGTTGGATGAAGATGCTGCCGGTTTCAGTCGTGACTGGCCGAACGACCGGAAAAATTCTGGTGCCTTCTTTGAAAATCTCGCTGATGTAGCGAAGAAATTTGGTCCCCCAGAGACGATTATCGTCGGACTTGGCCCTGGCTCCTACGCGGGGACTCGCATCGCAATTTCAGCTGCAATCGGGTTGCAGGTTTCTTCCAGGGCGCGCCTGATCGGTTTTCCGTCAATCTGCGCAATGGAGTCTAACGCGGAGGAATACTCCGTGATCGGTGATGCTCGCCGAAAATCGTTTTTCTTTGCGCATATTCGCGCGAATAACATGGTCCAGGGTCCAACGCTTTTCTCGGAGTCTGAGCTAAGATCGAAACTCGACACTATCGAGATCACAATGCCAGTCTTCACCTCGGATCCGCTTCTGCAATTTGAGCACGCCATCGTTCGTTTTCCATCCGCTCTTGTGCTCGCCAGACTTGCGCGAGAACCGCAACGCAGCTTTTCTTTGCCACTACTCGAACCAATTTACCTACGCGAGCCGCACATCACTATGCCGAAATGAAGCAAACTCTTCGTTGCTGGGCTGAGATCGATCGTAGCGCATTGCGTCATAATGCGAAAATCGTGCGGGAACGCGTCGGTTCCGCGGAGATCGTTGCTGTGGTGAAAGCGAACGCTTACGGGCACGGTTTAATCGGCGTAGCAGAAACGCTTGCGGACGAGGCTCAACTTTTCGGCGTCGCCAATCTGGAAGAGGCACTCGCACTCCGGGAATCCTTCTCCCATCCGATTGTTATTCTTGGTCCCGCTTTGCCTGCGGAGAGATCGACAATTGCCGAGCGCGGTTTCATTCCCACCATTTCTGCGCTCCAGGAAGCAGAGGATTTCAACCGGGTAGCGCACCGCTCACCCGTAAACGTCAATTTCAAGATTGATATGGGCATGGGCCGCATGGGAATTCTGGAAGCCGAAGCATCGGACGTTCTCAAGAAAGTATCGGCATTTCCGAATATCAGGATTCACAGTGTCTCAACTCATTTGCCAGCGTCTGGTGAGGACGCGGATTACACGCGCGGTCAGCTTTTGCGCTTTGGCGAAATAATGAAGCAATTTCGCGCCGCGATTCCACTCGATTATAAAGCGCATGTGCTCCAAAGCGCAGGGGTGCTGGCTTTCGCCGAGTCCGCAGGAGTCTTCGACATGGTGCGCGCTGGGATCGTGCTTTACGGGATTTCGCCACTTTCCGAATTCCAGCACCTCCTCAAACCGGTGATGACGTGGAAGGCGCACATTTGTCTGGTGCGCGACATGCCGAAGAGAAGTTCCATCAGCTATGGCCGCACGTTTATCGCTCCTCGGAAAATGCGGGTCGCAACCTTGTCGGCTGGTTACGCCGACGGATATCCATGGCACCTTTCTAATCGTGATGCCGCCGTCCTGGTTCGGGGGCAGCGTTGTGCCATTCTCGGCCGTGTGACGATGGATTTGATGATGATCGATGTTAGCAAGATCAATAATGCGCGAGTGGGCGACGAGGTTGTTTTGCTAGGACGCGATGGGACCGAGGAAATTTCCTGCGCGGAACTGGCGAAGACTGCTGGCACGATTCCCTGGGAAATCACCACACGAATTGGCGCGCGCGTGAGGCGAGTTTATGTTTAATCGTGAATCGAGATTGGAGAATCGTAATTCGGATCACGATTTTAACGATTTAACGAATTACGATTCAACGAATCGCGCTGTCCCATGTTCCAAATCATCTTTAACGAATTGAGCGCAGCGGAGATTTCCGCGCTTCCGAAGAAATTACAGCTTGAGCTGCTCTCGGAGTTCCAAATTCTACCCGAGGATCTCGATCACCTCGATTCTGAACGGTTTGGGATAATCCAGCGCGAAGGGAAAAAGCTATTTCGCTATCGTGCGAAAGACTATCGCATTTATTTTGCCAAGACTGACGAAGGCATCAGAGTCCACCGTGTCTTACACAAGAACACGTTTCGCGATTTCCTTTTCCGAAGCAAACTGCCTGTGTCCGAAGACGCCCAACTGGGCGAAACCCGCGAATTTTGGAAGCTGATCGAGCAAGGCGAAAAAACTCGAAAGGCGTAGAGGAAGAGACAACGTCCAACGCTCAACGCCCAACTCTTATAGGGCGTTTCTGTGAAACGCCAATCAAAGGCCAGCGTCTGAGACAGACGCCCTACAATTACCTCATCGACCCATGGACTGGCAGTGCTTAATCTCGTTGGGGTCATCCCCAGCAGGAAGCGAGGGATCTCACAATCGAAGCTTGAATCACGCAAACTACGGGCGTGATGAACGAGACTACGAGAGATCCTTCTCTTCGTTCAGGATGACAAAGCGCGCAGGCGCGTTTGTCACTTCATTAACAGCACGGAGCGGCTGCGCTTGATCTCGCGGGTGATTTTGCGATGCAGATGCGCAGGCATTCCGGTGACGCGGCGGGGAAGGATTTTGCCGCTCTCCGTGACAAATTTTTTCAGGAGATCGGGATTTTTGTAATCGATAGCCTCAATGGCGATGTCGATTCGCCGGCGCGGCATGGCGCGATTTGCCCGGCGAAAGGCGGAACGGCGTTTGGCGGTTTTAGGACCTATCATTTGGTTTCACGGTGCAAAGTATGCCGTCTTAAGAACGGATTGTATTTCTTTTTCTCGAGTCGATTGGGCGTGCGCGGACTTTTCTTGTTCCGCGTGGTCATGTAGCGGGAGGGAGGCTTCCCCAATGCCTTGGCTTCCGTGCATTCAAGCGTCACAATTTCCTGGGCCATTTGTCACACCTTCACTTCCGCCGGCGTGGCTTCCTCTTCCTCAGCCTCGCCGCCTTCCTCCTCGGTCAAGCCGAACAGAGAGGTGACCGACTGACGGACCCGCGACGCTTTGTTTTGCTTTTCCAGCTGCGATTGGCATTCAACAGTGAAACGCGCGAATGGGATCGCTTCCAGCCGCGCGTGCGGGATTGGTTTGCCCGACATTTCGCACTTTCCGTAGGTTCCCATCTCAATTCGTTTGAGGGCCTGATCGATTTCGTAAAGCGCGTCCTGTTCCTGGGAGAGCAAACTCAACGCGAAATCCCGATCATAAGCGTCCGATCCGGCATCAGCCTGATGCATTCCAAAAGCGGATGCCTCGCTGCCTTCGGCTCGAGATCTCAGAGTGTCCTGGGCTACGCCGGCCATGGAATCGACCATGGCGTCCCGAAGCTGAAGGAGTTTCTCTTTCTGCTGGCGCGTAAACGGATCGAGTCTCCTCTCGCGGTGATTCAAACCTAACAGGACGGCCGGAGACTCAGTCGTTTCTTTTTTGGAGGGCCCACGTTTTCCGGCTTTTGTCGGCTTTGCGACCTTTTTCGATCCCGGCCGTTTGACGGGTTCCTTGCGTGCCGGTCGCGCCTTACGCGCAGCAGGCTTCTTCGCAGAACTCTTCTTTTTTGTTGGTTTTGCCATAGCGTTGAAAGCGCCCTCTAATCGAGTGACACGGGAAAAACGGACGCTTAATTAAGAACATTTCCCAGATCGCGCAAGCGGAGATTTCGTAATGCAGGCATCTATGCCTGTTTCGTCGTGCAGGTTGCCAGCCTGCACTGGGGTTTTGCTGGCAGGATGCCCGGCTGTCGAGACAGCCAGGGTGACTGTGTCACGAGCTCGCGCTGGAGTAACGGTTCAGGGCAAATTTCCAGAAGCCGCGCGACAGGAAGAAAACAATAGTCGAGGCAGTGACAAGATGCAGCATCAACCACCAGGGCTGTCCGAGCGATTTGATCAACAAGCGGGCTGGGATGTTTGCGATTATGACCACTGGTATGATCCAGCCGAAGATCAAGCGGAATAGCCATGGAAAGATCGCATCTGGATAACGCGCGATGTTCAGGAAATTAAAGTAGCCATAAACCAATCCCTGGGCGCGCACGATCCAGAAACTGACGGCTGCCAGAGCAAGCATGATTGAGTAATGCACCGCAATGCCAAACCCCAGTGCAACCAGGTAAAGCAGGATTGATGTCAAATCGGGAACAACATTGAGGCGCGAAAGTGCTACGCAAACTACCACGCCCCCTAACCCGGCGTTGATGATGCTGTCGAGACTGAATTGTTTCGTCGAAACAGCAAACTGGCTGTCGATCGGCAGCACCAGCAGCGAATCCAATTTTCCCGTGCGCACGAGTTCTGGAATGTTCGCGACGTTAACAAAAAAGAACGCCTGAAAGAGCTGGGCAATCATTTGGTGCGTGCCGATAAGCAGCACGACCTCCCACTTTGTCCAGTCACCAATTCGATCGACATTACCGAAAATGATGCTGAAGAAGACAATCTGGCCGCAGAACCAAAGGACCTCCACGACCATCCATAACAGAAAGTTTGCCTTGAAACTCAGCTCTCGAATGAGCGAGTTGCGCAACATGATCGAGTAGATTTCGATGTAACGCCGCATCCCTTTTTCCTGTCTCTTAACTTAAGCATAGTCAACCACCCCTCGTATGAAACGTTTTGTGCCATGGCTTCCCGTGATCGTTGGTTTGCTAGTGGCCGCAGCAGTTGTCCGCCAGTGTCGCAACGTCGGCGGCGCAAGCTATCAAACCGCAACGATCGCGCGGGGTCCCATTACGCAGGCCGTCACAGCAACCGGGACGCTCAATCCGGTCGTCAACGTCCAGGTAGGCAGCCAGGTTTCAGGAAATATCGCGAAATTGTTCGTGGATTATAATTCCCAGGTGAAAGCCGGCCAGGTCGTCGCCCAAATCGATCCGGCGCTTTTTCAAGCGACCGTCACCCAGATGGAGGGGGATTTGGCAAACGCCCAGGCCACGCTTGAGCTCGCAAAAATAAATGCCAAACGGACACAGGAATTGTTTGAGAAGAAGACTTCGTCGCAGGCTGACGTCGATCAAGCAATGGCGACCCTTCACCAATCCGAGGCAAACGTGAAAATCAAGCAGGGCGCGCTCGATAAAGCACGAGCCGATCTCGAGCACTGCACAATTACCTCGCCTATTGATGGCGTTGTTATTTCGCGCAGTGTCGACGTTGGGCAGACGGTTGCGGCCAGTTTGCAGGCCCCGGTCATCTTTGCGATTGCGAACGATCTTACCAAAATGCAGATCGACGCAAATGTGGCGGAAGCAGATGTCGGCGTGGTTAAGATCGATCAAGATGTCGATTTCACGGTAGACGCTTTTCCCATGGAGACGTTTCACGGAAAAGTCGTCCAGGTCCGGAACGCTCCGATCACAGTGCAAAATGTGGTTACTTACGACACCGTGATCGGAGTGAGTAACCCGGATCTGAAATTGAAACCGGGAATGACGGCAAACGTCTCAATTGTCATTGCGCACAAAGACAACGTCCTGCAGATCAAGAATGCGGCACTGCGCTATCGTCCGCCGGATGCGACGCCGGTTGAGACAAGAAGAACGGGTGCAAGTCGTGCAGGCCGGCCCGTTGGCGGAGGCAAAGGCGATCCGCACGAGAGTGCTCAGCGCACAGTCTATGTCTTGCCACCTGGCGCCAGTCGCCCGGAGCCGAGGCAGATTAAGACAGGCATTAGCGACGGCATCATGACTGAAGTCGTTGACGGTTTGAAGGAAGGCGACCTCGTCGTGACGGCCGAGCTTGGTTCAGCGATGGGCGCACCATCGCCTGGGACGAATCCCTTTGGCGGTGGGCCGCGACGGTTTCCATGAGTAGCATGGAAAGAAAGTTCGTTTGGCCCGCGGACGGCTGTAGTCGCGTCTCTGTGAGACGCGTAACCCGGGCATCGCAAACCCCTCAGCGGCGCGTTTCGCAGAGCGAATCGACTACAACATTTGCCGAGGTTAGATCGACATGAATAACGGCGCCATCGTCAGTTTAATCGACGTTCACAAGACGTATCGCACAGGCGAAATGGAAGTACTCGCTGTGCGCGGCGTGTCGCTGGAAATCAAGCGCGGCGAATTTGTTGCGCTCATGGGTGCGAGCGGTTCCGGAAAATCCACGCTCATGAATATTCTGGGTTGTCTCGATCGGCCCACGACAGGCCATTACATTCTAGACGGGGCAGATGTCTCGCGTCTCGATCGAGATCGGCTAGCCGATATCCGGAATCGCAAGATCGGTTTCGTGTTCCAGAATTTTAACCTGCTGCCGCGCACTTCTGCGCGAGAAAACGTAGAGTTGCCGTTGGTTTACAGCCCGCAGCGTCTGACACACTCAGAACTTCGTGAAAAGGCCGATCGCGTTCTTGTGTCCGTTGGCCTCGCAGGTCGCGAAGATCATTATCCGAGCCAGCTTTCAGGCGGCCAGCAACAACGCGTAGCGGTTGCGCGCGCGTTGATTAATCAGCCGGAAGTGCTGCTGGCGGACGAGCCCACCGGCAATCTGGACAGCAGGACCAGCGTCGAGATCATGGCGATTTTTCAGCAACTTAATGAGCGTGGGATTACCGTCATCATGGTGACGCACGAACCCGATATCGCCGCTTACGCAAAGCGCAACGTAATGATGCGTGACGGCGTAATCCTTAATGATCATTTGGTTTCGCAACGCGCGGATGCTGCGTCACAGCTTCAAAATGGTACACCGCGTCCGCTGAGCGCGCCGGGCACCGATCTAACGATGTAACGTTTCAACCATTTAACGAATCCATGAGAGTCGGACCAACATTTAACGTCGCGCTCCGGGCATTGCGGCGAAACAAATTGCGTTCGGTGCTGACTGCTCTCGGAATCATTATTGGTGTTGGCGCGGTTATAGCGATGGTCGGGATCGGCAACGGAGCGAAGGCTCAGGTGGAAGCCCAGATCGCGAGCCTCGGGCAAAACGTGATCCTCATCTTCTCCGGCAGCACCACTTCGAGCGGCATTCGCACTGGGTGGGGCGGCGCCGGCACGTTGAAAATCGAAGACGCGGAGGCGATCCGGCGCGAAGTGCCGGGCGTGATCGGGGTAAGCGAGGAAGTTGTTTCGACCACACAAGTAGCAGCGGGAAATCAAAACTGGTTCACGCGCATTTATGGGGAATCAGCGGATTACTTTGATATCCGACAATGGCCGCTGGCTGATGGCGCGCCGTTTACATCGCAAGACGTTCGCAGCGCAAACAAGGTTTGCGTGATCGGTCGCACCACGGCGAGCCAAATTTACGGCAACGAGAATCCGATCGGTCAGATTTTACGAATCAAAGAGGTCCCGTTCACGATCACTGGTATGCTCACGCCCAAGGGATTGAGCACGCAGGGTGTGGACCAGGACGACATTGTAATCATGCCGTACACGAGCGCGATGAAACGTGTGATCGGTGGCACAAACCTCCGGAACATTAACGTGCAAATCGCCGATCCGCAGCAGCTCGAGGCCGCCCAGCAACAGATCGTTTCGCTGCTCCGACAACGACATAATATTCGTCCCGGGCGCGATGACGATTTCACCGTACGCAACCAGCAGGAAATCGCCCAGGCAGCCACCGCCACTTCACGCGTGATGACGCTTTTGCTAGGCGCAATCGCCGGCGTGTCGCTCGTCGTTGGTGGAATCGGAATCATGAACATTATGCTGGTGAGTGTTACCGAGCGGACGCGTGAAATTGGCGTTCGAATGGCCGTAGGCGCACACGGCACCGACATTCTCACTCAATTCCTGATCGAAGCGGTTACACTGAGCTCAGTCGGCGGGGTAATCGGGATCATCTGTGGCATTGGCGCTTCGAAAGTTCTCTCGGCATACGCGAATTGGCCGACGCTGATATCAATCAGTTCGGTTGCGATTGCTTTCTTGTTTAGCGCAGCGGTTGGAATTTTCTTCGGCTTTTACCCGGCGCGCAAAGCCGCTGCGCTCGATCCCATCGAAGCGCTGCGCTACGAGTGAGAATTTGTTGCCACGAAACACACGAAAAGAGGCAGTTCTATTTCTAAAATTTCGCGTCTTTTCGCATTATTAGTGGGCAAATCTTTGTTGTAGCGGCTGCTGTCCTCAGCGGCAAATTAGTCCCATGGCGGAGCACAGCGGTTTTGAAAAATTGGTTAGAGAAGCGAAGAAGAAGATCACTGAGATTTCGCCGACAGAAGCCGCAGCGAAATCAAAGAGCGGTGAAGCGGTGATTATCGATGTTCGCGAGAAAGACGAATGGGACGAGGAACATATCCCTGACGCGACTCACATGAGTCGCGGCACAATCGAGCTCGACATCGAGGAAAAGGTCCCCGACTCGGAAGCAATGATCATTTGTCATTGCGGCGGGGGTGGACGCTCCGCGCTCGCTGCCGAGAATCTGCAAAAAATGGGCTACAAAAACGTCCGCTCCATGGCCGGCGGTCTCAAAGCCTGGAGAGCCGCAGGCCTGCCAACGACCAAGTAATTTTAGAGGCGCTTGTGCCGAGCGCGTTTAGGCCGGCATTTGCGCGCCCGGCAGCATTGTTTTCGGCCCGCGCGGCCGCTAAACTGTCGATCATTATCGAGACTGAAACGACATGACGCCAATC
>Ga0137404_10002396_pt1 | contig 12393 bp, 8 predicted proteins | sample CZOMad2_1_16fung_FD_108285 | JGI IMG/M metagenome (GOLD analysis project Ga0137404, IMG submission 108285) | Vadose zone soil fungal communities from Angelo Coast Range Reserve, California, USA - CZOMad2_1_16fungal (Illumina Assembly) | ecosystem: Environmental > Terrestrial > Soil > Vadose zone...
ACACAAAGAATCGCGTGGCGCTCAAGTTTGTTACGCCGCGTCTGAATGCCGGTGTTGCAGTCAGTAACGATCTTTTGAAATGCCTGAACGAAGCCGGGCTCGAGACAGCAAAGAACTTTCATGTTATTCCCAACGGAGTCGATCCGGCACGCTTGCAGTGTGCTGATCGAGGTTTGCGATCGGAGTTCGGACTAAACGAAAGCGACGTGCTGCTTGGCATGATCGGAAATTTTTACGCGGACGGGCGGAAGGACCAGCGAACGATCTGCCTCGCGTTGCCGAAGTTTTTTCAGCGCGTGCCCAACGCCCATTTCGTTTTCGTTGGTGGAGCGTTCAAAGATTCAACAGAACTGCTGGAACAATGTCTGGAGATAGCCCGCCAGAACAATATCTCAGATCGCGTGCACTTTCTCGGCAAGCGCTCGGACGTTGCCAGCATTCTGCATTCGCTTGATGGTTACGTGCATTCGTCGGTTAACGAGTCGCAAGGCATCGCTGTCGTAGAAGCGATGTTGGTCGGTCTGCCTGTGATTGTTTCTGACATTGGCGCGCTGCTGGAAGTGACCAGCAATGGCGATTGCGCATTGGTGTTTCGTACGGGTGACGCAGAACAACTGGCCGATCAGCTATTAAGGCTGGCGCAAGATGGGGATTTGCGCGCGCGTCTCGGCGGAAAGGCAAAGGCTTACGCTACCCGCTGCTTCAGTATTGATACCCATATCAAAAACTTGCTTGCGTTGTATGAGAACGTGGCCGGAAGTTAACGCAGGATCTTGTCGGCCTCAACAATGGTTCACTACACCGTCGAACTGAACGTCGATAAAACAGAATGATTATCGTTACAGGCGCAAGTGGTTTCATTGGCACCCGAGTAGCTGCCCGGTTGATCGAACAGTATCCGAATACGGAAATAGTCTGTCTCATTCGAGATGTCACAAATAGATTCGAAGAACGCGGCAGACAAGTTCTTGGCGAACTTAATTTGAAGACTATCGAAGGGGATCTGATTACCGGAAAAGGACTGGACCGCCTCCCCCGGTCTCCTGAACTAGTCATCAATCTCGCAGCCAACACAGACACTGAAAATAGAGATCATTCCTGCAACGATGTCGGCCTGCAAAATCTCTTCAACGCGATTCGGCCCCTGGATGCAGGAGCGCACTTTATGCAGATCAGCACGACTGCGCTCCTCGCTGGAAGGCCAAACGCTAAATTGCCTTTTCGCGAAGATTGCGAACCACAAGCGACGAATGAATACGGCAGAAGCAAATTAAGAGGTGAACAATTCATTATCAAACGTGCCGCCGAGCAAAAGTTTTGCCTGACGATTTGTAGATTGACCACCGTCTGGGGGACCGGCGCGCGGGAGAATAGCTTTTTTGATGTGCTGCGAAAAAAGGTGCTCGAGAAATCGGTCGTGACTCGGTTGAACTGGCCCGGTCTTACGGATCTGATTCACGTGGATGACGTAGCCGAACTGATAGTAAAAATATCCAGCAGACCGGCACAGCCGGGGATTGCGAATGTGTTTACGCTGTCAACAGAAGCGATGACACTCGCACAAATAAACCAAATTATTCATGAAAGATTGGGATTCAAGTACAAGCAGATAAATCTTCCCGGGGTCTTCTGGATGTTGGCCGCCGCTTTCCGCCATCCTATCCATTCGCTGGAACGGTTGATTCCTGCGAGAGTCTACAACTCGCTTTGGCGCGCCACGCTCGTTGCTGATAGCGTCATCTACGCTGACAGGTCGAAGATCAATGAAGCGTTTCCCGATCGCAACTCGAAAAAGCTCAGGCAGTTCATTGACGACGTGCTTAAGTAATTCCTCGCCATCATTGCCTATTTCGATTTTCTCCCGGCGCGGTTCGCGCTCGAGCAAAACGCCAGAGTGTTTGCGCCGCGATTTGCAGGCCGGCGGCTGCCAAAATAAAAAGAGAGTAGTACATCGGCAGTGTGTAGCGAAACTCTGTCCACAGTGCTGACTGCACGCACATGTAATAGACCGGCACCACCCAGAGCAGCGCCAGCGTTTCCCAGCGCCGCGAAACTATCAACGCGCCTGAGCCAATGAAGATCAAAGGCAAAAACACGGCTGTCAAAAATAATTTTTGTATGGCCCTGATGACTACCCGTGGATATCGCGTCCAGCCATGAGCAGAAGGCCCAAGTGCAAACACCTCCAGGCCTCCAACGTCAGCAACAAGGTTGGCGGGTCGCCGGTCGCCGTTTCTAAGGACCACCATCACCTGATCGCCAGCGAACGTTACGAACGGCCTTTCGATCGTCTGGAATGGTTGCTGTTCGGGACTGAGCTCGGCCCAGTTAACTGAGTGCACTATCGGAGTCGAGGCCAACACAGTGCCGCGCCTGGCATCTACTACTTCAACGATTACGCTCCCCTTTTGAATTCGTATGGGCAGGCGAAGCAAATAGTCATTACTTCTGTTAACTGCAAAAGGTGGCGACATCCACAATTTGGTAGATGCTTCGCCGGCGAACCGCAGTGCTTGCTCTCGTACAATGCCGGCTGATGAATTCCATTCGCTCACCGCAAACTCCATCGGGCTATGGTATGGACCACAATCGACTGCGGGCCCTTCAACTTTTTGTAGGGCGTTAACGTTTACCAGGGACAGTTGCGGTATCGCAGAGTCGGCTTTGTAGATGTCCGCAGGCGTGAAAGACCAAATGGGATGTGCATTCGATTGGTCGAGTGAGTGAGTCGTCGCTGGTTGAGCAGCTATTAACTCAACCCTCGCGAGCCGCAACATGTCTGTGGCGCGATGGGCCATCACGCCGAGGAACCAAACCGGATGAGCGCGGATCACGGCCATTCCCTGCGTCATGCGCCGCCGCTCGCGTAGAACACCGTCTGGAACGAAGCGACCACAGAGATAATCGGGACGATTGTAGAGCTGTGCTTCCCATTGAGTTACGCCAATGTCCGTTGCCGGTAAGCCAAATTTCTTTTCCTTGTCGAAAAGGCCGATGCCTACGACCAGCGTGATGCCGGCGCTGAGCGATAATGGAATCAATGTTTTGAAAGCCAGATAGTTGCGAATGGTGACGGGCAGTATTGACGCGATCGCTCCACCAACAAGCGCGACCATGTGTCGCAATCGGTTACCACGTGCAAAGAGAAATGCAACGATGGCGGCAAGGAATAATGGCAATAGCAGTGCGTTTGATCTGAACCAGCACGAGATGCCCACACAAACTCCGGCCGCGGCAGAATAGGCGACGCTATGAGTCTTATGAGCTCTCCAAAAAAAATGCGCGGCAAGCAAGAGCGGAACTGTCGCGACCGGATCAGGCAACAACGCGATTGAGTGGTAAGCGAGTTGCGGCGAGATTGCGACTAATAAGCCCGCAATCGTTGCTACCACCGTTGAGAACATTTCATAGGCGAGCAGAAATACAAGCAATGCGGCAACGGCGTCGAGCACTATGTGAACGGATTGCAAGGCAGAATCCGAGTCGCCAAAGATCTTGTAGACTGCGGCCATCATTAAAGGATAACCAGGTGGATGCTTCACCACATTTGCATCGCTGGGGGGATTTGGCCCCTGCAGAAACCCGTTCAAATCGCCGTTCACAAGGTTAAGGGCGTGTGCTTTGTATTCGCCCGTCATGCCGTAGAATGGCGGAATCGGGTTATCCTGCCAATGAAATCCTCGAACCATGAGCGCAAATAGAAAAATAACCGCACAGATAAGCGCCATTCGCACAGAAGGTGAAAAGGTGACTTTCATCGCCGGTTAATGGCCACTGATGTTCGATCAGTCATCCAGTTGCTCTTCATAAATTGTTTAGAGTAATCTCCCAGGCACTCATCAACGTCGCGTTTCTCGGCAGTGAACGCAAACTAAAGAAATAGCTTTTGAGATTTAATCATGAAGGTTGAAGAAGTCAACGGCATTCACCAAGTTGACCATGACACTGCGACGCTTGCAAGACAGGCCAGCTTCGGTGGGGACTTCGCCGAGTTGAGTTATCAAGCTGCGCGCACGGCCCATTGGGACAAAGTTGCCCGCTGGATGGATTCTCACCGCGGTTTAGGCGGCGCATACCAACGCAGGCTCGCGGAAATCTACGGGTTCTTTGTACCCACCGGCAGTCGGGGGTTGGAAATTGGTTGCGCCCGCGGCGACTTGCTTGCGGCGCTAAGACCGTCGTACGGGCTCGGAATTGATTTCTCTAGCGAGATGATAGAACGCGCCAGGGTGCGCCATCCCGAACTGAAGTTTGTCCAAGCAGATGCTCACGCCATGGAACTTGACGAGAGTTTCGACTTCATCATTCTTTCAGATCTTATTAATGACGTCTGGGATGCGCAGAAAGTGTTCGAGCAGATTCGCGAGTTGGTTACAGCACGAACGCGGCTAATCCTGAACTTCTACAATCGGCTTTGGGAACTGCCGTTGTCGGTTGCGAGAAGGCTCGGTTTGGCGCGTCCGAATCTGAATCAAAACTGGTTTACCGTTGAAGACATAGCTGGCTTGCTTGAACTTGCGGATTTCGAAGTAATACGGCATCGTGCCGAAGTCCTGCTGCCTTTTCGTTTACCTCCGCTTTCAACCATCGCGGATTGTTATCTGGCAAAACTCTGGCCCTTCAATCTGGCGGCGTTAACACACTTTGTGGTGGCTCGTCCGGCACAATTCGCTCTGGCGGAAACCAAGCCAAGCGTGTCAGTGGTGATTGCGGCGCGTAACGAAGCTGGCAACATACCAGCGATTTTCGCACGCGTGCCGGAGTTGGGCCGCGAGACGGAATTAGTTTTCGTTGAGGGCGGGTCGAGCGACAATACTTTTGAGGCAATCAAGCAAGCGATTACAGAAAACCCGCAACGGCCCTGCCAGCTGTTGAAGCAAACCGGTAAAGGAAAAGGAGATGCAGTCAGGCTAGGTTTTCAGCATGCCAGGGGCGACATGCTAATCATTCTTGACGCCGATTTGACCGTTCCTCCGGAAGATCTGCCGCGCTTTGTTGCCGCTCTCAGCTCGGGAAAGACAGATTTTGCCAATGGCTCGCGACTGGTCTATCCAATGGAGCGAGACGCAATGCGATTTTTCAATCTGCTCGGCAACAAGTCGTTTAGTCTCGCGTTCTCGTGGTTGCTCGGCCAACCTATTAAAGATACGCTCTGTGGCAGCAAGGCTTTATGGCGGGCGGACTATGAAACGATCGCCGCGAATCGATCCTACTTCGGCGACTTTGATCCGTTTGGTGATTTCGACCTGCTGTTTGGCGCGTCAAAGCTGAGTATGAAAATCGTTGATGTGCCTATTCGCTACCGAGACCGCAGCTACGGGAAAACAAATATACAACGGTGGCGCCATGGTTGGTTGCTGTTGCGTATGGTGATGTTTGCAGCGCGCCGCATTAAATTTATCTAACTCGAGTTGGTCTTCTTCGCTCTTCATGAAACAGATCCTACAGAACCAACGGACAGGCGAGTTAAAAGTCGCGGACGTTCCTGTCCCGATTTTGCAGCGTGGCCGAGTGCTGGTTCGCACCGCTGCCTCGCTGGTGAGTGCGGGCACCGAGCGCATTTCACTGCAGTTGGCCCAAAAGAGTTTACTCGGCAAAGCTCGTGAACGGCCGGACCTGGTCAAGCAGGTGGTCCAAAAATACAAAACAGAGGGACTGGTGAGCACAGTTAACGCCGTGCGCGCGAAGTTGGATGCGAACAAAGCCCTGGGCTACAGCGCCGCGGGGATTGTTACCGAAGTGGACCACGGTGTGACCGGCATTCGCGCCGGCGACCGGGTAGCGTGTGCGGGGGCAGATTTTGCTTCGCATGCAGAGGTGCTTTCCGTGCCGCAAAACCTGTGCGTGCGCTTGCCTGAAGAAGTAAGTTTTGAAGCAGGCGCGTTTGGCACCCTGGGAGCAATTGCGCTGCAGGGTGTGCGTCTTGCTGAGCCAACGCTCGGCGAAGCTTTTGTGGTAATCGGCCTGGGATTGCTGGGCCAACTCGCCGTACAGCTTTTGAAAGCGAACGGCTGCCGCGTTTTTGGGGTCGATTTGGAATCGGCAAAAGTAAACCTCGCGCGTGAGCTGGGCGCAGATCACGCAAAGGTCACCGGACCTGAGACGAAAGATGAAATCATCCAGTGGACGCGAGGCCGGGGCGCTGACGCGGTCTTGATCACGGCAGCGACGCAGTCCAACGAGCCGATTGAATTGGCAGGCGAGATTTCTCGCGGGAAGGGTCGTGTCGTCGCGGTGGGCCTGGTCGGTTTGGAGGTGCCGCGGCAAACTTTTTATGAACGCGAACTGACGTTGAAAATTTCCATGTCATACGGACCGGGACGCTACGATCCCGATTACGAAGAGCGAGGCCACGATTATCCCTTCGCTTACGTGCGCTGGACTGAGCAGCGCAATATCGAAGCTTTCCTCAATCTGGTTGCCGAACAGCGAATCAATGTTCAGCCACTCATCACCCATCGCTTTCCGATTGCTGAAGCAGAGCGCGCTTACGATCTGATCAGAGGATCGTCGGAACCTTACCTCGGCGTGTTGCTCCAATACGACACTGAGGCGGAAATCACTCGAACGATTACACTCCAGAAACGCGAGACGTCGTCCGCGGCGAATAAAGTCCGTCTTGGTATGATCGGCGCAGGCAACTATGTAACGAGCAAGCTGTTGCCGCAGTTCAAAGCCGCGGGCGTGGAATTTAGATCGATAGCAACCGCGTCCGGTACTTCGGCGCGTGACGCAGGCGAGAAGTTTGGTTTTGCGCAAGCAGTTTCCGGCGCCGATGAAGTGTTGGCTGACGATAAAGTGAACCTCGTCGTTATCGGCACTCGTCACGATTCGCACGCCGCCTTGGTCGCGCGTGCACTGGGGTCCAATCGTCATGTCTTTGTCGAAAAACCTTTGGCCCTAAACGACGCGGAACTTGACGACGTGCTGCAAGCGGCGGCGCAATCCAAAGGTCAACTGATGGTGGGTTTTAATCGGCGTTTCTCGCCGCTAGCGCGAAAGGCGCAGGACTTTTTTGCTGGCCGAAGTGGTCCGTTATCAATTCTTTATCGCGTAAATGCCGGTCGCGTTCCGAAAACGCATTGGATCCAGGACGCTCGCGAAGGTGGCGGCAGAATTGTTGGCGAGATTTGTCACTTTGTTGACTTGATGCAGTTTTGGACCGGAGCGCAGCCAGTGTCGGTGTTCGCTGAAGCTGTCGAGGCAAACAATCAACAGGTCGTCGAAACGGATTCGATCTTTATCACGTTGCGCTTTGCCGATGGCTCAAACGGCTGCATTGCTTATGTGGCCGAAGGCGACACGTCGGCCGCGAAGGAACGAATTGAAATTTTTGGCGAAGGCAAAACGTTTGTGCTCGAAGACTTTCGCCGCGCGACTACTTACAAGAACGGCAAGGAAAGTCACAAAGACTTGAAGACTCAGGATAAGGGCCAGGCCGAACTGGCGCGCGTTGTTTGCGCGATGGTACGCGACGGTGGGACTGCGCCAATCTCCCTGGACGAGATGGTGGCCACCACGCGCGCTACGTTTAGAATCAGGGAATCGTTGCAAACTGGACAGCCTAAAAAAGTGATGAGTGATAAGTACTGAAACTAAGGTCCAAAGTTCAATGTCCAAAGTCCAATGTCTAAAAATCAAAAAGCGTTTGATATTGGACCTTTGAACGTCCGATAGCGGTCATTGGACGTTGGACATTTGACTTTGGACTAACTCATTACTCATTACTCATCACTCATTACTTTATAACCTATGTGTGGAATTGCGGGAATCATTGTAACCAGCATCACGAGTGCCAAGAAAAGAATTGATTCATCGCCGCTGGGAGAAACGACTTTGTGCGGGTATTAGTCGGAATGCCGGAACAAGGAGCGCAAGGTGGTCCCGCTGCCTGCGAGCCCCCATTCATTGAGGAGTTGCGGCGATTGGGCCATGAGGCCGAGGAAGAGGTCTACGCCCATGCAGCAGTAAATGTCGCGTTTCGTTCCAGGGCTCGGCGAGTACTCAAGACTGCACGTGTTTTGCGAGAGCGGCTGCGCCAAAGCGATTTTGATCTGGTTTACATAAACACTGCTTTCGACATGAAGGCGCTGTTGCGCGATGCGTTGATTGTTCCACGCCTCCGTTTCAGACGTACAAAACTCTTTCTGAAATTTCACGGTTCAGACGCCGGCTTGCTGGAAACGAAGAACCCCGTGTTGGCAGCCTTGCGTCGGCGTGTGCTATCTCACGCTGATGGCATTGGCGTTTTATCATCTGAGGAACGAGCAAATTTCCTGTGCGCGGGTATTGCGGAAAAGAAAGTCTTTCTTGTGAAGAACGTTGTCGAAGGAAACTCTCACCAGCGAAATTCAAAATTCTTACGGCATTGGAGTTTGCCGGATGATCGGCCTTTACTGCTGTTCATCGGACGTTTCATTCCAACTAAAGGATTGCTTGACGTGATCCAAGCATGTGGCTTGTTGCGCAATGGCGGCCAAAAGTTTGTTTTGCTCTGTCTCGGCGATGGCCCGGCGCGTTCAGAAGCGGAAACCCAGGTCCGGAGCCTTAACCTGCAAGACTATGTTCGCTTCTTCGGCTACATTCCCGAGGATCAGACAGGGGACTTCTATGTCAACGGCGACGTTCTACTCTTCCCTACTTACCACATCGAGGGTTTTCCGATGGTAATCTTTAATGCTGCAGCGGCGGGATTGCCAATCATCACGACGCGGATTCGCGCGGCAGCTGACTATTTAGCGGAACCGGAGAACTGCCTGTGGGTAGAGCCAAGGAATCCCAGTCAGCTGGCTGAAGCGATACTTACGTTATTCAGCAAACCCGAGGTGCGAAAAGCAATGAGCGCTAACAATAGGATGCTGGTTGAGAGATTTTCCGCAGAAACAGTAACTCGTGAGTATCTGAAGGTTTTTGACCGAGTTCTGAGCTAGTTCCACGATGCTTTGCAAGTTTAAGCAATTTTGCGTCTCAGCCGAAACTCTTCGCGCCACAATAGGCGTGTTTCAGTTAAAACGCTTCCTTTATGGCCGCGAGTTCTCGTTTGAGTATTTCACAGACTAAAGTCTGTGCCAACTAATTCTATGTGCGGCATTGCGGGGCTTATCAGCTTAGATCCAGAGCGGCAGGTGGGCGCGATGCTCCAGAGCATTGAGCATCGCGGCCGCGATGACGAGGGAGTTTGGACTTCGGAAGTAATCGACGATTCCGGGCGTCGCCTGTGCTTTGGACATCGTCGCCTGGCGATCATCGATCCCAGCAGTGCCGGCCATCAGCCCATGTTGTCTGCTGATGGCCGCTACGTTATTACTTTCGGCGGCGAGATTTATAACTACCGCGAGCTACGCGAAGAGCTGAGGATCAAAGGCCGGCAATTTCGCACCCAGACTGACACTGAGATTCTGCTTACCGCCTTTGCGGAATGGGGCTTGAATTGTCTCCCGCGCCTGAATGGAATGTTCGCGTTCGCGGTTTGGGACAATCAGGAGCGAAGATTGACGCTGGTGCGCGACCGCGTGGGAATCAAGCCGCTTTACTACTGCCAGGTCAAAAGCAGCGCCGGCGATTCGTTCATCTTCGCTTCCGAGATAAAGGCCATCCTCGCAACCAAACTCGTTCGAGCGACGATGAATATCGAGGCGCTCAATCAGTACCTTACCTTCCTCTGGACGCCCGATCCCCACACTCTCTTCGAAAACGTTTGGAAATTACCTCCCGGTCATTGGTTGACTGTGCAAGACGGACGCATCGACGTGCGGGAATGGTGGGACATCTCATTTGACGAGGTCGATGAAAAAGAAAGCGACGAATGGTGGCGCGATCGGGTTCTGGAAACTCTCGATCGCGTCGTCAAGCTCGAGATGGTGGCGGACGTTCCGCTGGGCTCATTTCTGTCTGGAGGCGTTGACTCATCATCAATCGTGGCCCTGATGAAGCGTCACAGCAACGGCCAAACTGTATCGACCTACACCGTCGGAATGGAAGCGCAAGACTTGCGTTACGACATCATTCCTGACGATGTCGTTTGGGCGCGTCGCGTCAGCCAACTTCTGGCGGCCGACTACCACGAGATCATGCTCAAGCCGGACGTGGCCAGTCTGTTACCAAAGCTTGTTTATCACGCAGACGAACCAATCGCTGATCCGGCCATGCTTTCAAGTTTCCTGGTATCGCAAGCGGCTCGCGCAACGCTAAGAGTGATGCTATCGGGGGTGGGCGGCGACGAGGTGTTCGCCGGCTACCCACGGCAACTTGCCATGAAGATTGCGGGCGTCTTCGATCCCGTGCCGAACCTTCTGCGCAGGCCAATTATGAAGTTGGTGGCTGAAACGATGCCGGGTGGGTTGCCGGGAAGGCTGACGGCTCCCTTTCGTAATGTCAAGAAGTTTGCCCGTAGCGCCGCGCTGAATTTCGAAGAGCGTTATCTGGGTTACGGAACCTACTTCACTGATGTGATGAAACAGCGACTCTACACCGAAGAGATGTGCAAAGAGACGAGCGGCCTGGATGCGTATCGCGAACATCGCCGCTATTTCGCGCGCGTCAAAAAGGCTGCGCCGCTCAACCGGCTTCTGTATGTTGACCTAAAAACTTTTCTGCCATGTCTCAATCTCGCTTATACAGACAAGACTTCAATGGCTGCTAATCTGGAAGTTCGCGTGCCTTTTCTTAATTACGAATTAATGGAGTTGGGTGCGCGAATGCCGCCGCATTTGAAGCTGCGCGGACTAAAACGCAAATACATTTTGAAGCGCGCTGCGGAAAAGCTTCTGCCGAAGGAGATCGTATGGCGCAAAAAGGCGGGCTTTGGCGCTCCCATTCGCGCCTGGCTGCGCGGCCCACTCCGGCCGATGATTGACGATCTGCTTTCCGAGGAAACAATTCGCCGCCGGGGCCTGTTTAGTCCAGACGAAGTGCAGTGCATCATCGACGCGAACCTTTCCGGCCGCGAAGACTACAATCTTCAGGTGTTTCAGTTGTTGGTGCTTGAACTCTGGCAGCGCCAGTTTATGGATTAATGCTAAAAAGCATTGGCGAAAGATGAAAACGTTGACAATCCATCTCGGCCAGTCTTATTCTGAAGCTGGCTGATCGCTTAGCGTGAAGCCTTCGTTAACCTTACCGCCCACGCAAGCTTCCCAAGATCGTTAGATGGCCCAGAAAAAGATTTCAGTAGCGGAATCAAATAGTGTCATGCCGCAGGTCCCGAAGGCCGGCGCGCGAGTGTTGCTTGCCGAAGACGACCGCGCGCTGCGCCGATTTTTGCAAGTCATACTTGAGCGTGCGGGTTATACCGTAGTTCCGGCCGCCGACGGTCTGGAAGCTATGAAGATCGCGCTGTCCTCTCATGTGGATATTCTGGTGACTGACGCAATGATGCCCAACCTCAGCGGTCACGAGCTTTGCCGCTTTATTCGCAACAGTCAGACGCTTGCTCACTTGCCGGTGATTTTGTTGTCTGCTTTGGAACAAAAAGAACCCAACGAGGGAGAACAGGTTGATGCGTTTCTCTCGAAACCTGTTGCCGGCGAAGACCTGGTTGGATGCATTGAGAAATTGTTGGCGCGTGCAAGCTAACTAATCGAACGACTGCTTATCCGCAGATTTCACAGATTACACAGATGAAATAGTTAAGCAGTATCAGGTTCTTCCATTGCGTGCATTGTCCTCATCTGCGAAATCTTTGTAATCTGCGGATTTCGGATTTCTCAACGAAAAAAGGCGACCCAACTCTTGGGTCGCCTCTTTTTTCTGAAGTTAATCGCAGTCAAGCACTTGTTGCGCTGGTAACTTCGATCAGCGCATCCAATCCGGTGTAGGGGATCTCCTGCGCCTGCGCCACCGCTTCGTAAGTGCAATGACCGGCGTAAGTGTTCACACCCGCCTTCAATCCTCCATCGCTGCGTATCGCGTCGAGGAAGCCAAGATTCGCCAGCTTCACCGCATAAGGCAGGGTCGCATTCGTCAGCGCGAACGTTGACGTACGCGGCACAGCGCCGGGCATATTTGCGACGCAGTAATGAAGCACCCCTTCAACGTAATAAGTGGGATTCGAGTGCGTGGTGGGATGCGTTGTCTCGATGCAGCCTCCCTGGTCTACTGCCACATCAACGATCACTGCGCCGTTGGGCACGTCCTTCAGCATGGATTTCGTGACCAACCGCGGTGCGGATGCGCCGGGCACCAGCACCGCACCAATAATCAAATCGGCGTTTGAAATAGCGTCGTGAATCATGTAAGCGCTGGAAGCCAGCGTGGAAATTTTGGAGAGAAAGATATCGTCCAGCTCGCGTAGTCGCTCGAGATTGTTGTCGATTATCGTGACGTGAGCGCCCATGCCTACGGCGATCTTCGCGGCGTTTGTTCCCACCACGCCGCCGCCGATGATCACTACTC
>Ga0137404_10002398_pt1 | contig 12387 bp, 19 predicted proteins | sample CZOMad2_1_16fung_FD_108285 | JGI IMG/M metagenome (GOLD analysis project Ga0137404, IMG submission 108285) | Vadose zone soil fungal communities from Angelo Coast Range Reserve, California, USA - CZOMad2_1_16fungal (Illumina Assembly) | ecosystem: Environmental > Terrestrial > Soil > Vadose...
CCGCACTTTGTCCGGCGGAAGAACCGCCGCCACAATGTCCCATTGTTCTTTGGTCAATTCCATCCATAACCACCTACACATCAATGGCAAAAATCACAAGCCCTATTTATGAGATGCGCTCTACTAACAAATCGCAGATTTCTTTGCCATGTCCGCCTGCTTTGGGTTTTCCTTGATCTCGATAAACTCCCGGATAACTCCAGAGCGACAGAAAATTCTTTTCGCAAAGTTTGCCTAAATATTTTTCGGCATCCGTAACGCCAGAACCTTTTTCAATCGGATTGTAATTTAGCTTTTGTTCTTCAGATTGGTGCGGGTCATTTTCCATGACGCGCTGAAAATTTCAGCGATTCTGTCGTTAGTTTTTATTTCGCAATCATCCCGCTTTGGCGCGCGTAATTGAACAGGCCGCCGGCGTCCACGACGGGGCGGACGTCGCCGAGCGGTTTGAACTTGATGACTTTGCCGGTCGCCTTGACGGTGACGGTGGCGGCGTCGAGGTCAACAGTCACGACGTCGCCGGTCTTCAGGGTGTCGCAGAGGCGTTCGGTGATTTCGCACGGATAGAGTTCGCCGGTGGCGACGGAGTTGCGGAAGAAAATGCGCGCGAAACTTTCCGCGAGAACAATTTTGCATCCCGCCGAGCCAAGCGCGATGGGTGCGTGTTCGCGTGAACTGCCGCATCCGAAATTTTTTCCGCCGACGACAATCGGATATTCGCTGTCGAGCTGGCCTTCTTTGACGTAGCGCGTTGCATAAAGCGATTTGGGCAAACCATCGAGCGCGAAGCTGCCGAGCTTTTCGTATTCGTCGGGAATCGTCGGGACGAGCGCGAGATGTTGCGCGGAAATGATCTGGTCGGTGTCAATGTTGTCGCGCACGACATAAACCGGGCCGGTGAAAACTGATTTTGTCATGCAAATAATTTAGACGGGATTTACAGAATTTACAGAATTAAATTTCGGCTCGCGAGGACGTTCGCCCCACCAATTTAGATTTCAATCGGTGGTTTCGCTGGCTGCGATTGCAAATTTTTTTGCTGCCGCTTGCGTAAAATAATTACCGCAGCAACACAAGCCGTCCATGTCGGCAATTCGTCGGCGAGCGGAATAAATTCCAAAATGAATGTCGGCAACAGCAGCCAATGAAATCCTATCAGCCAATTCGTCAATATCATCGCGATGACATCAATGATTTGGTCGCCAAAGAACCAGCCGAGCGGCGAGAGCAAAAATTGCAAACCGTCGGCGGCGATTGCGACGACGATTGCCAGAATGATTCGCGTTCGCGTCAATTTTACGAGGCGCGGACGGCGATTGAATGTTTTCGGCGGTTCCATTTGCAGTGAACATTCAAACCAATCGGCTTGCCCGAACCAAGCATGTTTCTTAAATTGCGCCGTGCTCGACATCAAATTGATCCGTGAAAAGCCCGATTTTGTTCGTCAACGGCTCGCCACGCGCGGGGCAGGGGATGAAGCAAAGATTGATGAATTGATTAAATTCGATGATCAGCGGAGAAAAATTCTCGCGGAAGTGGAAACGCTCAAGGCCACGCGCAATCGCGTCTCAAAAGAAATCGGCGCGTTGATGGGGCAAAAAAAAATTGCCGAGGCCGATGCGAAAAAAGCCGAGACGAAAGATTTGGGAGACAAAATTTCTGCTCTCGACAAGCAGGCGACTGAAGTTGAAACAACACGCGATGCGCTAATGTTGCAATTGCCAAATCTGCCGCATGAATCGGTGAAGGTTGGAAAATCTGCTGAAGACAATCCGGTTGTTCGAACTCATGGCGAGAAAATAAATTTTACATTCAAACCAAAATCGCACGTCGAACTTTGCGAATCGCTCAAGCTTGTGGATTTTGCGCGCGCTGCAAAATTATCGGGCAGTGGATTTTTGCTCTACACCAATTGGGGCGCGCGGCTCGAACGCGCATTGATTCAGTTTTTACTGGATTTGCACATCAGCGAGCATGGTTATACGGAAGTTTCGCCGCCGCTCATGGTCGGGTCGCAATGTCTCGAAGGCGTCGGGCAATTTCCGAAATTCAAAGACCAGTATTACGGCGTGGCCGAAGGCGATGACAAAGAAAAGCTCGGCAAACTTTATTTGATCCCGACTGCTGAAACTCCGGTGGCAAACATCCATCGCGAAGAAATTTTGAGCGAGAAACAATTGCCGATAAAATACTGCGCCTACACGCCATGTTTTCGCGGTGAAGCGGGCGCGGCGGGCGTCGGCACGCGCGGCATGATTCGCGTGCATCAATTCGACAAAGTTGAATTGATCAAAATTGTGAAGCCGGAAAATGGTTACGACGAATTGGAGAAGATGGTCTCCAACGCGGAAAAAGTTTTGCAACTGCTCGGCCTGCATTATCGCGTGCTGCTGCTTTGCACGGGCGACATGGGTTTCGGCAGTGCGAAGACTTATGACATCGAGGTTTGGTCGCCGGGGCAGGGGAACTATCTCGAAGTTTCAAGCTGCTCGAATTGCGAGGATTTCCAGTCGCGCCGGATGAATCTGCGTTTCAAATCCGAGAACGGCGAAAATAAATTTCCGCACATCCTCAACGGCAGCGGCACGGCGCTAGCACGGTTGTTCGTCGCGTTGATTGAAACGCATCAGCAGGCGGACGGCAGCGTTTCAATTCCAATTCCACTCCAGCCGTATTTGAAGGCAGAGCGCATCGTTGCGTAATACGATGAAAATTTTGCTCGCCAGCAGCGAAGTTCATCCGTTCTCCAAAAGCGGCGGGCTGGCGGACATGGTCGCCGCGCTCGGCAAAGCATTGGCGCGTGCCGGCCATGAAGCGAGAATCGTGACGCCGTTGTATCGTGGCATCCGCGAAAAATTTCCAGAAATCAAACGCGAAGACTGGCAATTCGATTTGCCATTGGGCGCGACGCGCGTGCAAGCGGGATTATTTTCACTGGAAGTCGAAAAAAATCTGACGGTCTATTTTGTTGACCAGCCGGAATTCTTCGATCGCGCTGGTTACTATTTGGAAAACGAGGTCAGTTATTCCGACAACGCCGGGAGATTTATTTTTTTCTCAAAATGCGTGACGCATTTGGCGCGATATTTACCGTGGCAACCCGATGTTGTTCACGTTCACGATTGGCAAATTGGTTTAGTGCCGGCGCTAATTTTGAACCAGCAGAAAAATGAAGGGTGGGGGAATCCGCCGCCGACTTGCCTGACGATTCACAATCTGGCATACCAAGGAACTTTTCCCGCAAACGCCTTTGCACTGACCAACTTGCCGCCGGATTTTTTCACCATCGAACGCATGGAATTTTTCGGACAATTGAATTGTCTCAAGGCGGGAATCGTTTTTGCGGATGCCATCACGACAGTCAGCCCGCGTTATGCGCGTGAAATCATGACGGAAGAATACGGCTGCGCATTAGACGATATTTTGCGCAAGCGCAAAGATCGTTTTCAGGGAATTCTCAATGGCGTGGATTATGAAGAATGGAATCCGGCGAAAGATTCATTTTTGAAAAAACCTTATTCTGTCGCGCGCCTCGCTGGAAAAACCGTCAACAAACTGGCGTTGCAGAAGGAAGTCGGATTGCCGGAAAACAAAAACGTTCCGCTGTTTGGAACTATTTCTCGGCTGGCGGAACAAAAGGGCGTGGACATCCAACTCGGCGCGCTTGAAGAAATGTTGAGCGCGGACATCCAGTTCGTTTTGCTCGGCAGCGGTTCGGCGGCTTATGAACGCGGTTATCACGAACTCGCGCGGCGTTTTCTAAACAAAGCCGCCGTGCGGGTCGGTTACAACGAGGGACTGTCGCATCGGATCGAAGCCGGCTCCGATTTTTATCTGATGCCGTCGCGATTCGAACCCAGCGGCTTGAATCAAATGTATAGTTTGCGTTACGGCGCGATTCCCATCGTTCGCGCCACCGGCGGATTGGATGACAGCGTGATTGATTTGACGGAAGACGCGGTGCGCGCGAATGGAATTAAGTTTCACGAATACTCCAATCGCGCGCTGGCCAAAGCCATCCGCAAAGCTCTGGCCATTTATCAACAGCCGGAGCTGTTGCGTCGTTACCGACAAAACGGCATGAAGGCAGATTTCTCGTGGGAACGAACTGTCGGTGACTATCTGAAAGTTTATGAAGCGGCAAAAACGTCAGCGCCGCGCCAGACTTTCACGCTGGACAAGATTTGAAAACCGCGTCGCGCGCTCGGCCACGGTCTTGGTGGGGTGGTCGGCTTGCCACGGCGCATTCCAAAGGACGTAAAATTCAAAATCTGTCGCCGGTCGTCCATGAACTTTTTCAAAACGATTCAAACGCGTTTGCATGATCCCTTGGGCGGCTGCCAGCGCTTCCTGGCCATTTCGTGGATTTCCGCCGGGCCAAAGCTTGGGCAAAATTTGATAGCGCGATACTTCGCCACGCTGGCCGACGGCATGGTCGTTATCGCCGCTTTCCAACATGGACAAGGCAGACCAACGATCCATGCCAAACGCGCTGCAAGCCACGCTTAAACCAATCAAAACACAAACGAGTCTTATCTTCATTGTGCGATAATAAACACGTTGTCTTGATTCGAGTCAATACGGTCTTTACCTATACTAAATATAACATACATTGTGCGACTATAATTATGACAGGCAAGCATGATTATGATCGTCGGAAACCATTGAATTTCAATGTGATTCGCCGAATCAATGTTCTTGGCACCAATCGAATCAGAAAAACTAAAAACTGATTCTGAATGCCAGAAACGCAGACTGTTTTACCATCTCGAAGCGCTTTGTGGCCGTCATGGGCGACTTTTTGGACAGATGTCCGCGAAACCCGAATCAGCCGCACATTCTTGCTCCCTGCCACCGTGCCGAAGTTCGTCGGCGTCGGTCCTGGGCAAAGCACGGTCACTGTGACGCCGCTTCCTTTGAGTTCGGCAGCCAGCGCCTCGGAAAACGACTGCACGAAAGCCTTGGTCGCATAATAGACTGCCATTCCCGGTCCGGGAACAAATCCAGCCACCGAACCTACATTGAGGATGCTACCGCGACGTCGCTGAACCATTTCGGGCAAAAACAATCGTGTCAGTTCGGTCAATGCGGTGACATTTACATGAATCATTTCGATTTGTCGCTCCAACGGCAATTGCTCAAACGCTCCGATTGCGCCGAAGCCGGCGTTGTTGACCAAAACATCCACGGAAATGTTTTGCGCGCGTAGTTTTTCAAAAATTTTCTTCGGCGTTTCAGGCAAGGACAAATCCGCAGTCAGGACAACGGCTTCAATTTTATTTTTGCGACGCAATTCTTCCGCGAGCTTTTCGAGCGCTTCGGTGTTTCGCGCGACTAAAATCAAGCGGTTGCCATCAGCGGCAAAACATTTTGCCAATTCCAATCCGATTCCCGACGACGCGCCGGTGATCAAGACCGTTTCGCTTGCGCTCATTTGAATTATGGGTTGCTCAAGCCGAAGCGTGAAGTCAGCGGCCAATAGACGAAGAACGATTTGCCGATGATGGCCGATTCAGGAAAATCGCCCCAATATCGCGAATCCAAACTGTTCATCGTGTTGTCGCCCATGACCATGACGTGGCCGGCGGGAATCTGATAAGTCGCCGAGCCGTCTGGAAAAAATGGCATTTGTGGTTGATTCATGTGGCCGGAATAATGGCTTTCTTGCGGCGGCGATTTGGGATCAAACGAATAAAGATTTTCAAAATGCGGCGTGGATGAATCAAGCCTCTTACCGTCAATCACCAGATGCCGGTCATCGCCGACTTGAATTTTCTCGCCGCCCAAACCAACGAGCCGTTTGATGTAAAATTCATCCGGCGGAATGTTCCAATACGGCGGATTTTCCCGTCGGTCGGCGGGAATGCCTTTGGTTTCAAACACCACAATGTCGCCTCGCTCTGGTTTGCGAAAATTGTAAGTCAACCTGTCCACGAACAAATGGTCGCCCGCGCTGACTTCCATTTTCACCACCTCATCGCCTTTATGGTAAATATGCCCCGCTTCAAGTCCGGCGCGCATCTGCAATGGCGCTTCGCCATAATCGGGCGGAAACCAAATTGTTTGCGCGACGCCACCGATTACGATCGTTTGTTTGATGTTGAAAATCAAAAGTTTCACCGGAGGCTCGACCTTTTGTAATTCACCATCGCTTTGGGCAACGACGTGAACATAAGAAATTCCTTCAAACCATTCTTTGATCCGTTCGATACCGGTGGGAATCTGAAAATTTTTGTCGTCGAGCAAGTTTTTTGAAGTCACGCCGTAAAGCGTCGGCTGCATCGAGCCGGTGGGAATTTTGAACGGCTGCAAAAAAAATGTGCGGATGCCCATCGCCACCGCCAGCGCGACCAGCAACACTTCTACATTTTCGCGCCACAGCGGATTCGGATACGGCTTGAGCCATTTGTTCGCCGCAAATTCAAGCTCTTCGGCTTTGATGCGGATTTTCCCCGTGTTCGCCTTTTGGGAAATGGCTTCGTTCAGTTCAGCGATTTTTGCCAGCACCGCGCCGATGGCTTCCGGCTTGAGCAGATCGCGCTGCGCGTTGAGCGACCGTTGGACGTGTTTGCGCATCGCGACGGCTTCGCGAACGGCTTTGGAAAATAACCAATGAATCATAAATGAATTGTCTAACGGTAAATCTCCTTGCGGTCGCCGATGGCTAAAATCAACACCACCAAAACCGCGTCATGGATTTCGTAAATGATACGGTGGTCTCCGACGCGAAAGCGATAACGGTTATCGAAGCCGGACATCTTTTCCACGCCCATTCGTCTTGGATTTTCGGCCAGTTTATTGAAAGCGTCGTCCAATCGTTGTTGCAATCGAGCGTCCCGGATTTTCCGCAGCGTTTTTTCCACCGACGGACGGATTTCCAGTTGATAGCGGCTCATGCCCAGCCCAATCGCTTGCGGGCTTCACTCCACGGAATATTTTCGCCCGGTTCTTCAAGCGCGCGATTCGCAGCCTCGTTGTCACGACAATTTTCTTCGCGGTGCAATTGTTCATCTACAAAACGATAAACCTTTCGCCGCTGAACTTGCGGCAGCTTTTTTATTTCCGAAATGATTTGAACGGTGCTCACAAATTGAATTTAACGAAGGCTATGGAAATTTCCAGCATAATTATTTGCGTTCATTTGTTTGGGGTCGGAAGAAATAACAGCGCCACGCCGCCCACAAAGCACATCAGGCCGATTGGCCCAAGTCTCACCCACGGGATTGCTCCGACCGGACGGCCCATGGAGGCAAACGCCGCGACAATTGAAACCATACCGACCAGAAGCAGCAACGTTCCGAATACCAGATACAATTTATTCTTGGTGAATTTCATGTCGCGGATTTGAACAATTTATTTTGCAGCAAAATATCCGCAATGCGTGCGAATGAAAGAAAATTCCCCCTGCCCTGCCCTGCGATTGAAATCGTTCCCAAAATAAACTTGACGCGCGCGTGCCAGTCCTTCAAAGATTCATCTCAACCTTTATGGCGGGATTCGTAACAATCAGAGTTTCACCCGAAAACAACGCGCAACCGCGCAACAGTGCAGGAAATCCTTTTGCCGTAAATCAGCCTTCTCCCGTCGCCGGCCAGACCTGTGCGGCCATTTTCCAAGTCCGCGAAATCATTCCACAAACCTGTGCCGTCACCGCGCAAGCCTGCCGGATGACCGCCCGCGCCTGTGCGACGACCGCACAGACCTGCCGGGTCATTTTCCAATCCTGTGCCGCCATTCCACAGGCCTGTTGGACCGTTGCACAAGGCTGTCGGACGGTTCCGCAGGCGTGTGGAATCATCCAACACGCCCATTCGACTGTCGCAAGCCGCTCAAAATCAGTTTCTTGGGAGGAAACAGTCAAAAATCATCACTTTTAACCAACCAGCTCAAAACTCCTGAAATTATGCCCAAATCATATTACCTCCCCTCCGACGATGCCGGTCGCCTGACATGGCTCAACAACTTTTCCGCCAAGCTGCCCGTCTATTCCGCCCCGCTGGGACTTTTGGCGGCGGACACGGCGTCCGTGCAAGCTGATGCGGCGTTCTTCAATTATGCGTTTGGCGCGCAGCAGCAGATCGCCGCCTACGCGCAGCAATGGACGGCCTACAAGAATGCCGCCCGCGACGGCTCCGGCCCAAGCCTCGGCGCAGCTCCCGCCGCTCCAGCGCTTGGCGTTGCTCCCACGGCGGTTGCGCCCGGCATCATTGGCCGCGTCAAGGCGCTCGTCGCCCGCATCAAAGTCGCGCCCGGCTACACCGATTCCATCGGACAAGCTTTGCAGATCATCGGCGCAGACCAGACCGTGGACGTGAACTCCATGAAACCCGTCCTCACGGCGGAACTGGACGCCGGAGCCGTCAATCTGGGCTGGATGAAGCAAGGCATGGATGGAATCGAGTTTCAAGTGGATCGCGGCGCAGGATTTGTGTTTCTGGCGATTGACACCATTCCGAATTACACCGACACCGCCGCCATGCCCGCCGCCGGACAATCCGCGCTCTGGAAATACAAGGCCATTTACATCCAAGCCGACCAGCGCGTCGGCCAATGGAGCGATGTCGTCAGCATTCCGGTGGCGGGGTAAAAATAATCAGTTAAGTCAGTAGTAGCGTGCCAGGAATTTCACGCCTTCAACACTTCAATGAACGCTTCCTGCGGGATATTCACGTTGCCGTTTGCGCGGCGTTCGCCCTTGTCAAAATTCATTTCGTGAGCCAGACAATGCTTGTCGTTCAGGTTTCCGCTGTGTTACATTGCCGCCATGAGTGCGAATGATTTGATCACGGTTGATTCGGATATTCTGGGCGGCACGCCGGTTTTCAAAGGCACTCGCGTGCCTGTCAAAACGCTGTTCGATTATCTCGAAGACAATTATTCCCTTGACGAATTTCTGGAATGTTTCCCTTCCGTGACGCGCGAAATGGCCTGCCAGGTTTTGGAGCGCTCGGAATCGGCGCTGCTTGAGCCGGTCGCGGCATGAAAATCCTGCTGGACGAGTGCGTGCCGTGGCCGATGCACCGGTTGCTCGCCGGCCATGAATGCCGGACGGCGCAGCAACAAGGCTGGGGTGGAATCAAAAACGGCCGGCTGCTTCAACTGGCGGAAGGCGAATTCAATCTGTTCATCACTTCGGATCAAAATCTGCGCTACCAGCAAAATCTTTCCGGTCGCGGCATTGCGATTCTGGAACTTTCCACGAATAAACTTCATCGCATCGAAGCTGCTGCGGTTTTGATTCAGGCGACAATCGCTGCGATCAAAGCGGGAGAATTTCGCCAGCTTGAAATTCCGTGATGTCTGGATGGATTTGTCTCAAGCCTTCAACACTTCAATAAACGCCTGCTGCGGGATGTTCACGTTGCCGTTTGCGCGGCGTTCGCCCTTGTCAAAATTCATTTCGTGAGCCAGACTTGCACCATGACGAAAGAGTTCGTTTTTCAAGTCGAACGGGACGACGACGTGCTCGTCGCGACCTGTCACGAGCCGGAAATGGCGACGCAGGGCGAAAGCCTCGACGAATTGATTGCGATGATTCGTGATTTGGTCCAGTGCCGGTTTGATGAAAATGACGGGCGCCTGCATTGGCCAATCCGCCTTCATTTCGTTGACGATCCAGTTTTATCACTTCAGCCCGCGTGAAACTGCCGCGCGACCTTTCCGGCGATGAAGTTTGCCGCGCATTGAAACGGCTGGGATTTGAATTTCTCCGCCAAACCGGTTCGCATCGGCATTACGTCAAAGGTTCGCTTCATCCTTGCGTGCCGATGCACCGCGAAATCAAACCGAAAACTTTGCAGTCCATTTTGAAGCAGGCGGAAATTTCCGTCGAAGAGCTGATGGAAAATCTGTAAAAAATTTTACGCTTTGAGAACTTCAATAAACGCCTCCTGCGGGATGTTCACGTTGCCGCAGCAAGCCGTGTCGCCCACAGCGCAATCAGCGGTTGCCAATCCAATTTGTCTGCCGCGCGCAATGCTTGGAGATATTTTGCACGACTCGCTTCTTCCGTCGGCGCGAGTTCGACGTTGGGCAAATCAAGCCGGCGCAGCAATTCTGTCAAAAAGAGGCGCGTCACCCGCCCGTTAATTCGAGAAGCAACGGATTGTTTTCGCCGTCCAATGCGGTGAATCGCGCGTTCAAATCGCCAAAGTAATCGCGCATCCGCTGCGACACTTGATAAGGCGGCGGCGGATGATGTTCGCCAACGCGAACGTCGGCATCGCGGAATTTGCCCGCCCAATCCGGCGTGAGATCGCCGCTAATGCCGCGATGAAAATCCAGCAGCAGGGATTCGTCCAGCGGGCGATTCGCGAAAAGTGCGTCTTCGATGTCCTGCTGGATTTTGAGCACACGCTCGCCGAGCAACGGCGCGAGTTGCGAATAGGACAGAAGGCCGCGCGTGGTTTCTACGAAGCGCGTGGCGTGCGGCGGTTGTGTAGAGTCTTGAGCCATTCTAAATTCACCGGCTCGCCTTCAAACGCCATGCTGTCGGCGACCTGACGCGGCGCGTCCGCCCAACGACGGGCTTTGCGCTGCGCAGGTTTTAATTTTCGCCAGCGCGAAATGTTTTTCTGCCAAGTCATGGTTGCAATTTACAGGAAGCGCAGCGTTTTGAAAAGGATTCAAATTCGCGTCTCAAGCCTTCAGCACTTCAATGAACGCCTCCTGCGGGATGTTCACGTTGCCGATGGATTTCATGCGCTTTTTGCCTTCTTTCTGCTTCTCAAGCAATTTGCGTTTGCGTGAGACGTCGCCGCCGTAACATTTCGCCGTCACGTCTTTGCGGAATGCGCTTAATCCAACTGTAATTCTCTTTTTACCTGCGCCCAAGGAATGCGCGGCTTATTGGCATTGGCACGTTTGACGCGCTCAATTGTCCGGGCGTCTTCGATGTCTTCGACAGTCCGGCTCATTTGACGCAGCAATGTTTTGGCTTGAGTCAATTGCTTGTCAAGCTGCGTCCAATTGCCCGGCGGCTTGGCGGATGTCAAAATGGCGTTACTCATAAATGTCTTTTCTGTCGCCGACATCATACACCACGATGCAAGCGCCTTCCAATTCAAACAGCACACGATAGTTTCCAGCGCGCAGGCGATATTTGTTTTTGAATCCTTTCAACTTTTTGATGTCGCCGGCCAGGTCGTGCTGCGCCCGATCCAATTTTATGCCAATTAAACGGCGCGCGTCCTTCGGCAAAGCGCGAAGCTGTTCCAACACAGGCGCCACAAAATCAATTTCATAGTGCATAATGGAATTGGCTACGCCTTCAACACTTCAATGAACGCCTCTTGCGGAATGTTCACGTTGCCGATGGATTTCATGCGCTTCTTGCCTTCTTTTTGTTTCTCCAGCAACTTGCGTTTGCGCGAGACGTCGCCGCCGTAGCATTTCGCCGTCACGTCTTTGCGGAACGCGCTGATGACTTCGGACGCGACAATTTTTCCGCCGATGGCTGCCTGAATTTTCACCTGGAACTGCTGGCGCGGGATGACTTCCTTCAATTTTTCCGCCAGAGTGCGTCCCCTGCCCTCCGCCTTTGTGCGGTGGACGATGCACGAAAACGCGTCCATCGGCTCGGTGTTGACGAGCATGTCGAGCTTCACCATGTCGCTCGCCATGTAATCCGCCGGCTCATAATCCATCGAGCCGAAACCGCGCGTGATGCTTTTGATGCGGTCGTGAAAATCAATCAGGATTTCGTTCAGCGGAATCAAACTCGTCAGCATCACGCGCTTCGCGTCGAGCGTTTCGGTGTGGTCAACCGCGCCGCGCTTCTCGGAAATCAACGCCATCATGTCGCCGATGTTTTCGTTCGGGCAGATTACGAACGCCTTCACCATCGGCTCCTCGATTTTTTCGATGAACGTCACGTCGGGCATGAACGCCGGGTTGTCCACCTGCTTGCGCGTGCCGTCCGAAAGCGTCACATGATAGACCACGCTCGGATATGTCGCGATAATGTCCATGTCGTATTCGCGGCGCAAACGTTCCTGCACAATTTCCAGATGCAACAATCCGAGAAAGCCGCAGCGAAAACCAAAGCCGAGCGCGACGGATGTTTCCGAGGAATAAACGAACGCGGAATCGTTCAGCTTCAATTTCGCCATTGAAGATTTCAACTGCTCGTAGTCCGCCGTGTTGATCGGATAAATCCCGCTGAACACCATCGGATGAATTTCCTTGAAACCCGGCAGCACCGGCGACGGATTTCGAGCGTCGGTGATTGTGTCGCCCATTTTCACTTCCGCCGCGCTCTTGATGTTCGCCGTGAAATAACCCGTCTCGCCGACTTCGAGTTTCTCGCGCGTGTAAGGTTTTGGATTGAAGCTGCCGACTTCCTTCACCTCGACGGTTTTGCCGGAGTGCAACAGCTTCACCATTTGA
>Ga0137404_10002400_pt1 | contig 12382 bp, 12 predicted proteins | sample CZOMad2_1_16fung_FD_108285 | JGI IMG/M metagenome (GOLD analysis project Ga0137404, IMG submission 108285) | Vadose zone soil fungal communities from Angelo Coast Range Reserve, California, USA - CZOMad2_1_16fungal (Illumina Assembly) | ecosystem: Environmental > Terrestrial > Soil > Vadose...
CCTGACGTGCTCGATCCGGCGCTTCTGCGCCCCGGCCGTTTCGACCGCCGCGTTGTTGTTCCTCGTCCGGACATCAAAGGCCGCGAAGAAATTCTTCGCGTGCACATGCGCAAAGTTCCTCTTTCCGACGATGTGGATATTTCAGTCCTCGCTCGCGGAACACCGGGATTCTCCGGCGCGGATCTGGCGAATCTCGTGAACGAAGCTGCGCTCTGGGCTGCCCGTCAGAATCGCAAAGCTGCGATCATGCTCGACTTTGAAATGTCCAAGGACAAAGTCCTGATGGGTGTGGAGCGGCGCTCCATGATTCTTTCCGACGAAGAAAAGCGCAATACTGCTTTCCATGAAGCTGGCCACGCGCTCGTCGCCGCGAAAACTCCGGGCACCGACCCGCTTCACAAAGTCACCATCATTCCTCGCGGAATGGCGCTCGGCGTCACCATGCAGTTGCCGATCGACGATAAACACACCTACACCAAGAATTATCTCGAAGGAACTCTGATTGTCCTGATGGGTGGCCGTTCGGCTGAAGAAATTGTTCTTGGCCACATCACCACCGGCGCGGGAAATGACATTGAACGCGCTACGGAAATCGCCCGCAAGATGGTTTGCGATTGGGGCATGAGCGAACTTGGCCCGCTTTCCTTCGGCAAGAAGGAAGAAGCCATTTTCCTGGGCCGTGAAATCAATCAGCACCGCGATTATTCTGAAAGCACCGCGGTTCGCATTGACGATCAGGTCCAGAAAATCATCCTGACGGCTTATGACGGCGCGCGGTCGGTTCTGAACTCGAATCGCGACGCTCTGGATCGCATCGCCAACGCTTTGCTCGAACGCGAAGTGCTTGACGCCGCCGAAATTGCCATGTTGATTGACGGCAAGCCGCTACCCGACCGTCCAAAGGTAACGCCGCCTTCGCCGCCGTCTCCATTGCTCAGCACCGATCCAAAACCCGTAGGGCGGCCAGAGTTACGGCCCGCTCCAGGTTTCTCCAAGGGTTAATCAATTCGCAGGGGCGGGTCTGTGATCCGCCCGCTTTCAGATTCGCAAGCGCCTGGACTCGCTCAGCCAGCAGCCGGGCGCTTTGCTTTTGAGGCGTACCTCCGTTTGGGCGTAGAATATCTCCATGGCCAAGAATTCCCAGACCATCGACGTCGTCTGCCCGTGCTGCCACACGACTCTGAAAATTGATTCCGAACTCGCCGTGGTTCTTTCTCATTCCGCTCCGCAAAGAACGGGACCCGATGTCGACCTCACCGATTCCGCGCGTATTCTCGCCGAGCAGGCCCGCAAGCGTGAAGACAAGTTTCGCGAATCGTGGGAATCGGAAAAAATGAAGGATGATGTCCTTTCCCGCAAATTTGAAGAAGGCCTGAAGAAAGCGCAGAGCGAGCCAGTGAAAAAGCCTGTGCGCGACTTCGATCTCGATTGACCCGAACTCCCTTGAGAATCAGCAATTTTTCGCACCGTCCCGAGCGATCCATCGTAGGGGCGGGTCTGCAACCCACCCGCTTCGGCTTCAACGATGTCGTTGCTCTCGCCACAGTTCTCTGTCTATTGCTCGCGGCGCTCTTCGGGATCCATCCTGTCTACGCGCAAAAGCAGCCGCGCGATCAGCAACTCGATAAAAATCTCGAATACATCCGCGATCCCGTAACGGGGGAATTACGCGCCGTTCCAAAACATTCTTCTGACGCAACGCCCAAACCTCACGGCACGTCCGGCGGCGTAATTCGTTCGCAAGTCAGTCTCGTTGAAACGGGCTGTTCCGCAATTTCCGCCGTCGGCGAACCAATTCGCGATTTGTCACTTTCGGATTTTCGTCTCTCCGCGGATGGTCAGCAGCAAAAACTTGAACATTTTGACGCGCCCACAGAACCCGCGCACCTCGCGCTCGTTCTGGACGCCAGCCCCAGCGAATTTCACGCGCTCGCCGATATGAAAGACGCTGCGCGAACTCTTGCGGCGCAACTTTCAACGCGCGACCAGGTCGCCGTTGTCGTATTCGCGGGACATCCGCACATGCTTTTGCCGTTTACTACCGATCGCAAGCAGCTCGAAGAGGCGCTCGGAAAAATAGAATTGATGCGCGCTGTCGAAGAAACGGGGTCGAATATTTATGGCTCTGTCTATCTCACCGCACAGCGCCTTTTCACAGGCCCAAAGGCTCCCAGCGGCCGAAAGGCTATTCTGCTGCTTACGGACGGCCAGGACAGCGCGCTGGGTCTCAGTTGGAATCCGGCCAGCATGTTTCCACCAACGGGAATTGCGGCAAATCGCCTGACGTTTGAAGACGTAGTCCGCGAACTTTCAACTTCCGGAATAGAAGTTTTTGTGGCTTCTACTGAAAATCGTCCCGCCGGCATGACCACCGCATGGTTTACCAAAAACAGCGCGAAGACCTTAATCAATGAAGATTCGCACTCCATGGGAATTCCCGCGTACACAATTTTTCTTGCGGAATTTGTGCGCCGGTCCGGCGGCGGACTTTATTTTCTCCGCGAAACCGGCACGCTTAGCGAAGTTTACCGTCGCATCGGCTCAACTCTGCGCACCGAATATATTCTTGGCTTCTATCCCAATCCCGGATCAGATTCTCCCGGCTGGCACAGCCTCAGCATCGGCTTCAGCGAATCCATGGCTCACGCCGGTGCTCGTCTCGATTGCCGTTCCAGCTATTACATCGCCGCGCCGCAATAATTTCCGCGAAATTCACAATCCGTTCCGCGTCAGAATTTCTGTTCTAGCGTCGAGCTGATTTACACTTGCGCCGTGAAATCCCGTGCACATTTTCGTTTGAAACTTCATTCTCGCTCTCTGGTGCTCGGTGACCGCACGCTTGTAATGGGAGTGGTGAACGTCACGCCAGACAGCTTCAGTGACGGTGGCAGTTTCATCGATGCGGGTGCCGCCGTGAGTCACGCGCTGGAACTAGAAAAATCCGGTGCGGACATAATTGACATTGGTGGCGAATCCACCCGTCCCGGTGCCGCCACAATATCCGCCGATGAAGAAATTTCCCGCATTCTTCCCGTGTTACTCAGTCTGCGCGATCGCATTCGCATTCCAATTTCCATTGACACGCGCAAAGCTGTCGTCGCGGAAGCCGCTATCGCCGCAGGCGCAGAAATCGTCAACGATGTCTCGGCGCTGCAATTTGATCCCGCGCTGGGCGAAGTAATCCACTGTCACAAAGTTCCCATAATCCTGATGCATATGCGCGGCAGTCCGGCGAGCATGCAGAAGGGGCCCTTCGCACGCGACGTTTTTGCAGATGTTACGGGTGGTCTTCGCGCCGCCGTCAAGCGTGCTCGTAAAGCCGGAATCGCGAACTCGCAAATCATCCTCGACCCCGGCATCGGCTTTGGCAAAAATTATCGCCAGAATTTTCAATTGCTCGCACATCTCGAAAAAATTGCCGCGCTCGGATTCCCGCTCCTCGTCGGCACATCGCGCAAAGCTTTTCTCGGCGCGACTCTCCGCTCCGCAGATTCTCCAGCGCCGCCCGGCGACCGCATCTGGGGCACCGCCGCCACCGTCACCGCTACAATTCTTGCCGGAGCCCACATCGTGCGCGTTCACGACGTCGCCGAAATGGCGCAAGTCGTCCGCGTCGCCGACGCAATCGCCGCGGAGCTATAATCCGGCCGAGATTCGTGCGATTATCCTTGCATCACAAAACTGAATCTGAGGTCTCCGAACATGACACGACAGTCGCGACGTTTTGCGTTGCTTCCCATTCTCTGCACAGCGCTTTTGCTACCCGCCGCCGCGCAAAATCCGCCGCCGCAATCCGATCCGCTCGCACGAATCGGCACCGCCGCGGCGCAAAATGTCGGCCCATCTTGCTCGGCTACTGACGCCTCTCTCTGCGCCGAAACCGCTCCGAAAATTATTGCCGCCGCTCTAGGCCCTTCTCCGCTCTACGAAAACCTGCGCCGTCTCACAGATGAAATCGGCGGCCGACAAACCGGCACGCCCGCGATGGCACGCGCCATCACCTGGGCCGTTGATGCGTTTCATCAGGCTGGTGTGGACAGTGTTCACACTGAGGACTACACAATTCCCGTCAGTTGGTCCGAAGGCGCCACGCATCTTGAAGTCCTTAGCGCGACTCCGTTTCCCGTTCATCTGGTTTCCATCGGATGGGCGCCTCCCACTCCGAATGGCGGCATCACCGCAAATGTGATTGATGCCGGCTCCGGCCAGCCCGATGATTTCGCGCGCATCGGCACTTTCGCAAAAAACGCAATCCTTCTCGTCCACACCGACCTGCTTCAAACGCTGGACGAACTTTTCGCCGAATATATGCAGGCTCCCGGAATTATCGATCGCAGCGTAAAGTCAGGCGCTTCCGCAATTCTTTGGATGTCATCTCGCGAACACGGCCTGCTTTTCCGTCACACCAATACCTCTGACGCGACTCTCGACCGTCTGCCTCAAGCCATCGTCGCTCGCGAAGACGTGCAGCGCCTCGCGCGTTTTCTTGCCGCCGGACAATCTCTCCGCGTCCGCCTCGACATTCCCAATCACGTCGGCGGTCCCGTCACACAGCAGAATGTTGTCGCGGAAATTCGCGGACGCGAAAAACCCGACGAATACGTCGTCATCGGCGCGCATCTCGATTCCTGGGAACTCGGCACCGGCGCTCTCGATAACGGTTGCAACGCCGCGCTCGTCATCGAAACTGCGCGAGACATCGTCAGCACCGGAATCAAGCCGCGCCGCAGCATTCGTTTCGTTTTGTATTCCGGCGAAGAGCAGGGAATGCTCGGTTCGTGGGCTTACGTGAAAACGCATCGTGCAGAAATGGACCGCATCGCCGGCGTCGTCGTGATTGACGAAGGCATCGGTCGCATCAGCGGATTTTCCATGGGCGGCCGCCACGATACGGAAGCGCCACTCCGCGCGATTTTGAAGCCGCTGGATTCGTGGGACATCGCGCATGACACGTTTGACGCCATGTGGGGCACCGATCATTTTGATTACATGCTTGAAGGTGTTCCCACTCTTGTCGCAAATCAAGAGCCCGCAAATTACATGGTCAATTACCACGCCGCTTCCGACACGCTCGACAAAGTCGACATCCGCGAACTGAAAATCAATGCCGCTATCATGGGACTCACAGCGTTTGGCATCGCAGAATTCCCCGAGCGCTTTGGTCCGCGCCAGTCTCGCGCCGAAATCGAAGCCATGCTCAAGCAAACCGGACTCGACCAGCAGTTGCAACAGGTCGGCGTGTTTAAGTGGTGGCGGGACGGCACTCGCGGCCGCCAGAAATAATCACTTTCTACAACGCAGGTGCAGTTCTGCTCGCGCTGTACTTGCTCTGGCCCATCGGCCAATGCATCCCGCGCTATAATAAAAGCAGATGGCTCCTACGTCCGCGAATCCCTCAGCGCCCGGAGCAACGCCGTTGCATGGCCGCATCATGGCCATTGACTACGGCCGCAAACGCTACGGCATTGCGCTTTCCGACGAGCTCGGCGTCACTTCTCAGCCGCTCACCACGTTCCCGCGCACAAACCGCCGTGACGATCTGCGCCGCCTGCGTCTTCTTGCGCAGGAAAACAAAGTCCGTCGCATCGTCGTTGGTCTTCCGTTGCGCCTTGACGGCACCGCCGGTGAAATGGCCGCTGAAGTAAAAAGTTTTGCCGCTCGCGTAAACAAAAATCTTGGGCTGCCGGTGGAAATGTTCGACGAACGTCTCAGTTCGTGGGAAGCAAACGAAACAGAAGTGTTAACCGATCGTCGCGAAGCTCATGACGCCCATCGCGACGACATCGCCGCCGCGATTATTCTTCGCGATTATCTTGCATCGTGCCACCCCACCGCGGAGGAATCCTGAGCCATGCGCCGCGTTCTGCTCTCTCTATTGTTTCTCGTGCTCGCGGTCGGTGCGGCCGCCGGGTGGCTCCGGTATTCCCTGAAAACTCCATACGGAAATTTCCAGCCGCCGGGAGTTTTTGTGGATATTCCAAAAGGCGCGTCGGCGCGCGCCATTTCGCGTCTTCTGGCGCAGCAGGGCGTGGTTCGCAACGAATGGGCTTTTGACGCGCTTTGCCGCTACCGCCCGCGCCGCAGACTGGAAGCTGGCGAATATTATTTCGATCATCCGCAAAATGCTTTCGCCGTTTTTGACACGATTGCCACCGGGCGTGTCTACGAAATCTCTGTGACCGTGCCCGAGGGCTTCAACACGTTTCAAATCGCCGACCTGATGGACAGCAAGGGTCTTACCACGCGCGATACGTTTCTCGCCGCCGCAGCCGATCCCACTCCCGTTCGCGATCTCGACTCCGATGTCCCCAGCGTGGAAGGATTTCTTTTCCCGGCCACGTATCAGTTTCCACGCCACATCACGCCGGAGCAGATTATCGCGAAAATGACGGACCACTTCCGCACCGAATGGCATTCTCTGGTTTCCGAATCGCCGGATGAAATCGTGAAGGGTGCTCAACATCCAAAGCACGTCGTCACGCTCGCGTCGCTCGTGGAAAGCGAAACGCCCAAGCCTGATGAGCGCCCCGTCATCGCAGGAGTTTTTGAAAACCGGTTGCGGAAAGGAATGGCGTTGGGCTGCGATCCTACTGTCGTCTACGCGCTGGAAAAAACGGACTCGTACAAAGGAACCCTGACGCTGCCTGATTTGCGCGTGGATTCGCCGTATAATACTTATCGGTATCCCGGATTGCCTCCGGGCCCGATTACGAATCCCGGCGAAACTTCTTTGCGGGCGGCCTTGCATCCGGCTACGGTTGACTATTTGTATTTCGTGGCCAATACCGAAGGCGGCCACCAGTTCGCCAAAACTTTAACTGAACACAATCGCAACGTTGCGCGGTATCATAAGTTACTTAAGCAGAAGAGCCACAAGGAGCCTGTGCCGTCCAGTTAGGCGCAAGACGTTCATGAAGACAGCGGCCCAACCAACGAAAAAAGATCAGGCCTCGAAGAAGACTCTGATTTTGGAACTCGCCGCTCACTTCGGCGTGACGAAATTCACCGTTGCCGAAGTCGAACAGCTTCGCCGCCAAATGATCGCCCGCATGGGCGCCGCCGGAAAAACTTCGCCGGAATATATTGCCGAAGTTTTGGGCCAGGCCGGAATGCGCGTTATCTGGTCCACCGATTCGGATACCGAAGACAAGTATGAAGAAGAATTTCACGACCTCCTGCACTTTTCCAATCTTGAAGAAGCCGAAATTTGTGTCATGCGCCTTGACGAACTTCTCCGAAAATTTCGCACCGAAGGCGAAAAAGCCGCCGCCCAGCGTGTTCTGGATGTAGCTCTGCTTGGCCGCCGCCGCGCCGAAATGATTTCCCGCAATCCCCGTGTGGATCCTTTGAAGCGCGCCGAAAAAGAAGAAATTCTGCAGTGGTTTAAAGTCTGGCTGGAAACTCCGGACGCGTTTTTCGATTGGCTTGAGCTGCGAAAGCAATCGCCTGATTTCAGAAAGCGCTTCGGCGAAGCCGCGGCCAGCGCCTAACCCATCGTGGACTCTCCCGTTCTGCCCGAATCCAATCCACCGTTGCGGCTTTTGATTGAGCCGCTCAATCTCGGCCCCGACGTTCGCGCCATCAGTCTCGATCTTGCCGAAGAAGGCGCCGAATCTCCCACGGTCGGCCCCGAAGCGCTCGCGATTTGGAACGCCGCTGTTCCGACGCTGGTTGCGGACGAATTCTGGACGCTCGATTTTGTCAGCCATCTCGACCGCGTGCGCGAATTCTGCAACAGCAAAAATATTCCCTGGCGCGAAGCGGGCGCTCGCTGCATCACAATTGCTCAACCAAACGCCGGCCAGATCGAATCTCTGTTCGCGCGATTTGAAACTGAAACTTTCGGCTTCCGCGCGCGCAAAACTCGCGTAAAAGGAACCGCGAGCGCAGCGGATGAGTCCAGAGAGTTAGAGGACGCCGAACTCGAAAATGATCTTTCTAAACGCGGAATGGATGCCTATCACGGGGCATTTACCCGCTACTCTCTGTGTGCCATCTGCGATTTTGAAAATGGCTCCATCGTGCTCATCACAGAAAAACTCTCTTCCAGTGAGGTGCTGCGCCGCCTGCGCCCGGTCGTAACAGCGTTCGGCGCGCTTGTGGAACGGCCCGAATGAAGCTCGCGAAAACGGCTTTAGAGTTGCTCGTAGAAGTTGGCACCGAATGAAAATGTCGGGATCACCTACGAAAGCTTGGATATTCTCGCTGGCACTGCTGGCGCTTTGTGGCGTCACAGGATGTCCTGTCAGCAAGACCGTGAAGACGCCTGAAACCGAAATTCTGATTACTAAGGATGCGCGCAAAGAAGATCTTCTGGCCGCTTACAACAAAATGGCCGCCGGAATCACGACCTTGAATCTTTCAATGGATCTGATCCCCACCGCAGGGAAAGCGTACAGTGGCGTGGCGCAGCAGTATCACGAAGTCAGCGGTTTCATTCTCGCGAAGCGCCCCTCGAATGTCCGCATGATAGGCCAGGTTCTCTCGAAAAATATTTTCGATATGACCAGTGACGCCGAGACTTTCCACATTTTCATTCCCTCAAAAAATAAGTTCATGGTCGGCCCCGCAACTCTCGAACGTCCAGCCGAAAAGCCCATCGAAAATATTCGTCCACAACATTTGCTGGATGCGCTCTTTTGGCCGGAAATTTCCGGCAAAGCAACCGTAGTGATGGAAGAAGACGACGAAGTTGCGGCCCGGTATTACGTTCTAAGCGTCCTTGCGCCCGGCACCGCCCCGGAAATTGAGCGTAATCTGTGGTTCGATCGGTCTGACCTGCATCTCGCGCGTATCCAGATCTACGCGGGCGTTGGCAAACTCATGTCCGATATTCACATGGACTCCTGGCAACCAGCAGGAACGCAAACGTCCGCCGCAGGCGCGATCGAATTTCCTCGCCATATCATCCTGCAGCGTCCGCATGACGACTACAAACTCGAAATCAAAATAAAGAAAGTCACGTCAAACGAACCAATTTCCGACGATCGCTTCCAACTTCAGCAGCCGGCCGGATCTGAACTCGTCAAAGTCGGTGAAGTGGGCGCAGGCAAACAGGAATGAATCCGCTGGCGCAAAGATTTCCGAAACATTTCTTCAATCCCGAGTCCTTAACACATAGAATCATTCGCTGCATATGATCGGCCAACTGGTATTCCGAAATTCGATACATCGTCCCGTGCGCGCCTTTGTCAGCGTTGCCGCGGTGGCTATGGAAGTTACGTTGGTCATCATCATCGTTGGCCTTACTGGCGGAATGCTGCACGAAACCGCCAAACGGATCGAAGGCACCGGCGCCGATATTTTGCTTCAGCCGCCCAACGCTTCGATGCTCTTGGCGTTTAGCGGCGCGCCCATGCCCGTCAAAATTGGCGAAAAAGTTGCCGCGCTTAAATATGTGGAAGTTGTAGCCCCGGTCTTGCTGCAGTTTAATTCGACGGGCGGCATTGACATCGTTTACGGCATAGACCCTAGCAGTTTCCGCTCTCTCTCCGGTGGATTTGTTTTCCATGAAGGACATGACATGGAAAGCCCTGACGATTTGCTCGTCGACGATCTAGCTGCAAAAGCGAAGAACATCCAGTATGGACAAACATACCGCCTGCTAAATCACGATTTTCACGTTGCCGGAATCGTGGAGCATGGCAAAGGCGCTCGCTTGTTCATGTCGCTGCCTACATTGCAGGAACTTTCCAGCGCGCATGATAAAGCCTCCCTGTTTTACATAAAATGCACTCGCCCGGAGCACACCCGAGCCGTTATGGACGAGATGCGTACCCTTCTTCCTGGTTACGAAATTCATCCGGTGAAGGAATACACCACGCTGATGACTTCCGCGGCCGTGCCGCATCTCGACGCGTTTATTTCTGCCATGATTGCCCTCGCGGTTTCCATCGGTTTCCTGGTGATTTTTCTTTCCATGTACACTACCGTCATCGAGCGCACGCGCGACATCGGCGTTCTCAAGTCCCTCGGCGCGTCAAAGGGATACATCGTCAAAGCGTTGCTCAGCGAAGCTTCGCTCATCTGCGGAGCCGGAATTGTTTCCGGCGTCGCGCTAAGTTACGGCGCTCGTAGTTTCCTGATTTCCATTTTCCCAACGTTACCGATTCAAATCACATTGGATTGGGTTCTTCGTTCCGCTGCCATTGCGGTGATCGGCGGTTTACTCGGCGCCGCATATCCGGCATGGCTCGCCACACGCAAAGACCCCGTCGAAGCATTGTTCTACGATTAAGTTTTTCATTTCACAGGCGAGGTCCGCAGGCGTCACTGGATCGTTTTTCTGACGCCGCTCCGGCCGCGCTGTTTTTCTGCCGAGAGGGCGCTCCGTAAGCTGCTGAATTCAGGCGCTTAACACACGTCAAGATCGCCGGTACGCCCGCAACTTTTGCCCTGAAAGTGCTTTTATTCTTTCAGGAGGCTTGGCGTCCATGGCTGTCGCGGATACAATACTTCGGCCCGCCAAGGTCACTTTCCTTGCCAGGGAACCAGGCATGGAACCCATACTGAAGACAGAAAATTTGTGGAAAATTTATCACGCCGGCCGCGTTGAAGCGGCCGCCCTGCAGGGCGTGAATTTTTCTGTCATGCCCGGCAAATTCGTTTCTGTTATGGGTCCGTCCGGCTGCGGAAAATCCACTTTGCTTTATGTGATTGGTGGACTAGCCCGCGCCTCGCGGGGAAAGGTCCTTGTTGACGGCAACGATCTCGCCGCCATGTCCGACGCCGAACGCACTCTGCTGCGCCGTCACAAGATCGGTTTTGTGTTTCAGCGATTTAATCTTTTGCCCACGCTTGACGCGTATGGAAACATTGCCATCGCGCAGCACATCCATGGGAATGGTTTCGATCCGCACCGTTTTGAAGTCGTCACAAAAATGCTGGGATTGGGCGATCGCCTGCACCATCGTCCTTCGGAAATGTCCGGCGGCGAACAGCAGCGTGTCGCCATCGCGCGCGCCATCATCAATGAACCAAAGATTTTGCTGGCCGACGAGCCGACTGGTAATCTCGACACCAAAAATTCTGATAATGTGTTGGCGATGTTGCGCCAATTGAACAAGGAGTTCGGGCAGACGATCGTCATGATCACGCACAATCCCGAAGCCGCTACCTACGGAGATTCCGTAGTGCACATGCGCGACGGTGTGATTGTTGACGGAATTCCAGCCGATTAAAGATGGCCCCAGTCGGCCGATTTTTCACGCGAATTGTTTTTTGGACGTATGAGCGCGGCACCGCGCCCTATGATATTGCCGTCGCGCTCATCGTTGTTTTCGTTCTGCTCACTCCGCGAACCTGGTTTCACGATCGCCCGATCATCGGTCCGCCGCCTTCGGAAGCTACCGTCCAGCAAATTTCAACCGACCCGGCAAGCGGCACTCAGACTTATCAGGTTGACGCGCGTCTGCTGGCTTCCCCCATGCCTGAAACGGAATTGGAAAAATTGATTCATGACACCGTCAGAAAAAACGTTCCGGAATTGAAAGGCCGCAATTTTAAAATCGTGCATTTCACGCAGATACTTGGCCCGAACGGCATCGTCCTCTACTACGAAGTTTCCATCAAGCCTTAGCGGATTTGGCTCCGTCGTTGGAAACTCCTGTACCCAAGTTTCGATCCGTCGCATCTTACTTATGCTACGATGAATTTTCGCTCAGGGGAGTAAGTCTCAAAGTGTTGAAACAGATTATTTCGCTTCGCAGGATTGGTGTGTCACGCGCCATCATTTTGCTCGGATGCCTCGCGTCCGCGGCTGCGGTTTGCGCGGTTCAGGGCGGCCACTGGACCTTGGAATCCACGCTAAGGCAGCTCGATCAGGAAGCGCGCGGTTTCCGTAGCTTGACCGCGGACATCGAACGCACCAAAGTCACCGTCGTTGTGAACGATAAATCCACGGAGTCCGGCAAAATTCTTGTTCGTCGCGATGACAAGATGCGAATCGAATTCAACGCGCCCGATGCAAAAACGATTCTGCGCACAGGCAACGCGTTATTTCTCTACAACCCCAAAATAAAGCAGGTCGAAGAATACGATCTCGGAAAACATCGCGCGCTGGTGGATCAATTCCTTCTTCTGGGCTTCGGCACTTCTGGAAGTGATTTGCAAAAGGGATATCTCGTAACACTTGTCGGTGAAGAAGAAATCGATAAGCGGCAGGTTTTGAAACTAGAACTCACCCCGAAATCCAATGACGCCAGAAAACAAGTCTCAAAGATTCACATCTGGCTGGACGAATCCACCTGGCTTCCCGCGCAACAACAGGTTTTTGAAACCGGTTCCGGCGATTATTTCATCATTCGCTACACCAACGTCGTCCGCAATCCGCAACTTTCAGACAACGAATTCAAACAGCACTGGCCAAAAGGTGTGACCCGCG
>Ga0137404_10002402_pt1 | contig 12373 bp, 8 predicted proteins | sample CZOMad2_1_16fung_FD_108285 | JGI IMG/M metagenome (GOLD analysis project Ga0137404, IMG submission 108285) | Vadose zone soil fungal communities from Angelo Coast Range Reserve, California, USA - CZOMad2_1_16fungal (Illumina Assembly) | ecosystem: Environmental > Terrestrial > Soil > Vadose zone...
GCCGGGATCATTCATCGCGACTTGAAACCTGAAAACCTGATGATCAGGCGCGACGGCTACGCAAAGATTCTGGACTTTGGCCTGGCAAAACTCGTCGCCCAACGCGAGAGGGCGCTGGCCGCCGATAGCGGTCAGAAAACCCTGCTCCGAGTCGAGACAGAGTCGGGCACGCTGCTGGGGACAGTCAATTACATGTCGCCGGAACAGCTTCTCGGCCAGCGGGTTGATCTCCGCTGTGACATCTTTTCTTTTGGTGTTGTCCTTTGCGAGATGCTGACCGGCAAGTGTCCGTTCGTGCACGAAAACCGGATCGACACAATGCACGCCATTCTCCACGAAGAGCCGAAGTTTCAGAGTTCGGGGCAAACGCCCCTGCCCTTCGATATTCAGAGACTGCTTGCCAGGGCGCTTCAGAAAACACCCAAGGAACGATACAAGTCGATTGCGGAACTGGCGGACGAGCTCAAAACGATCAAGCGCAATCTCGAATTGGGAAAAACAGCGCCCGCTCTTACCGGCAGGCTGGTGTTGAAACGCGCCGTAGTCGCCGGTCGTTCACCCGGCATAGATTACGAGCAGGAACTAAACGAAGCACAATTAAAGGCGGTAATGACCACCGAGGGCCCGCTGCTAATCGTTGCCGGAGCGGGCACGGGCAAGACGCGGACGCTGGTCTACCGTGTCGCCCGCTTAGTAGAGACAGGCGCGAAACCTGAGTCCGTTCTTTTGCTCACGTTCACCCGCCGCGCGGCAACGAGCATGCTCACGCGCGCAGCGGCCCTGGCCGACGCGCGTTGCCAACGGGTTTCGGGTGGGACCTTTCACTCGCTGGGCCACTCAGTGTTAAGGAGGTTTCCGGAAGCAGCGGGCGTCCAGCGTAACTTTACCGTACTCGATCAGAGCGACACGGAAGATTTGATTGACCTGTTGCGCCGCCAAATCCGTCTCAGCAAAGAGCGACGCTTCCCGCGCAAGCGCACCATCGCGGCAATTTTCAGCACGATGGTCAACAAAGTGAACTCGCTAAAGCAGGTGCTCAATCATAGTTATCCGCAATACATCGACGAGCGCACCGGCCTCGAAGAACTTTTCAAGTCGTTCGAGCAATTCAAGCGCACCCGTCACATGCTGACTTACGACGACCTGCTGGTGCGGTTCCGTGAGGCGCTCGAAGCAAGCGAGACCCTGCGCGAACAGATCTCAGACCAGTACCGTTACATCATGGTGGATGAATATCAGGACACCAACAAGCTACAGGCGCAGATCGTGCGGTTGATGACGGCGACACACGATAATGTTGCCGTAGTCGGTGACGAATTCCAGTCGATTTATTCGTTTCGCGGCGCCAGTCACCGGAACATGCTGGAGTTTCCCAAGCTCTTTCCATCGGCTCAGATAATCAAACTCGAAGAGAACTTTCGCAGCACGCAGCCAATTCTCGACGTGGCAAATGCGATTATCGCCGACGTCAAAGAGAGCTATAAAAAACGCTTGTTTTCACATATCGAAGGGGGCGAGTCGCCGGTAGTGGTGAGTGCTCACGACGAAAACGAGCAATCGCGTTTCGTGGCTGAGCGAATCGGAGAGCTGCGCGAGCAGGGAGTGCCACTCAGCGACATAGCTATACTCTTTCGCTCGAGCGCGCATTCCTTTGACCTCGAGATAGAACTGGCCCGGCACGGGATCCCGTTCCGGAAGTTTGGCGGCATAAAGTTCGCCGAATCCGCGCATATCAAAGATGCGCTGGCTTTCCTGCGTGTCGTCGTTAAGCCTTCGGACACGCTGTCATGGTTTCGCGCGCTTAAGCTGATTGAACATATCGGTGATGCCACCGTTTATCAAATACTTGATCACCTGGGTGTCGAGCGAAGGGAATTCCGATCCGGGCGAACCAAAGAGGCGCTCTTCAAGAAGCTGCATAGATTCCCCGCGCGCGCGAGTTATCAGGCCCAGCTAACGCGGCTGGCACGTGTGTTGACCGGGGTTGTAGAAGGCAAATCTCCGGGCGAACAACTCTCGACCGTGCTTCGTTTTTACCGGCCACTCTTGAAGAATAAGTATGACGACGCACAACGTCGCGGCCGTGATCTCGAACATCTCCAAACAATCGCGAAACGCTACAAGACTGTTGCCAGGTTGCTTGATGACGTGGCGCTTGACCCTTCAGACGCAACTCAAGGAAACAGTCCGAGACGCGGTGGCTTCGTTACATTGTCGACGGTCCATTCAGCGAAAGGGCTGGAGTGGGACACACTATTTGTGATCTGGATGACTGATGGTTGGTTTCCTTCAAACCGTTTCCAGGATGAGTTCGATGATTTGGAGGAAGAGCGGCGACTGCTTTATGTTGCGACCACCAGAGCCAAACGGAGTCTTCATTTTGTCTATCCGGTGAATGTTTATCGTGGTCCGGAAAGCGACTCGCTGCCGGCGCTATCACGCTTTCTCGAACCCATCCCGCCCGAAATACTGCCCCACGCGGCGCTGGCGGGAGAAGAGTGAGGACATTTTCCATTCGTCATTTTCCATTTTCCATTTTCCATTTTGTTTATTTTGTTTTTCTTTCGTGTGATTTAGTGGATTGTATTGGCTCACAAGAAGAAATACGATCCACGAAATTACACTAAAGAACAAAAAGAAAACGAATCTGCGAATGGAAAATGGGAAATGGAAAATGACGAATGGAAAATGTCCTACGTCTTTAAAGGCGGAGTGCCATTCAACAATCTCATTTAACGATGTTCCATAGATCGTTTGTACGAGTTACAATTGGCAAATGTCCCACTATCTCGATATAGAGACCTGGCCACGCCGTGATTTGTTTGAGTTCTATCGTAAGTTTGACAAGCCCTATTTTAACGTTTGCACCCGCGTCGACGTGACAGACCTTCTGGCGGCCCGCCAGCGCTATCCTGATTTCAGCGTCTCTCTGGCCTGCCACTATTTCGCGCTCCGCATTGCCAATGAGCTTGAACCTTTCCGCTACCGCCTGAGAGATAACAACGTGCTGGTCCATGATGTGATTAATGGTGGGACAACGGTGCTCCTGCCCAACGAAACTTTCACGCTGGTTTATTTTGATTATCTGGAGGACTTCGGAAAGTTCATCCAGGGTGCAAAACGCGCCGTAGCCGAGGTCCGCTCAGGGGATGGCGCGTTCAGGCCAAGACATGACGACGACGCGCGTGTTCATTTTACAACCTTGCCCTGGATATCATTTACCAGTTTTTCGCACGCCCGGAATTGGGGTCGCGAAGATTCGGTGCCGAAGATTGCTTTCGGCAAGTTCACGTCGGAGGGCCAGCGCACACTCTTGCCCATCTCGGTAGAGGTACATCATGCCTTGGTTGACGGACTGCACGTCGGACGCTATTTAACCTCGTTGGAAGAAGCCCTGTTGAAATGTGAAACTTACATCCGCAGTGATCAGTCTGAGCGCCTTTCAGCGGGCAACAAGTAGCTGGTAATAACCGGTAATCCCATTCAGGACATACTGCACAGCTAGTGCCGCAAGGATGATTCCCATTACCCGGGTGGCAATGTGCACTCCACCCTCCCCAACCAAGGCGATCAAGCGGGCACCGAGGTATAACGAAACAAACGAAACCGCAAACACGACCGCGATCGCAATCACTGCCGCCAACAACCTGCGCGGATCTCCGGTGGTTTGTGAGGTGAGCAGAAGAATAGTGGCAATAGCGCCGGGCCCTGAAAGGAGCGGAATTGCCAGGGGAAAGACAGAAATGTCTTGCCCGACTGAGCCGCGTTCCGTTGGTTCGGGCGCCTGTAGTCCGCCGCGCTGACCAAAAAGCATCGGCAAGGCTGCCAAAAAGAGCAGCACTCCGCCACTGATCGAGAAGGCCTGTACCGTTACGCCAAGATAGGAAAGCACCGCGCGGCCGGCGAGCAGGAAAAAGATCGCAACGCCGAAAGCAATCAACACCGCGCGCGTCAGAATTGCCCGCCGGCGCGAAGGCTGTTCATCCTTCGTCAGCGCCACAAAAGTAGGAACGACGCCAGGCGGGTCGACCACTACAAGCAGTGTGACGAACGCAGCCAGGCCGAATCTCCAGATTGCTTGGTCCATGCGTTTTGGCTGTTTGCGGGTCCGGGTATCTCACCCGCTGTTTCCCAGGATGGCGCGAGGCCTGATCCGCTCCCAGTTTTCAGTTGGCCCACTCGAGGAATGCGTCGTCCGGATAACAGTAGAGCCATGCCTCGCCGGGCTCGGCCGAGGCAATTACGGGATGACCGGTCGCTTTAGCATGCCTCGTCGCATGGCGGTTGGGTGAACTATCGCAACAGAGTGTTGCGCCACACAACTGGCACGTGCGCAGGTGGACCCACTGCGCGCCGATCTTGACACACTCTTCACACTCTCTGCGCTTTGGCAGCTTGATGGATGTAATGGCCTCAAGATGTGGACAGGGTTCCTCGGGCATGGCAGTTTCTCCTTTTGTTAGGCGCCTGGTGTCCCTTCTTCTTCTGAAAGCGTTTTCGATTCGACCCGCACGAATTCCGATCGGAACGAAGAGTACATGGCCACGACACCGACGATCAGATTGGCGACGATCAGCGGTAAAGAATGCACGAGTGCGCCGTAGGCAATCCAAGCCAGTGCCGCCAAGGCCTGAACTCGACGAAGGGTAACCGGACGCTTAAATAAATACGAGCCGGCGGAGAGGGCAGTGCCGAGCCAGCCCAGCCACTCAAACAAGTGACGCCCCCACCACCGCCAACTCATCTGAGCCGGCAACGGTCGCGTCTTCACGAATGGTTAGGAAGTCTGTTTGCACCTTGTCCCACTCCTGGATCACCAGGCCATTCGCCTCGAACAGTGCGCGAATGCGCGTGGCATCCCAGCCGGCAATTTCTTCAAGAATAGGGACGAGAATGCTCGAGGCATCGTCACTCAATACGGTGCGGCGGGCAATTGGCGCGATGTAGTTGGCCTCAGAAACTGCGATCGTAAAACCGTCGCGCCTGTTCACATGCAGCATTACATGCACATCAGAGCTGCCATCACCCACATAGATGACGCGGTCGTGGCTGATCTGAAGTGTTGATTGCAGCTCGTCAAGAACCGACACCTTTCCATATCCCGCCGGGACTCGGACGATCGATTGAATCTCGCCTGACGCGTCATCATAGCGGAAGCGGGTGCCAAAGATATGTTCCTGAGGAATGATGTTTTCCAGTGCCGACTGAATCACTTCTTCGGGAGCCGCCGAGATCACATAGAAAAGGAAGCGGTAGCCATCAACGCCTTCCTTGAGAAACCTGGACAGAAGTTGAATGTTCTGTTTCAGACGGATCCGTTTTCCGACTTCAAGCAAGTGCTCTTTCCTGACGCGTCGGAATTCGGGGTCGTGCAATAGCAGGTAAGCCAATTCTCCGCCTTGCTGGACCAGATTTATACGCGACAGGCCAGCAACCTTTTCTTCAAACCCAGGAATACCCAACAGCTCGCTGAGGGCGATCCCGGAATCGTTAAAACTCAAAGTCCGATCAAAGTCACTCGCAAACAGGTAACGCTTTTGAATATCTTCCTTGATTATCACTGGTACTCCTTTATTACTGCATTAGCTTCGGATCTCAATTAAGCATGGACTGAGCGAAAAACAAGTGTCCTCGCCGCTGATACTAGCGTAACGCAAGCTGTTAGCTTGCGTCAGCGGTTGAATGGACTCAACCAACCCGCAAGCTAACAGCTTGCGTTACAAGATCAGGGTGAATCCTCGGCACGGTGCCTTCGGCCTTTGCTCATATCCTTTATATTCAGAAGGGGTTACTTTCAAGTTACCGGGCTGCGATCGAGCGAATCCACGAAATTACACGAAAGAAAAACAAAATGAATCCGCGAATGGGAAAAGGATCTTTTATTTTGACGGGGCGGCACTCAGGTTGTTCTCAGTTTGCCCGGTTTGGATCTCTTCAATGATTGATACGATCAAGAGACCCGCGCCAATGAGCCTGGTTCCCTTTTCGTGCATCCGCTTTAAGAGTTGCCGGCCGGTGGCATCAACGAACGAGACGCTGGACAGTTCAACCAGGATCTCTCCGGCGGCGGTAACGCGTTCCCAACATTTCTCAAGTTCAACCACGCATGGGCCTGCAAGCTTGCCCTCGACTACGAAACAGGTGGCATTGGAGTTTTCATGAGTTGTTATCCTGAGCACTGCCATTATCTCCCCGAACGGCGATGGCAAATGTCTGGCCACATCCAGAGAACCAGCCAAATCCAGGAAATGCAGTGATAATGGTGTGGACAACCGGGCGCGGCGGGCCGTGGAAGAGAGAAAGTGGCAACAATTCCCGGTCACGTGTTCGTATATCGTCAGCGTTGTTGATGTGATTTGAGGTGCTTAGTTGGCGTATTTCGTGTGTTTTTCGGGGATTTCAACCGACTTTGCTCCGCGAAATCACACGAAGGAGGATAGATCGGACTTATTATCAGCAGTTGCTCAAGCATATTCGGTCAAGTATTCTCAATACCAAACTTGCCAAAAATCGGGTATGCGAAACGGGCACACAGGCCTTCAGATTCGGGGAACAAGATGATTACTACCGGTCAAGTCGCTGTCGCTGACGAACAAACAAAGCAATACCTGACGCTGCTCGAGCTCTCGAAAGCTATCGCGTCACATCGCAATATGCCTGAGCTATTCCACGACATCGCTTGCCGTTTGCAGCATCTCTTCTCATTTCGCGCACTCGGTGTGATGCTCTACGACAAGTCTCGGAACGTGATGCGCTTTCATCTACTGGAAACGTGCGAGCCAACGCAATGGGAACCGCCGGCTGAAGTTCCGATGGAAGGATCAATCGCAGGCTGGGTCTGGCAAAAACAGGAGCCAGTTGTTATTGCCGATCTCACCCAGGAGGAACGCTTTCCATTTGCTAAGACGCTGCTGAAATATCCAGTCAAATCGGTTTGCAGCCTGCCCCTTAGTACAGCTCATCAGCAGCTGGGCGTCCTGAACTTCTGGAGCGAGGACGCCGACGCCTACCGCGAGCTCGATCTCGAATTTGCCAAACTGGTTGCCAGTCAGATTGCCGTTGCTATCGAGGCGCAGTGTCATCAACACAAGCTGGCGCACGAACGAGACCGTTCGCAATTACTGCTGGAAGTGAACAACACGCTGGTCTCGAACCTGAATTTTCGGGAACTGTTGTCCGCCATCTCGGTCTGCCTGCGACGCGTGATCCCGCATGATGTGGCCGGTCTGGCTCTGCTTGATCCCGCAATCAACAAGTTGCGAGTTACTGCCCTGGAGTTTCCCGCGGACGAGAGCGCCTTCATTGAGGATGAAATCATTGAGCTGGAGGGTACTCCGGCGGGGCTCGCCATTTCAACGCGGAAGCCTGTCATGAGCGGTCTGGATCACTTGGCAGATCCGGTCGGCATGCGTGCCGGCATAAAGTCAGGCTGCACTGTACCCCTCATATCTCATGACCGCACGCTGGGCATCCTCGGTGTGGCCAGCCTGAGCGAGAACGCCTTTACGGATGATGACGCCGAGTTGCTCAATCAAGTGGGCAAGCAGGTGGCAATCGCAGTCGAGAATGCGCTGGCCTTTCGCGAGATTGATGCGCTCAAGAACAAGCTGAAGGAAGAAAAGCTCTATCTCGAGGAAGAGATTCGCACTGAATATAACTTCGAGGAGATTGTAGGCAACAGTCCCGCCCTCAAGCGCGTGCTACAGGAGGTGCAGACAGTCGCGGCAACTGACTCGACGGTACTGATCTATGGTGAAACGGGCACGGGCAAAGAGCTCATTGCCCACGCAATCCATAATTTGAGCCAACGGCGTGAACGGACCCTGGTCAAGGTAAATTGCGCAGCGATTCCGACGGGTCTGCTCGAGAGCGAGTTCTTCGGTCACGAACGAGGCGCCTTCACTGGCGCGATTGACCGGCGTATCGGTCGCTTCGAACTGGCTGACAAGGGCACGATCTTCCTCGATGAGGTCGAAGACATACCGCTCGAGCTGCAATCAAAACTGCTCCGTGTGCTTCAGGAGCAGGAATTCGAACGACTTGGCAGTTCGCGAACTCTTCGCGTAGCAGTGCGGGTTGTGGCAGCCACTAACAGCGATCTGTCCCAGCTAGTAGCCGAAAAGAAGTTTCGCAACGATCTTTACTATCGACTGAATGTCTTTCCCATCAACGTGCCGCCGCTGCGCGAAAGGCCGGAAGATATTCCTCTACTGGTACATTCCTTTGCGCACAAGTTTGCCCAGCAGATGAAGAAACGAATAGAGACTGTGCCGAGAGAGACAATGGCGGCCCTGACCAGTTACCACTGGCCGGGCAACATTCGCGAGTTGCAGAATCTCGTGGAACGAGGCGTCATTCTGTCGCGCGGTTCCAGTCTTGAAATACCGCTCACGGAGTTGAAGGAATCAACCAAACCTTCAAATCATACGAACGGAGCGACCACCCTCGAAAACGTTGAACGCGATCATATTCTCCGCATTTTGAGCGAGTCGAGTTGGGTAATTGGCGGTCCGAAAGGCGCCGCCGCCCGGCTCGGCCTGAATCGCACGACCCTCAATCATCGTATGCGTAAGCTCGGTATCACACGTCCTCAGCCACAGTCCTCGTGACCACTGCTTGTCACTCTGGCTGAATATCGTCACCGTGTAACGCAAGCTATTAGCTTGCGTCCTCGCCAAAGCGCGTCGTCACTGGGGGACGAACCCGCTATTTCACGAATGTAAGCTCTTAGTAGCTCTTCAGGAACAGCGCAAGCTGACAGCTTGCGTTACATTGTGGCAAGGCAGTTGCTTTAGTAAAAAGGCATGAACTCTTGGCGCGGTGCGTTGCGACAAGAAGCTTGCAGTGCAAGCCTGGATCTTAGGCGGGCAGGCTTGCAGCATGAGTGGGCAGACTTAGAGGTGAACAAGGGGGAAGTGGCGAGAGTCTGCCCACTCTTTTGATCAGTGAGGTGATTAATTAATGAGTTCGATGATAAGAATCGTAAAGCCAGGCAGAAACAAAGTCATAAAGGACGCCCCTGAAAAGACCGTGCAGCAGAGCACGCGTGAAATCGCCAGCACAGTCAAATCATGGATTGCTGATCGCGAGAAGCGACAGCGGATTACAAAGTTTTGAAATCTCGCAAACTCACATAACACACCCACAAGCTGAGCCTTTAAAAAGTGACGATGAGATGCCACGTGACAGTATCTGGTCACATCTAATCACAAAAACATACCTTCAACCGGGCGATCTCTATCGCATTTCATCAAATCACAGCGGAAAACCGCTTTGGCCAGACTGTTGCTGGGACGGACAGCACCTAACAATGAAGTTCGCCTTTGGTTACGCGTTTTGGGTTTTGCCAAGGGGCCCTGGCGCAAAAGTGTGCATTGCTGAGACTGCGACTTTATGAACTGGGAATTTTGACACTACCTGTCCTTTCCAAAAGGACAACTAACGAGGTTTTCATGTTAAACGGGCTGAAGAGTGTTTTGGCTAGGCACAAGGTTTTGGTTTTCGCGATCGCTATTGGCATGGTTGTAATCATGGGTGCACTGATCGGCGTTGGCCGGTCGAACCGTCCAGCGCAGGCCGCGCCACCACCAACCGAAGTTGAGGTATTCCAGGTTGTACAGAAGGATGTCCCAATTTTCAGCGAATGGATCGGCACCACTGATGGAATGGTGAATGCCGAAATAAAGGCGCAGGTCACGGGCTACCTGCTAAGACAGGATTACAAAGAGGGCTCATTCGTTAACAAGGGCCAGCTGTTGTTCGAGATCGACCCACGGCCATTTCAGGCAGCGCTGGAGCAGGCCGACGGCCAGATCGCGCAGTTCCAGGGACAACTCGAGCAGGCCAACTCGCAAGTCACCCAGGCTGAAGCCCAACTTGCGCAAGCAAACAGCCAGCTGCTCCAGGCCCAGGCACAACTCTCTCAGGCGAGGGCAAACCAGGTTAAGACGCAACTCGATGTGAATAAGTACGCTCCCCTCGCGCAGCAGAAGGCGGTTACTCAACAGGATTATGACAACGCCGCGCAAACAAATGTTGTTGCCAAAGCTCAAGTCGAAGCGGCCGTCGCGGGAGTAGAAGCAGCTAAAGCGCAACTCCGTTCCGCGAACGCGCAGATCGGAACTGCCAAGGCAACTATCGCAACGGCAAAGGGACAAATCGACAACGCACGCGCGACCGCCAAGACAGCTCAGCTTAACCTGGGTTTTACCAAAATCATCGCGCCCATTAGTGGCATTGCCGGAATTGCGCAGGCACAAGTGGGTAACTTGATCAGTACCGCAAGCACGTTGACAACTGTGTCTACTCTGGATCCCATCAAGGTCTATTTCACACTCAGCGAACAGGATTATCTGAAGTATACAAAACGTAATTTGCTGGGAACTCAAGAGGGTGGAGAGGCCGGGCAGCTTGAGCTGGAGTTGATTCTGGCCGACGGCAGTGTTTTTCCGCACTCCGGGAGTTTCTATTTCGCAGATCGACAAGTGGACCAGAAAACCGGTTCAATCCGGCTCGCCGGTATCTTCCCTAACCCGGGGAATGTCCTGCGGCCCGGACAATACGGTCGAGTGCGCGCGGTGACCAGCACAAAAGAAAATGCGTTGCTGGTTCCGCAGCGGGCAGTTAGCGAGTTGCAGGGAAGTTACCAGGTCGCCGTTGTAGGAGCCGATAACAAGGTAATCCTTAGACCGGTAAAAGTGGGCGAACGAGTGGACACAATGTGGATTATCGAGAGTGGACTAAGTCCTGGCGAACGTGTCATTGCTGAAGGCACGCAGAAGATCAAACCGGGCGTTACAGTAAACCCCAAGCCATATTCGGGTAGGGCATAGATGATCTCAAAACTCTTTATTAACCGGCCGATTGTGGCAATGGTTATCGCCATCATCACGGTTATCGGTGGCCTTGTTGCAATGCGCGGACTGCCGGTGGCCCAGTTTCCCGAGATCATTCCACCGCAGATTATCGTCTCGACTACATATACAGGCGCAGATGCGGTGACGATCGAGCAGTCAGTGGCTACACCTCTCGAGCAGCAGATGAACGGTGTGGATGACATGCTTTACATGCAGTCCACCAATGCCAACGACGGCACGATGGCCCTCACCGTTACCTTCGATGTCGATACCAGTCCCAATGTGGACCAGGTCAATGTGCAGAACCGCGTGGCTCAGGCTCAGCCAAATCTGCCCACCGATGTCAGCCAATTTGGTTTGACATTGCGGAAATCGACCGGGCTGCCGATGCTTGTGATCTCGCTGTTCTCGCCCAATAAGACTTATGACTCTCTCTTTCTGGCAAATTACGCAAACATCAACATCAATGATGCGCTGTATCGAGTACCAGGCGTTGGCGAGGTGCGGCTCTTTGGCGCCAGTGACTACGCGATGCGAATCTGGGTCAAACCCGACGTTCTTGCCAAACTCGGCTTGACAGTCCCCGACCTGACTCGAGCAGTACAACAGCAAAGCACGGTCAACCCGGCCGGCCAATTGGGAGCTGAGCCGGCGCCCACGGGTAAGGAGAAGACTTACACCGTCCGTGCCCAGGGACGTTTGCAGACCCCGGAAGAGTTTGGACAAATCGTAGTGCGTTCGAATCCCGATGGCTCTGTAGTACGGATGAAAGATATAGCCCGCATCGATCTCGGCGCGCTGAACTATCAACAGTTCACCCGGTTCAATGGCCAGCCCGGTAGCATCATTGCAGTTTTCCAAACGCCCGGCTCAAACGCTCTCGCTGTAGCCGAGGGTGTTAAAAAGACGATCGCGGAGCTGAAACAGCGTTTTCCAAACGATCTCGACTACCAAATTTCACTCGACACCACGCTTCCCGTTACCGAAGGCATTCGTGAAATCGTCCAAACGCTGGTCATCGCAGTCATTCTGGTCCTGCTCGTGGTCTTTTTATTCCTGCAGAACTGGCGTGCGACGCTCATTCCAATGATTGCTGTCCCGGTGTCGTTAATCGGCACGTTTGCCGTTTTTCCGCTGCTGGGTTTCTCGATCAATACGCTTTCACTTTTCGGCCTGGTCCTGGCAATTGGCCTCGTTGTTGATGATGCGATCGTTGTAGTCGAGGCTGTCGAGCACCACATTGAAGAGGGGATGTCGCCTCGTGAAGCAACGCTGCTAGCAATGAAAGAGGTCTCAGGCCCGGTCATAAGTATCGCACTCATTCTCGCCTCGGTATTTATTCCGATCGCATTTGTAAGTGGGATTCAGGGCCGTTTGAATAAGCAGTTTGCGGTAACGATTGCGATCTCAGTAATCATCTCCGCCTTCAACGCTTTGACGCTGTCTCCGGCTCTGGCAGCAATGTTTCTCAGACCCCGCAAGGAGTCGAAGGGACCACTGGGTCGTTTCTTCGGCGC